>ENA-OQDE01001047-OQDE01001047.1-human-gut-metagenome-genome-assembly--contig:-NODE-1047-length-12202-cov-2.367702_pt1 | contig 12202 bp, 14 predicted proteins | sample MGYA00242768_ERZ504595 | MGnify/ENA primary metagenome ERZ504595 (study PRJEB26092, sample SAMD00036307) | human gut metagenome | host: Homo sapiens | study: EMG produced TPA metagenomics assembly of...
CAATCGGAGTAAGGAGTATTATATCTGTATCTTTCAGCTTTTCAATCACGGGACTTTCAGCCGAACCGATAAGCGAAAGCTGCATATCGTCTGAATTATCCTGCTTTTGAATATTGGCATTCTCGTTTTTATATTTGCCGTGTTCAAGGTCTTTTAAAATTTCCTTTGCTCTTGAAATTACAGACTGCGGAATGCCTGCAAGCTTTGCAACCTCAATACCGTAGCTGTCATCTGCTCCGCCGGGAACAATTCTTCGCAGAAAAGTAATGTCATCGCCACGCTTTTTAACTGCTATGTTATAGTTTTTTACACCGTCAAGGAGTTGTTCCATAACCGTAAGTTCGTGATAATGAGTTGCAAAAAGTGTTTTTGCACCGAGTTTTTTTCTGTCGGCACAAAATTCAAGCACAGCCCTTGCGATGCTCATACCGTCAAAGGTCGAAGTACCTCTTCCGATTTCGTCGAGAATAAGTAAGCTTTTTGAAGTTGCATTTTTAATGATATTGGCAACCTCGCTCATCTCAACCATAAAGGTTGACTGTCCAGATGCAAGATCATCAGACGCACCTACACGAGTAAAGATGCTGTCTACAATTCCAATTTCGGCAGAAGATGCCGGAACAAAACTGCCTATCTGCGCCATAAGAACAATAATGGCAATCTGTCGCATATAGGTTGACTTACCCGCCATATTGGGACCTGTAATAATTGCTACTCTGTCATTGGCAGAATCAAGGCTGACATCATTCGGAACAAACGGTGCATCCTTTAATAGAGCCTCAACAACCGGATGCCTCGAATCTTTAATTCTTATAGCAGTTGAAAGGTTTACATCAGGTCTTATGTATCTGTTGTCAGCCGCAACATTTGCAAGTGATGTAATAACATCAAGATTAGCAATGGCTTTTGCGGTTTTCTGAATTCTTTCAAGATTATCCGAAACCGTCTTTCTGACATCATCAAAGAGGTTGTATTCAAGTGCAACCGATCTGTCTTTTGCACCGAGGATTCTGCCTCTACATCTTTCAAATCCTGAGTAATATATCTTTCACAATTGGTGAGTGTCTGCTTTCTTATGTATGTTTCGGGTACCATGGATTTATATGAATTTGATACTTCAATATAATATCCGAATACCCTGTTATAACCAACTTTAAGTTTAGGAATTCCCGTTATATCACGCTGTTCAGCCTCAATCCGGGCAAGAATTCCCTTTGAGTCATTCATATCGCCTGTCACGGAATCAAGTTCTTCGTTATAACCTCTCTTAATCATACCGCCCTCACGGACTGTAAACGGGGGTTCTTCAACGATTGCAGAATCAATAAGAGAATGAATGTCCTCAAGCTTATCAATGCTTTTATAAATATATTTAAGATAAACCGATTTACAATCAACGAGCAAATCCGAAATCTGCGGAAGATTCTGAATTGCTCCGCAGAGTGAACGCAAATCTCTTGCATTTGCAGAACCGTAAACGATTCTTGTCATAAGTCTTTCAATGTCAAATATACCCGAGAGTGTGTCTGTAACATCCATACGGAGCATATTATCGTTTACAAGCTCTTCAATCGCACTCTGACGGTTATTGATTGAAGTTATATTAAGCAAAGGATGTTCAAGCCATGAAGCATAAGCGTTTGTCCATTGCGGTTTTTGTCTTGTCAAGCACCCACAAAAGTGAACCTTTTTTATCCTTTGTCAGCATTGTTTGTGTGAGCTCAAGATTACGCTGTGTGTTGTAATCAAGGCTCATATATTGATTTTCTTTGTAGAACTCAATGTGATTTATTCTTTCAAGTCCCGTTTTCTGAGTATCACGAAGATATGAAAGCAACGCACCGAGAACGCACACAACAACAGATTTGTCAGATACGGTACTGTATTCATCCGCAAACTGTGATTTTACAACATCAGTACATACCGACTCGTCAAATTTTTCATCTTCGAGCATTTCAACTCCTGCCGAAAGTTTCGCTTTAATGAACTTAGGCAATTCTTTCAGCTTTACAATGTCACCGCCAATAAGAATTTCACGGGGATTATAGCTTGTAAGCTGATTGGTAAGGACATTATAGCTGTCATTACCCCTGATTTCCGTAGCGTATAATTCTCCTGTGGAAATATCGCAAAAACAAAGTCCTATAGTTTTATTTTCAGAATACATACAGCAAATGTAGTTGTTTTTGCTCTCATCAAGCATACTCGATTCCATTACGGTACCGGGAGTAATTACTCGAATAATATCACGCTTTACAAGACCTTTTGCCTTTGCAGGATCTTCCGTCTGTTCACAAATTGCAACCTTATAGCCCTTTGCAACAAGTCTTGCAATGTAACCCTCACAGCTGTGAAACGGAACTCCGCACATGGGAGCACGCTCGGCCTGTCCGCAATCTCTTCCTGTAAGAGTAAGTTCAAGCTCCTTTGATGCAAGCTTTGCATCATCGTAAAACATTTCGTAGAAATCTCCAAGTCGGAAGAACAAAATGCTGTCTTTGTTTTCTTCTTTAATTTTGAAATACTGTTGCATCATTGGAGATAACTCCGCCATTTGTTTCACTTCCTTAACAAAATTTAGAACCGTTTATCAGCCGCAACCGCCGCATGTAGCACAGCTGCCTGAGCATGATGACTGGCTGTAATCAGCAGTCTCGGGATCTGCGCCCTCAGCAGACTGCTGAACAATTGCGAGAACTCTGTTTGCAACAACATCAAAAGCAGCCTTTGCATCATTGTAGGCAATCATATTCTCGTTTGACATAATCTGAGAATATGCCTCTCTCATCTCGGTATTAAGCTTAGAAAGCTTTTCCTGATCTCTCTCTTTTTTTGATGCTTCATTGTTGATTGACATTCTTTTAAGATTGAATTCACCGATAAGACGCTGAAGCTCCATATCTGCATCTGCATTCTTCTGAGCGTCCTGCAATTTTTTATATGAGTCCTCTTCCTGAATGAGTCTTCCGAGTTCCCTTGCTTTCTCAATGATATCCATAGTTTTGACCTCCGATTATTTTACAAGCTCACCCTTTAATATCCAGTTGCGAGCCTTTGTTATTTTTACATTTCTGAATGTTCCGATACAGTCCTTTGATCCTTCAAGCTCAACTATTATGTTACCGCTTGTACGACCGCACAATTCACCGTTCTTATCGTTTTCACCTTCAATAAGTACCTTTTCGGTTTTGCCAACCATTGAAGAACAACGCTTTGCCGCAATTTCTTCCTGAACATCAAGAAGTTCACGGAACCATTTTGATTTTTCTTCAGCGGAAATCGGATCGTCCATTTTAGCAGCAGGAGTACCTACTCTCGGTGAGAAAATGAAGGTAAAGAGTGATGTAAACTCAACCTCACGGATAAGCGATAAAGTTTCTTTGAAATCTTCATATGTTTCACCCGGAAAACCTACAATGATATCACTTGTAAGTGAAAGACCGTCAATTTTCTCTTTAGCATAATTGATTATTTCAAGATACTTTCTGCGATCATAGTGACGGTTCATTGCTTTAAGCACTCTGTCCGAACCGCATTGGAACGGAAGGTGAAGATGCTTGCTTATATGAGTACCCGATGCAATTGTGTCAATAAGTTCCTTTGAACAATCCTTCGGGTGAGATGTCATAAAGCGAAGCCAATAATCTCCGTCAATTGAATCGACCTCACGCAAAAGCTGTGAAAAGTTTACTTTCTCGGAAAGACCTTTTCCGTAGGAATTTACATTTTGACCGAGAAGGGTAATGTCTTTATAACCCGACTCAATCATATTTTTAGCCTCAGAAACAATAATATTCTTTTCACGACTGCGTTCTCTGCCTCTTACATAAGGCACAACGCAATATGTACAGAAGTTGTTGCAACCGTACATAATCGGTAACCAACCCTTGAAAGTGCCGTCACGCTTAACAGGAAATCCCTCATAAAGCTGATTATCGTCATTACCTCTTTCAAACACTCTTTTGCCATCAAGAAGAGCGTTATACATAAGCTCAGGAAAATGGTGCAATGAATGAGTACCAAACACAAGTCCTACAAAAGGAAAGCTCTTGTAAATTTTATTGGCAACATGCTCCTGCTCCATCATACAACCGCACAAAGCAATAAGAATCTGCGGATGCTTACGCTTTAGATTTTTTAATGCACCTACATTGCCGAACACTCTGTCCTCAGCATGTTCTCTTACGGCACAGGTATTGAAAAGTATGAAATCTGCATTGTCCGGTTCATCTGCAAACTCAAATCCCGACTGTTCAAGCATACCCTTAATTTTTTCACTATCAGCCACATTCTGCTGGCAGCCGTATGTTCTGATATACGCAACAGGCTTCTCTCCTCTTTTGCGGATATCCATAATTTCAGCTATTAATTTCATATACTCCGATTGTTTTTCGGAAATTTTCTGACTGTCAGGCAAAGAAATGCCTCCTAACCCATTGTATTAACTGTTAGATTATAACACAAGATATACGGTTTTTCAATGTTTTTCACAGGTTTTTCAAAATTTACTTCTTATAAGTCTGAAACAGAGAACCGTATCCGGACGGTATATTACCCACTATTACGGATTGTGCAATTTCAAAATCGGTAGTAAATGTTATTTTGCCTGAATAATCAAGCGAGGTTGTCATTATTTTTGAGGTGAGCAAAAGCTTTATATGGTGGATTGTCTGATTTATTCCTGCTTGTTCAAATGTACTTATAACTTCCGAGGAAAAGCTTCCTGTAAGGTTAAAACTCACAGGAATGCAAGGTCCGACATTTGAGAGTATTGTAATATTCGTAAATGCACCGAGAGGTATTTCAATTTCATTGTCATATACCTTAGCTATTTCCTTTTGTACGGCTTTCGTGATGTCGGCTTTAATTCTGTTGATTTTGAATGAATCCGTTTCAATTGACTGCACATTTCCGTTTTTATCACAATTAATCTTTGCAATATCACTGTAAGAATAATTAAGCTTATCAAGTGTATTATTCACTGCATCGCAGACAGAATTTACAGACAATATTTCAGCCTGAATTCTTATGTACTCCGGTCTGAAATCTGACAAATGCACCTCGCAGAAAACAGTAACACCGATAATCAGTAAAACCACAGCAAGAAGTATTTTCTTTAAAAGAACAAATTTTCTTTTAAACCTTTTTCTGTACAACATAAAAACACCCCTCGTATATACTATACGAAGGTGTTTGTTTTGTTAATTATTCTTCTGTGTCCGAACAACCGCCGCATGATACACAATCGGCATCACACTCGTCATCTTCCTCATTGCTGAAAAGCTCTGAAAAATCAAACTCAAGGTTCTCACCGCAGTTAGGACACTCGATTTCGCCTTCAAGAAGGACATCTTCGGAAACATTAAGCTTCTGACCGCATGAATCACAAGTTACCTCATAAAAAGGATTCTCTTCATCATCAAAATCGTAATCGTCATCTTCATCGTCATAATCTTCAATGTCATAGTCCTCGTCATCGTAAACATCAGACTCAACATCAGCAAGATCCTGATCAATTTCGTCAACCTGAGCGCTTAACTCATCGTAAAGTTCTTCCATGTCAGATACTTCAAAAGCCATATCATCAAGAAGATCAACGATTGCATTAAGAACCTTTACTTCAGGTTTTGACTCATCAAGCTCCAAACCGTCGCAAAGACCGCGAATGTAAGAAATTTTTCAGTAAGATTCATAACTGATTCTCCCGCAGAAATTATGCTCTGCCCATATATTCGCCTGTTCTTGTGTCGATCTGAATAACTTCGCCCTCATCAATAAAGAGAGGAACTTTAATTTCAGCACCTGTTTCAAGAGTTGCAGGCTTTGTAGCGTTGGTTGCTGTGTCACCCTTAAAGCCGGGATCTGTCTTTGTAACCTTAAGTTCAACAAAGTTCGGAGGCTCAATGCCGAATACATTGCCCTTGTAAGAAAGAACCTTGCACACCATATTTTCCTTAACAAACTTAAAGTTGTCGCCGAGAACGCTCTTGTTAATCGGAATCTGCTCCCATGTTTCTGTATCCATGAAGTAGTAAAGATCGCCGTCTGAATAGCTGTATTCCATATCCTTTCTGTCAATGAAAGCTGTGGGATACTTATCGTTCGGGTTGAAAGTTTTTTCAACTACTGCACCTGTAATAACATTTCTGATTTTAGTTCTTACAAATGCAGCACCCTTACCGGGCTTTACATGCTGGAATTCAATGATTGATACAACCTGACCGTCCATTTCAAATGTAACGCCGTTTCTGAAATCACCTGCTGATATCATTAGTAATACCTCCTAATTATCTTTCATACGGAAATACGGTAATGTATGCCGTAATATAACAATTTACATTATACATAACAATGACAAAAAATGCAAGACTTTTATTACACAATAATGAGTTCTTTGGGGAGTGAAACAAAGTTTTTGTACCCTGTATCAGTCACGCAAAGCATATCTTCAATGCGAACACCGAATTTACCCGGCAGATATATTCCCGGTTCATCGGTTATTATCATACCTTTTTTCAGGATTGTTTCACTTCTCGGAGATACAACGGGAGATTCGTGGATATCAAGTCCTACACCGTGACCGGTTGCATGACCGAAATATTTTCCGTAACCGTTTTCCGAGATTATATCTCTTGCAATTTTATCGACATCAGAACATTTTGCTCCGGGTTTTACGCTGTCAAGTACAGCAAGCTGAGCTTTTAATACGATGTCATAAACCTTTTTCATTTCTTCGTCAGCCGACTTGATTGCTACCGTACGCGTAGTATCGCTGTGATAGCCATCAAAAATTGAGCCGATATCAAAAGTAAAGAAATCTCCCTCACTGACAATATCATCTGACGGAACTCCGTGAGGCAGTGAAGTCTTTTTGCCTGTAATCGTGATGAGATCAAATGAAACACCTTCACCGCCGTTAAGCTTTATGAGATGTTCAAGCTCAAGTGCAACCCTGCGTTCGCTGACACCGGGTTTTAGGTAATTCAACACTTCAAGATATGACTTTTCGGTTATCTCCTGTGCTTTAGCTATTTTTTAATTTCTGATTCATCCTTGATACATCTGATTTCTTCAATCTTATGATCAAGACTGCCGTCACAAACGCACTCAATATTATTTCCCGAAAAGCCTTTTTAAAACGATTATATTTTTCAACCGTAATATCGGATGCCTCAAAAAATACATTCACAACAGAATTATTCTTCAATTCGCTTATAAGGTCTTTAAACAACTTAGTAAAGCAAACAACCCTACATCCGCTTGATTTTTTTAAAGCAGCCTCATAATATCTAAAATCAACAAAAAGGACAGTTTCATTTTCAGTCACAAGTAAATAGCCTTCGCTGTGAAAGAATCCGCAAAAATAGCCGATATTCTTCTCATTAGTCAACAAAACAGCCTGACTGTTACTGTCAAGAACCGTCTTTAAATTTTCAAGTCTTTGCTCAAATAAAGAGTTTTGCATTACATCAAGTCCTTTAATGCATTGATTGCGAGAAGTAACTGTTTTTACCAAAACCTGCAATCTGACCGACACAAACAGGTGCGATTACAGATGTATGTCTGAACTCTTCTCTTGCGTGAATATTAGACATATGAACCTCTACAAAAGGAATCTTTACACAAGCAATGGCATCTCTTAAAGCATAACTGTAATGTGTGAGAGCGCCTGCGTTAATTACAACACCGTCAAAGTTACCCTTTGCCGAATGAATTTTATCGATAAGATCTCCCTCGTGATTTGACTGAAAAACTTCGGCAGAAAAGCCGTTGCTTTCTGCATATGAAATAATCTGCTTTTCAATATCGGAGGCAGTTTCTTCTCCGTATATTCCTTTTTCACGGACGCCTACCATATTGAGGTTTGGTCCGAGTATAACAAGAATCTTTTTCATAGTGTCACCTTTTTTCAAAGAAATATGAAGATAAAACAAAAAGCGGACAGAATGCTCTGTCCGCCTGTTTGATTACCTGTATTTGCGTTTGCGAGCTGCTTCGGATTTTTTCTTACGCTTTACAGAGGGCTTTTCATAAGCTTCTCTTTTGCGAACCTCAGCAATAACGCCAGCTCTGGCACACTGCTTTTTGAATCTTCTTAAAGCACTTTCAAGGGATTCATTCTCTTTAAGTCTAATCTCTGCCATCTATCTTCCCTCCCATCTGCCACCGGGCATGGGTAATTTGCATATAATTGCAATGTTATTATACATTATAACTCGAATAATGTCAATAGCATTGTAGAAATTTAGGTCAAATTAATTTTAAAAGTTGAATTATGGCTTAACAACAAGGTTTACAAGTTTCTTCGGAACAACAATTTCTTTAATAATTTTCATTCCGTCAATAGCCTTTTTGACATTTTCGTCATTCTTTGCAAGTTCAAGAACAGTATCCTTGTCTGCATCAACAGGAATGTTAAGCTTAGCTTTAATTTTGCCGTTTACCTGAACAACAATTTCTACACTTTCGTCAACGCATTTTGACTCGTCATATTCAGGCCACTCGGCTTCGGCAAGAATACCGTTGCCAAGCTTACAAGCCTCGTAAACTTCTTCCGTAACATGAGGAGCAAACGGATTAAGGAGAATTGAGAAAATTCTGAGTTCTTCCTTATTAATTGACTTTACATTTGAAATATCGTTGATTAAAGCCATAAGAGTTGCGATAGCAGTATTGAACTTTATATTTTCAATATCCTCGCCCACCTTTTTAATTGCCTTGTTAAATGCACCTTCAAGCTCAGGTCGGATTTTATCACCGTCAATGAGAGCACTCTGAAGATTCCAGTAACGCTCAACGAATCTGCGACAGCCTCTGATGCTTGCCTTACTCCACGGAGCAGCCTTTTCAAAGTCACCAATGAACATTTCATATAAACGCATTGTATCTGCACCGTATTCGTCAACGATTTCATCGGGATTTACGACATTGCCTCTTGATTTACTCATCTTCTCGCCGTTTTCACCGAGAATCATACCGTGTGAAGTACGCTTAGCGTATGGTTCCGGAGTAGGAACAACACCGATATCATAGAGGAACTTATGCCAGAAACGGCTGTAAAGAAGGTGGAGAGTTGTATGCTCCATACCGCCGTTGTACCAATCAACAGGTGACCAGTAGTTAAGAGCCTCTTTTGATGCAATGGCATTTTTATTGTGCGGATCCATATATCTGAGATAGTACCATGATGAACCTGCCACTGAGGCATTGTATCGGTTTCTCTCTTAGCCTTACCGCCGCAGCAAGGACAGGTTGTGTTAATCCAGTCTGTCATCTTGCAAGCGGTGATTCTCCGTTATCAGTCGGTTCATATGACTCAACATAGGCAGTCTGAGCGGAAGGTCTTTTTCATCAATCGGAACATAGCCGCACTTCTCACAATATACCATCGGAATAGGCTCGCCCCAATAACGCTGACGGGAGAATACCCAGTCACGGAGTTTGTAGTTAACCTTTGAATGGCCCTTACCCTCACTTGTGAGCCAGTCAATAATTTTCTTCTTTGCTTCATCAACAGTAAGGCCGTCAAGCATGCCCGAGTTAACCATAATACCCTTGGCACAATCTGTGTAAGCCTCTTCCTGAACATTGCCGCCTTTAACAACTTCAATAATAGGAAGGTCGAATTTTTTTGCAAATTCCCAGTCACGGGTATCGTGAGCAGGAACAGCCATAATAGCACCTGTACCGTATGATACAAGAACATAGTCAGAAATAAAAATCGGGATTTCCTTATTGTTTACAGGGTTTATAGCATTAACACCGTCAATTCTGACGCCTGTCTTTTCTTTAGCTACCTCTGTTCTTTCAAAGTCAGACTTACGAGCGGCAGCCTCCTGATATTTCTTAATTTCGTCCATATTAGAAATCTTGTCAGCCCACTTTTCAATCATTGGGTGTTCAGGAGAAATTACCATGTATGTAGCACCGTAAGTGTATCGGCACGAGTTGTATAAATTGTAAGTGTGTCACCTGTTGTAGTTGTAAAATCGACCTCCGCACCTTTACTTCTGCCAATCCAGTTCTTCTGCTGTGCTTTTACTCTGTCAGGATAATTTACAAGGTCAAGGTCATTGATAAGTCTGTCTGCATATTTTGTAATTTTAAGCATCCACTGTGACTTAACCTTGTGAACGACTTCACTTCCACAACGCTCGCAAACGCCGTTTACAACTTCTTCGTTTGCAAGAACGCATTTGCACGAAGTACACCAGTTTACATTCATCTCTTTTTTATAAGCAAGACCGTGCTTATAGAGCTGAATGAAAATCCACTGAGTCCACTTGTAGTATTCGGGATCTGTTGTATTGATTTCTCTGCTCCAGTCAAAAGAAATACCGAGTGACTGAATCTGCTTTTTAAAACGGGCAATATTCTTCTTTGTTACAATTTCAGGGTGAATGTGATTCTTGATCGCATAGTTCTCGGTAGGAAGACCGAAAGCGTCCCAACCGATAGGATAAAGAACATTGTAACCCTCAAGTCTGCGTTTTCTTGCAACTGTATCAAGTGCTGTGTACGGACGAGGATGACCTACATGAAGGCCCTGTCCCGACGGATACGGGAACTCGATAAGAGCATAAAACTTTTCTTTTTCTGTGTCATCACTTGCATGGAACACACCTTTATCTTCCCAGATTTTTGCCATTTCTCTTCTACGGCTTTATGATTGTATTTCAAAGTAACCCCTCCTGCAATTAATCAACGATACCTGTCAGGTCAACGCTTTCGCCGTCCTGCCAAAGTCTTTCAAGGTCATAAAAATCACGGCCTCATCATCAAACACATTGACAATAACATCAATGTAGTCAAGAAGAATCCATGAATTTGATCTGTAACCTTCTATATGACTTACCGAAATTCCTGCCTGATCAAGCTTGTATTCAACCTCATCGGCAAGCGCCTTGACATGGGTTGAGCTTGTACCTGTTGCAATTACCATATAGTCGGCAAGAACAGAAACATCGGCAATTTTTATAATCTGAATATCAAGTCCCTTTTTTGAACTCAGGGCTTTTGCTGCAAGTATTGCTTCATCGTAAGAACTCATTTGTTTTTTCCTTTCGTTTGGGATATTTGCAGAACAATTTCATTATAGCAGGCAACTTCATCGGGATGAATCGCAAGCTGTCTTTTAGAAAGATCCTTGAATGTAAACTGATAGCCGTAAAGCATAGCCTCCTCAAGGCTCTTTTTAGATTTTTTTCTCATTGTTGCCACACCGCTGTATGTACGCTCCTCGGAAGTAAAATCAGCGGTAAAAATAACTTTTTCCAAAAGACTCATTCCCGCTCGTCCTGTTGTGTGATACCTTATTGCGTTGAGTATATCTTCATCGTCAATGCCAAGCTCATCACGGACAACAATGCTTCCGCTCATTCCGTGCAAAGCTTTGGTGCATGAAGTTGAACATTGTCTAAAATTATACCACTGTCAATAATAATTTGCAACTGCTGTTCCTTTGGCATTTCTTTGGTTATATCATGCAAAATACCGGCAATCTCAGCCTTATTTTCATCAGCACCATAATGTTTTGCGAGCTTTTTAGCCTCTTTCGCAACATTTACACTGTGACTAAATCTGTAATCGCCCATTCTTTCACGGATTATTTTTTGTAATCAGAGATATTCAAAACACTCACTTCCGATATAAATTATTTTTTATAATATAATCGTAAACACTTTTATCAAGCATACCGCTTATCAAATCAAATTCATCAAGGTTATCCCTTATGAATGTTGACGATACGCTTATTACGGGATTTGGCAAAATAACTGCATCTGCTCCCATAGGTTTCAGAACATTCTTGTAGAATTTTTCAAGTTCAGACTTATTTTCATCATCACGGGGAATTGTTATTATTGACGATTTTTCAAATATAATTTTGGGATTTTTCCACCTATCCAGAGTAAGAAACATATCTGCACCCATTATTGTATATAAGTGATCATCAGGATAAATTTCTTTTAGCTGTGTAACAGTTTCGTAGGTGTAGCTTTTTCCCTGTCTTTTAATTTCGATATCGGACACAGAAAAGTTTTTCTTTCCCTTGCACGCAAGTTCACACATATTAAGGCGATCGTTTTCGCTTGCAAGATTCTTGCTTATTTTGTGCGGCGGAACAGCCGTAGGTATCATAATAATACGATCAAGTCCAACGCTGTCCATACAATACTCGGCAAGCATTATGTGTCCTTTGTGA
>ENA-OQDE01001048-OQDE01001048.1-human-gut-metagenome-genome-assembly--contig:-NODE-1048-length-12193-cov-4.810956_pt1 | contig 12193 bp, 12 predicted proteins | sample MGYA00242768_ERZ504595 | MGnify/ENA primary metagenome ERZ504595 (study PRJEB26092, sample SAMD00036307) | human gut metagenome | host: Homo sapiens | study: EMG produced TPA metagenomics assembly of...
GAACAATCAAGAAGTGAGGCAATAGTGTGAAAATAAGATTTTCACACTCAAGTTTGTGCTTACGCCCAAACTTGTCATGCGTAAAGTGCAGCGTAAAAATGGAGAATACTATGAAAAAAGTTACTGGTTTATTTAAAAGATTATAAAAAAGAAAGTGTATTAGGTCCGCTTTTTAAACTGCTCGAGGCAACCTTTGAACTGATCGTGCCGCTGGTTATGGCGGCAATCATTGATACTGGTGTTGCGACCGGGGACAAGTCCTATATTATGAAAATGTGTATGGTGCTGGTACTGCTTGCAGTGATCGGTCTGACCTGCTCGATCACCGCACAGTATTTCGCGGCAAAGGCGGCAGTCGGGTTTGCAACAAAACTGCGCCATGCGCTGTTTGCACACATTGAGCGCCTCTCTTTTACAGAGATGGATACTGTTGGAACGGCAACACTGATCACGAGAATGACAAGTGATGTCAATCAGGTGCAGAACGGCGTGAACCTTGTGCTGCGTCTGTTTCTGCGTTCCCCGTTTATCGTGTTCGGCGCAATGGTCATGGCATTTACCATCGATGTCAAAGCGGCACTGGTGTTTGTCGTTACGATCCCGCTTCTTTCCATAATCGTATTCGGTATCATGCTGATCAGTATTCCGCTTTATAAAAAGGTACAGTCAGCGCTCGATAAGGTGCTTGGGATCACAAGAGAAAATTTAACAGGAAGCAGGGTGATCCGTGCTTTTAATAAGGAAGATGATGAAAAAGTACATTTTAATGAAAATAATGATCTTCTGACAAGGGCGCAGATCTATGTCGGAAAGATATCAGCACTAATGAATCCGCTTACCTATGTGATCATCAACGGTGCGATCGTGGTGCTTGTCTGGACCGGTGCAGTCCGTGTTGATAACGGATATATCACACAGGGTGAGGTGGTTGCGCTGATCAACTATATGTCACAGATCTTAGTGGAGTTAGTGAAGCTTGCAAACCTGATCATCAATATCAATAAATCCATTGCATGTGGAAACCGTATCCAGTCCATTTTTGAGATGCAGCCATCCATCACGGACGGATCAGGCCAGAAAGTGGATAAGGTGCGGACGGATACCGCTGACAGATCAGAAGAAGCAGAGTATGCCGTGGAATTTTCACATGTAGGATTAACCTATGCGGGTGCCGGAGACGAATCTTTAACGGATATTGATTTTAAGGTAAAAAAAGGCGAGACGATCGGTATCATCGGAGGAACCGGTTCCGGAAAATCTTCGGTAGTCAACCTGATCCCGCGGTTTTATGACGTGACGTCCGGTTTTATTAAAGTGGACGGAAAAGACGTCAAAGATTATCCGCTTGAGGAGCTGCGTGGAAAGATCGGTACGGTTTTACAGAAAGCCGTGTTGTTCCATGGAACGATCTGCGAGAACTTAAAATGGGGAAACCCGGATGCGACAGAAGAAGATCTGAACCGTGCCATCACAGTTGCGCAGGCAAAAGAGTTTGTCGACAACAAAGAGGGCAGACTTGATTTTGAAATCGAACAGGGCGGAAAAAATCTTTCCGGCGGACAGCGCCAGCGTTTAACGATCGCACGTGCAGTCGTAAAGAAACCGGAGATACTCATTTTAGACGACAGTGCATCCGCACTTGATTTTGCAACGGATGCAGCTCTTCGAAAAGCCATCCGCGAAATGGAAGGAGAGACGACCGTCTTTATCGTTTCCCAGCGAGCTGCTTCAATCCAGCATGCAGACCGCATCGTTGTGCTTGATGATGGAAAGATCGTCGGACTTGGAACCAGCGAAGAGCTGTTAGAAAGCTGTGAGGTATATCAGGAAATCTACAACTCACAGTTTAAGAAACAGGAAGGAGGTAAGACGGCATGAAAAAAGTAGTGACAGACCAGCAGAAGACAACAGTAAAAAAAGTGCTTGATTACATCCGGAGATACTGGTTTTACCTTGGCTTATCGATCGTGCTTGCGGCAGTTACCGTGGCACTGACTCTTTATATCCCGATCTTAACAGGACGTGCAGTCGACCTGATTATCACGAAGGGACAGGTTGATTTTGCAGGAATCCTTGTGATCTTAGAGCGTATGGCAGTGGTGATTTTGCTCACGGCAGCCGCGCAGTGGATCATGAATGCATGCAACAATAAGATTACTTACAATGTGATCCGTGATATCCGGAAAGAAGCGTTTGAGCGGATCGAACATTTACCGCTTAAGTATATTGATTCCCATTCTTATGGAGAGGTGGTCAGCCGTGTCATCGCGGATGTTGATCAGTTTGCAGATGGTCTTCTGATGGGATTTACACAGTTTTTTACCGGAATCGTGACAATTTTCGGTACACTGATCTTTATGCTGACGATCAGTGTGAATATCACGGTTGCGGTCGTGGTCATCACACCGTTATCATTGTTTGTTGCAAGTTTTATTGCAAAAAAGACATTTTGCATGTTCAAACTGCAGTCTGAGACACGGGGCGAACAGACCGCTTTCATCGAAGAGATGGTTGGAAACCAGAAAGTCGTGCAGGCATTTTCACATGAGGATGAGGCGTTAGAGCAGTTCGACGAGATCAACGGAAGACTGCAGAAATATTCACTGCGCGCGATCTTCTTTTCAAGTATCACGAACCCGGCAACACGTTTTATCAACAGCCTTGTCTATGCGACAGTCGGTGTCATCGGTGCATTTCTTGCCATCAGAGGAAGCATTACAGTCGGACAGTTATCGAGTCTTTTAAGTTATGCGAACCAGTATACGAAGCCGTTTAACGAGATCTCCGGTGTCATCACCGAGCTGCAGAATGCACTTGCCTGTGCTGCCCGAGTGTTTGAACTGATCGAGGAGCCGGTCGAGAAGCCGGATGCAGAGAGTGCGAAAGTGTTAGAGAAAGCGGACGGAAGCGTAGAACTGTCCCATGTATATTTCTCTTATACGCCGGAACAGAAGCTGATCGAGGATTTCAACCTTTCCGTACAGCCGGGACAGCGCGTGGCAATCGTAGGGCCTACGGGCTGCGGTAAGACGACGCTCATCAATCTTCTGATGCGTTTTTATGATGTGAACAGTGGAGAGATCCGTGTCAGCGGAACACCGATCGGTGAAATGACCAGAAAGAGCCTCAGAAGCAATTATGGTATGGTATTGCAGGAAACGTGGTTAAGGAGTGGAACGATCCGTGAAAATATCACGATGGGAAAACCGGATGCCACGGAGGAAGAGATCATCGCAGCGGCAAAAGCATCCCATGCTCACAGCTTTATCAAGCGTCTGCCAAAAGGATATGATACCGTGATCTCGGAGGATGGCGGAAGTCTTTCGCAGGGACAGAAACAGCTCCTTTGTATCACGAGAGTCATGCTGTGTCTGCCGCCGATGCTGATCTTAGATGAGGCGACATCCTCGATTGATACGAGAACCGAGATCAAGATTCAGGAAGCATTTGCGCGTATGATGAAAGGACGTACCAGTTTCATCGTTGCACATCGTCTCTCCACGATCCGAGAAGCAGATATCATTCTTGTCATGCGGGATGGAAATATTGTGGAACAGGGAAAACATGAGGAACTGTTAGAGAAAAATGGATTTTATGCAAAACTGTATAACAGCCAGTTTGCAAAATAAAATGTAAGAAAAATAAGAACAGCCGTATTTTGAGGTGACCTGTGATCGTCAGATAATGAAGCAGCGGTCAGAATGCCTCAAAGTCCGGCTGTTTTTATGAAGTTTATTTGAAGGTGTTTCTAAGATCAGTAGATCATGCGGTTTCCGCTGATACATTCTGTGGTGGAAGTTTCTATGTAATGGAGAGCACCGTCTACGTCCCTTGCACGGACGAAATTATAAATGGATAAGGCACTCTGGTATAATTCCTCGATGCTGTATTTTATTGCATAGCGCACCCACAGGCTGCAAACAAGGTCGCGGAAAGAGGTAAAAAACAGCGGCAGAAGCATATTTCCACTGATAAAACTCAGTTCGTGGCTGAATTCAAAGATCGATGCAGCGGCATCCTCCGGGGTGGAGGAATTTTTTAATTTGTCCAGATAAAAGGTAAGTCCCTCGATTTCAGCGTCACTTGCTTTTTCAATCGTAAGGCGGGCTGCAAGGTTCATAAAAAGAATACGCACTTCGAGGATGGAACGGATCTCATCACTGCTTAAAGAACCGCCATTATATTTCATAATGGAAACTAAGGTATCCATAGTTCCATTTCTGCGGTAATCTTCCACGAACGTACCGATCCGTGGTTTTACCACGACAAACCCCTTCTTTTCAAGTTCGGCGATACCGGAGTTGACGACGGCACGTGAAACCTGCATGGATGAGGCAAGTTCACGTTCGGATGGGAGTTTCGTGCCAATCGGAAGTCTGCCGGAAATGATCATATTTTCAAGTTCGGATATAAATAACTCTTTGAGTGATGGTGCATTTAATTTTTGAAATTCCATAAAATTTATACCTCTATTGTGTCAAAAATATTTGTGGTATGGTCACATACCACAAATAATTTTAGGGTTTCCCGGAAAAAAAATCAAGAAAATGTTGTTGAAAGTGTTCAAAAAAGCATACAAAAAATGAGTGATAATTTTTGACAATTTATGACAAAATGCATATAATAGAACTATATCAGAAAGAAGAGAGAGAGGATTGCCGATGAGGTCTTTACAGTCTAAATTTCTGGCTTTGACGGTAGGATGTGTACTTCTTTCAGCGCTGGCACTTGGATATGTTGGTTTTCTATATACGCATAAACTTGTAAATGAGGATTCCGCGCAGTTCATGAATCTGTTTTGCGAGGATAAGGCAGAGGAGATCAATGCAACGCTGACAAGTATTGAACAGTCCGTGAATATGATTCAGGATTATACAATAGAACAGTATAGCGAACTTGGGAAAAACGGGATGGACAAAGACAATACCGATGTGCTGGTAAAGAAAGTGCAGGAGGTTGCCTTACATACTGTGAAAAATACAGAAGGATCACGCGGAGTCTATATGAGAGTGAATCCGGAACTTGCTGGTCCCCAGACAGGATTTTTCTGGTACAAGGATGAAAATGGCGAAGTTACTGAAGATTCCCTTGTCGATTTTTCAAAATATGCACAGGATGATAAGGAGCATGTCGACTGGTATTATGAGGCACTCGAAAAAGAAGAGGCGTTCTGGATGGAGCCGTATGACAATAAGAATAAAAATGACTGGATTATTTCTTATGTGGTGCCGATATACAGGAATGAAGACTTTATCGGTGTTCTGGGCATGGATATTGATATGGCACTGCTGAAAGAAAAGGTGGATTCTGTACAGATTTATGAGAGCGGTTATGCTTTCCTTGCAGGAGCAGATTATGTAATTTATTATCACCGTGATTATCCGGAAGGACTTGATGAAGAAAATACACATGGAAAGATCAGAAAGGTCTTAAATTTACTGTACAAAAAAGGAACACAGGATAATCTTGTCGGTTATAATCTGGATGGCATAAAGAAGAAAATGACCGCCAGACAGTTAGAAAACGGTATGTTTTTTGTTGTCACCGCACCGGCAAAGGAGATCAATGCGTCGAGTAACCGTATTATCCGATTGTTTTTGGTTTCAACGCTGTCTATCATGTTTATATCGGTTTTAATCACAATCCATGTTACCAGGAAAATGACGCGTCCGCTCAAAGAACTTACGGAAGCTGCACAGAAGGTTGCCGGTGGTGATCTTGAGGTCAATATCGACTGTGAATCCAAAGATGAGGTTGGTGTACTTGCAGACAGCGTGCAACAGATGGTAAATCACCTGCGGCATTACATTGACTATGTGAATGAGCAGGCGTATACGGATGCCCTGACAGGCGTTGCCAATAAAGCTGCATATAAAGAGTATGTGGATAAGTTAGATAAACGTGCGGCTGATGAGAAGATCAAATATGCAGTTGTAGTCATGGATATCAATAACCTTAAAAAGATCAATGACAATTTTGGACATGAATTCGGTGACATGCTGATCAGGGATGCAAGCAGACTGATACAAAAGGGATTTAAAGACCATATCGTATACCGCATCGGAGGAGACGAATTTGTGATCATCATCGAACAGGCCGAAAAGGCAATATGTGATGAGTTGCTGAGAAATTTTGATGATGGCATTGTGGTTTTCAATAAAAACAATACAAAGTATGAACAGAAAATACAGATTGCGCGGGGAATCGCATTTTATGAGCCGGACTGCATAGATTCTTTTGCATCCGTATTCCGTGAAGCAGATCATGCAATGTATGAGAATAAGGTTATGCAGAAATCAATGCAGACTGCGCCGCCTGCTGCGGGACAGTCTTAGGTACTAAAAACAGATGGAGGATAAAAAATGGGCGATGATAAAAAGATGGCATGGAAAAAACTGCTAAGCGTTTTTGGTGTGTTTTTCCTGATTATGGCAGTATGGCAGATTGTTGTACTTGAGCTGTTGAAAAATGGAGTGATCGGCACAATGGTTGCGATGATACTGATCTGTGCTGCAACAGTAATCATTTTCGGGTTAGTGTTTGCATTAATCAGGACACTTTTGGATGTTTTCAGACAGCTTATGGGCGAAGGCACAGAGGCAGGAGGTTCCGGTGGTGTTGCAGAGAAGGCAAATAAACTTGCGGAGAAAGATGGTGAGATCGGACAGCTTGTGCGTACATTTCAGGAGTCGATTACTTCATTTTCACAGGTTGTACTTGGCATTAAAAAGGCGACGAAGGAGCTTGGTGAGGTTTCGGAGGATTTCAAACATATCTTTAAGAGTATGACAACTTCTCTGGATCAGACCGAGCAGGCAGTTACCACCATTACCGATAATACAATATCCCAGGCAGATCATACCGTTGATATGAAAGAGAAGATCGACGCTATCAGCAGAACGATTGATGAAATTGCTGAAAATGTTTCGATGTTAGCACAGAGTGCAGAGCATATGAAAGAGAGCAACAAAGCAGCAGAAGCAATCATGGAGGAACTTGTAAATATCAGCAAAGAGAGCGGCATTGCGATTGAAAATGTAAGACAGCAGACAGATCTGACCAACCAGTCAGCGCAGGAGATCCGTACGGCAACAGAGATCATAGCCGGAATTTCTAATCAGACAAACCTTCTTGCATTGAATGCAAGCATTGAGGCTGCAAGAGCAGGGGAACATGGAAGAGGATTTGCAGTTGTTGCGGAAGAGATCCGTACGTTAGCAGATCAGTCAAGAGAATCAACAGAGCAGATCAACCAGATTGTCAATACATTGATTGACAATTCAAATATCAGTGTAGAGATCACGCAGAAGGTATCAGAAGCGTTTGTAAAACAGAATGAAAAGATTCATGATACAGAAGAGATTTTCCGTTCACTGAATGAGGAAATCAAGAATACAAGCGATGCGGTAGATGGAATCAGTGAAGAAGTAAGTGCGTTAGATGATCATAAGACTGTGATCGAGAGTGGAATCACATCTCTGACAGAGTTTGCGGAGCAGAATGCTGACAGCGCCAAAGTAACGACCGAGAATATGGAAGAATTCCAGCAGATCGTTGACCAGTGCAATCAGGCGACAGAGCGGATTGTGACAGTATCAGATGAGCTGGTAGGTTACCTCGGAAAAGTAAACGCAAATGTAAAAGATAAAATAGGTGGACGTAATTAAAAAATAAATCGGAAATGGAGAAAAGAGTACCGCATGAGCAATTGTGCGGTATTTTTCAATACTATGAGAACAGAACAGAAAACATCAGTAAAAAACAGCATAGGAAGACTTGTCTTTGTCGGAATCAGTGTCTTGCTTCAGGTGATATGGATCATCAACCTTTTCTTATGGCTGAACCGTTATTCAGCGGCAATTTCCCTTTTTTCCACGCTGATCGCAGTCTCAGTTGTCTTTGCAATATACGGAACGCATGGAAATATGGCATTTAAAGTGCCATGGATGCTTCTGATTGCAGCTTTTCCGATTTTTGGATTGTGTGTGTTTCTGTTATTCGGGCGTTCGAATCTGACGAGGAGCATGAAAAAACGTTATGAATTGATCGATGAGGAACTTTTTCCTTTTTTAAACGGTGATGATGAGGTCATAAAAGAACTGCAGGAAAAAGATTTGTCGATTGCAAATCAGTCGGATTATATCTGGAAATACGGGCATTATCCGGTATATCATAACACAGATGTAGCATTTTATGCGGATGCGTCACAGGGGCTGGAGGCACAGCTTGCAGAACTGAAAAAAGCAGAACATTTTATTTTTATGGAGTACCATGCAATCGAGCAGGCGGAATCGTTTGAGCGGATTTTAAACGTTTTGAAAGACAGAGCTGCACATGGTGTGGAGGTACGTATTTTTTATGATGATGTCGGAAGTATCGGTTTTATCAATCATGATTTCCGTAAACGCATGGAAGAAAATGACATTGCATGCCGTGTATTCAATCCGATTATTCCGGTATTGTCCGTATTTATGAATAACCGGGATCACAGAAAGATCACGGTCATCGATGGAAAGGTGGGATTTACAGGGGGATATAACCTTGCAAATGAGTATTTTAACATTACCCACCCGTACGGACACTGGAAGGATACTGGTATCCGCTTAGAGGGGGATGCGGTAAAAAGCCTTACTGTCATGTTTCTTGAAATGTGGAATGCCGTGAAAAAACAGATCAGGATTATCAGAAGTATCTGCCAGAGACAGATTATCAGGCGAAACAGGATGGTTTTATCCAGCCGTATGCGGACAGTCCGTTAGATGACGAGCACGTCGGAGAGAGTGTTTATATGAATCTCATTGCACATGCAAAAAAGGAGATTTATTTCACAACCCCGTATCTGATCATCACAGATGAGATGAACCGGGCACTGGGACTTGCAGCAAAACGCGGGGTGGATGTGCGGATCGTCACACCGGGAATCCCGGATAAAAACTGATCTACAAAGTGACACGTTCTTATTATGCAGGACTGGTGCGACAGGGGGTGCGTATTTATGAATACACACCTGGATTTATTCATGCAAAACAGTGTGTCTGCGACGGGGAAGCGGCAACCTGTGGCACGATCAATATGGATTATCGCAGTTTGTATCTTCATTTTGAAAATGGGGCTTTTTTGTACAACTGTGATGCGGTGAAGGAAATGTGGAAGGATTTTGAACATATTTTTACCGAGAGTACGGAAGTGACAGAAAAATATAAGAGCGGGCGATCCGCTGTTTTGCGTGGAACCCAGTGCCTTCTGCGGTTGTTTGCACCTTTGATGTAAAAAACGCACTTTCTATTATTCATGACAATAGAATGTTCGCAGAGTGTGCATTCTATTGTATGAAATCTTCACAGAAGTTTAAATAAATTTTTGGTAAAAGTATGGTAAAATAGTAATTAGAAGGTAACCGGTCAGGAGAAGCCGTTACAAAATAATGTTTCTAAGGAGAAAGTCAAATGGAGTACATGGATATTGAAACAGTCAAGGAACTGGATCATGTTTTTGGGGACATTGAGGAGTTACAGAAGTTTCGCTGTCTGATGATGCAGTACGAATGTGCGATGTTAGAGGTAAAGACAAAGCTGGATGTATTAAATACAGAGCTGTCGGTCCAGAACAGCAGAAACCCGATCGAGTCGATAAAATGCAGGATCAAGGAACCGGACAGTATCATGAAGAAAATGAAGCGTCAGGAGATCCCGTTTTCGGTGGACAACATTGAAAAAAATTTAAATGATATCGCAGGTGTCCGCGTTATCTGCTCTTTTCCGGATGATATTTATACATTAGCGGATTATCTGGAAAAGCAGGATGACATCAAACTCATCAAGAAAAAAGATTACATCAGCCATCCGAAGCCGAATGGCTACCGCAGCCTTCATTTGATTCTTGAAGTGCCGATTTTTCTGACCAACGAGAAAAAGATGATGCGCGTGGAAGTGCAGTTCCGTACATTGCAATGGATTTCTGGGCGAGCCTGGAGCACAAGTTAAAATACAAAAAAGATATAGACAATGCACAGGTCATTTCACAGGATCTCTGCTTCTGTGCGGAGCTGATCTCACAGTTAGACGGCAGGATGCAGCAGATCAGGGAGCGGCTGGAAGAGAAGAAAGATGATACACAATCCAATATTACCGGGGTTTGATTCAGACCCCGGATGATGAGAAAGTCGATTTAAAGAAACTGCCGGTGCAAAGGAAATCCAGGTGCTATGGAGTGAGCCGGTTTAAACAGATCAGTCCTGAAACTCCCTGTAATGTTTCAAAAACAAATCCGCAAGATTTCCCTGAAGCGTTACCCCAAGATCGGTCAGGGTAGCGGAGAGTGCTTCTAAAGCAGGAACCATATGTTCTAATCTTGCATTTTCGCCCATGTGTCCGATACGGATCACTTTTCCGGACAATTCATCAAAGGAGCCGGCAAGCATAATGTTATATTTTGTGCGCATCTCGTCTAAGATGGATTTTGCATCGGTACATTCCGGGATATCAAAAACCGTTACGGTGTTTGAGTAACCGCTCTGCAGATGAAGTTTTAATCCTGCTTCTTTGACGGCTGCCCTGGTGGCGGAACCGATCCTTGCATGACGCTCATACAGGGTTTTATCGCCGGCGATCAGGTTAAATGCAGCGCGCAGACCGTAGATATCGCTGATCGGCATGGTGTAAGGAAACCATTTCTTCTCATAGTAACCGTCGAAAGCCATCAGATTTGCATAGAAAGATGCAATCGGGGTTTTGCGGTTTTTCATTTTTTCTTTTGCATCATCACTCACCACAACAAAAGTAAGACCAGGAGGTGCAGAGACTGCTTTCTGGGAACCGCCGCAGAGAAGATCGATCTGAAAGTCATCGACGCAGACTCTCTCGCCAAACATACCGGAAACAGAGTCAACGACCGTTAAAATGCCATACTGTTTGAGCAGCGGACAGATTCTGCTGATATCATTTAACATCCCGCTCGGTGTGTCACAGTGGACAACGGTGGCGTAAGCGTAGTCGTGATGATCTTTTAAGTATTCCGCGAGTGCGTCCACATCCAAAGTGTTCTCGTAATCGGCATGGTAAAGTTCCGGGATGCCGCCGTACATGCTGACAAAGTCGGCAAATCCTTTACCGTAGATACCGTTATCGATGACAAGTACTTTATCGCCCGGCTCTGTCAGGGAAGCGCAGGCAGCTTCCAGTCCTAAAATTCCTTCCCCGTCTAAGATCAGCGTCTCATTTTTCGTGCCAAGAAGGCTGCTGATCAGCTCGCAGGTCTCTTTGTAAAAATCATAAAATTCTTCATCCAGATCAGGATTTGTGCAGGCAAAACTGCGCGCACGCCTTACTGTTTCCGGCACCTGTGTCGGTCCGGGAGTCATGATCTTGTACATAATAATCTCCATTCTTATCCGTTTTTCAATGAAAACAACGTTTTCATTTGCATTTCAAGTTTGTGCGCAAGCACAAATCTTGTGTGTGAAAAATCTCATTTTTCACACGAATCCTCTTTTCTGAAAAATAAATTATTTAAAAATGATTTTGTTTGCTGCTTTGCGAAGCGGCTCGATAACGATCAGAACCACAACGGCTGCAACACCGATCTGTACCAGATTTCCAGGAATGGAAGTAAACGGTGCGATCCAGTTCCCATAAATAATTCCTTCTGCGATATAGTAGCCGACTACTTTGATCACGCAGGCAGCAACGATTGCAAGTGCGTCAAAGCCAAGACCGTGATGCTTTTCTGTAATTGCGCCGACTACATAACCCATGATGGCTACAATCACAAAAGTGAAAGGTGCCCATGCAGTCCAGCCGGAGAGCAGATCAAAAAGTCCCATGCCAATGCCGCCGGCGAGTGCACCGCTTTTTTTGCCAAATAAAATCGCGCAGATGAAAGTGGAACGTTGCCAAGGTGGATCAGTCCGCCGTTTGCGGTGATCGGAAGTCTGACATTGACGAATGCGGTAAATACATAGGTCAGTGCGATGAAAAGTGCCGTGATAGTCAGAAACTGTACCTGACCGATTGAATTTTCTGCTTTTGCAGCTGTTGTAGATGTTGTGCTCATATTCTTTTCTCCTCATTTGTTTCGTATGACCGATTTTTAACAGTCATTTGTTTATGCCTATCTTAAACGCACACTGGTTTATTTTAAAATGCCAGTTAAGTGAAAAATGAGCAGACCAGTTTATGTGGACTTTTTATGCTCT
>ENA-OQDE01001049-OQDE01001049.1-human-gut-metagenome-genome-assembly--contig:-NODE-1049-length-12182-cov-4.708669_pt1 | contig 12182 bp, 12 predicted proteins | sample MGYA00242768_ERZ504595 | MGnify/ENA primary metagenome ERZ504595 (study PRJEB26092, sample SAMD00036307) | human gut metagenome | host: Homo sapiens | study: EMG produced TPA metagenomics assembly of...
ATAAAAATCACATGGAAAGAAATAAAGCGGCAGAAGGTTCTTTTAATATGGTCAGCGATCATCGTAGTGTATGGAGTGATCTTCTGTTATCTGCCTCTTGGCGGCTGGCTGATGGCTTTTCAGAATTATAAACCGAAGGATGGCCTGCTTCATTCTTCTTTTGTGGGACTTGCAAAATTCCAGCAGTTATTTTCCGATGCAACCTTTTTGCGGGTAATCAGAAATACACTTGCCATGGGTGTGATCAATCTGGTCGTCACCTTTGTGATGGCGATCGTATTTGCAATTTTATTGAACGAGGTAAAATCACAGGGAGGAAAAAAGGTCGTACAGACCATTTCTTATCTGCCGCATTTCCTTTCCTGGATTATTGTTACCGGTATTTTACATGATGCATTATCGGGCACCGGTATTATCAACGAACTTTTAGTGAACTTTGGTATTTTAGACCAGCCTCTCAACTTCTTTGCATATCCGAAATACTTCTGGCCGATCGTGGCATTTGCAAATGTATGGAAAGAGACAGGATGGAATGCGATCATCTATTTATCTGCGATCACAGCAATCGATCCTTCACTCTATGAAGCTGCAAATATGGATGGTGCGGGCCGCTGGGCAAGAATCAAATATGTCACACTTCCCGGAATTAAGCCGACGATCATGATCTTACTTTTAATGAATGTCGGAAACGTACTGAATGCAGGTTTTGAGATCCAGTATCTGCTTGGAAACGGTCTGGTACAGAGCGTATCGCAGACCATCGATATTTATGTATTAAAATGGGGCATCAGCCAGAATGATTTCTCCATTGGTACGGCAGCCGGTATTTTCAAGAGTCTGGTTAGTATCATTCTGATCGTGATCGCCAATCAGATCGCAAAACGTAACGGCGAAGAAAGGCTGTTTTAGGGGGTATTGGTATGGAAGCAGTAACAACAAAGAGAAGAAAATCAAGAAAGAAAACATCCGTTGCGGACAAAGTTTTCGTAACGTTAAATACATTATTTATGATCATGTTTGTGATCATTACGTTATATCCGGTGTTAAATACGCTGGCAATCTCACTGAATGACGGAACAGATGCGCTGCGCGGCGGGATCTACCTGCTGCCGAGAAAATTTACATGGAAAAATTATATTACCGTGCTGCAGAAAGACAACCTGATTATGGGTGCCTACATCACGGTTGCAAGAACCGTCATCGGAACAGCACTTGCACTGTTTGCCAACGCGATTCTGGCATTTATTGTCAGCAGAAAACGTTTCATGTTTAAAAAACAGTTATCCCTGTTCTGGGTGATCACCATGTATGTCAATGGTGGAATGATCCCGACCTTCCTGTTATTTAAGACACTTCACCTGACAAACAGTTTCTGGGTGTATGTCATTCCGGGAATGTTCAGCGCATTTAACATGTTAGTCATCCGTACTTATATGAATGGTATCTCAGACAGTCTGGAAGAATCCGCGCAGTTAGACGGGGCAGGTTACACCACGATCTTCTTAAAGATCATTTCCCCGCTCTGCAAACCGTATATGCGACGGTTGCACTGTTTGTCGCAGTCGGACAGTGGAATTCATGGTTTGATGCAATGCTCTATAACCGTATGAGTGCGAACCTGACAACTTTACAGTATGAGCTGATGAAATTATTATCTTCCGTCACAAACCAGGGAAATTCCGTGGAGGCAATGAAAAATGCGGCAGGATCTGTGACACCGACTTCCGTGCGTGCCGCTGCAACGATACTGACTATGCTGCCGATCATCTGTCTGTATCCGTTCTTACAGCGGTATTTTGTGACAGGACTTACCATTGGCGGTGTCAAGGAATAAGAGGAAAGGATAAAGTTGCATGAAAAGAGGAGCGTTTGAGACTGGAACTTACCGCAATGTATTTGCGGAGGCAGGCTATGATAAGGAAACCATAGAAAAGCGGAAAAATGAGATCTTCCATACACTTTTTTACGGGGCAGAATCAGAGCGGATCTATCATCCCGTCGAGGACGATATGGCATATATCGAGGACACGGGTAACCATGATGCGCGGACAGAAGGGATGTCCTACGGCATGATGATGTGTGTCCAGATGGACCGGAAAGAAGAATTTGACCGCCTGTGGAAATGGGCAAAAACTTATATGTACTTAGAGGAAGGCGAAAATGCAGGATATTTTGCATGGTCGGTGCAGCTGGATGGAACAAAAAATTCTTTTGGCGCAGCACCGGATGGTGAGGAATTTTTTGCGATGGCACTGTTTTTCGCAGCGCACCGCTGGGGAGACGGCGAAGGAATATTCAATTACAGCAGGGAAGCGAAAGAGTTGCTGCACACCTGCATCCACAAGGGAGAAAACGGAGAGGGTGGCAGAGCCATGTGGGATGCCTCAAATCATCTGATCCGTTTTATCACGGATGTGGATTTTTCGGATCCGTCCTATCATCTGCCTCATTTTTATGAGTTGTTCGCACTGTGGGCAAAAGAAGAGGACCGGGCATTTTTTAAGGAGGCGGCGGAGGCGAGCCGTAATTACTTAAAGCGTGCATGTCATCCGGTCACTGGTCTTAGTGCGGAATATGCAGAATTTGACGGAACACCGTATCAGCCTGTTTTAGACCAGTGGGGAGGCAGACATGACTGGTATTACAGTGATGCCTACCGGACGATCGCAAACATTGCCCTTGACTATGAGTGGTTTGCAAAGGATGAGTGGGAGAGTGAGAATGTTGACCGGTTTTTGAATTTTTTCTGTGATACCGTGCAGGAGAAAGACAGGGACGGTATTTTCCTGACCGACGGAACCATTCTGGAAGGAAAGGCACTGCATCCGGTTGCGATGACTGCGGTCAATGCGCAGGCGGCACTTGCCTCAGACCAGAAAAATGCATTTCTCTGTGTCCACCGTTTCTGGGAGACACCGCTTCGCACTGGGGACAGAAGATATTATGACAACTGTCTGTATTTCTTCGCATATCTGCACTGAGCGGCAATTATAGAATTTATTAGGAGTGCTCGTATGGAAGCAATTTTGGTAAAGGATCAAAAAGCGGCGGCATTTGTGATGGAGGATGGGACATTTGAGGGTGTCTATAGAATCACAGAAAAGGTTTGTGGGGATGTGGAGCAGGTCACAGGTGTCCGCCCGAAGATCATAAAATGGCAGGGAGAGTTGCAGCCGGCGCAGGTGTATGTGGCAACGCTCGGAAACAGTGAGATGTCAGAGCGATCGCAGAAGAGGAAGGGATAGAACTTTCCTCTCTGTGTGGAAAGCGGGAATGTTTTCTGTTTCAGGTGTTGAAAAATGGCAGTCTGCTGATCGCAGGAAGTGACAAGCGGGGAACAATCTATGGGTTATTCCATATCTCAGAGCTTATGGGGGTATCGCCGTTTGTCCACTTTGCAGATGTGGTCCCTGCCCCGCAGAAAGAAATCATTTTTCCGAAAAAGACTCGATGCAGAGCAAAGAACCCTCCGTGAAATACCGGGGGTTTTTTATCAATGATGAATGGCCTGCGTTCGGAAACTGGACATTTTCCCATTATGGTGGATTTACTGCAGAAATGTATGACCTGATCTTTGAGACACTGCTTCGGCTGAAAGGAAATTATCTGTGGCCGGCAATGTGGACATCGTCTTTTTCACTGGATGGACCGGGGGAGGAAAATGCCCGCCTTGCAGACTGCTACGGGATCGTGATGAGCAATTCCCACCATGAACCATGTTTAAGACACAGCGAAGAATGGGATCTGGTGCGTGGAGAGGATTCTGTTTATGGAAATGAGTGGAGCTATCTTACCAACCGTGAGGGACTGATCCGTTACTGGCGCGACGGGCTTTTGCGCAGTGGAAAATATGAAAATATCATCACGATCGGCATGCGCGGGGAGAGAGATTCTCTGATGCTTGGGAGGATGCATCCTTAGAGCAGAATATTTCCCTGTTAAAAGAGATCATCACAGAACAGAGAAAACTCATCCGGGAATGTGTCGGGGAGAATGAACCGGAAATGCTCGCACTTTATAAAGAAGTGGAGGCTTATTATTACGGGGATGAGACAACGCCGGGGCTTAAAGACTGGGATGGCTTAGACGGTGTGACGCTGATGCTCTGCGAGGATAACTATGGAAATATGCGGACACTTCCGACGGAGGAAATGCGCTCCCACCGCGGGGGCTTTGGCATGTATTATCACTTTGATTACCACGGATCGCCGGTCTCTTATGAGTGGGTGAACAGTTCTTATCTGCCTAAAATCTGGGATCAGATGACGATGGCATATGACTTTGGTGTGCGGGATATCTGGATCGTCAATGTCGGTGATCTGAAATTTCAGGAGTATCCGCTCAGTTTCTTTATGGATCTCGCATATGATTATGAGAAATGGGGAAGCAGCAGGATTCATGCGCCGCAGGATTATCTGGCGTACTGGGTGAAACGTGAATTTGGCGGATGGTTCTATGAGGCGCAGCAGAATGCAGTTTATCGGATCATGCAGCAGTATACAAAAATGAATCATAACTGCAAGCCGGAAGCGATGCGCGCAGATACTTATCATCGGTGCACTTTGGGGAGCAGACAAAAGACAAAAGGAAAATGAAAGGTTAGAAGAGGAGACAGAAAAGCTTTTATCTTCTGTGCCGGAAGAGATGCTGCCGGCTTTCTGGGAACTGGTATATTACCCGGCAATGGGAAGTGCAAACGCATCTGATATGCAGCTTTATGCAGGAAAAAATTCATTTTTTGCAAAAATGGGAGCGGTATGTGCAAATGATTATGCAGAAAAAATAAAAGCATGTATCGAAAAAGACCGTTTACTCACAGAACGGTTTCATCAGCTTCTGGATGGAAAATGGGATGGAATGGCACTCTCAGAGCACATCGGCTTTGTGAACTGGAACGATGAGGAGTGCAGGTATCCGCTCATGACCTTCATAGAACCGGCAAATAAGCCGAGGATCTTTGCCATGTCAGAGGGCGGTGATGTCTGTACGGCAGGCGGGGACTGGACGAAAAAATTGATCGTGATGCGGCAGTTTTTAGATCCGGCTGTCAGTGAAGCCTCCCTGTTATTGTTTGGCGGCTCGAAAGAAAAAGTGCCTTATCATATCGAGTGCAAAAGTCCGTGGGTTCTGCCTGGAAAAATGCAGGGAGTCACAGACCGTGAGGAAGTGCTCACGGTGCAGATAAAAAGAGATGAGATCACAGACTGGGAGAATGACCACAGGACATATGATTTTGAGGTTTGCTATGAGGGTGGAAGGATACCGGTAAAAATTTTGCTGGAAAAAGATCTGCCGGGATGTCCGGCGGAGGCATTTTATGAGACAGACGGGATGCTCTCTGTCGAGGCAGAGCACTTTATCTGCAATGAAAAGGCGGAGGCGGGAGCATTTTATGTTTTGCCGGAGTACGGAAAAACGTTATCTGGTGTGAAAGCATATCCGCAGACAAAGACTTTTTTTGAAATGGCAGAGCAGATCAGACAGGCACCAAAACTGACGTATCAGATCTATGTCAGGGAGGCGGGAGAATACGAAATGATTTGCTATACCGCTCCGGCAAATCCGGTCTGTCAGGGAGGCAGTGTCTATTTTGCTGCGCCGTCAATGGAAATGCACCGCAAAAGATAGAGATGATTCCGGATGGATACCGTTCCGGCGAGCCGTCCTGTGCGGAATGGGCGAAAATGGTGGTGGATCAGATCCGCGTTGTCCGTGTGCAGGTCACGCTGCAGAGCGGAGAGAATGAAATTGGAATTTATGCGGGGACACCGGGATTTCTGCTGGAAAAACTGACGTTTGTGCGCAAGGGAAAGCATTTGCCGGAGTCAGGTCTTGGACTGCCGGAGAGAAGGAGGACGAACAGATGAGTGGACCTGTGGCACCGAAAGATCCGGAAAAAGACAGATCTTATTTTTACATTATGAAAGAAAAAGAAACCTTTGGCTCGCTCCAGACGCAGGGGGAGTATCAGGGCAGGGGAGTCCAGTTTATCTACGAGAGTGATGGAAGGCTTGAAAGCAGTGCGGAAGTGACCGGTGAGGTCTGTGATGAAGAAATTTTAAAGAAACTTGGCACGGTGGAGGGCTTTAAAAGCCTGGTGCACAGCATCGGTATATCCGTGGAGATGGAACATAGCAGAGAACCGGTCACATTTGTATTTCAGATGTACGGGAAAGAGGATCTCTACGGCGGCGGAACGCTCATAGAAACAGAACTGCGTGGGGATGGCGCAGAAGTCAGGATCACGCTTGATACGGTAAAGTGGAAAACAGATGATGATGTGCCGGGGCAGATCCGGTTTGTCTTTGAGACGCCGGAACAGTCTGCAAGGGTCAATGTCCGTTTCTTTTTAAAGGATGGATTTTTCGTACCAAAGCCGCAGGAAGAGCGCGTGGTGGATATGGAATCCCACGGATATCAGGAAATGATAGAGCGGTCACTCCTTTCTATGGGAGATGCGGGCAGGATCAGAAGAGTCGTAGAAAAAGCGCGGGCTGGGGAGCCGGTAACCATAGCATATATAGGAGGATCCATCACGCAGGGAGCCGGGGCAGTTCCGCTTCACACACAGTGCTACGCATACCGGTTCTGGAAGGCATTTGCCGGAAAATACGGAAAAAATAACAATGTGAAACTGATAAAAGCGGGAGTGGGCGGAACCCCGTCGGAGCTTGGGATGATCCGTTTTGAGAGGGATGTCCTGCGGGATGGAAAAGAAAAGCCGGATCTGGTAGTCGTGGAATTTGCAGTAAATGACGAGGGGGATGAGACAAAGGGAAGGTGTTATGAGAGCCTCGTAACAAAAATTTTATCCATGCCGGATGCACCGGCTGTCCTGTTATTGTTTGCTGTTTTTGCAAATGACTGGAACTTACAGGAACGCCTTGCTCCGGTGGGAGAGCGGTATCAGCTCCCGATGGTAAGCATCCGGGATGCCGTGACACCGCAGTTTCGGCAGGCAAAGGACAGAGTTGTTTCAAAAAATCAGTTCTTTTATGATGCGTTTCACCCGACAAATCTGGGACATAAAATCATGGCAGACTGTCTGATGTATCTGATTGACCGGGCGGTCTGTGAGCCTGATATTTTAAGAAGAATGCATGAAAACCGGTTTATGGGGATGAATTTGCGCAAGTGAAATTATTAGACCGCAGAGACGGCTATGAACGTGCGAAGATCTGCTGTGGCGCATTTTCCGGTACAGATCAGGAATTACAGTGTGTGGAGATGGATGACAGTTTAACGCCGGTTCCTGAATTTCCGTACAATTGGCAGTATGATGGGGCAAATGGCAGATCAGAAGATGCATTCCAGATGGATATCTACTGCCGGTCACTGCTTCTCATCTTTAAAGATTCCGGAGCGGTGGACGCCGGACGGGCAGATGTGTTTGTGGACGATACCAAAGTTCTGACCGCAGATCCGCATGTGAACGGCTGGACGCACTGCAATCCGGTCATTCTTCTGGAAGAAAAAGAAAGCGGATGGCATCAGGTGAGGATTCAGATGACACCTGGGGAAGAAGAAAAGAAATTTACAATACTTGGTTTTGGCTATGTGGAATAAAAAAGGCATGGCTGCCTGGAAAGCAGAGAAATTTGTGTGAAAAATAAGATTTTAGAATAGTAGAAATGGAGCGATAAAATGAGTATAGCAAAGAATCCGGTTCTGTCCGGTTTTATCCAGACCCATCTATCTGTAGGGTGGGGAAGATTATTATATGGTAAATTCGAGTTTTGCATATTTTCCGGGGATTCCTGTGTTTCATAGCAGGGATTTAGCGCACTGGGAGCAGATCGGCAATGCGTTGGACAGGGAAGAACAGCTTCCACTGTCCGGCAGTGAGATCTCACGGGGGATCTTTGCACCGACGATCCGTTACCACGAGGGTACTTATTACATCATAACAACAAATGTGGATCATGGTGGAAACTTTGTGATAACGGCACAGGACCCAAAGGGCCGTGGTCAGTTCCACATTATCTGGGAGATGCGGCGGAGGGGATTGATCCGAGCCTCTTTTTTGATGAAGATGGGAAATGTTATTATGTCGGGACAAGACCGAATCCGTCCGGGGTCAGACACAATGGTGACTGGGAGATCTGGATAGAGGAGCTGGATCTTCATGCAATGTGCTTAAAAGGTGCGGGGACGGCGGTCTGGAAAGGTGCATTAAAAGATTGTATCTGGCCGGAGGGACCGCACCTTTACAAAAAAGACGGCTGGTATTATCTGATGATCGCAGAGGGCGGTACGGGACCGGAACACAGCATCAGTATCGCGAGAAGCAGGTCGTTAAGAGAATGGTTTTGTGGATGCAAGAGAAATCCAATTTTCACGCACCGCAATCTTGGCAGGGATTATCCGGTGATCTATGCAGGACACGGAGATCTTGTGGATGATGCAGACGGAAACTGGTATGTCGTCATGCTTGCATCGAGGCCATGTGAGGGACACTGTAGTATTGGCAGGGAAACTTTTCTGGCAAAAGTGGAATGGGAGGACGGATGGCCCGTCATCAATCCGGGGATTGGACATCTGACAGAGAAAACAGAACTTCCGATCAGTGAGTATCGCCTGGAAAAGGAAGTGACCCACGCGGATTTTATTACATTTGATCAGAAAAAATAGATGACAGACTCCTGTCGCTGCAGAGAAGGGATGAAAATACATATTCACTGATCGAGAGAAAAGGTTTTCTCAGGATGTATCTGAAAAAACAGAAACTTACAGAGAAAACGGACGCGCAGTATTTCGGGCTGCGGCAGAAAGATTATGATTTTACATTTTCGGCATGCATGGAATTTGATGCGGAGCGGGAAAATGAACAGGCGGGGATCGTCTGCTATCAGAATCATGCAAATCATCTTTCGATGCGCATCTGCGGTGGAAAAGAGAAGAGAAAGCTGCAGGTAATCGCACATATAACAGAAAACGATACGCTGCTTGCGGAAGAAGAAATCAATGCAAAAGGAATGCTGGAACTGTATTTGAAGGCAGCAGGACAGAGGGCAGAATTTTTTGTCAGAGATGAGGAAGGAAAGGTATTAAAACTCATTAAAGACGTGAGCCTGCTGCCGTACAGTACAGAGGAAGCAGGGGGATTTGTGGGCTGCACGCTCGGTGTGTATGCGTCTTCAAACGGTGAAATGTCGGATCGTTTTGCGGATGTAGCATGGATTTCGTATGAGGGAATACCGGATTGATGCCGGGAAAAAATAGAAAAAAATAGGATTGATTTTTGCCCCTGTTTGTACAATAATAAACTTAGTTGCGCAACTAAGCGCAAAAAAGCGAGGGACGAGAGTTTATGGATAAGGGGTTAGAAAAGAATATTACGATTGCGGACGTGGCGGAGGCGCTTGGGGTATCGAAGACAACCGTGTCACGTGCAATTTCCGGTAAAGGTCGTATTGGCAGGGAGACAAGAGAGCGCGTGCTCGCCTACATAGAAGAACATGATTATAAGCCGAATGTCATTGCGAAAGGGCTTGCGCAGTCTAAAACTTATAATATCTGTGTGGTCATGCCGGGGGAGTATGATGTTGTGGATCTTACATTTTTTCAGGAATGTCTGTTTGGGATACAGGAGATTGCGGGCAGCATGGAATATGATATCCTGCTTTCTATCTGCAGGAAAAACGATATATCTTCTCTTGAGCGTATTATAGCAAACCATAAAGTGGACGGTGTGATCCTGATGCGCACTTTTGTGGAAGATGAACAGATCGATTTTCTGCAGACAAAAAATGTACCGTTTGTCACGATCGGAAGTACCAGTGCCAATTATAAAGGAGTGATTCAGATCGATCACAATCACAAGAGTGCATGCAAAGAGCTTACATCGATCATTTTGATGAAGCAGATGGACAAAATTGCACTGATCGGCGGCAATGAAGAACATGTGGTTACACAGAGCCGTCTGCGGGGATTTCGAGAGGCATATGCGAAGATGGGGAAAACGTAGATGAGGATCTGATGTTTTTAAGCCAGGATAACCAGGTTCTGGTGGAAAAGGCAGTCAAGGAAGCATTAAACAGACAGGCAGACTGCATCCTCTGTATGGATGACGCTGTCTGCAGCCGTGTTTTAAAGACACTGCGCCAGCAGCATGTCAAAGTGCCGGAAGATGTCCGGGTGGCATCGTTTTATAACAGCATGGTACTTGAAAACAATGTTCCCTCGATCACATCGCTTTCATTTGATGCAAAGGAACTCGGCATGGTGGCATGCCGTACACTGCTTGATCTGACGGAGGGACTTGAGGTGAAAGAGCGCACATTGCTTCCGTATGAGGTGGTGCTGAAGGAATCGACGAAATAAATATAATCAGGAAAATACAGTTCTGAGAAAATTGAAGATCATCCTATTGGAGAGAATAAGCAATGGGCGAAACACATAGCGAATAAATGTGTTTCGCCCGTTTTTTATGCTGAAATTGTCGGAAATAACGTGAAATGGGCGAAATGATTATAATGATTACCGGAATAACCACAGATCAGGGGAAATGAGGGTGAAACTGAAGCAATATCAGGGAAATTCGCCCAAAACAAAGGAAAAGGCAGGAAAATCCCTGATTCAAAAAATATCAAAAACGAGCCAAAATATCCATAAAAAGATGATATAAGAATTGAAAATGCACGGAAAATCAATGGTTAACGGTTGCGCAAAAGTCGAATTTGAAAAAAATAAAAGAAAAAATAGAAGATGATATTGTGCAAAATGGCTAAAAAATGGTCGGAATTATTATAAATTATGGACATTGACACAAGGATGTAACGGAGATATACTCTAACTATAGAACAACCGATTGCGCATAGCGCAACACGAAAAAGTGTTCTAAAAGAACAATTTTTCTATCAAGGAAAAGGGAGGAATTTTCAAATGAAGAAAAAAGTCATCAGCACAGTATTATGTGCAGCAATGGTAGCATCCATGTTTGCAGGATGTGGAAACAAAGCAGCCGATAACAGCAGCGCAGCAGACAACAGCGCAGCAGAGAGCAGTGATGCAGCTGCAACAACAGAAGCAGGCGATACAGCTGCAGAGACAGAGGCGGCATCAGCTTCCGATGATGCAATCGCAAATCTGATCGCATCTACAGATGGAACCGTAGATATCCAGCTCTGGTGTTCAGAACTTGAGGCTTATCAGAACGTTATGAAAGAGCTGACAGACAAATTTAAAGAGCAGTACTCAGATGTAGATTTTAACATCACCATCGGTGCTGTATCTGAGGCAGATGCAAAAGATAAGATTCTTGAGGATATCGATGCAGCAGCAGATGTATTCGTATTTGCAGATGATCAGGTAAATGATCTTGTAAATGCAGGTGCGCTTCAGGAAGTGGCAGCTACTTATACATATGATCCGAAAGAAACAAACTCAGAGGCAACTGTAGCAGCAGCTACCAAAGACGGAAAACTTTACGCTTATCCGTTAACAGCATCGAATGGTTACTTCTTATACTATGATTCAAACATCTTCTCTGAAGAGGATGTGGCTTCCTGGGAAAACCTTACAGCAAAAGCGGAAGAAGCAGGAACAAAAGTTGGCATGAATGTAGCAGATGGATGGTATTTGTATGGATTTTTCTCTGGTGCAGGCTGTGAACTTTCCATGAATGAAGATAACTCAAACAACTGTGACTGGAACTCTGAGACCGGTCTTGCAGTAGCACAGAGTATTGAGAATATCACTTCTTCCCCGGCATTTGTAAGCGTACAAGATCAGGATGCAATTACCATGTTAAATGACGGTACACTTGGCGCATATGTTTCCGGTACATGGAACACCGGATCTTTTGAAGCGAAATACGGTGACGGATATGCAGCATGTAAATTACCTACTTTCGATGTAAATGGAACAGCTACACAGATGGATCTTATGCAGGATACAAATTCGTAGGTGTTAACTCCCATGCTAAAAATGTTGGCTGGTCAATGCTCCTTGCTGAGTATCTTACAAATGAGGAGAGCCAGTTAGCAATTGGTAACGCTACATCAGAGGGACCGGCTAACACAGTAGCAGCAGCTCAGATTGATTCCCCGGCACTTGCAGCACTTGCAGCGCAGTCAGAGTTTGCAGATCAGCAGGTTGTAGGCAATAATTACTGGGATCCGGCAAAGGCACTTGGACAGAACCTGGTTGACGGTGCAACAGATCTTCAGGCTGTACTTGAT
>ENA-OQDE01001050-OQDE01001050.1-human-gut-metagenome-genome-assembly--contig:-NODE-1050-length-12173-cov-1.511705_pt1 | contig 12173 bp, 22 predicted proteins | sample MGYA00242768_ERZ504595 | MGnify/ENA primary metagenome ERZ504595 (study PRJEB26092, sample SAMD00036307) | human gut metagenome | host: Homo sapiens | study: EMG produced TPA metagenomics assembly of...
GGTGAGGTGATTGATATCTTCCCAGCAGAATCGGATGACATTGCACTTCGCGTGGAGCTGTTTGACGAGGAAGTGGAACGATTGTCGTTATTTGACCCGCTCACCGGGCAGATTGTTTCCACTATTCCACGTTTTACCATCTACCGAAAACGCACTACGTCACGCCGCGCGAGCGCATCGTACAGGCGATGGAAGAGATCAAAGAAGAACTGGCCGCCAGACGCAAAGTGCTGTTGGAGAATAACAAACTGCTGGAAGAGCAGCGGCTGACCCAGCGTACCCAGTTTGATCTGGAGATGATGAACGAGCTGGGCTACTGTTCCGGGATTGAGAACTACTCGCGCTTCCTCTCCGGTCGTGGACCGGGTGAGCCACCGCCGACGCTGTTTGATTACCTGCCTGCCGATGGGCTGCTGGTGGTCGATGAATCTCACGTTACCATTCCGCAAATTGGCGGCATGTATCGCGGTGACCGGGCGCGTAAAGAGACGCTGGTGGAGTACGGCTTCCGCCTGCCATCAGCGCTGGATAACCGTCCGCTGAAATTTGAAGAGTTCGAAGCATTAGCGCCGCAAACCATCTATGTTTCGGCGACGCCGGGTAATTACGAGCTGGAAAAATCCGGCGGCGATGTGGTGGATCAGGTGGTGCGTCCAACCGGATTGCTTGATCCGATTATCGAAGTGCGGCCAGTGGCGACACAGGTCGATGATCTTCTATCGGAGATTCGTCAGCGAGCGGCAATTAACGAACGCGTGCTGGTCACCACACTGACCAAGCGAATGGCGGAAGATCTCACGGAATATCTTGAAGAACACGGCGAGCGCGTGCGTTATCTTCACTCAGATATCGACACCGTCGAACGTATGGAGATTATCCGCGACTTGCGTCTGGGCGAGTTCGACGTGCTGGTGGGGATCAACTTACTGCGCGAAGGTCTGGATATGCCGGAGGTTTCGCTGGTGGCGATCCTCGACGCCGACAAAGAAGGCTTCCTGCGTTCTGAACGTTCGTTGATCCAGACTATTGGTCGTGCGGCGCGTAACGTTAACGGTAAAGCGATTCTCTACGGCGATAAGATCACCCCGTCAATGGCGAAAGCGATTGGCGAAACCGAACGTCGCCGCGAGAAACAGCAGAAGTACAACGAGGAACACGGCATTACGCCGCAAGGCTTGAACAAGAAAGTGGTCGATATCCTGGCGCTGGGGCAGAACATTGCCAAAACCAAAGCGAAGGCAGAGGAAAATCGCGACCGATTGTTGAGCCGGATAATGTGCCGATGGATATGTCGCCGAAAGCGTTGCAGCAGAAAATCCATGAACTGGAAGGCTGATGATGCAACACGCGCAGAATCTGGAGTTCGAAGAAGCGGCGCAAATTCGTGACCAGTTGCATCAGCTGCGTGAATTGTTTATTGCCGCGTCGTGACAAGATGACGAAGCCGGAATATTCTTCCGGCTTCGTGTTAACCTAAAGCCTGTAATGCCTTTTCCAGCGCGCTATGCAACAACTGGCGGTCATGACGATACGGAATATCGCTGGCCTCCAGTACCTCCTGAATCACAATCCGCTCTTTCACCTCCGAGACATCCACTTTTGGCCCGACGATGACCGCATCAATGACCTTTTTACCGACATACTGCTCCATAATTGCCAGCTTGCTTTCCAGCTTCAAATTAGCCGCAGGTAAACTCAACTCACGCCCCAGATTGCCGATATAGACCATCGGCGCTGGCGTGCGGCGTAATGCCTGTGCGATTTCCTTCAGCAGCAGAATTGGCATCAGGCTGGTATAAAAACTGCCAGGCCCAATAATGATGAGATCCGCTTCATTGATAGCGTGAACCGCCTCACGGGTTGCGGGTACATTAGGCGTTAACAATAACTCCTGAATCGGCGTAGTTAACTGGTCGATATTGACCTCGCCGTAAACTTCATGCCCTGATCGTCAATCGCCATCAGATCCACCGGATGCTCCGAACATTCGGAATCAAATGTGCGTCCACTTTCAGTCAGATTGCGAATCAGATTGATCGCTTCAAGAGGTCTCACGCTAAGGTGATCCAGTGCCTTCAGCATCAGGTTTCCAAGGTTGTGTCCGGAAAGTTCGCCATTACCGCCGAAACGATATTCAAACATTGCGGAAGCGACGCTGGGTTCAGTTATCAGCTGGTTGAGGCAGTTACGCATATCGCCCCAGGCAATACCGCCTTCTGAGCGGCGAATACGCCCCGTCGATCCGCCATTATCCGTGGTGGTGACGATCCCCGTTAAACGAGAACCCAAAGACGAAAGTGATGAGAGAACGCGTCCCAGTCCATGCCCTCCGCCGAGAGCAACGACACGATCAAGGTCAGCCAGCGTACGATTGCGCATATAGTTTCCTGGAGTCAGATTATCCGCGCTACAGTAGCGCAAATTGCGGGGAAACAGCAATTAACCTGCCAATATTGAGGATACAAACTATTTTCTTCTACCTCTAAAGGACGATGTACGCTATGCCTTCCTGATGATGTATATCAAAGTAAAACCGCCATTTTCCCTTATTCTGTAGCGAAATAGCACGATCATGACGCTATATACATGATTACATAGCGAAAGTGTGGATGGTAAAAATCTCATTTACACGCTAGTATCGGCTTAACCACTAAACACTCTAGCCTCTGCACCTGGGTCAACTGATACGGTGCTTTGGCCGTGACAATGCTCGTAAAGATTGCCACCAGGGCGAAGGAAGAAATGACTTCGCCTCCCGTATCTGGAAAGGTGTACATGGCTTCACAACTGACTGATGCATTTGCGCGTAAGTTTTACTACTTGCGCCTGTCGATTACCGATGTGTGTAACTTTCGTTGCACATACTGCCTGCCGGATGGCTACAAACCGAGCGGCGTCACCAATAAAGGCTTTCTTACCGTCGATGAAATTCGCCGGGTTACGCGCGCCTTCGCCAGTCTTGGCACCGAAAAAGTCCGTCTGACGGGCGGTGAGCCATCTTTACGCCGCGACTTACCGATATCATCGCCGCTGTGCGAGAAAACGACGCTATCCGCCAGATTGCTGTCACCACCAATGGTTACCGTCTGGAACGCGATGTGGCGAACTGGCGCGATGCTGGACTTACTGGCATCAACGTCAGCGTTGATAGTCTGGACGCCCGCCAGTTTCACGCTATTACCGGGCAGGACAAATTCAACCAGGTCATGGCAGGGATCGATGCTGCATTTGATGCCGGTTTTGAGAAGGTCAAGTCAATACAGTGCTGATGCGTGATGTTAATCATCACCAGCTCGACACCTTTCTGAACTGGATACAGCATCGTCCCATCCAGCTGCGTTTCATCGAACTGATGGAAACGGGCGAGGGCAGCGAGCTCTTCCGTAAGCATCACATCTCTGGTCAGGTTCTGCGTGACGAGCTACTGCGTCGCGGCTGGATCCACCAATTACGTCAACGCAGCGACGGTCCCGCGCAAGTCTTTGTCATCCGGATTACGCCGGAGAGATTGGCCTTATCATGCCGTATGAAAAAGACTTCTGCGCCACTTGCAACCGCCTGCGCGTTTCCTCCACTGGTAAACTCCATCTCTGCCTGTTTGGTGAGGGCGGCGTTAACCTGCGCGATCTGCTGGAAGACGATATCCAGCAACAGGCGCTGGAAGCGCGTATTTCAGCGGCGCTGCGGGAGAAGAAACAGACCCATTTCCTGCATCAAAACAACACCGGTATTACGCAAAACTTATCGTACATTGGCGGCTAAAACGTCAGAAGGAGAGACAGATGAGTCAGGTAAGCACTGAATTTATCCCGACCCGTATTGCTATTCTTACGGTTTCTAATCGTCGTGGTGAAGAAGACGATACCTCCGGTCACTATCTGCGCGATTCGGCGCAGGAAGCGGGCCATCACGTTGTCGATAAAGCCATTGTGAAAGAAAACCGCTACGCTATTCGCGCTCAGGTATCTGCGTGGATCGCCAGCGACGATGTACAAGTGGTATTGATTACGGGTGGTACTGGCCTGACGGAAGGTGATCAGGCTCCCGAAGCGCTGCTGCCGTTGTTCGACCGTGAAGTTGAAGGTTTTGGTGAAGTGTTCCGGATGTTGTCGTTTGAAGAGATTGGCACCTCAACGTTGCAATCTCGTGCGGTAGCGGGCGTCGCTAACAAAACGCTGATTTTCGCCATGCCGGGTTCGACCAAAGCGTGCCGTACCGCATGGGAAAATATCATCGCGCCGCAGCTGGATGCCCGTACGCGTCCGTGTAATTTCCATCCACATTTGAAGAAATAAGTATGTCGCAACTGACCCATATCAACGCCGCTGGCGAAGCGCACATGGTGGATGTCTCCGCCAAAGCGGAAACCGTGCGTGAAGCGCGCGCCGAAGCCTTTGTCACCATGCGCAGCGAGACGCTGGCGATGATTATTGATGGTCGCCACCACAAAGGCGACGTATTTGCCACTGCGCGTATCGCCGGTATTCAGGCGGCAAAACGCACCTGGATCTGATCCCGCTGTGTCACCCGCTGATGCTCAGCAAAGTTGAAGTCAATTTACAGGCCGAGCCGGAGCACAATCGTACGTATAGAAACCTTATGCCGCCTGACCGGGAAAACCGGTGTCGAAATGGAAGCGTTAACCGCGGCCTCCGTGGCGGCGCTGACATTTATGACATGTGCAAAGCGGTGCAAAAAGATATGGTGATTGGTCCGGTACGTTTGCTGGCGAAGAGCGGCGGCAAGTCGGGTGACTTTAAGGTGGAAGCGGATGATTAAAGTTCTTTTTTTCGCCCAGGTGCGCGAGTTGGTGGGAACAGATGCAACCGAAGTGGCTGCGGATTTCCCAACCGTTGAAGCGTTACGCCAACATCTGGCTGCGCAGAGCGATCGCTGGGCGCTGGCGCTGGAAGATGGCAAATTGCTGGCTGCCGTCAACCAGACGCTGGTGAGTTTTGACCATCCGCTGACTGACGGCGACGAAGTGGCTTTCTTCCCGCCGGTAACCGGAGGTTAAGATGGCAGAAACCAAAATTGTTGTCGGCCCGCAGCCATTCAGCGTAGGAGAAGAGTATCCGTGGCTGGCGGAGCGTGATGAAGACGGTGCGGTAGTCACCTTTACCGGTAAGGTGCGCAACCATAACCTTGGCGACAGCGTCAAAGCATTAACTCGAACACATATCCGGGATGACTGAAAAGCACTGGCAGAAATTGTCGATGAAGCGCGTAACCGCTGGCCGCTGGGGCGCGTCACGGTAATTCACCGCATTGGTGAATTATGGCCGGGCGATGAAATTGTTTTTGTCGGTGTTACCAGTGCGCATCGCAGCAGTGCGTTTGAAGCCGGGCAGTTTATTATGGATTATCTCAAAACCCGCGCACCGTTCTGGAAGCGCGAAGCCACGCCGGAAGGCGACCGCTGGGTCGAAGCCCGGGAGAGCGATCAGCAGGCGGCAAAACGCTGGTAGTTTTTGTTAGCCGGATAAGGCACCGCTGCGTCCGGCAATTTCACCGCTCAGTACATGCGTTTACGCTGCGTCGATGCACAGCCTCATCATTTTGCAGTATCCTTAAGATATTCCTTATATCTTCAGGAGATCGTCATGGACAGATTCCCACGTTCTGATTCAATTGTACAACCCCGGGCTGGCTTGCAAACTTATATGGCGCAAGTCTATGGCTGGATGACCGTTGGCTTGTTGCTGACCGCATTTGTTGCCTGGTATGCGGCTAACTCCGCGGCCGTGATGGAGCTGTTGTTCACTAACCGTGTCTTTTTAATCGGTCTGATCATCGCGCAATTAGCATTGGTTATTGTGTTATTGTGTTATCAGCGATGATTCAAAAGCTGAGCGCAGGTGTGACGACGATGCTCTTTATGCTTTATTCGGCGCTGACGGGTCTTACGCTTTCCAGTATTTTCATTGTCTATACCGCTGCTTCTATCGCCAGTACTTTCGTCGTTACTGCCGGGATGTTTGGCGCAATGAGCCTGTACGGTTACACCACGAAGCGCGATCTAAGCGGCTTTGGCAATATGCTGTTTATGGCGTTAATCGGCATTGTGCTGGCATCGCTGGTCAACTTCTGGCTGAAAAGCGAAGCATTGATGTGGGCAGTTACCTACATCGGCGTGATTGTCTTTGTCGGATTGACGGCGTATGACACTCAGAAATTGAAAAATATGGGTGAGCAGATTGATACCCGCGACACGTCGAACCTGCGCAAATATTCCATTCTTGGCGCGTTAACCTTGTATCTGGACTTCATCAACCTGTTCCTGATGTTGCTGCGGATCTTCGGCAACCGCCGTTAATTCTTTTTCACCATCAATATCCCGGCCATGTGTCGGGATTTTTTTCTTACTAAAAACGACACTTAACAAGTACCAGGTATAAAATACGCCTTATGGCCGAGCGGAAGTGTTTTCCGTATCCATAAATACAAAAGTATTTTGTATGCGTGGTTTTAAATTTATTGATGGTGAATATTAATATTTTTTCTAAGGACAACTAAAAGAATGGAGTCATACTCGCAAAACAGCAATAAATTAGATTTTCAGCACGAGGCCAGGATATTAAACGGTATATGCTCATTACCGCTTTAGGTTTGGTGGCAACCGCAGGACTGGCCTGGGGAGCTAAGTATCTCGAAATTACGGCAACCAAATATGATTCACCACCAATGTATGTCGCCATAGGGTTATTATTACTTTGTATGTATGGCTTAAGTAAGGATATCAACAAGATAAATGCCGCCATCGCAGGCGTAATATATCTGTTTTACTCTCTTTGGTGGCGATTGTCGTTGCAAGTTTAGTTCCTGTATATGCCATTATCATCGTGTTCAGCACTGCGGGCGCGATGTTTTTAATCAGTATGCTGGCCGGTTTATTATTTAATGTTGATCCTGGTTCTCACCGTTTTATCATTATGATGACGTTGACAGGGTTGGCCCTGGTAATCATCGTGAATGCGGCATTAATGAGTGAACGGCCCATTTGGGTAATAAGTTGCTTAATGATTGTTTTATGGTCAGGCATTATCTCGCATGGACGAAATAAGCTCCTTGAACTGGCAGGAAAATGCCATAGCGAAGAGTTGTGGAGTCTGGTTCGTTGCGCTGTTACAGGTGCATTAACACTCTATTACTATTTTATCGGCTTCTTTGGGATACTTGCCGCAATAGCGATAACGCTTGTCTGGCAAAGGCATACGCGTTTTTTCATTAGTCGTAAATGCACATACTAAAGAACTTAACTAAACTTCACATCGCCGCTTCATTTTTCGCCCGTAGCTTCTTCGCCTGACTTTCCAGTAGCAGGTAACAGATCAGCGCCAGCAGCAGCGGGATAAAGTAATACAGCACACGGTAAGCGAGTAGGGCGGCGATAATTGTGCCTTTGGAGGTATGCTCCCCAGCCAGTAGCGCGGTAAATACCGCTTCCAGCACACCAATCCCCGCCCGGAATATGCACAATCACCCCGGCAATACTACTAACCAGCAACACGCCCAGTACAAAGAAATAGTTCACGCTTGACCAAGTAACAGCCAGATTATCGCTCCCATGACCATCCAGTTAACGCTGGAAATCAGCATCTGGGCGAGGGCGAATTTCCATGAAGGCAGCACCAGCTTTTGCCCTTTGATGGTCATATGGCGGTGCTTCGCGAAAGCGCAAAACCACAAATAAACCGCGATAATCATCAATAAGCCAATGCCGAGAATACGCAGCGTGGTTTGATCGACATACCAGTGATCCGGCAGCTCCACCACGCCCGCGGTAAAGATAATCCCTGCCAGCAAAATATAGCCCAGCCAGTTGGTGGTAATACTGAGCGAGAAAATCCGCGTAATAGTGCTGCCCGGTAACCCTAGCCGGGAGTACAAACGATAGCGCATACCAATGCCGCCGACCCAGGTACTGAGCGTCAGGTTGAAGGCGTAGCAGATAAACGACACCAGCATCACCTGGCGCTTCGCCAGTTTGTGACCGCAGTAAAAGCGGGCGAGCAGGTCATAGCAGCCGTAAATCAGATAACTGACGACCACCAGCCGACCGCACTAAGCAGCGCAACGCGATTGTAGTCGCGGATGACCTTCCAGACCTCTTCCCAGTCCACCTTTTTGGCGTAGACACCAGCAACACAATCACCGCGATAAAAAACAGCCAGGTGAGGATCTTCTTTGCTAAGCGCCAGCGCGGGTGTGATTTACTCATCAGGGTTTTACCCCCGTGTTTTCAGTTTCTACCCGATCCTGCGTTTCCATTGTCGGCTGAGCGGGCGGGTCAACCTGCGCCAGACGTGGTGTGTGTGCCGGAAGCCAGCGACCAGCGCCGGGAAGTGCGTAAAAAGTGGAACGCCAGCACGCTTTTGGTCAGATTCCACCAGGTGCGTTTGGGCAGCATGGTTTCATCCACCTGCTGGCAGTCTGCGGCGATAATGCCGTTCAGATTATCACGCAGCGTCTGGTTAAAATGACGATCGTGGATGATGACATTTGCTTCGAGATTCAGTGACAAACTGAGCGGATCGAGATTACTGGACCCTACCGTCGCCCAGTGATCGTCCATCAATGCCACTTGCCATGTAGCGGACGGCGGCGGTACTCAAACACCTGAACGCCGCCTTTAACCAGATAGTTATACAGCAAGCGTGCACCGACTCTGACAATCGGCATATCCGGTTCGCCCTGAATGATCAGTTTGATCCGCACCCCGCGCCGTGCCGCTTTACGCAAGGCGTGTAAAAATCGATAGCCGGGGAAGAAGTAGCGTTGGCGATAATCACTTCCCGCCGCGCCTGAGTGAGCATTTTCAGATAGTGGCGTTCGATATCATCGCGATGTTCTTCGTTATCGCGCCAGACCAGCAATACCTGCGCTTCTCCCGGCTGACGGTTCTCTTCCGCTTTATGATGACGTCGCCACCAGCGTCGCGCCGCGCTCTGTCCTGGCAGGTTTTCCAGCTCAAACTGGAGAATATCTTCGACAATCGGCCCTTCGAGGCGTACCGCGTAATCCTGTTTGGCCTCCGGGCCGTAGCTGGACATATGCTCGGCGGAGTAATTCAGCCCGCCAATAAAGGCGATACGCGCGTCGATCACCACAATTTGCGATGCATCCGGCGAAACACATTGGTGCGCATACCAAAAGGCGAGGGCGGGGATCGTAGTAGCGGAACACCACGCCAGCTGCCGTCAGTTCATTGACAAATTCATCGCTGAGATCCGGCGAACCGTAGCCATCCAACAAGACTTCCGCTTTAACCCCGCGTTGCGCTGCTGCCAGTAGTGCCGCATGCAGTTGTTTGCCGACGTCATCCTCAAACCAGATAAACGTTTCAAGAATGATGCGTTCTTGTGCCTCGCCAATCGCCTTAAACACCGCGGGATAATATTGCTCGCCGTTTTCCAGCAACTGGATCTTATTGCCTTCGCGCCAGCTACATTTCATAAATGAATCTCCGCACTTAAAGGGGCATGATCAGAAAGGTGTCGCCATGTCCGCAGCGGCAACGCGGTTGGCGCGCTGGCGCTGGCATTTTTGACGTAGATCCTGTCCAGTCGTAGTAGAGGAAATTGCACCGGAAACGTGCGCGCCGGGCGTCCGTGGGCGCGGGTAAAATCTCATCCAGTCCGGCCTGCACTTTTAACGGATGATTAGCTTTTTGCCGCCAGTCATTGAAATCACCCGCCACCAATACCGGTTCGCCGTCCGGTAGCTCATTCACCCATTCGGCGAGCATCGCAAGCTGCGCCTGACGGTGCGCCTCACGCAGGCCCAGATGTACGCACATCACATGAATCGCTTTTCCGGTCATCGGCGGCACAATGCGGCAGTAGAGCACGCCGCGCTTTTCCGCACCATCGACCGAAACATCGCGATTCTCATAATGTTCAATGGGATAACGCGACAGTACGGCGTTGCCGTGATGCCTTCCCGGGTAGTACGGCATTGCGACCGTAGGCAAAATCGCTCCACATAGTGTCGGCGAGAAACTCGTAGTGCGAGGTATCGGGCCAGTTTTCCACATGCAGCGGATGAACTTCGTGCGCGCCCATCACTTCCTGCAGGCAAACAATATCGGCGCTGACGGTACGCACGGCATCGCGAAGTTCCGGCAAAATGAAGCGTCGGTTAAACGCGGTAAAGCCTTTGTGAATGTTGATGGTGGGCACCTTGAACGAAAATTGTTGTGTTTGATCGGGCATAATTTTCCTGTCTTTGCCTCTTATCTAATTGAAATAGTGTAGTCGGCGTCACAAAAAGGTGCGGTCTTACGGAATTTTCCGTAAAGTTCGGTACTCTGAGTAAGTAGAGATAAATTCTTCAGGAGAGAAGCCATGAAGTGGCAACAACGTGTTCGTGTCGCAACTGGTCTAAGTTGCTGGCAGATTATGTTGCATTTACTGGTAGTGGCGCTGCTGGTGGTGGGCTGGATGAGTAAGACGCTGGTTCACGTCGGCGTGGGATTATGCGCACTGTATTGTGTCACGGTAGTGATGATGCTGGTGTTTCAGCGCCACCCCGAGCAACGCTGGCGTGAGGTGGCAGACGTGCTGGAAGAGCTGACCACGACCTGGTATTTTGGCGCAGCGCTGATTGTGCTGTGGCTGTTGTCCCGTGTACTGGAAAACAACTTTTTGCTGGCAATTGCAGGCTGGCAATCCTTGCCGGCCCGGCGATAGTGTCTTTGCTGGCGAAAGATAAGAAGTTACATCACCTTACGTCTAAACATCGCGTACGCCGCTGACCCTGTCGTGGCCGTTATCACCAGTAGCGGCCACAAACTATTCCACACAATATCCAGACTCGCATCCTTCAAATAAATCTGCTTGGTAATGTCCGTAAAGTGGCGAATAGGGTTAATCCACGTCAGGTTTTGCAGCCATACTGGCATGTTTTCCACCGGAGAAACGTAACCGGAAAGGAGAATGGCGGGCATCATAAAGACAAACACGCCGATAAACGCCTGCTGTTGTGTTGAGCAGAGTGATGAAATCAACAGACCGAATCCCACCAGCGATAAACCGTAAATCACCATCGTAAAGTAGAACAGCGCCAGCGATCCGGCGAAGGGGATTTGATACGCCCAGATACCAATCGCCAGCACAATGGTGGCCTGGAAGGTGGCGACAATTAATGCCGGTACGGCTTTGCCGATGAAGATCTGCCAGGTGGTGAGCGGTGAGACCAGTAACTGATCGAGCGTACCTTGTTCACGTTCGCGGGCGACAGAAAGTGAAGTGACGATCATTACGCCGATAGTGGTGATCATGGCGATCAGCGACGGCACCACAAACCATTTGTAGTCGAGATTCGGGTTATACCAGTTGCGTACTACCAGCTCGCTGTTGTTAGATTTCGGTTTTCCTTCCAGCAGCTCCTGCTGATAATTTTTGACGATCTGTTGCAGGTAGTTGGCGGCAATTTGCGCACTGTTGGAGTTACGCCCGTCGAGGATCAACTGCAACGGCGCGGTCTGGAAGGTATCCAGTTTGCGCGAGAAGTCAGCCGGGAAACGCACCAGGAGTAATGCCTTTTGTGTGTCGATGGTTGGGCGGATCTCCTGCGGCTTTTCAGCAGCAGCACATGGGTAAAGCGCTGGCGCGGGCAAAACGTTGAGTAAGTTCTACCGAGTGTTCGCCGTTATCTTCATCGTAGATGGCGATGGTGGCGTTAGTCACTTCCAGCGTGGCGGCGAACGGGAACAGGATCACCTGAATCAGCACGGGCAAAATCAGAATCGCGCGGGTTTGCGGTTCGCGCAGCAGCGACTGCAACTCTTTGCGGATTAACGTCCATAAGCGATGAAACATGCTCTTCTCCCTAATCCAGCCGACGTTTGGTTTTCAGCCACGTCAGGCCGATAAACATCACCGCCGAAGCGATCAAAAACAGTACGTTCACCACCAGCACCACCGGAATATTCCCGGCGAGAAACAGGCTTTGCAGGGTGCTGACGAAATAACGTGCGGGAATAATGTACGTCACCGCGCGGATCACCGCGGGCATACTGTCTATCTGAAATATAAAGCCGGAAAGCATAATCGACGGCAGAAAAGCCGCGTTCAGAGCGACCTGAGCGGCATTGAACTGGTTGCGGGTAATCGTGGAAATCAGCAGCCCCATCCCCAGGTACTGAGTAAAAACAGGCTGGAGATAAAAAA
>ENA-OQDE01001051-OQDE01001051.1-human-gut-metagenome-genome-assembly--contig:-NODE-1051-length-12172-cov-3.694147_pt1 | contig 12172 bp, 16 predicted proteins | sample MGYA00242768_ERZ504595 | MGnify/ENA primary metagenome ERZ504595 (study PRJEB26092, sample SAMD00036307) | human gut metagenome | host: Homo sapiens | study: EMG produced TPA metagenomics assembly of...
CACTATGCAGCATCTGCCGGGGCTGCAGCAGTGGTTCTTATTTTCGGTGTTCTTTTTTTTCGAATGGTTGGTGTCTGGTGTTGTATGTTTGGCACAGCCTCACAAAAAAGGAGCGACTGTTTTGCATGTTTGCCTATATGCCAAAGGCAACTGTGCAGGCGGCAATCGGTGGAATGCCGCTTGCGATGGGACTTTCCTGCGGAAATATTGTTTTGACAGTGGCTGTGCTATCAATCTTGATTACTGCACCGCTAGGGGCTTTTTTAATTGATGGAACCTATAAGAAGTTGTTGACGTTTCAAAAAATTAAATGATAAGAGCCGTATTAAGGGAAACTATCAAAAATAAACTATCAATTTTTAAAGAAAATGATTGACACCATATACGATACCACATATACTATAAGTAGGAGGTATAACAGATGTCAAAATGGGATAAACTGATAACACGTATATGCAATTTATCGAAAGACCTCCGGTTTGATGAACTGCGGAAAGTATTGGAAAGCTGTGGGTATGAAATGAATGCTCCGAGAAGCGGAAGTAGTCATTATACATTCAGAAAGCAGGCTGTATGCCGATTACTATACCGAAGCACGAACCGATTAAGAAAGTATATGTGGAAATGGTAAGGCAGATTGTAGAAAGCGAGGCGAAGAATGATGAAAACGCTGAATGATTACATGGCAATGTCCTATCGCATGGAAATTGTAGAAGACAAAGATGAAGGCGGATTTGTGGTTTCTTATCCAGATTTGCCTGGCTGTATTACCTGTGGAGAGACTGTGGAAAGTGCGGTGACAAACGCACTGGATGCAAAAAAAGCGTGGTTAGAAGCAGCATTGGAAGAAGGTGTACAGATTCATGAGCCGGACAGTCTGGAAGATTATTCCGGGCAGTTCAAATTGAGGATTCCACGAAGTCTGCACCGATCACTGGCAGAACATTCTCAGAGAGAGGGAATCAGCAGGAATCAGTATTGCGTATATCTTCTTTCGAGGAATGATGCGGTATTCTCAAAATAGCAATTATAAGTAAGCAGTAAAGCATGTTATTGAGAGCGGAATGCACAGTAACATGGAAAGAGCTGATGAAAAAATAAGCTGTTGACAAAGAACAGGTACATTGTTATAATTGCCTACATGAACAAAGGCGTTCTTTCTATAGAAAAGTAACTGTAGAAAGTGCGCCATTTTTATATCATTATAAAAAGAATCTATAAAACTTCCAGACAGGACAAAACTGTATCGAAGAATTATTAAGAAAGCAAAAACAGCAGAAACTATGCTGACAAGGAGTGAATGAAAATGGGGAATTATACCAGAGAAGAAATATTACAGATGGCTGAGGAGGAAGACGTGGAATTTATCCGTCTCCAGTTCACAGATATGTTCGGAACGCTGAAAAACATCGCCATAACTGCCCGGGAACTTCCCCGCGCACTGGATAACCGATGTATCGTAGATGGTTCCTTTATCGCAGGAATTGCAGGAGAATCTGAACCGGATATGTACTTAAGACCGGATCTTGACACTTTTGCAATTCTCCCATGGAGACCACAGCAGGGCAAAGTTGCCAGACTGTTATGCGATATCTATTGTCCGGACGGAACCCCTCATGAGAGAAGTCCGAGATATATCCTGAAGAAAACCGCCCGGGAGGCAAAGAAGGAGGGATACACCTGTCTGGTAGATCCGGAATGTGAATTTTTCCTTTTTCATACAGATGATAACGGAGTTCCGACTACTGTAACACATGAAAAGGCCGGATATCTGGATGTCAGTCCTGTGGATCTGGGTGAAAACGCAAGACGTGATATTGTATTAAATCTAGAAGACATGGGGATTGAGGTAGAATCTTCTCACCATGAAACTGCTCCTGCACAGCACGAAGTAGATTTCAAATATGGTGAAGTCCGTACTATTGCAGACCGGATCATGTCATTTAAGATGACGGTCCGTACCATTGCCAAACGCCATGGACTTCATGCGACATTTATGCCGAAACCAAGGGCAGAAGTAAACGGCTCCGGAATGCACATTCATTTCTCCTTATTTAAAGATGGAAGAAATGTATTCGTCAATCCGGGAAATCCACAGGAATTAAGCGAAGAAGCTTATTACTTCGTAGGAGGTCTTCTGGCTCACAGCAAAGAGATGGCACTGATCACCAATCCTATCGTAAATTCTTACAAACGTCTGGTTCCGGGCTATGAAGCACCGACGGAACTGACATGGACAAAGAACAACCAGAATTCACTGGTAAGAATTCCGGGATCCAGAGGTATGGAGACAAGGATCGAACTGAGAAGTCCGGATGCAGCAGCAAATCCGTATCTGGTATTTGCAGTATGTCTGGCAGCAGGACTGGATGGAATCAATAAGAAGATTTATCCGACTAAGTCCTCCAGCAGAGAGTTATCCGAAACAGACCAGAAAACAATGAAGATTGAAAATCTTCCGGGAAATTTAAACGAAGCAATTGATTACTTCGAACAGAGTGACTGGATCAAAGAAGTACTTGGAACAGAATTTTGTAAAGAATACGCAGCAGCCAAGAAAAAAGAATGGCTTCGCTATACAAGAGAAATTTCAGCCTGGGAAATCGAGGAATACTTATACAGAATTTAACCGAATCAAACAAGTCCCCTGTAGAAATTGTAAAAGGCAATAAGCAGTGGGTGGGGACTTGTTTGTATCAGGAGGAGCGAAGCTTTTTCTGATAAACTGCGAAGCAGTTATTCGGTTATGAGCAAGTAGCGAAGCGGATTGCGAACATCCGCTTGATCAAAATCAAACAAGTCCCCTGCGGAGGTTGCAAAAAGCAATAAGCAGTGGACGGAAACTCAGACTGTAACAGAAATAGGAGTGGCAGAGTTATGAGCAGCAGCATTGTGATTGCGTTACCGAAAATTGAAGACGCAAAGAAAATCCGCACAATACTTAACAGACATGGGCTCACAGTAGCCTCTGTCTGCAGCTCTGTCTCTAATGCGCTGGCCAGTATCTCAGAGCTTGACAGTGGTGTTCTGATATGTGGGTATAAGTTGACAGATGCCTATTATAAAGACGCTCTCGATAACTTGCCACAGTATTTTGAAATGCTGCTTCTGGCTTCTCAGCGTATTATAGATGAAGCACCGAATTCCGTCAGCACTGTACAGATGCCGATGAAAGCAAGCGTACTGATAGATACGGTCAATGACATGCTCTATCATCTGGAACGCCGGATCAAAAAAGAAAAGAAGAAACCAAAGCCCAGATCAGAAAAAGAACAGAATTATATCTCGAATGCCAAACGCCTTCTGATGGAAAAAAACCAGATGACAGAAGAGGAAGCATATCGACACATCCAGAAATGCAGCATGGATTCAGGAACCAACATGGTAGAAACTGCACAGATGTTACTCATGCTGATGTATGATGAAATCTGATTTTTCAAACACGTTCTAAATAAAATATCCGAAAATAATAAGGAAAATTTTGTAAAAAATGACGATATTATTTTGACAGAATATGTGGTAATATACAAAATATATTTTTGTTCATATCAAGTTAGAGGCGAAAATACATTTTAACTCTAACATTATATTATATATAGAAAGAACACAAACAAACATAAAATAGATAATAACAGGAAGAATGATTACAAAGGCGTAATCAGAGAGTCCAGGGGATAAGTGTCTCCGGATTTTCTGATTACGCCTTTTTGATATTCCAGGGTTTTAAGCCAAAAAGTCGTTGTGCTTGCACGAAAAGCCTTTTGAACTTGAAACCAGTGAAGATATCACAAAGGTTTTCAGAAATGAAGAAATGGAGGATGAGGAAATGGAATTTATGGATGGAACATGGAAAAAAGAAATCAATACCTGGGAGGAACTCGTAGGTAATAATCTCCTGAACCAGGAAGCCGTAATCGAAGGCGCTGTTCACAGCATCCGTAATATGGGTGATGTGGCATTTATCATTCTTAGAAGAAGGGAAGGCTTATTCCAAACAGTCTATGAAAATGAAATGGCAAATGTTTCCATTCATGAATTGAAGGAAGCAATGACGATCAGGGTGAAAGGAATCCTGCATGAAGAGGAGAGAGCACCCCACGGAAGAGAGCTTCGTATTCGTCATATTGATATTTTATCAACACCGGCAGAGCCACTTCCAATGGCAATCGACAAATGGAAACTGAACACTTCCCTGGAAGCAAAATTAAACTACAGACCGATTTCCCTGAGAAATATTCAGGAGCGTTCCAAATTTAAAATTCAGGAGGCACTGACAAAGGCATTTCGTGATTATCTCTACGGACAGGGTTTTACAGAGATTCACACTCCAAAGATCGGAGCAAGAGGAGCAGAGGGTGGAGCAAACCTTTTCAAGTTCAGCTACTTCCACAAACCTGCAGTACTTGCGCAGAGCCCACAGTTCTACAAACAGATGATGGTTGGCGTATTTGATAGAGTATTTGAGACAGGCCCCGTATTCCGGGCTGAGAAACATAATACCAAACGTCACTTAAATGAATACACCAGTCTGGACTTCGAGATGGGATATATTGACAGCTTCGAAGAAATTATGGCAATGGAAACAGGATTCCTCCAGTATGCCATGAACCTTCTGAAAACAGAATATGCAAAAGAAGTACAGATTTTGAAGCTTGAGATCCCGGATATATCAAAAATCCCGGCAGTCCGTTTCGATGTAGCCAAGGAACTGGTATCACAGAAATATAACCGTAAGATCAGAAATCCATTTGACCTGGAGCCGGAAGAAGAAGCACTGATCGGACAGTATTTCAAAGAAGAATATGGCTCAGATTTCGTATTTGTCACACATTATCCGTCAAAGAAACGTCCATTCTATGCAATGGATGATCCGGAAGACGCAAGATTTACCTTAAGCTTTGACCTGTTATTCAAAGGCCTTGAGATCACAACAGGCGGACAGCGTATCCATGATTACAACATGCTGGTACAGAAAATTGAAGACAGAGGTATGACGCAGGAAGGCATGGAACAGTATCTGGATACCTTCAAACATGGTATGCCGCCTCACGGTGGACTGGGAATCGGTCTGGAACGTCTGACCATGCAGCTTATCGGTGAAGAGAATGTTCGTGAAACCTGTCTCTTCCCGCGAGATATGAACCGTCTGGAACCGTAAATAAGTCGGAAATAAAAGCAATATAGAATGTTACAGGCAGTATATATAAGGAGAAAAACATGGCAAAGATCATAGATGATGAAACAATGGAAAATGTCTGCATCCTGGCCAAGCTTTCCCTCTCAGAAGAAGAAAAGGAAAAAGCAAAAGCTGAAATGCAGAAAATGTTTGATTATGTAGAGAAACTGGATGAACTGGATACATCGGAAGTAGAGCCTATGTCCCATATTTTCCAGGACGAAAACGTATTTCGTGAGGACGTTGTCACAAACGGAGACAACAAAGAAGCAATGCTGGCAAATGCACCGAAGGCAAAAGAAGGACAGTATCAGGTTCCGAAAACCATAGGATAGGAGACAGGACAATGGAGTTGGAAAAATTAACAGCCCTGCAGCTTGGGGAAAAAATAAAACAGCGTCAGGTCAGCGTCCTGGATGGAGTAAAAACTGTTTTTGAACAGATTGAGAAACAGGATTCAGAAGTACACGCTTATCTTGACACATATAAAGAAGAAGCATACAAACGTGCAGAAGAAGTACAAAAAGGCATCGAGGACGGTACTTATACCAGTCCTCTTGCAGGCGTACCGATCGCGATCAAAGATAATATTTGTATTAATGGAAAGAAAACTACCTGTGCATCAAAGATTCTTGAGAATTTTGTGCCTCAGTATAATGCAGAAGTCATTGATCGTCTGGAAAAAGCCGGACTGGTCATTATCGGAAAAACAAACATGGATGAATTTGCCATGGGAAGTACAACAGAAACCTCCGCTTACGGCATCACCAGAAACCCATGGAACTTAGAACATGTACCAGGCGGTTCTTCAGGTGGTTCCTGTGCTGCAGTGGCAGCAGGAGAAACCTATCTGGCACTTGGTTCAGATACAGGCGGATCTATCCGTCAGCCAAGTTCCTACTGTGGTGTAACCGGAATTAAACCAACCTATGGAACAGTATCCCGTTATGGCCTTGTAGCTTATGCATCTTCCCTGGATCAGATTGGTCCTGTAGGAAAAGACGTATCTGACTGTGCAGCTCTTCTGGAGATCATCGCAGGACATGATACAAAAGACAGCACATCCATGAAAAGAGAAGATCTTCAGTTCTCCAAAGAACTGACAGGAGATATCAAGGGGATGAAATTCGGAGTTCCTGAAGAATATCTGGCAGAGGGACTTGATCCGGAAGTAAAAGCATCTTTTATGGGTGTTCTTGATACGCTGAAAGAACTGGGAGCAGAAGTAGAATTCTTCTCTATCAAAACCATGGAATACATGATTCCGGCTTATTATATTATCGCCAGTGCAGAAGCAAGTTCCAACCTGGAACGTTTCGATGGAGTGAAGTACGGTTTCCGTGCAGCAGAATATGAAGGTCTTCACGACATGTACAAAAAGACCAGAACAGCAGGTTTCGGTGAGGAAGTAAAACGCCGTATCATGCTTGGTTCCTTCGTGTTAAGCTCCGGTTATTATGATGCATACTATCTGAAGGCACTCCGCACAAAAGCCCTGATCAAGAAAGAATTTGACCAGGCATTTGGCAAATATGATGTGCTCCTTGCACCTGCATCTCCATTTACAGCACCGAAGATCGGTGAAAGCTTAAAGGATCCCCTTGCCATGTATCTTGGAGATATCTACACAGTAGCAGTCAATCTCTGCGGTCTTCCGGGAATTACAGTTCCATGCGGAAAAGACAGCAAAGGTCTCCCAATCGGTATCCAGATGATCGGGGACTGCTTCATGGAAAAGAAAATCCTGCGTGCAGCACACGCCTATGAAACCAGCCGCGGCTCCTTTGCCGTGCCAGGAGAAGGAGGCACCAGATAATGAAACAGTACGAAACAAGTCATAGGACTTGAAGTCCATGTAGAACTTGCAACAAAACAAAAATTTCTGCGGATGTTCCACTGAATTCGGAGGAGCACCCAATACACATACATGCCCGGTCTGCACAGGTATGCCGGGTTCCCTGCCTGTATTAAATAAGAAAGTAGTAGAGTTTGCCCTGAAAGCAGGTCTTGCAGCAAACTGCCAGATCCATCAGTACTGCAAATTTGACCGTAAGAACTATTTCTATCCGGACAACCCACAGAACTATCAGATCTCTCAGTTATATCTGCCAATCTGTCATGACGGATGGGTAGAGATTGAAACCTCTGCAGGCAAAAAGAAAATCCGCATCCATGAAATGCATATGGAAGAGGATGCAGGTAAACTGATCCATGATGAATGGGAAGACTGCTCCCTGGTAGACTATAACCGAAGCGGTGTCCCGTTGATCGAGATCGTATCCGAGCCGGATATGAGAAGCTCTGAGGAAGTAATCGCCTATCTTGAAAAACTCCGTTGTATGATGCAGTATCTGGGTGTATCAGACTGTAAACTTCAGGAAGGCTCCATGCGTGCAGACGTTAACCTTTCTGTCCGTGAAGTGGGAGCAGAAGAATTCGGTACCAGAACAGAGATGAAGAACCTGAACTCTTTCAAAGCCATTGCCAGAGCAATCGAAGGCGAAAGAGAACGTCAGATTGAACTGATCGAAGAAGGCAAGGCAGTTACACAGGAGACACGCCGTTGGATGACAACAAAGAATATTCTTACGCCATGCGTTCCAAGGAAGATGCCAAAGACTACAGATATTTCCCTGATCCAGATCTGCCTCCAATCCATATCTCTGATGCATGGATTGAAAAGATCAAAGCAGAACAGCCGGAGCTTCGCGAAGTGAAACAGGCCCGTTATCAGGAAGAGTACGGACTTCCGGCATACGATGCGGGAATCCTTACAGAATCCCGCCATCTTGCAGGTCTTTTTGAAGAAACAGCAGCAATCTACGGAAATGCAAAGAAGACAGCAAACTGGTTTATGGGTGAGGTACTCCGTCTGACGAAAGATAAAGCTATGGATCCGGAACAGGTATCTTTCTCACCGAAGCATCTTGCAGATCTTCTGGTAATGGTAGAAAAATCCGAAGTCAGCCCTCAGAATGCCAAAAAAGTCTTTGAGAAAGTCTTTGAGGAAGACATTGATCCTGTAGCCTACATTGAGGAACATGGTCTGAAGATTGTAGAAGACACAGGACTTCTGGAAGAAACCATCAACAGGATCCTGGATGCTAACCCAGGACCACTTTCAGAACTTCTGGGAGGTAAAGATAAAGTCATGGGCTTCTTTGTTGGTCAGATCATGAAAGAGATGAAAGGCAAGGCAAATCCTGCAAGCGTCCGCGAGACACTAATGAAAGAAGTAGAGAAGCGCAAATAAAATAAATCACCCCGGACATTATGCCCGGGGTAAAAAATGTTACTGTTCACTCTGTTCACAGCAACATGCTTCGCGATGCAAAAAATATGAACCTCCTTGTACAAAGCACAAGGAGTATCGTTTGCTTCGCAAACTTAATTTATGCTAATCGCATAATTCGCGCAGTATGTCTCGGGTTTTCTGTGACCTTCGCTCACAAAAAAACACCTCGCGGGATATTACCAGTGAACAGTAACAGAAAATGTGCAGTTTCCGTATATCTGCACTGAACGTTTTGACGGATAAATTCATCCGCTTTACTACATACTCATAATCGAATGACTGTTACTGCTCAGACTATAGAAGCCCCTGCCTGATTCGGTTATGATCCGTTTAAAAGTTATATTAATTAGGAGGAAATCAAATGGGACGACTTACTGTGTTAAAACAAATCGCTGCTGATCTTGCTTCTCAATTCGGACCTGACTGTGAAGTGGTAATCCATGATCTGAAAACTTCGGAGCCGGAACATTCCATCGTCTACATCGTAAATGGTCATGTTACAAACAGAGATATCGGAGACGGACCATCCAATGCTGTTTTTGATGCGATCCGCAATCAGGAAAAAGGAGCAACCCCCGAAGACCATACCGGTTATCTGATGAAAACAGCAGACGGCAAGATCCTGAAGTGCAGCACTTCCTACATTCATGATGACGATGGTACCTTCATTATGTTTTCGGAATCAATTATGACATTACCAAGCTTACTATGATCGAATCTGCTTCATTCTCTTGTCACTCCGGAAAATAAGGAAGAGAAGCCCAAAGAGATCACTCATAATGTCAATGATCTTCTTGATCATCTGATCGAAGAATCTGTAGCTCTGGTAGGCAAACCTGTTCCTTTAATGAATAAGGAGGATAAGGTTACTGCTATTCAGTTCTTAAATGATGCAGGTGCTTTCCTTATTACCAAATCCGGAGATAAGGTTGCAAATTATTTCGGAATCTCCAAATATACATTGTACAGTTATATTGATGTAAATAAGTAAAAACAGGAAAGAATGATATAAAAACAGACCTGCATGGTACTTCTCCATCAGGTCTGTTTTTCTTCTGTTTTTCTTTTTTCATCCAGCGCCGGTATATCGTTAAATATGCTCTCTCTTTCATCTCCTTCCTCGTATGTTTTTTCGATATTCCTTTATAGACTGATTATAACACAGAACAACAGCATTTTTTCTCTTTCACGCGAACAGTAATTATATGGCGTGAATGGTATGGAAAAAGGTTGTCTTTAAATTTGAAATCTTTTATACTTGATATATATACAACATTTTGATGATAAATTTTATTAATCCTTATCAGACGGAGGTGCTGTTATGTCTGAACAGATTTTATCTGCTGTTCATGGTGTCACTACCATGCTCTTTGGAATTTACTGTTCTGCATTTTTTCTTGGGATCAAACCGATCAGAAAAAAAATATCCTGACTATGTTTCTGTTATTTTCAGGGCAGGGACTGTTATATGTAATTGATCTGGCATTATTTGGGGAAACTCTTGCAAATATGTCCTATCCTCTGATCGTACATTTTCCATTGGTTTTATTCCTCTCCGTTCATTATAAGTATCCTCTGATTTCTTCCGCTGTTTCTGTCTTTTCTGCCTATCTGTGTTGCCAGATAAGCAACTGGACCGGATTATTCGCTTTGGCAATAACAGGATTACAGTGGTGTTATTATTCTGTACGGATCTTAACAACAACCTTAACTTTTGTCCTTCTTTATCGATATGTATTTCGATCTACAAAAACAATTTTTACAAAGAATGCACGTGAGCTTTCCATCATCGGTTTCCTGCCATTTGTATATTACGTTTTTGATTATGCTTTCACCAAATTTTCAACTTTACTTTATTCCGGAAATAAAGCAGTTGTTGATTCATGGGATTTGCATTCTGCATTGCCTACCTAGTATTTCTCATCATCTACTTTCAGGAATATGAGAATAAACAGGAGATAACGCAGTACAGCAATCTTCGTGAAATGCAGCTTCAATCCATGCAAAACGAAATTGAACAGGTAAAGATCAGCAGCCAGAAACTGGCGATCCTGCGGCATGATATGCGCTACCATCTGAGTATTATTCTGACTCAGCTGCAAAATGGACATCCGGACAAAGCACAGGAATACATCCATGAAATTAATTCTGCGTATGACGATACAATCATCGCTGCCTATTCCGGAAATGAGATGCTGAACTCTGTGCTTTCCATTTATCATTCCCGTTTCACAGACAGAGGATTGTCTCTTATATGCAATGTTTCTACAGGAAAAGAACTTCCATGTTCCGATCTGTCCTTCTGTACAATCCTGTCCAATGCGCTGGAAAACTCCATGCATGCACTGGAGCAGCTGGAATCACCTTCAAAATGGGCCCGGCTTACTCTTTCGCAGAAAAAGAATCACATTCTTTTCCAACTGGAAAATCCCGTAGAAAAGATTCCGACATTTGTAGATGGAGTTCCGGTTTCTATCAGAAACGGGCATGGAATCGGTGTCAGGAGTATTATTTATTATGTGGAACAATTGCATGGACAGTGTCATTTTTCTATCGTGGACCATTGCTTTGTCCTGCGAATCATCATCTGACACAGGATCTCCACTGCCGGATACAATACATACATTTATTCACAGAAAGGTTTTGATAAAAATTATGAATATTGCAATTTGTGATGATGAAATACTCTTTACCCGGGAATTAAGTTCGCTCCTGACGCACTGGGCAGAAAAAAATAATCTTTCACTCACCCTGTATCCATATTCCAACGGCGATGATCTGTTAACAGCTCTCCGGACAATTCCGTAGATCTGATCTTTCTTGACATCATCATGCATTATTAAATGGCATAGATACAGCAAGAGAAATACGCAGCATGGGACTGACTGTTCCTGTGATTTTTCTGACTTCTTCCAGAGAATTTGCCCTTGATTCCTATGATGTAAAAGCTTTTCATTATCTTTTAAAACCAGTAAATACTCTGAAACTTTTTTCTGTTATGGATGATTTTTTTAAAACCTATCATGTTCCGGCGGAAACTTTCGTCGCACATACTGCTGACGGATTCTGCTCAATTACACTCAATGATGTAGATTATCTGGAAGCTCAGAATAAACAGGTTCTGGTCTGCCTTTCAAATGGAACTACTTTAAAAATCCGCGAATTATTTGTAAAGTGTGAAGGGGTCTTTACTCCGGAAAAAGGATTCTTTAAATGTCACCGAAGCTACATTGTAAACCTGTCCCACATAAAACAGTTCACAAGAACTCTGGTCACTACCGGCATTTCCTCTGTCCCTATTTCCAGAAATAACTATTCTGCATTCAAAGATGCCTATTTTTCATATATGTTTGATTCTAACTCCGGTTAATCCGATAATTACAGCATTTGCGGGTTACCGTTCCATTTCATGTGCCTGTTTGTAGATTTCACAGGCAGCATGATTCACACATCTGTCATGTGCACAATCCATAAACGTGAGGGTCCTTTTATCTCCTGCTATCGTATATTCGCAGCAGACAGTCTGCCCTCCATTACATGTTCTGCAAAATCCCGAAATAAATTCTTCCTCTATCTCCATTTTATCTCTCCTCAATTTTTCTTATGTCTCATTATCGTTCCGAAAACAAGAAATAAAAATACAGACAGCAATATATTCGTTACTGTTCACAAATATTTTTATTTATTATCTGTTTTTGTTG
>ENA-OQDE01001052-OQDE01001052.1-human-gut-metagenome-genome-assembly--contig:-NODE-1052-length-12172-cov-2.179992_pt1 | contig 12172 bp, 18 predicted proteins | sample MGYA00242768_ERZ504595 | MGnify/ENA primary metagenome ERZ504595 (study PRJEB26092, sample SAMD00036307) | human gut metagenome | host: Homo sapiens | study: EMG produced TPA metagenomics assembly of...
TAAACGGATAGGATGATCGTCGAGAAAAACGTTGAACAGTTCGCCGGAGTGAATAAGTAACGCATCCAGCTTGAAGCGCGCCAGCGCATCGCGAGTCCGTTCTTGTAAGGTAGCTATATGATTTTTATAGAGCGAGGCCAGTGATTCCATTTTTTACCCTTCTGTTTTTTTGACCTTAAGTCTCCGCATCTTAGCACATCGTTCATCCAGAGCGTGATTTCTGCCGAGCGTGATCAGATCGGCATTTCTTTAATCTTTTATTTGCATATTTTTAACACAAAATACACACTTCGATGCATCTGGTACGACCAGATCACCTTGCGGATTCAGGAGACTGACATGCTTTACAAAGGCGACACCCTGTACCTTGACTGGCTGGAAGATGGCATTGCCGAACTGGTATTTGATGCCCCAGGTTCAGTTAATAAACTCGACACTGCGACCGTCGCCAGCCTCGGCGAGGCCATCGGCGTACTGGAACAGCAATCAGATCTAAAAGGGCTGCTGCTGCGTTCAAACAAAGCAGCCTTTATCGTCGGTGCTGATATCACCGAATTTTGTCCCTGTTCCTCGTTCCTGAAGAACAGTTAAGCCAGTGGCTACATTTTGCCAATAGCGTGTTTAATCGCCTGGAAGATCTGCCGGTGCCGACCATTGCTGCCGTCAACGGCTATGCGCTGGGCGGTGGCTGCGAATGCGTGCTGGCGACCGATTATCGTCTGGCGACGCCGGATCTGCGCATCGGTCTGCCGGAAACCAAACTGGGCATCATGCCGGGCTTTGGCGGTTCTGTACGTATGCCACGTATGCTGGGCGCTGACAGTGCGCTGGAAATCATTGCCGCCGGTAAAGATGTCGGCGCGGATCAGGCGCTGAAAATCGGTCTGGTGGATGGCGTAGTCAAAGCAGAAAAACTGATTGAAGGGGCGATGGCGATTTTACGCCAGGCCATTAACGGCGACCTCGACTGGAAAGCGAAACGTCAGCCGAAGCTGGAACCGCTAAAACTGAGCAAGATTGAAGCCACCATGAGTTTCACCATCGCTAAAGGGATGGTCGCACAAACGGCGGGGAAACATTATCCGGCCCCATCACCGCAGTAAAAACCATTGAAGCGGCGGCCCGTTTTGGTCGTGAAGAAGCATTAAATCTGGAAAACAAAAGCTTTGTCCCGCTGGCGCACACCAACGAAGCCCGCGCACTGGTCGGCATTTTCCTTAACGATCAATATGTAAAAGGCAAAGCGAAGAAACTCACCAAAGACGTTGAAACACCGAAACAGGCCGCTGTACTGGGCGCAGGCATCATGGGTGGCGGCATTGCTTACCAGTCTGCGTGGAAAGGTGTGCCGGTTATCATGAAAGATATCAACGACAAGTCGTTAACCCTCGGCATGACCGAAGCCGCGAAACTGCTGAACAAGCAGCTTGAGCGCGGCAAGATCGATGGTCTGAAACTGGCTGGCGTGATCTCCACAATCCACCCAACGCTCGACTACGCCGGATTTGACCGCGTGGATGTTGTGGTAGAAGCGGTTGTCGAAAACCCGAAAGTGAAAAAAGCCGTGCTGGCAGAAACCGAGCAAAAAGTACGCCCGGATACCGTGCTGGCGTCTAACACTTCAACCATTCCTATCAGCGAGCTGGCCAACGCGCTGGAACGTCCGGAAAACTTCTGCGGGATGCACTTCTTTAACCCGGTGCACCGGATGCCGTTGGTAGAAATTATTCGCGGCGAGAAAAGCTCCGACGAAACCATCGCGAAAGTCGTCGCATGGGCGAGCAAGATGGGCAAGACGCCGATTGTGGTAAACGACTGCCCCGGCTTCTTCGTTAACCGTGTACTGTTCCCCTACTTCGCCGGATTCAGCCAGTTGCTGCGCGACGGCGCAGACTTCCGCAAGATCGACAAAGTGATGGAAAAACAGTTTGGCTGGCCGATGGGTCCGGCATATCTGCTGGACGTTGTGGGGATTGATACCGCGCATCACGCTCAAGCGGTGATGGCGGCAGGCTTCCCGCAGCGGATGCAGAAAGATTACCGCGATGCCATCGATGCGCTGTTTGATGCCAACCGTTTTGGTCAGAAGAACGGCCTCGGTTTCTGGCGTTATAAAGAAGACAGTAAAGGAAAGCCGAAGAAAGAAGAAGACGCCGCCGTTGACGACCTGCTGGCAGAAGTGAGCCAGCCGAAGCGCGATTTCAGCGAAGAAGAGATTATCGCCCGCATGATGATCCCGATGGTCAACGAAGTGGTGCGTTGTCTGGAAGAAGGCATTATCGCCACTCCGGCAGAAGCGGATATGGCGCTGGTCTACGGCCTGGGCTTCCCTCCGTTCCACGGCGGCGCGTTCCGCTGGCTGGACACCCTCGGTAGCGCAAAATACCTCGATATGGCACAGCAATATCAGCACCTTGGCCCGCTGTATGAAGTGCCGGAAGGTCTGCGTAATAAAGCGCGTCATAACGAACCGTACTATCCCCAGGTTGAGCCAGCCCGTCCGGTTGGCGACCTGAAAACGGCTTAAGGAGTCACAATGGAACAGGTTGTCATTGTCGATGCAATTCGCACCCCGATGGGCCGTTCGAAGGGCGGTGCTTTTCGTCACGTGCGTGCGGAAGATCTCTCCGCTCATTTAATGCGTAGCCTGCTGGCGCGTAACCCGGTGCTGGAAGCGGCTGCCCTCGACGATATTTACTGGGGCTGTGTACAGCAGACGCTGGAGCAAGGTTTTAATATCGCCCGTAACGCGGCGCTGCTGGCAGAAGTACCACACTCTGTCCCGGCGGTTACCGTCAATCGCTTGTGTGGTTCATCCATGCAGGCACTGCATGACGCAGCACGAATGATCATGACCGGCGATGCGCAGGCATGTCTGGTTGGCGGCGTGGAGCATATGGGCCATGTGCCGATGAGTCACGCGTCGATTTTCACCCCGGCCTGAGCCGCAATGTCGCCAAAGCAGCGGGCATGATGGGCTTAACGGCAGAAATGCTGGCACGTATGCACGGTATCAGCCGTGAAATGCAGGATGCCTTTGCCGCACGGTCACACGCCCGCGCCTGGGCCGCCACGCAGTCGGGCGCATTTAAAAATGAAATCATCCCGACCGGTGGCCACGATGCCGACGGCGTCCTGAAACAGTTTAATTACGACGAAGTGATTCGCCCGGAAACCACCGTGGAAACCCTCGCCACGCTGCGCCCAGCGTTTGATCCCGTCAGCGGTACGGTGACGGCGGGTACGTCCTCTGCTCTTTCCGATGGTGCCGCCGCCATGCTGGTAATGAGTGAAAGCCGCGCCCGTGAATTAGGTCTTAAGCCGCGCGCCCGCGTGCGTTCGATGGCGGTCGTTGGTTGTGATCCGTCGATTATGGGTTACGGCCCGGTTCCGCCTCGAGCTGGCGCTGAAAAAAGCGGGGCTTTCTGCCAGTGATATCGGCGTGTTTGAGATGAACGAAGCCTTTGCCGCGCAGATCCTGCCATGTATTAAAGATCTGGGACTGATTGAGCAGATTGACGAGAAGATCAACCTCAACGGTGGCGCGATCGCGCTGGGTCATCCGCTGGGTTGTTCCGGTGCGCGTATCAGCACCACGCTGCTGAATCTGATGGAGCGCAAAGATGCCCAGTTTGGTCTGGCGACGATGTGTATCGGTCTGGGTCAGGGTATTGCGACGGTGTTTGAGCGGATTTAACCACTTGCCGGATGCGGCGTGACGCCTTATCCGGTCTACCGATCCGGCACCAATGTAGGCTGATAAGACGCGCCAGCGTCGCATCAGGCATCGTGTGCCGAATGCCGGATGCGACATAGATCTAAATGCCACTGTATAAAGTTTTAGTTGCCGTTCTTCCCGCCTGTCAGGGGCGGGTTTTTTATATCTCAGATAAATGCAAACGCATCGCCAAACAGGCGATCTTCCCGCGCATTACGCTCACTGCAAAACAGGTCACGGGCAATTTTCGCCATCTCAAAACGTCCGGCAATATAGATATCATGCTCTGCCAGCGTACCGTGATCCTGCAATACCGCCGTTAACACGGTGCCAGTACGCCCACGCCAGCCCGCTTCCGGTTGTTCAACCACCGGCACCACTTGCAAACCTGAATGCTTAAGCGAAAGCGCCTCAAGCTCGGAGAGATCATAAAGATGCTGCTCTTCACGCCCGCCCCAGTAAATGGTGATATCACGGTTTGGGTTACGCGCCAGCGCCGTCAGCAAATCGAGCGCGCATAAGAGAACCCGGTGCCGCCCGCGATGAGAATCATTGGACGTTCTTCATCATCGCGCAGCCACGCTTCTCCGTGGGGAATATCGACCACGATTTGATGATCTTTGAGGATGCGGTCCATGACTGCTTTCGCGTAAAGGTTGATTTCAGAAGCGCCAATATGCAGCTCGATAAACCCTTTTTCATCCGGCGTCGAGGCCATTGAGAACGGACGTTTGTCGCGCTCATCCATCACTACCATCAAATACTGACCAGCACGAAAAGAAAAGGCCGCGTCTGGCACGATGCGGACACGATATACGGTATCCGTGATAGCTTCTACCGAGGTCACTTTACAGCTTAAGGTTGTCATGCGCTTTCTCTGTCGGATCGATAAATAGGGCAAAACAAACGCGCATCAGGCGCTTTTACCGTTGTTAAAAATAGCCAGTTCATCCCAGATGGCGTCAATATGCGCGACAACATCTGGATCTTTTTTGATGGGACGTCCCCATTCACGCTGGGTTTCCCCTGGCCATTTATTCGTGGCATCCAGCCCCATTTTTGAACCCAGCCCGGAGACAGGCGAGGCAAAATCCAGATAATCAATAGGCGTATTTTCGACCAACACCGTGTCCCGCACCGGGTCCATACGGGTAGTAATCGCCCAAATCACATCGTTCCAGTCGCGTGCGTTGACGTCATCATCGCAAACGATCACAAACTTAGTGTACATAAACTGGCGTAAGAACGACCAGACGCCCATCATGACGCGCTTCGCGTGTCCGGCGTACTGTTTTTGATCGTCACTACCGCCAGGCGATAAGAGCAGCTTCCGGCGGCAGGTAAAAATCGACAATTTCCGGGAACTGTTTTTGCAGAATCGGCACAAACACTTCGTTCAGTGCGACACCCAGCACCGCAGGTTCATCCGGCGGACGCCCGGTATAGGTGGAATGATAAATCGCATCTTCACGCTGGGTAATATGCGTCACGGTAAATACCGGGAAACTATCGACTTCGTTATAGTAACCGGTGTGGTCGCCATACGGCCCTTCCGGCGCAGTTTCGCCTTGTTCGATATACCCTTCCAGCACAATCTCCGCACTGGCGGGCACTTCAAGGTCATTGGAGATACACTTCACCACTTCGGTCTTGGTGCCGCGCAGCAATCCGGCAAACGCATACTCTGAAAGCGTATCTGGAACGGGCGTGACTGCACCGAGAATTGTGGCGGGATCAGCACCCAGCGCCACAGAAACCGGGAAACGTTCGCCCGGATGCGCCGCACACCACTCCTGGAAATCCAGCGCGCCGCCGCGATGCGACAGCCAGCGCATAATCAGCTTATTTTACCAATCAACTGTTGACGATAAATACCCAGATTCTGCCGCTCTTTATGCGGGCCACGCGTCACGGTCAACCCCCAGGTAATCAGCGGCGCGGCATCTTCCGGCCAGCAGGTCATAATGGGGATACGGTGAAGATCGACGTCATCGCCGGAGATAATTTTTTGCTGACAAGGCGCACCACGCAGTCGCTTTGTCGGCATGTTCAATACTTGCTTGAACTGCGGCAGTTTATCAAACAGGTCGCGGAAACCTTTTGGCGGCTCCGGCTCTTTCAGAAACGCCAATAATTTACCAACTTCACGCAGCGCCGAAACATCTTCCTGCCCCATGCCCATCGCCACGCGCTTTGGCGTACCGAACAGGTTGCACAGCACCGGCATTGAGTAGCCTTTAGGGTTTTCGAACAACAGCGCAGGCCCACCGGCACGCAAAGTACGGTCAGCAATTTCAGTGATTTCCAGATGCGGATCCACCGGGAGCGTGATACGTTTTAGCTCACCCTGCTGTTCAAGCAGCGTCAAGAAGTCGCGTAAATCGTTATATTTCATGGCGTCCATTGTAGCCTCTTAATCTGCGCCCATTATACGGCGTTCATCTTTGCGATGCTGTAAATTTGTTAAATTAGCGTTGAACTCTGACGGTACAACGCAAACCGGGGAATATAATTAACTTAGCGTAAAGCTTTTGCTATCCTTGCGCCCCGATTAAACGGATAAGAGTCATTATGCAATCCTGGTATTTACTGTACTGCAAGCGCGGGCAACTTCAACGTGCCCAGGAACACCTCGAAAGACAGGCTGTGAATTGCCTGGCACCGATGATCACCCTGGAAAAAATCGTGCGTGGCAAACGTACTGCAGTCAGTGAGCCATTGTTCCCCAACTACCTGTTTGTGGAATTTGATCCAGAAGTGATTCATACCACGACTATCAACGCGACCCGCGGTGTCAGCCACTTCGTGCGCTTTGGCGCATCGCCAGCGATAGTCCCATCGGCGGTGATTCATCAGCTATCGGTATATAAACCGAAAGACATTGTCGATCCGGCAACCCCTTATCCGGGTGATAAGGTGATTATTACCGAAGGCGCGTTCGAAGGTTTTCAGGCCATTTTCACCGAACCCGACGGCGAGGCTCGCTCCATGCTGTTACTTAATCTTATCAATAAAGAGATTAAGCACAGTGTGAAGAACACCGAGTTCCGCAAACTCTAAAACGCAATCCCAAACAGTGTTTTAACATTGGCATCCGTGGTGGCAGCCAGCCATGCGGCATCTTCTCCACGCCAGTGCGCAATACGTTGCAAAATATGGGGCAGATGGGCTGGCTCGTTCCGCCGGGATGATGGTTTCGGCGTGAGATCGCGCGGGAGCAAATACGGCGCATCAGTTTCGATCAGCAATTTCTCCGCCGGAATCAACGGCAACAGTTCCCGCAGCTCCAGTCCGCGTCGTTCATCGCAAACCCAACCGGTGATGCCGATATAAATTCCACGCGCCACGCACGCCTGCATCTCTTCGCGAGTGCCGGTAAAGCAATGAAGAACCGCACCAGGCACTTATCCAGCCACGGCTCCAGCAATGTCATAAACCGCTCGTGGGCATCGCGACAGTGCATAAATACCGGCATGTTTAATTCTGCGGCAATGCGTAGCTGGGCAACAAAAGCGCGTTCCTGCTCTTCCGGCGTCGAAAAGTTGCGGTTAAAGTCGAGACCACATTCACCAATCGCCACCACTTCTGGCTGCGCGGCCAGCTCAATAATCGCTTCTTCAGTCGCAGCTTGCCACTGGCTGCTGTCGTGAGGATGTACGCCCGCCGTTGACCAACAGGATGAATACTGACGCGCCAGCTTTTGCGCTGCTGGCTTTCACGCAGGTTAGTGCCGGTGATGAGTAGCCCATTAACTCCCGCGTCAAGAGCGCGTGCTACAACATCATCACGGTCTTTCGCAAATTGCGAACTGGTCAAATTAACGCCGATATCAAACATCCTGTACTCCATATGACAACCGCCCTGACGGGCGGTTGAATTTATTCTTCAGTTTTTTCGCTTTCTGCTTCCGCGTCGTTTTCCTCTTCCCGATTTCGCCCTTTACCAACGTAAAAGCGTGAGAAGAAGACACCGATTTCAAACAGACAGTACATCGGGATCGCCAACAGCGTTTGCGAGAAGACATCCGGCGGTGTCAGCAGCATCCCGACAACGAATGCACCAACCAGCACATACGGGCGTTTTTTGCGTAAGTCTTCTGGCGAGGTAATCCCCATCCAGCACAGCAGCACTATTGCCACCGGCACTTCAAAGGAGACACCAAACGCCATAAACAGCGCCATAACGAAGCTTAAATAGCTGGCGATGTCGGTGGATACCTGTACCCCTTCCGGCGCGGTATTGGCAAGGAAGCCAAATGCCAGCGGAAAGACCACAAAGTAGGCGAACGCCATGCCGATATAAAACAACAGAGAGCTGGAAACCAGCAGCGGCACCACCAGGCGACGTTCATGCTTATACAGCGCTGGGGCGATAAACGCCCACACCTGATAGAGAATCACCGGCGCTGACAGAATCAGCGACACCATAAAGGTCAGCTTGATCGGCGTAAAGAACGGCGAGGCCACGTCGGTGGCGATCATCGTTGAACCTTGCGGCAACTGCTTGATCAATGGCGCGGATACCAGGTGATAGATGTCATTGGCGAAATAGACCAGACACAGGAATATCACGATCACCGCGATAATGCAGTTCAGCAGACGCTTACGCAGCTCAATCAGATGCGTGATAAGCGGTTGAGTATCTTCTACAGACATGTTTACGGTTTATCACTCGACGAAGGGGAAGGTGCAGCGGTTTTCGGTTCAGCGTCCGCAGCAGGTTTTACCACCGGCTCTGGCGTGGTTTCTGGCTTCTGTTCCGGCGAACTGGCCTGCGTTTGTGCAGCAGCAGGCGTTACGCTTCATGCGCAGCTTCATTGTCTTTCACCACCGGGTTGTGGATGGTGTGCGCTTCATCGCTCGCCTTTTCAGGATCGTTTGCAACGTAGGAACGCTTCATCGACTCCGCGGCCTGGCGTAGTTCATCCATCGACGCTTTCAGTTCGGGCGTCAGGTTAGTGAGGCTCGCCTTTTCAACCTTTTCAGACTGTCCTGAAACTCCTGGAGTTTTAACTCCTGGGTCAGTTCGTTCTGCACCGTTGTCGCCAGTGAACGCAACGCGCGAATCCAGCCCGCGACCGTTTTTACCGCCACAGGCAGTCGTTGCGGCCCCAGAACGACGAGGCCGATGATGAACACCAATAGCAGTTCGCTAAAACCGATATCAAACACGGATTACACCTGCTCTTTATCGTGGCGCTTCGCGTCTTCTGTTTTAGCCTGTTCCTGATTCGTATCCGCCTGCTTATCGGCGATAGTTTTCGCAGTAAAATCAGCATCCTGACTGGTTTTATCCTGCTTTGGTTCATCATCGCTCATTGCTTTTTTAAAGCCTTTGATCGACGCACCAAGATCGGAACCGATGGAGCCGAGCTTTTTGGTGCCAAAAAGCAGTACAACGATGACGGCAATAATCAATAACTGCCAAATACTGATACCACCCATACATGTTCCTCTGTGGTAGATGATGATTAAACAAGGCCGCATTATACGTTACACGGCCCGCCTTGAGCGATGAAAAATCAGCGTGTTTTGCGCCAACCGACAAACCAGGCGATCAGACCACCTGCCATTAACCAGCCGGGCATCAACCCCCATTCAGGTCGGCTGACCAACAAGAATGTGCCACTTAATACTAACGTAGCGCCAATTCCGAGAAATAACGCGATTGTCCCTGACGTACATGATTTGACTGAAGCTCGCGGGCAATCTTATCAACACTGTGCTGTAAATACTTGCCCTGGCGCAAACTGTCGTAAACCAGTTCAGGCAGTTCTGGCATTTTTTCGACCCAGAACGGCGCTTTTTCTTTAAATGCTCTCACCAGCGCAGGAATACCGACCTGATCTTTAATCCACGACTCCAGGAAAGCTTCGCCGTTTTCCATAAATCGAGTTGCGGATAAGCTGGCGTCCTACCCCTTCGACGTAGAGCAGGGTTTTCTGGAGTAACACCAGTTGCGGCTGCACTTCCATATTGAAGCGACGCGCCGTATTAAACAGATTTAACAGTACATGTCCAAACGAAATTTCGGCCAGCGGTTTCTCAAAGATAGGTTCACAGACCGTACGAATGGCAAATTCGAACTCTTCAACGTTGGTATCTGGTGGCACCCAGCCAGAATCGACGTGTAGCTCTGCCACTTTGCGATAGTCGCGATTAAAGAAGGCGATAAAGTTTTCTGCCAGATAGCGTTTATCTTCTTTGTTTAGCGAGCCAACAATCCCGCAATCAATGCCGATATATTTCGGGTTTTCCGGGTGTTCATAGCTTACGAAGATGTTGCCAGGGTGCATATCGGCATGGAAAAAGCTGTCGCGAAAGACCTGAGTGAAGAACACCTGCACGCCGCGTTCCGCCAGCAATTTCATGTTAGTGCCGTTTTTCTCCAGCGCCGCAACATCAGACACCGGAATGCCGTAAATGCGCTCCATCACCATCATCCCTTCACTACAATAGTCAGGGTAAACTTCCGGGATGTAGAGCATCGGGCTGTCTTCAAAATTTCGCCGAAGCTGAATGGCGTTGGCAGATTCCCGCAGCAAATTCAGTTCATCAATCAATGTCTTTTCGTACTCGCGCACCACTTCGGTTGGGCGCAAACGGCGACCATCCGGCAGCAAACGCGGCACCCAGCGAGCCAGACGGTAGATAAGTTTCAGATCCGCTTTAATGACCGGCAAAATATCCGGGCGGATGACTTTAATCACCACCTCTTTACCATTCGATTTCAATCGCGCGGTATGAACCTGGGCGATAGAAGCAGAAGCCAGCGGCTTGATTTCAAAATCGTCAAACCACGCTTCTACCGGCAAGCCGCCCATTGCAGCTTCAATCTGCTGCTTTGCCAGCTTGCCATCAAACGGAGCGACTTTGTCCTGCAATAACGCCAGCTGATCGGCAATATGCGGCGGAAAAAGATCGCGGCGGGTTGATAACATTTGCCCGAACTTGATCCATACCGGCCCCAGTTCTTGCAGGGCCAGTCGTAGTCGCTCACCTAAAGGTTTGTCTTTATGCCGATTTGGCATCCAGAATAATGAGTATCGCCATAGCCGTAGCGGCAGGGTGATACGCATTTTGGGGATCAGTTCATCAAGTCCGTAGCTTAAAAAAGTTCGAATGATGAAATATAGGCGCCGTACTTCACCTGGCGTCATTTAGCTCCAGTTTTTCCAGCCGTTTGGTCAGGGCATCAACAGCACGCTCGACAGCAGCCGTCTCTTCCGCAAACCAGGCCACTTCAAGCGGACCGGGTGCCATACGCCACTCTTCAGTAATGGCTTCCGCCACATAACGTTGCTGGCGCTTAATGCGTGATGCAGGAACTTTGCGCCTCCGCGCATGGCTTTGCTGATTCCTTCAGCGGCGATATCACCGGTATAAGGGGCCAGCAGTTCCGCAGGGTCGAACTCTGCCAGATCTGCCAGCGCAACGAAGTTTTGCACCACCTGAATATCGCCCTGTACTTCCAGCTCACCACTGCGAATCAGTGCGGCAAGCTGCTGGCGATCGCGAAGTTTCGGCAACACGCTGGCGTAGGCGATAACGGTGCAGTCAGCATCGCCTGCCCATTCGCCCAGTACATCAACCTGGCGTTCGCTGAACACCAAAATCAATGATGTCGAAAAGCCTTTTACCTCCACGCGCAGCACTTTGCCCAACAGACGCGAGCGGGCCGTTTTCAGCGCGGGTGAGCGATACAGGAAGGTGTTGAGCAGACTTTCAATTCCTGCCGTCACTAAAGGTTTAAAAGGCATTTCCGGTCTCCTGTCAGAACTTATAACCACGATGCAACGCCACAACCCCTGCCGTCAGATTGTAGTAGTCGACACTTTCGAATCCGGCATCCTGCATCATGGCTTTCAGGGTATCCTGATCGGGATGCATACGGATGGATTCTGCCAGATAACGGTAGCTGTCGGCGTCGTTCGCGACCAGTGAGCCAATACGCGGCAGCACATGGAAGGAGTATGCATCATAGGCTTTGCTCAGCGGCTCGATAATTGGCTTCGAGAACTCAAGCACCAGCAGGCGGCCGCCGGGTTTCAGCACGCGATACATTGAACGCAGTGCTTTATCTTTGTCGGTGACGTTACGCAGACCAAACGAAATGGTGATGCAATCAAAGGTGTTATCCGGGAACGGCAGCGCCTCAGCGTTCGCTTGAACATACTCAACGTTGCCAATCACACCGATATTACGCAGCTTCTCGCGTCCCATTTTGAGCATGGATTCATTGATATCAGCAAGGACCACTTTGCCAGTTTCTCCGACCAGGCGGGAGAATTTCGCTGTCAGGTCGCCGGTGCCACCAGCCAGATCCAGCACGGTCTGCCCACGGCGTACGCCGCTGCAATCAATCGTGAATCGCTTCCACAAACGATGAATACCGAATGACATCAAATCATTCATGACATCGTATTTTGATGCCACGGAATGGAAAACGTGGGCG
>ENA-OQDE01001053-OQDE01001053.1-human-gut-metagenome-genome-assembly--contig:-NODE-1053-length-12164-cov-4.121210_pt1 | contig 12164 bp, 10 predicted proteins | sample MGYA00242768_ERZ504595 | MGnify/ENA primary metagenome ERZ504595 (study PRJEB26092, sample SAMD00036307) | human gut metagenome | host: Homo sapiens | study: EMG produced TPA metagenomics assembly of...
GAAAATATCTGATAAAAGTAGACAGATATTTTGCATCCAGTAAGATATGCAGCGTATGCGGACATAAGAAGAAAGAGCTGGCATTATCAGAACGGATATACCTATGCGAATGTGGAAACCGGATGGACCGGGATGTGAATGCGGCGGTCAATATTCTGAAAGAAGGAAAAAGAATATATAAAAAATGTGCATAATAGCACAGAAAAGATCCGTAACCGGATAAAAAAAGAACCGCGGGACACGCGGGGATAGCCTGTTTTAGCTTTGCCCTGAAGGGCAATTGAGCAGGAAGCTCCCACTTCAAAATCTGTAAGATTTAAGTGGCGAGAGCATGTCACTATATCCTGTTTAATGTTATAATATTCCAAAATGTTGATATACATACATTTAGTATTTCTAAAATGTTGACACTCATACATTATCCATTTCTAAAATGTTGATATATGAACTACTATAGTTGTTGTAAATTATATTATTTGTTGACAGGAGGTACTTTATGTTAAAAAGGAAAATAACGCATTCAATAAAAAAAATGGGTTGATTCAAAAAGCAGAAAATGCCTTGTAATCCAAGGAGCCAGACAAACAGGAAAGACATATATAGTCGAAAGATTTGCAGAAGAAAACTATGAAGAAATTGTTGAGATTAATTTCAAACAGATACCTTCTGCAATGGATATTTTTTCTGATGATTTAACTGTAGATAATATGATCATGGCTATGCGTTTTCGTTTTCCTGAAAAGAAGATCATTCCAGGAAAGACCTTGATTTTCCTAGATGAAATTCAGGAGTGTCAGGAAGCGATTACCTCTCTTAAATTTTGGGCATTGGATAACAGATTTGATGTAATTGCATCAGGATCACTTTTGGGAATTGATTATAAACGTGCATCTTCTTATCCCGTTGGATATGTTGATTATTTGAAAATGTATGGAATCGACTTTGAAGAGTTTCTTTGGGGGATGGCATTTCTGAAGATATGATAATGAATCTTTGTAGATATATTGATTCGAAGGACATTGTTCCAGAGGCAATCCATTCTCAAATGATGAAGTATTTTCGACAGTATATCGCAATAGGTGGTATGCCGGAAGCAGTTTAGAAGTATATAGACACAAGAGATTTTAGAGAAGTTGATAGGATTCAGAGAAGTCTATTACAAGGATACCAGTATGATATAGCGTATTATGCTACAGCTGAGGAAAAAGTTAAGGCAGAAAAATGTTACCTGTCTCTTGCAAAACAGTTATTGGATAAAGAGAATCATAAGTTTCAATATAAAGAAGTTGAGCATGGAGGCAGGGCACAGAAATATTTTTCAAGTATTGAATGGTTACTTCGTGCAGATATGGTACATTTATGTAAACGTGTGACAGATATAAGGTTTGATCTGGATAATTATGCAAGAGATGATTTTTTTAGAGCTTATACAACCGATTTATCTCTGTTAATGGCAATGAAAGATTTTTCCTTAAAACAGCATATTATAGAAAATACTTTGGACGGAAATTCAAAAGGAGGCATTTTTGAATGCGCTATAGCGGATGTCTTATATAAGAAGGGTATCAGTTATATTTCTATAAAAATGAGACAACCAAAAAAGAAATTGATGTAATTATCCAAAAAGATGGAAAGTAATTCCTATTGAAGTTAAGAGTGGAAATACACGAGCAAACTCACTAAAAACGATTATGAAAAATAATAAAGATATAAGTTTTGGATATAAGTTTATAGATGGAAACATAGGAGTAAGTGAAGAGGGTATAATTACATTACCTCTCTATATGGTAGCATTTTTCGATGTATAACATTCATCAGATCTTTTGTGTTAATATACCTGTTTTCGCAAATAGCTTTCATAACAGCCTAAAAGCCTATCAAATATAGCATAGTCAAAAAACACCCCCGGCATAACGATTTCGCCGAGGGTGTAGTTTTTCACGAAAGAAATTACGGAACTTCCACAAAAACAAAGGTATCGCAGAAATTACACACTGGCAGTCAGCAGAAGAATAAAACCAAACAGTAATACAGACAGAAATGCAACATGCCATGATCTCTGCACTGAAAGAACTCAATAAATCTGTGAACCTCACATGGCTAAAGTCACGTGCTTCCAGACGCTTTAGGCGTCAGACTGAATATCGGCGGATATGCCTGTAAATTGTATTCAGATTATATTTCTTTTTAGACATCTGTAAAACCTCTCACTTGATACGATATGTTTTATTTTAGCATACAAAGTATCAAAATGAAACTTTTTCCCAGGTGGTTTTTCAGATAACAAAGGTCTTGGGTTACTGTTCGCACATCACTATCCCGCGAACATTTTTCGATACTTAATTATCGGATTGCAAAATATGCAGATTTGAATATAATTATGTTATGGACAAAAATTCTTTGCCCTGGAGATTTTCCCCTGTTTATTGCTCTGTGCAATTAAAGCAGGGGATTTGCTTGATTCTTGATTCAATAAAATGAAGAATCCCCTAACAGCATTTAAAGTTGTTACAAAAGGACAGGGAGTATACAGATACTATGAATAATTCTATTAGAATTGCAGTTTGTGATGATCTGAAAACAGAACGGCAAAAAATAATATTATTGTTGTCTTCTTATCTGGATCAGAATAATCTGTATGCAGAAATCGATGAATTTGAATCTGGTGAAACCTTTCTGAGCTCAGACATGACACGTTACAGTCTTATATTTCTGGATATTTTCATGGGTGGATTAAACGGGATGGAAACTGCAAAAAAGATCATTCAGAGTAATCAGAAAATACAGATCGTTTTTGCCAGCACCAGCATTGATTTCGCAGCAGAAGCATTTAATATCGAAGCGCTTCACTATATCGTAAAACCAATCGGGAAAGAACAGGTATACAGTGTTCTGGATAAATTTTTCGAAAGTTTTTATTCCATGAGAACAGTGGAAGTAAAGGTCGGAAGGCTAGAAGAAAGTATTTATTTGTCAAGATATAACTATATATAGAAGCAAAAGGAAAAAAGACATTAATTCATATGAAAACAGGCATTCTGGAAGCATCACAGTCACTTTCGGAAATGTCTCAGCTTCTACCCGCAAGTGATTTATGTATGCCAATCAGATGGGCATTAGTTTCTATGAGAGAAATCACTTCCATGTCATCTGATAAGCTGAAATTGTCAGATCAGACAGAAATTCCTATCAGCCGCGGAAAGCGGGAAGAAATTAAAAATGCATTTGCAAACTTTCGCTGGGCAGATATGAGAAGAAGAATGAGAGGAAGATAGAAAAAATGGAAATTATCTTAAGTCTGCTTTGTGTACTGGTGCATATCCCAACTCTGATGTTAAGATATGTACCTTTTAAAGAGAGAGTTTCATCCAAAAATAAAAAACGCCTGATATTCTGGTATACAGCAGGACTCATTCCAGACTTTTTTCTATGTCTGTGGATTATTGAAACCGGCAGAATGACCGTTACATTTTATAAATTTAATATGCTCTTTTATTGCGTTATTATGGGAATCGTAAATATTCTGATCATAAAAGGATATACAAAAGAGCATCTTTTTTCTTTTGGTCTTACTGCACTGATTGTCTGGCTGACGTTTGCAATCGGAGTATATATCACCGAGCAGATAGGATACGGAATGTTGAATGAAGGACTGATTCTGGAAACCATAATCGGTTTTACACTTTATATCATTTCTTATCACTGGTATCGAAATCTGATGCGTAAGACCGTGACGCCATTTCTTGATATTGACAGTGAAGATTACTGGAATAATATATGGTTTATCCCGATTGCCATGTTTCTAAGCGGTCTGCTTTCGCATGGGCTGGAAGAATATACCGCCACCGTACATCAGCTGATAAGCAGAATCCTGCTTGGAATGGCAACCATGGTCCTTTGCCACAGAATCGCACAGGATTACAGAAAAATGCTTGAAAAAATCCAGCTGAATCAGCAGCTTGAAATGCAGAAAAAATACTACGCTTCCCTGAGAGAAGCAATGGAAGCAGAACATGAAGTACGTCATAATTTCAAGCATCAGCTTGCAGCGCTCAAAGGATTTCTGGAAACAGGAAATACCGAAGAATTACGCCAATATTGTGATACTCTTGAAAACCGACTGTTGAATATCACTGAGATTCCTTATACCGGAAATGCTGCTGCAGATGGCGTTTTATATCATTATGCCTGTATCGCAAAAGAAGAGAACATTTCTTTTAAGGTCTGCTGCCGACTCGATAAATTGTCTATATCCGACACTGATTTGTGCTGTTTACTTGGAAATGCACTGGATAATGCGGTCACTGCATGCAGAAGGTATGATGGCGAACGATATATCACAGTTGCTTCAGAGAAAAATCAGGACATGCTGTTGCTTACCGTAGATAATTCTTTTGATGGAATGATTTTGAAAAAAGAAGAAAATCCTCTCCCGTAAGCGAAAGATGAGGCAGGAATCGGTATCCGCTCTATGCAGCAGATCTGCGAAAATATAATGGGATCAGTCGATTTGAAGCAGCAGAAAGCCAGTTTGAAGCAAGTTTTATGATACATATATAAAAAAGATACCGGATTGTAATGATATATCCCGCTGGATTATCAGCAAAACTTCATTTGCAAAACCGGTATCTTTTTTATTTTTTAATGTTTATTTTTCAATCTTTATTTCTTATGGAAAACAATTGCACGGTCATAGATAACCTCGTAGTAAGAAGCACCTACATTGGTTTCATCAAGGTAAGCACGGAATGCAAGTAATAAAGTATTTCCGTTGTCCACGCCATAATATTTTCCTTTTTCATTTCCGGTTGAATACTCAATCACAGAAGTATAATCATCCATTTTCGTACGCGCCATTTTATAAACATAATACTGATCAGGATTTTCACAGTTTTCTTCCAGATATTCAGCAGCACTTCCTGCATACAGAGAATCATAAATACTGCATACACCATTTAACATCGGACGCCCATAAAGTACTGCATTTGAATATCTCGCTTTACCTGTCTGAGTATGATTTGCACCATAAACAACAATAAAGTCATCATCAGAATCCAGGGTAAAATTGCGTGTCATAACGTACATTGCATCACGGTTGTCACCCTGTGAATTAGTATCATTATAATATGCAGTAAGTCCTTCCGGAACAGCAATTTCTGTTGAAAGTTCTTCATATGTATATTCATCGGCATACTTTGCAATAATTGCTTCACGAATATTCTCCAGATGCTCAGCAGGCTTATCCATAACTTCTGTTTCATGTTTTCCGGTTCCACGAGGTGTCACCGTTGCATTTTCATATGGTGCTGTCTCTGCTTCTGTATTTGGAGTTACACGGTAAACAACAGATTTATCAGCAAGAGTGGAAATATATTCCTCATAAGCATCTGCGTCAGATGGCTGGGAAATACGACCCAGGAAGCAGAAAGTATCCGCACCTTTTTCCAGTCCCATATGATAGGTTTCTGCCGGGATTGGCATCACATTGATCATATTCTCATCAAATCCGGAGGCTTTAAGCTGTTCAGTAACCTGATCTGTTACTGTCTGGTTCGCACTGATTACCATAACCGCTGTGTTGCCAAATTCACTGTCACCACTGTGCTTAATATTCAGCATATTAACCGGTTCTCCTATAGAACCGAAGATTGGATGATAAAGACCTGTGGTTTCATCTCCGACACTGAAAAATCCTGATTCATTCGTATAATCTTTTCCTTCTTTCTGTTCAGTAAACATGATGTAATTGATAAAGGAATAATAAACACTTTCTGGTGGAAGAGGTGTAACAAGTACAAGTGCTTCATCCTGGCAAAGCTTATATTGCCAGTTGTCAGGAGGAAATGTCGGATTTGGAACTTCCTGATCCGGTGCTTCCGGAAGATTAAATACCATGTAGGAAGATCCTGCATTATTTCCAAAGCAACTCATAAGTTTTCCTTCGGAAGCGGATTTGACTGTATCAAGTTCATAAAAACTTCCTTGCTGTACAGTAAATCCGGAACCTTCTAAAAGTGTTTTTAACTGTGCACTGTCACCTGTTTCTGAACTGGCCTCCTTCTGTGTGGAATCCTGTTCTTCTGCCTTTGCAGATGCCGGATTGCCAAGTGAAGCGAAAATACCTGCTGTTAAAAGACATGTTGCAAAACAAAAATATGCGATTTTTCTTTTCATATGTGAAAACTCCTTTCTTTATTTGTAAGTTTTACTTTAATAATTCTAACATCAAATAGTATTTATTTCCTTTTCAAGGAATGAATGGCAGGTATCTGGAACGAACTGCAAAAAACAAAATTTTTATGCAATGTAGATATCAAAAAAAGTGCTATATGAATAATACGATTTTTGGTGCCGAAAAGTGAATTATCAAATGAAAAGAAATCAGTTATAATTATAGAGAACAGTTATAAGCAGATAACGGATATGTGGAAAGAAAAAGATGTAGTGGGATTTACAGTGCTCAATGATGAAACAGCAAGATGGATGGCCGTATGCAACAGTGTTTTAAGGAAGCGGGAAAGTGCTTTTTGCCCGGGAGTTTGATGGAGATATACTTGGCGCAAATGGAACGCTGATTCGCAGAATTTAACCGAATCAAGTAAGTCCCCTGCTTCAATTGCGAAAAGCAATAAGCAGTGGGTGGGGACTTGCTTGTATCACTCAGGTAAGAATTAAGTGATGGAAGTATTTCACATAATAATGGAAGCATTTCAGATAATAATAGTTACTTTGTGCATTTTGTGTTATAATTGAGATTAACAGGAAATGATAAATATCTGCAAAATGAATGTTTATCAGGAACTTACCGGAGGACATTTTAGTTAAGGCGTAATAAATTTCGGACTTTGTAAAATGCAAAAGGGAGATCAATGATATGAGGAAAAAACAGTCCAAAAAAGCAGTACCAAAGGCAATGCGAAGAGTAATACAAAGAGCAATGCAAGAAACAGCGTAAAAAACAGTGCAAAAAACAGCCCTCAAAAAGCTGTTAAGACTGTTGCTCCAACAGTAGAGAATGTTTCTGTTAAGCAAACCACAATTATTCAGGAGCCATCTGTTGAACAGAATGAACAGAATATTCCGACAAAACAGCCTGATCTGGGACCGCGAAGAAGTGTAGCCTTCATTGGATCAGAATGTTATCCATTTGTTAAGACCGGTGGATTGGGAGATGTAATGTCTGCCCTGCCAAAGAGTCTGGCAAAATTAAATATTGATGTTAAGGTTATTCTTCCAAGATATAAATGTATTCCTCAGAAATTTCAGGAAAAGATGGAATACAGGGGTTCCTTTGATATGAATCTCTGCTCTGATGGAAAGCAGTATTATGTGGGAATTATGGAATATCAGGAGGATGGTGTTGTCTATGATTTTATAGATAATGATGAGTTCTTTTCCTGGGGAAATCCATATACGAATCTCATAGATGACATTCCGAAATTCTGTTATTTTGCAAAAGCTGCCCTTGCTGCCCTTAATTATCTGAATTGGACTCCTGATGTAGTACATTGTCATGACTGGCAGGCAGCTTTAGTACCACTTTATCTGAGAACCTGTTTCCAGGATACAGATGTAGGACGTGCAATTTCAGTACTCACAATACATAATCTGAAGTTCCAGGGTATTTATGACAGAAAAATGATTCAATACTGGTCAGGACTTCCGGATTATGTATTTAATAAGGACTGCATGATTCAGAACTGGCTGGATGCCAATATGTTAAAGGGTGGTATCGCTTACAGCAACAAAGTTACAACCGTAAGTAACACCTATGCCTGGGAGATTCAGACAGAGGAATATGGCGAGGGACTTGCAGAGCATTTAAGATATCACAACAATAAGATTCTGGGAATTGTGAATGGTATTGATACGGATATCTGGAATCCGGCAACTGATAAGCTGTTAGCTGCTGATTATGATGAGAAGTCAGCAATAAAGAATAAAAAGATTAATAAAAAAGCTCTTCAGGAATCTCTGGGGCTGGATGTAGATGAGCATAAGATGGTAATCGGACTTATTTCACGTCTCACCAACCAGAAAGGTCTTGATCTTGTAAATGACGTAATCCCGGGAATTATGGATGAACATACGCAGGTGGTTGTTCTTGGTACTGGTGATTCTCAGTATGAGAATACATTCCGTTATTATGAAAACAAATATAAGGGTAATTTCTGTGCATATATTGCTTACAATGAAAATGTGGCTCACAATATTTATGCAGGGTGTGATGCGCTTCTGGTTCCATCAAGATTTGAACCATGTGGACTTACACAGCTTATAGCCATGAGATATGGTGCAGTTCCGATTGTAAGAGAGACCGGAGGGCTCAAAGATACGGTTCAGCCTTATAATATGTTTGAGAATACAGGAAACGGTTTTACATTTGACAGATATGAAAGCGGGCTGCTTTACGACGCGATCAACAGAGCAAAGACTCTCTATTTCGAGAACAGGAAATCCTGGGATGATATGGTAATCCGCGATATGAATAAAGATGTTTCCTGGGAAAAGAGTGCAAAACAGTACAAAGATATGTATGTAGGATTAACACCAAGGGATTAGAGCGTGTTTGAAAAATGCTTTACGCAAGATTTTTTGGAACAATATTAAAAATGAATAAATGCAAAGTAAGGTGTGAGTCATAGAAATATGGCTTGCGCCTTTTCTTTTGCGTGTGTCCAGCAAAGCTGGATTACACTTGCCGGTGTAAGTCCGGTCACGGTAATCGCCAGTGAGCCGTGTAGTTAAACTCGGTGCGTTGTAGTAATACAAGGTGCTAAGCGAGTGGATAAAGTAACCTTGAAAAAGGTGCGAGCAATCATGCAGACCGTAACATAAAGTGAATTCTGCCGTATCGTTAAAAAGGACTCGAAAGAGAAAAAGGGAAGTTGAGCCTTGGTAAAATAGGCGAAAACCATGGAACGTGTGGAGAAACTGGAAAACAGCACGGAAGAATCCCTCGGTATAAAGGAAACGGTATGTATGAAAAGTGTAGTTCGGAACTGGAGAGACCCTACCCATCACCGAAAGGTAAAGAGAAAGCGTATAAGCTTGGCGAAATCGTATTTCTGATGGAAGGGAGTCGGAGGGGAACATAGTACCGATAATAATTGTGCAAGAAAACGCAGTTTATGGGAAGGTTCCCTACTTCATTCATGTTTGTAGAGAGGGTAAGAGTGAGAGAATGTCATGCAGACTAATAACTCCAAAGAAAAAGTTCGACAACTTCAAAACAAACTATATCTGACAGCCAAGAAGTGTGACAGCCGAAGATTTCATGCACTCTACGATAAGGTATATCGGGATGATGTACTTTTTGAGGCATGGAAAAGGGTAAAAGCTAACAAAGGTTCCAGTGGTGTGGATGGTATCAAAATCGGGGATGTTGAAGCGATGGGAATTGAAAAATACCTGTCAGAAATCAAATCAGAACTGATGAATGGAAAGTATAAACCATCTCCAGTAAAGCGAGTTATGATACCAAAACCAGACGGAAGTGAAAGACCTCTTGGAATACCAACGGTCAAGGACAGAATTGTGCAAATGGCTACAAAGATAGCAATAGAGCCAGTATTCGAATCTGACTTTAGAGAATGTTCCTATGGATCCGACCGAAAAGAAGTGCAAAACAAGCACTGGAAGTAGTAAGGAAAGCGTGTAACAACAAGGGCTATTATGTAGTAGACGCAGATATTGAAAAGTTCTTTGACAATGTAAACCAAGAAAAGCTGATGAAACTGGTAGAGCAGAGAATATCAGACCGTAGGATATTGAAGCTGATAAAACAATGGTTAGTATCAGGAGTATTATACGGAAATGTACTGACAATCTCTGAACTGGGAACAAGCCAAGGTTCAGTCATATCTCCGTTACTGGCAAACATTTACCTAAACACACTGGACAGACTGTGGGAAAAGTATGGACTTACTCACGGTATTCTTGTAAGGTACGCAGATGATACGGTAATCATTTGCAAGAATAAGAAAAGTGCAAATCACGCACTGAATTTATTGCAGTATATCATGGCAAAACTGGATTTAAAACTACATCCAGTGAAAACAAAGATTATCAGCATGTGGGACGGAAAAGAGGGATTTGACTTTCTCGGAATGCACCACAGAAGAATGACAACGGAAACACGCAAAGGACAACTGTACAAGGAAACGTATCAGTACCCAAACAGAAAAGCCATGAAGAAAATGAAAGCCGAAGTCAGGAGGAATGTAAACAGGCGAAGTCTGCTAGTCGCAAAGGAAGAGGATTTAATAAAGAATCTGAATCCGAAAATCACAGGATGGAAGAATTATTATTCCACCAAGAGAAACGAAAAGTGGATGCAGGCTCTAGACTGGTATATTATTTGCACTTTTACAAGATGGTATAACAAGAAACACCAGAGACGTAATCGTATGTCAAAGGTGGGATTTGTAAGAAATAGCATTTACGAAAAAGGATTAAAGAAAATGGCTAGAGCATGACGTAATGCTGTAGAAAGAAGAATGTCGGAAAGCCGTGTGAGGGAGAACCTCATGCACGGTTTGATGAGGGGCGGATGAAAATTTCATCCGCCTACTCTACTCTGAAAGGAGAGCGATTTTTGATTAAGTACAATACAATGGAGATTGTGATGTAACCGGATGGAAAGCTGATCGGACAGATTATCTTGATGGCATAACTGGAGAGGATGAAACACCTGCAGGATATTTGTGGATGAAGCAGAAGAGTTTGATAAGGGTTTTATTTACAAAGAGAAACTCAAGCTCCCAGGACAACTTTTCTAAACGGAAATTAATCTTAGGATGGTGGGGAGATTTATAGCTAGAAATATATGTTTTATCATAATCTGTGCAATAAGATGGGTTAATTTTTCGATTTACATATTTTTTAAAGTGTTCTGGCATGGTATTATGGTACTTATAAAGAACCAATTATATCTGTTGGAGAGAGTGGTGAAAAGTTATGAAGCTATTGTTTAAACAAAGGTTGTTTTCATGGTTTGACAGTTATGATATCTATGATGAAGCAGGCAACACTGTTTATGTAGTAAAAGGTCAGTTGTCCTGGGGACATAAACTTGTAATTTATGATGCCTATGGAAATGAAGCAGGAATGGTTGTTCAGAAAGTTCTTACCTTCCTTCCTAAATTTGAGATTTATAGAAACGGCAGTTATACAGGATGCCTGAGCAAAGAATTCTCATTCCTGACGCCGCGTTATAATATTGATTACAATGGATGGCATATTGATGGAACCATTATGGAATGGGACTATAGCATTCTTGATCAAAGCGGATATTTAATTGCACGGGTCAATAAAGAACTGTTTCATATGACTGATACATATGTCATTGATGTACAGAATCCAGGAAATGCGTTGGATGCTCTGATGTTTGTACTTGCGATTGATGCAGAAAAATGTTCCAGAAATTAAAAAGTTGATCTTGTTGTCGAAGATATTCGGAGATGGGGAGGTAGCATGGGATTATTCAAAAAGAAAATCGTGAAAAAAACATATGACCGAGAAAATATGAAACCAGTTATTCGTGTAAGCATATGTACTGGAGAAGAAGTAGCAGGATTCAAAGACATACGGACCGGAAAAATCGAAGAAATCATGCTGATCAGATCTCCAGAGGACTTAGAAAAATTCAAAGAGATATATGAGATAACAGAGGAAATTGCAAAAGAATATTAGACATTGGATAAGGAGAAGGTGTTGTCATGAGAACTATAGGTAATATCCTTTGGTTTATATTTGGAGGATTACTGGGCGGACTGGCATGGATTTTGCAGGTTGCATATGGTGTATTACGATTATTGGAATTCCATTTGGAAAGCAGTTCTTCAAGATGGCAAGACTCTCTTTCATGCCATTTGGTGCGAGTGTGATAGGGTAGAATGTGTAAGGCCTTATTGATGAAAAATGAAATAATATTATTTACGGATGGTAATATTAATATTGAAGTTCAAATAAACCCTGAACAGGAAACAGTCTGGTTGACACAGAAGTATTGTTTGATGTTAAGCATACTCTCGCATTAGCCCCTTGCTGGACTCGTTCAATCAGAATTTAACGCTTAACTAGGAGGAATAAACATGGCAAAGAAAGAAGAAGATTTGAAGTTATATTTAGAGATGGAAGTTCGCTTAAAGATGAAGGGATTC
>ENA-OQDE01001054-OQDE01001054.1-human-gut-metagenome-genome-assembly--contig:-NODE-1054-length-12143-cov-3.521222_pt1 | contig 12143 bp, 18 predicted proteins | sample MGYA00242768_ERZ504595 | MGnify/ENA primary metagenome ERZ504595 (study PRJEB26092, sample SAMD00036307) | human gut metagenome | host: Homo sapiens | study: EMG produced TPA metagenomics assembly of...
CACCGACGAAGCCGCCGACGAAGGCTCCCGGGAGCGTTTCGACGCGTGGCTGGCGTCCATTGTCCCGCAAGACACAGATGGTGTTCAGGAAACATCCAGAACATCGAGTCAAGCTGGTAACCATGAGCAAGCCGATTGAAGCATCCATTGTTGTTGTCGACGACGAACCGTCCATCCGTGAACTGCTCGTCGCATCCCTGCATTTCGCCGGATTCGATGTGGCCACCGCCGCATCGGGCTCCGAAGCCATCGAGGTGATCGAGAAGACCCAGCCCGACCTGATCGTCCTCGACGTCATGCTCCCTGACATCGACGGATTCACCGTGACCCGCCGCATCCGGCAGGAGGGCATTGGCGCCCCCGTGCTGTTCCTCACCGCCCGCGACGACACGCAGGACAAGGTGATGGGATTGACCGTCGGAGGCGACGACTACGTGACCAAGCCCTTCAGCTTGGAGGAGGTCGTGGCCCGCATCCGCGCGATTCTGCGTCGCACCCGTGAGCAGGTGGAGGACGATCCGATCATCCGCGTCGGCGACCTTGAGATCAACGAGGATTCGCACGATGTGTCCCGCGCCGGTCATGCGATCGATCTGAGCCCGACCGAATACAAGCTGCTGCGCTACCTGATGGACAACGAGGGCCGTGTGCTGTCGAAGGCGCAGATCCTCGATCACGTCTGGCAATACGATTGGGGCGGTGACGCGGCGATCGTCGAGTCGTACATCTCGTACCTGCGCAAGAAGGTCGACGGCATCATGGTGACCGACGACAACGGTGAACAGCACAAGGTCACCCCGCTGATCGAGACCAAGCGAGGCATCGGCTACATGATTCGCGAGCCCAGAGTCTCGGCGTGAGGCGGGCGCGATGACCGCACAGACACCTCCGCCGACGGGTGACGGAACCGCCGCAGGCCCGGCCCCGGCACCGGGAACCGTGCCGACCGGCACGGCCGGGACCCCGGGAACCGCGCAGATACCTCCGCCGACAGCCGCCCCTGCGAGCCAGAAGCGTGCGACCCATACCAAGGGTGTGTGGGCGACACTGAAATCGATGTTCGTCGGGCGCCTGGACGCCGTTCCGCTTGCCACCAAGATCGTGGCGTGCACGGTCATCCTGCTGATCGTGGGTACGGCCGGTATATCACTGACGTTGCGCCAGCTGGTCGGCAACTACATGCTGGAGAAGACGGACACGCAGCTGTTCCGTCAGGCGCAACTGGTCCTCAACAACATCGATACCATGCGCCAGCAGAATAACGCCGAGAAATCCAGCAGCAGCCTGCTGTACAGCTACTTCGTGCAGATCCGCGACAGCGACGACACCATCTTGCGCAACGCCATCGTCCCCACTCTCAAGGACGGCGTCAGTTCGATGCCGTTGCTGCCTATGAACGGCAGCGCGGAGGCGTGCAGCTCCAGCAGCCGTTCACCACCACGCCGTCGTGACGTTGAGTGGGCGGAGCGTGGACCATTCCACGCTGTCCACCGCCGAATCGCCGTGGCGCGTTGTGGCGCTGCCGTGGACCGATGAGGACGGCAAGCCCGGCGGCGTATGCTACATCGGTCTGTCGCTGAGCGACCAGCTTGACACCGTAAAGACATTGACCCGTTACTGCATCATCGTCGGCGTGGCCATCGTCATACTCGGCGCCCTGCTGGCCACGCTGATGACCCAGAGAACACTGTCTCCGTTGAAGCGCATCGAGAAGACCGCCGCGAAGATCGCCGCCGGCGACCTCACACAACGCGTGCCCCCGGCGCCGGAGAACACGGAGGTCGGTTCGCTGTCGGTCTCGCTCAACGCCATGCTCACCCGAATAGAGCAGAGCTTCCACGAGCAGGAGGAGACCACGGCGAAGATGAAACGATTCGTCTCCGATGCCAGCCATGAGCTTCGCACGCCGCTCGCGGCGATCCACGGGTATGCGGAGCTATACAAGATGCAGCGTGACCTGCCGGGTGCGCTGGGACGCGCCGATGAGTCGATCTCGCATATCGAGGATTCGAGCACCCGCATGACGGTACTGGTGGAGGACCTGCTGTCGTTGGCGCGCCTCGACGAGGGGCGTGGCATCGACATCACCCAGCAGGTGCCGCTGACCACGCTGGTCACGGACGCGACCGAAGACCTGCACGCGCTCGATCCGGGCCGTGAGATTCGCCGCGGCACGCTGACATTCCAGCCGCGCAACGGGGATGAGCCGGCCGATCTGGAGTTCGTCGAAGGCCCGCTGCCCGATGTCACGTTGAAAGGCGACGGTCGAGGCTGCGGCAGGTGGTCACCAACATCGTCGGCAACATCCACCGCTACACGCCCGCCGACTCCCCGGTGGAGATATCCGTCGGCGTCATGCCCGCGTCGATCAGCCCCGAATCGTTGGCCCGCATGTCCGCGAATGACGCTCGATGCGCTACTTCATCGAAGCCGTGGACGTAAGCCGCTCCATGCAGATGGGCATGAACTACGCGGTGGTCCGCTTCAGCGACCATGGTCCGGGCGTGCCCGAGAACTCCCGCTCCAAGATCTTCGAGCGGTTCTACACCGCGGACCCGTCCCGGGCGCGTCTCAAAGGCGGCACCGGGCTTGGCATGGCCATCGCGCAGTCGGTGGTCAAGGCGCACAAGGGCTTCATCTGCGCGACCGACTCCCAGGGCGGCGGCCTCACGCTCACGGTGGTGCTGCCCGTAGCGCCGCTGGAGCCGAAGATCGCCGTGGACGAACCCCCTCAGGACGCCAAGGCGGAACGCAAGGCTGAACGCAACAAAGCCAAGCAGGAGAAACAGCAAGCGCGGCAGCACAAGAGCAAGTGATTCGCGTCCGGTGCGCTGCCGCGTGCCGTGCGTTCATGCATTGAGGTAACTGATACTTTGATGTATTCATGAGCAGATCGAGAATCTGCCGGTCCGACGAGTAACGAGGTGTGCCATGCCCAGTGGCGCGTACGTTGGTTCGACGCGAAAAAGGGATTCGGATTCATTACGAACGACGAGGGCGAGGACGTGTTCCTGCCCGCAGCGGCTCTGCCGGATGGCGTGACCACCCTGCGCAAAGCGCCCGCGTGGAGTTCTCCGTGATCGACGGCCGCAAGGGGCCACAGGCCATGGGCGTGACGCTGGTCGCATCCGTGCCGTCCCTGGTCAAGGCGACCCGCCCGAAGCCGGATGATATGGCCGCCATCGTGGAGGACCTTATCAAGTTGCTGGATTCCGCGGGCAACGAGCTGCGTCGCCATCGGTATCCCTCCGCCGCCGACAGCCGGAAGCTCGCCACACTGCTGCGTGGCGTGGCTGACAGCTTCGACGTGCAGGAATGAGGGGACAGGGGATAGTACATGCCTGAAACGACCATGCCTGAGACGGTTGTGGACGAACCCGGTATCGCGGATTCGCCCATCGCCTCCATCGACCGAAAGACGCTGCCCGTGCCATGCCGTCGAGGCTGCCGAGGACGAGAACGGCGTCGGAGAGTTCGTCGAGGCCATCGACGCCGGTGACGGCATCACCGATTACCGGTTCGTCTCGCTGATGCGCGGCTACGAGGGATGGCAGTGGTCCGTGACGATGTTCCACGATGTCGAACGCGACACGTGGACGGTGAACGAGTCAACGCTTATTCCCATGGAACAGGCGCTGCGCCTCCGGAATGGATTCCATGGAAGGACCGTCTGCTGCCGACCGACCTGTCGGTGACCGACTCCATCGGCACCGACCCGGATGATCCGCGGTTGGAGGAAGGTTTCCGGGCGACCGCCGAAGCCGAGACCGGTGACACGCGCGTTTCGGATGCACGGGACGTGGAAGCGGCCGGGGCCCCGGGCAAGGTCGATGCCGCGGATGAGGCATCGGATACCGGAGCATCGGATTCTGAGGCGCCCGACAGTGAACCTGTGGGGTCTCAGGACGCTCAGCCCACCACAGCTGCGGAGGATGTCGATGACGCGGTGAGCGCATTCGATCTGTCCCGTCGCCCATGTCGCTGTCCCCGCTGGGCCGCGCCCAGACCGCGCAGCGCTGGTATGAGGGCCTCGCGGCCCCAAGTCGTTGTCCACCAAGACCGCGTCGGGCAATCTGTGTTCCACCTGCGGGTTCTTCGTCGCGTTGCAGGGCGATCTGAGCGAAATGTTCGGCGTCTGCGCGAACAAGTGGAGCCCGGACGATGGCAAGGTCGTCTCGCTCGACCACGGATGCGGCGAACATTCCGAAATCGAGCCGCCCGAGCCGAGTCACATGTGGATTCAATCCAAGCCCGCGTTCGACGACCTGCATATCGATGTCATCGCGCAGGCGCCGCGGGACGAGCGCGGCGAAGTGGAGCTGATCGAGAAGCTCGGTGTCGCCGGCCTGCCGTTTGACGTGCCCAAGGGCACAATCATCCTCAAATCCCAGCTGCCTGAAACGCGCTGACCCGAATCGCCCGCAACACGGGCAACGTCACGGCGGCCGAATGGCGGAATGACGATGGAACGATAATCGCCTGTGACACCACGCGAAGCGGTGTCACAGGCGATTCGTCTATATCCGGGGTTGCGCATCCGGGCCAGCGCGCGATGGCGCTCAGTGCACGATGGTGACCGTGCACTCCGCGAAGTTCAGGATCTGCCTCGACACGGAACCGAGGAAACGGGCGTCCAAGCCGCTCAGACCGCGGGATCCGACGACCAGATGGCTGGCGAACCGGGATGCCGTGGTCAGGCCCTTGGCCGCCGCGATGTGGAACGCCTTGCCCGTCACCTGAAGCCCGTCGGGAATATCGGCCTGCTCGATCATGCGACGGACGATGTCCTGCGCGTGATCCTGACCGGCGCCGATCGAGGCGATCGCGTTCTCATAGCCGGGTACCTCGCCAGATCCTTCAGCTGCCAGCAGAACATGACCTGCAGTGGGGCGTGATGCAGCGCGGCGAAATCAATGGCGAACCGCAACGCATGACGGGACGTCTCGGAACCGTCCACGCCGACGACCACCGGACGTTTGCCCTTGGCCGCGGCCAGCTCATCGTCATCATGGTGAATCGGCATACCGGGGGCGAGCGAATGCGCGATATCATCCTGCACGCTCTTGTCCTCGTTGCCGGCGATCCTGACCACCGTCACCGGCACCTTGGCGGATTCGGCGAGGGAGGACGACAGCGACCCTACGAACCATCTGGTCACACGACCCAGGGATCGGCGGCCGACGACGATCTGTTGGCATCCGCTCCGATCTGCAGCAGTCCAGTCGTGCCGGAGGCGTGCACGGAAGTGAGCTTCAGGTTATCCGGGTCGAATGCGATGCCGGCGCTCGCCTCATTCACCCAATCCAGCAGTTGCTCGGTGATGGCCTTGCTCGCCTTCTCCCACGCGTCGGGATTGTCCGGCTGAGCTCCCATATCCCACGAATGCGTCCACGCATAGACCGCGTTGACCGCCCTGCCGCTCAAGGACGCCTCCCTGAGCGCCCACTGCAAGGCCGTGAACGACTCCTCGGAGCCGTCCACCCCAACGACGATGTCGCCGGCTCCGTCCGACGTCCGCGGCTCGGACTCGATGTTCACATCTGGTTGCGTCATGACATCCTCCTTGTTGGCATGTTATATTCAGCATATCGTTTTTCATTGCGTTATGAGCGCAATTATCGCGAGGAAAGGCATAAACGTCATCGCGAATCGGTAGAGTGGTGTGGACTATCGAGATGGAAGGACAAGCATGTTCGAACGGTTTACCGACCGTGCACGGCGCGTGATCGTGTTGGCGCAGGAAGAGGCGCGTACTCTCCAGCACAACTACATCGGCACCGAACACCTGCTGCTCGGCTGATCCGCGAAGGTGAGGGGGTCGCCGCCAAGCGCTCGCATCCAAGGGAGTGACCTTGGACGACACCCGCAAGCAGGTCGAGGAGATGATCGGCAAAGGCAATGCCGCCCCAACGCACATTCCCTTTACTCCGCACGCCAAGCAGGTGTTGGAGCTGAGTCTGCGCGAGGCGCTGCAACTCGGTCACAGCTATATCGGCACCGAGCACATCCTGCTCGGCCTGATCCGCGAAGGCGAGGGCGTGGGCACCCAGGTGCTCATCAAGATGGATGTCGACCTGGGCGAACTGCGTTCGGCCACTATCGACATGATCCATGGCAACAGCGGCGGCGCCAATGCCTCCGGCAAGGGCGATCTGGCCAACGCCGGCGGCGTGCAGGACAAGCGCAGCCAGACCGGTTCGGCCATTCTGGACCAGTTCGGGCGCAACCTGACCGCCGAAGCGGCCGAGGGCAAGCTCGACCCGGTGATCGGGCGCACCAACGAGATCGAACGTGTCATGGTCGTGCTGTCGCGCCGCACGAAGAACAACCCCGTGCTGATCGGCGAGCCGGGCGTCGGCAAGACCGCCGTCGTCGAAGGCCTCGCGCAGAAGATCAACGCCGGCGACGTGCCGGAGACGCTGAAGGACAAGCAGGTCTATTCGCTGGATCTGGGCTCCATGGTGGCCGGCTCGCGCTACCGCGGCGATTTCGAGGAACGCCTCAAGAAGGTGCTCAAGGAGATCAAGACGCGCGGCGACATCGTGCTGTTCATCGACGAGATTCACACGATCGTCGGTGCCGGTTCGGCGGACGGCGCCTTGGGCGCGTCTGACATGCTCAAGCCCATGCTGGCTCGCGGTGAGCTCCAGACCATCGGCGCCACCACCACCGACGAGTACCGCAAGTACATCGAGAAGGACGCGGCGCTGGAACGTCGTTTCCAGCCGATTCAGGTGCATGAGCCGACAATCGCGGAGACCATCGAAATCCTCAAGGGCCTGCGCTCGCGCTACGAGAACCACCACCACGTGACCATCACCGACGGCGCGCTGCAGTCCGCCGCGGAGCTGTCGTCCCGCTACATCCAGGACCGCAACCTGCCCGACAAGGCCATCGACCTGATCGACGAGGCCGGCGCGCGGCTGCGCATCAAGCGCCTGACCGCCCCGCCCGAGCTCAAGGAACTTGACCAGAAGGTCGCGAAGGTCGCCGCCGAGAAGGACAAGGCCATCAAGGACCAGGACTTCGAGAAGGCCGCCGAGCTGCGCGACAACCAGGAGAAGCTGGAAGCGGAGCGCAAGGAGAAGGAATCCTCCTGGCGCGAGGGCGAGTCCGATGTCGAGATGGTCGTGAACGAGGATGTGATCGCCCAGGTGATCTCCTCGACCACCGGCATTCCGGTGTTCAAGCTCACCCAGCCGAGTCGAAGAAGCTGCTCGGCATGGAGTCCGAGCTGCACAAGCGCATCATCGGCCAGGACGAAGCGGTTTCCGCGCTGTCCCGTTCGATTCGCCGCACTCGTGTGGGCCTCAAGGATCCGAAGCGTCCTGCGGGCTCGTTCATCTTCGCCGGCCCGACCGGCGTCGGCAAGACCGAGCTGGCCAAGGCGCTGGCCGAGTTCCTGTTCGACGATGAGGACGCGCTGATTCGCGTGGACATGTCGGAGTTCTCCGAGAAGTATGCGGCATCGCGTCTGTTCGGTGCTCCTCCGGGATACGTCGGTTACGAGGAGGGTGGCGAGCTCACCGAGAAGGTGCGCCGCAAGCCGTTCTCCGTCGTGCTGTTCGACGAGATCGAGAAGGCCCATCCGGACATCTTCAACACGCTGCTGCAGGTGCTGGACGACGGTCACCTGACCGATGGTCAGGGACGCAAGGTGGACTTCAAGAACACCATCATCATCCTGACCACCAACCTGGTACGCGCGACATCGCCAAGCCGCCAACACCGGCTTCAACCTTGGCTCGAACGCGGAGTCCAGCTACCAGCGCATGAAGGATCAGGTCAGCTCCGAACTCAAGCAGCAGTTCCGCCCCGAGTTCCTGAACCGTCTTGACGACATCATCGTGTTCCGTCAGCTCACCGAGCCGCAGGTGCGTCAGATTGTCGACCTCGACATCAAGCAGCTCAACGACCGTCTGTTCGACCGTCACATGTCGCTGGAGCTCACCCCGGCCGCCAAGGACCTGCTCGCGCAGAAGGCTTCGACCCGCTGCTCGGTGCTCGTCCGCTGCGCCGCGTGATCCAGCGCGACATCGAGGACGCCATCTCGGAGAAGATCCTGATGGGCGAACTCGAAGACGGTCAGCGCGTGGTGGTCGACTCTGAAGCGAGGGCATCCTCGGCGAGTTCACCTTCCGCGGCGAACAGTTCGACGACGCCAAGCCCGAGAACGAGCCGGCTGCGGAGCCGGCAACGGAGGAGTCAGCTGACAAGTCGCTGACAACGCCGCTCCCGCCTCGCAGGAGGCCTGATCGGGTACCGGTTGACCGCCGACTGACCACCCCCAGTCTCGCTACACTCGACAGCCCCGCCAGCGGGGGCGTGAATTGGCTCCCGCTGGCGGGGCTGTCGCGAAGCGACTGGGGGTGGTCTGCAATATCCTCCCACTCATGCCGTCCTCAGGACGGCAAATCACCTGCACCCATACTCCCACCATGCGATTCCGTCCTACAGTGGAAACCGACACAACGAAGTGTTGGTCAGAAAGTATCTGGCCGCGATCATTACTTTGGTCTGTGCTATGACATGTGCGATACCAATTGCACACGCAGACGGAACCTCTCCCGAAAACGAGTCGGTCACCATCGTGTCGGTACAGGACGATGAGAGGATGGTCAGCGCCGACATTCCCGCACAGTATGTGCAGGAGTATAAGAACAGGCTCAAGAACGAAGAATTCAAGGCCGCCGAGATTGCCAAGCGACCGGTTCCGAGATAAGTCTCATGACCACGACAGCTAACAACCCGCTGAAGCCAACCGTGACATATTTCCGGAAAAGCAGCTGCTTCATGCAATTCATATGGCCGGTGGTTTGTCATACCTGAATGTAACGAACGGCCTATTCATGATTGCTGTCATCGTATTCGCCGGTCTGCTTGGCCTGTTGCTCAGTATGATGATGCGTCGGCAGCAGACCCGTGAGCAGGCGCATGAGCGCATGCTGGAGCGGGAGCGTCAGGAACATCACGCTCAGACGCTCGACTACGCCGCGCAGGTGCACGACTCGGGCGGACGCGGTATCCGTTGATCGGTTGCGTCGACTATGTGACGCTCTTCGAGAAGAGCTTGCCGGCAAGGGATTCCATGGAGGGTTCGCGCTGCACGACAATGGACTCATGGAAGACATCGACCCGATCATATGACGCTGCTTGGCGAGCCGCTCAATGAAATCGCCCATAACATCATCCGGCATTGCCCGGCAGGTTGCGAATTCGATTGCAGCGTGATGCTTCACGGTGACGTCGCAGAAGTCACCCAGTACAATTCCGTGACTCATCCGGCCGATAAAAAGTGAGACAGCGGTCTCCACACATATGGGACTTGGCCTGTATCGTGACAGACTGCTCCATATCGGCGGCATGCTGCGCACCGAGGTCGAGGACGGCACTTGGATGCTGTATGCCCGTGTGCCTCTAACGCATCAAACCTGACCACTGTCGTAGCGTCCGCGGTGTCGTAATACAAAAAAAGAGCGCCGGGGAGAATTCCCTGACGCCCATGCCAACGAGACGATGACAGCCGGTAATCGGTGTGTCGGCCGACCGTCCTGACGACGGCGGCCGGCCGACACACCGAGCCGGACAGCGAATCGGCCTACTTGATAGCGTTGAGCCACTGCTCCTTGGTGGCCTTCTCCGCCTCCAGCTTGGCCTTCTTCTTCGGGTCGGACTCGGCCGCGATCTTCTCGTCAAGCTCGGCGAGCTGAGCGGTCAGCTGCTCCTCGAAGCTGGACTTGCGGGCGTCGGCCTCCGGATCGGTCTTCTTCCACGCGGCGTCCTCGACGGCCTTGATCTGCTTGTCGACGGCGTCGAGACGGCCTTCGATGCGGCGCATGTCGTCGCGCGGCACATAGCCGATCTGATCCCACTCGTCTTGGATGACTCCCAGCGCCTGACGCGCCTTCTTCGCGGCGGCCTCGTCGGCGACGGGCACCAGGGCCTCGGCCTTCTTCAGCAGCTCCTCCTTCTTGGCGAGGTTCTCTTTCTCGGAGGTGCTGATCTGGTCACGGTCGGCCTGACGCGCGTTGAAGAACTCGTCGGCTGCCTTGCGGAACTGCGCCCACAGCGCGTCGTCATCGCTGCGGCCGACGCGGCCGGCCCGCTTCCAACGGTCCATCAACTCGTTGAACCGGCGCGAGGTCTCGCCCCATGCGGTCGAGTCCTTCAGCTGGTTCGCCTCGGCGATGATCGCCTCTTTCTCGGCCTTGGCATGGGCGCGCTCGACGTCGCGGCTGCGACCACTTGCGGCGGGCCTGGTTGAACGTGGTGCGTGCGGCGGAGAAACGCTTCCACAGCGCGTCGGCCTGCGGCTTGTCGATGTGCACGGACGTGCGCTGATGCTGCTGCCACTGGTCGAACAAGGAACGGAACTTGTCGGCGGTGGAACGCCAGTTGATCTCGTCATCCAGCGAGGATGCGAGGGCCTCGGCCTTCTCGACGATCTTGGTGCGTTCTTCGACAGCCTTGGCGATCGCCGCCTTGCGGGCCTTGGTGAGCTCGGCCTTCTTCGCGGCGCCGGCCTCCTTCAGCTGCTCGAACTGCTGCTTCAGCGCGGCCATGTCGCCGACCGCCGCGGGCTTGTCGGTCTCCTGCTCAAGGGACTTCAGCGTCTCGTCGATCTCGTGCGACTTCACCGTGTCGGAATGCAGGCGGCTCGCCAGCAGATCCAACTTGGCCTTGAGGTCAAGGTAACGACGGGCGTACAGCGACAGCGCCTCCTCCTTGGAGACGTCGGGGAACTGCCCGACCTCACGCTCGGAGTCGCCCTCCCTGACGTACACGGTACCGTTGTCGTCGACGCGGCCGAACGCTTCGGCCGCCTTCACCTCGGCGTCCGAATAGCTGGATGCCGAAGCGGCGGGGGCGGGGCGCTTGACCGCTTTCTTGGCGAATGCGGCCGGCGAAGGGGCGTGGGGTTTCGGCGCGGATGCAGGGGTCGGTGCCGGTGTGGGCGTCGTTGCCTGCTCGGTGGGTTCGGTGGTGTTGTCGGATATGGTGGCAGTCTCGTCGGCCATGGCCAGCTCCTTATAAGCTTGAAGGTAGTCGTTGGCTGGGGAAAATCCGAATGGATTTTCCGCAACCTCCCCTATTATAGGGAATCGTGGCTAAAGGCGCATCAATATCAGGATTTCCAGAGTGGCTCCCCTCTGAACGTGTTGTGGAGCAGCGTGTCATCGACACGCTCCGTAGGGTTTTCGAGCTCAACGGTTTCATCGGCATCGAGACACGCGCGGTGGAACAGGGCTCCAGTCTGCTCAAAAAAGGCGAGACCAGCAAGGAGATTTACCTGCTGTCCCGTCTGCAGGAGGTCGGGCACGAATCCGACACGCCGGTCAATGACCGGTTGGGTCTGCACTTCGATCTGACCGTGCCGCTGAGCCGGTATGTGGTCGAGCATTCCGGCGACCTCGCGTTCCCGTTCAAGCGTTGGCAGATTCAGAAGGTGTGGCGTGGCGAACGTCCGCAGGAAGGACGTTTCCGCGAGTTCGTCCAGGCCGATATCGACGTGATCGGCAACGGCGACCTGCCCGACCATTACGAGGTCGAGCTGCCGCTGGTCATGGTGTCGGCTCTTGAGGAGCTGCGCGCGTTCGGCCTACCCAAGGCGACCGTGCACGCGAACAACCGCAAGCTGTCCGAAGGCTTCTACCGCGGACTTGGCCTGACCGACATCGAGGGAGTGCTTCGCGAGATCGACAAGCTCGACAAGATCGGCGCGGACGAAGTGGCGAAGCTGCTCGTCGACACGTGCGGCGCCGATGAAGCGCAGGCCCGCGCCTGCCTGGAACTGGCCGAACTCACCGCCGCCGACGGCAAGGAGCTCGCCGACAAGTTCGACGCGCTGTGCGCCGCGCACGGCATCGCGGACGATTCCGACGCGTACGCGCTGGCCCGGCAGGGACTGGACACGCTCGCGATGATTGTCGACGAAGCCGCCCTCATCCGCCCGGGCGCGGTGATCGCCGACCTGAAGATCGCCCGTGGACTCGACTACTACACCGGTTCCGTCTACGAGACCTTCCTCGACGGGGCGGCGTCGCTTGGCTCGATCTGCTCCGGCGGCCGTTACGACAACCTCGCCTCGCAGGGCAACCGCAAGTACCCGGGCGTCGGCCTGTCCATCGGCCTGAGCCGTCTCG
>ENA-OQDE01001055-OQDE01001055.1-human-gut-metagenome-genome-assembly--contig:-NODE-1055-length-12133-cov-3.059970_pt1 | contig 12133 bp, 14 predicted proteins | sample MGYA00242768_ERZ504595 | MGnify/ENA primary metagenome ERZ504595 (study PRJEB26092, sample SAMD00036307) | human gut metagenome | host: Homo sapiens | study: EMG produced TPA metagenomics assembly of...
GAGTGAGCGAGCCGCGCAATGCTGTTCTGCCGGAAGTTTATGCGGAAGACTTTAGTGCCGCAGTTGATTTTTTAGGTACCCGTCCGTTTGTTGACCGGAATCTAATTGGAGTAATCGGTATTTGCGGCAGTGGAAGTTTTGCTATCAGTGCAGCGAAAATAGACCCTCGCCTTAAAGCCATTGCGACAATCAGTATGTACAATATGGGTACGGCTAGCCGTAATGGGTTAAAACACTCATTGACATTGGAACAGAGAAAGCAAATAATGGCTGAAGCGGCAGAACAGCGTTATGCTGAATTTTTAGGTGGAGAAACTAAATATACAGGTGGTACTGTACATCAACTGACAGAAAAGTCCAGTCCGATTGAACGGGAGTTCTATGAGTTCTACCGTACACAAAGAGGAGAATTTACCCCCGACGGAGCAACTCCTATGACCACCACTCATCCTATACTTTCAAGTAATGTGAAATTTATGAATTTCTATCCTTTCGAAGATATTGAGACTATTTCACCCCGCCCTATGCTTTTCATTACCGGTGAAAATGCCCACTCACGTGAATTTAGTGAAGACGCCTACCGATTGGCTGCCGAACCTAAAGAATTGTATATAGTACCCGGTGCCGGACACGTAGATCTTTACGATCGTGTGAGCCTTATTCCATTTAATAAACTGGAATCCTTCTTTAAGGAATATCTAAAGAAATAAGTTTTAATACTATAAATATGAGATACTATATAATAGCAATTCTTACTATGCTGACATTATCGATCGGTTCCGCATCATGTAGCGAAGATGAACATACAGGGAACAGGTCAACAAGTGATTCCGGGTAATGGTTCTGGTTCCGGTGATAATGGCAGTAACAATAATGGCAATAATCCCGATGATAATGACGACAATAACGATGATACCCCAGTGAGCAATAATCTTAAAATAACAATCGGACCTGTTTCATTCAATGCCACATTGGAAAATAATGAGACTGCGAAAGCATTTAAGAGACTACTCCCTATGACAGTGGATATGTCTGAACTGCATGGTAATGAAAAATATTATTATCTGTCGAATGGTTTGCCGACAGCGTCGTCCAATCCCGGGACTATTCGGACAGGTGACTTGATGCTTTACGGTTCCACTTGTGTGGTCCTATTTTATGAAACCTTTTCCACTTCATATACTTATACCCGTTTAGGACGTATAACAAATCCTTCAGGACTGGCCTCCGCCCTTGGTTCAGGAGGCGTAAATGTAACTTTTGAAATAACAGATTAAAGAATGAACTAATGGAACAAATAAGAAATAAAGAATATGGAGGCGAACGTCCTCTGTTCGCGACCCACGACCTTCAACTGGAAGATGTAACAATTCACGCCGGTGAATCTGCATTGAAAGAATGTAGTAATATTATAGCAATCAACTGTCGCTTTGAAGGAAAATATCCTTTTTGGCATACCAACGGATTCATTGTGAAAAACTGTCTCTTTACAGAGGGAGCCCGTGCTGCTCTATGGTACTCTCAAAGTCTGCAAATGGCAGATACCTTGGTAGAAGCACCGAAGATGTTCCGTGAAATGGACGGAATAAAACTCGAAAACGTGCAGTTGCCTAATGCTTTGGAAACGTTTTGGCATTGTCGTAATATAGAGCTGAAGAACGTACAGATTGATAAAGCGGATTACCTTTTTATACACAGTGAGAATATTAAGATACAAAACTATGCCCAAAACGGGAACTATTCGTTCCAATATTGCAAGAATGTAGAAATCCATAATGCAGTTATCAACTCCAAAGATGCTTTCTGGAATACGGAAAATGTAACAGTCTATGATTCCGAGTTGAACGGAGAATATCTGGGATGGCATTCTAAAAACTTACGTTTGGTAAATTGCAGGATTTCGGGGACTCAACCGCTTTGCTACGCACATGATTTGGTGATGGAAAATTGTACGATGGCAGAAGATGCTGACCTTGCTTTTGAACACAGTAGTGTGAAGGCAACGATTAAAAGTCCCGTTCATAGCGTAAAAAATCCTCGTACGGGAAGTATTGTTGCCGAAAGTTTCGGAGCAATCATTTTGGACGAAAATATTAAATCACCAGCAAATTGCGAATTGAAACTTTGGGACGATCTAACCTGTTTTAATTGAAATATGAAGTATAATTTCGATGAAATTATTCCACGCAGAGGAACGAATTCTTATAAATGGGATTCGGCTGAAGATGCGGATGTATTGCCGATGTGGGTAGCTGATATGGATTTCCGTACGGCTCCCCCTGTCGTGGAGGCACTGAAGAAACGGTGGAACATGGGATTTTCGGTTATGTACGTGTACCTGATGTATACTACGAGGCAGTTGTAAATTGGTTTGTTCGACGACATGCCTGGCGGATAGAAAAAGAGTGGATTATTTACACCACCGGTGTTGTGCCGGCAATATCTGCTGTTATTAAAGCGTTGACACTGCCCGGAGATAAAGTAATGGTGCAGACACCTGTATATAACTGTTTTTTCTCCTCTATCCGTAATAACGGATGCGAGATGATTGCCAATCCTTTGGTATATAGAAACAGGGGCTATCAGATTGACTTTGATGATTTGGAGCGGAAAGCTTCAGACCCGAAGGTCAAACTTCTGTTGTTATGTAATCCGCACAATCCTGCCGGAAGAGTGTGGAGCAAACAAGAGTTAAGGCGTATAGGTGAGATTTGTATTCGAAATAATGTCTTTGTGGTTGCGGATGAGATTCATTGTGAATTGGTATTTCTGGGGCATGAATATACTCCTTTCGCTTCTATATCAGAAGAGTTTCTTATGAATTCGGTAACCTTTGTTTCGCCTAGCAAGGCTTTTAATCTGGCAGGGCTTCAGATAGCCAATATTATTTCTGCAGATGCAAATGTACGGGTGAGAATAGATAAAGCGATTAATATAAATGAAGTTTGTGATGTGAATCCTTTCGGAGTGGAGGCGTTGATGGCTGCTTACAATGAGGGCGAAGAATGGCTGGAAGAACTTAAAATCTATTTGTTTGCGAATTACATCTATTTAAAAGGTTATTTTGATGAATATCTTCCGGAATTTCCTGTAATGATGTTGGAAGGTACATATCTGGTTTGGGTGGATTGCTCGGTCTTGAATCAAACGTCAGCAGAAATAGTAAAAGACTTGTTGAAGAAAGAAAAACTTTGGGTGAACGAAGGCAGTCTGTATGGAGAGACTGGTGAAGGGTTTATCCGTATCAATATTGCGTGTCCGCGACAGCGGTTGATAGAAGGATTAAACAGATTGAAGCGGGTACTGAAATCATAAATACGAATGAAAAGAAGTAGTTAGAAAAAAGAACGCTCAAACGGTAAATATAACATACTCCGTTTGAGCGTTTCTCTTATTAAGAAATCTTTTTGGAATGATGGGGGAGAAAACGATAAGTTATATCCTCCATTATTCCATTTTCTATGTGGTACAACCGTTGATTGGTCGTTTCAGATTTTAATCCTCCCAGAGACTCGATGTAAGGTCCTAACTTTATATATTGGAAATGAGATACATCAAAGTGCTCCGGCAGCTTGCTCTTCCCGGAGTACCATCCGACTTTTACCGGAGTGATGGTCTGCTTGTGTAAAAAAGCAGCTAATTGTTCCACTTCTGCGGGTGAAGCATCACCGCCCATGAAACAGACACAGGTAATTGCTTTTCCATATTTACCGAGCAGGGTAGAAAGACTTTCTTCCGTCAACGGTTCTCCTACGTCCTCCATTAGATATGCACTGTGGCACCCTTTACAATGGTTGGGGCAGTTGGAGAGGTTGATGGCTAATGTCACCTCATCCGGTATCTCCTGAAAAACAATATCATAATCAGCGTACCGGAGCATAATATCTTAAATCGGCCTCCTTTTGCCGTGCTTGGGAGAAATTGCTGATACGCTTCATATATCCGATGACGCGGGTCAGATAATCCACATTCTCGCTGTGACATTCGGGACATTCATGCAAATACCGTTTGTCGATATGATGGCATTTGTTACATACTGTATTCGGAATATTGAATGTGAAGTAGTTGCAACCTTCGGTAGCGGCAACACGAAGCAACTGCCGGTATTGCTCTTTGCTAAGATGCTCTTCCAGATTCATGTGCAAAGCCGAACCACCCGTCAGATGCTCGATATAACGATGCCCGTGCAGGCGGAATTTATCGACAATGTTCAGCGATTTGTCTTCTACAATATAGAAATAGCTGTTGTAACATTCGCGGTAAGTCTGGAATCCGGCTTCCTTGTCCCATTTCGCGTGTTTCACACCCACATTTTCGGCAGGAATCATTTCGCAGTTGAAAAGTACTTCTTTGGTACGATATTTCTTATTGTATTTCTCAATCATGCCGAGAATCTCCTGCACAAAAGCCTCGTATTTCGGATTGTCGTTGATGTCGATTCCCATAAATTGGGCTGCTTCCACCAGTCCGTTCACGCCGATAGTCAGATATTGGCGGCTCATATTGATATAACCCGCATCAAACAAAGGTAACATACCCTTTGCCTGCAATAATTTCAGGTTCTCATTATAGGCAAGCTGTACTTTGTGAACCAAGTCTACTACTTCTTCCAGGAAGAAGGGTAGAGAATACCTGATTTTACAGCATGCTGTATACAACGGTTCAGATTGATGGTCAACACGCTCTTCGAACCGGTAGAGACTCCTCCGGCTCCCAATGTATAGCTAAAGCCATTGTCCTGTATTTCATTACGCAGACGGCAGCAGCTACTCAAAGAGTCGGCATTGTCACTCATATAGGTGAAGAATGAATGTCCTTCGGCATACATTTCAGCGGTGAAGTCACCATATTCCTTATCCAGTACATCGCCGTCTTTGGTCAGGAGTGCCATTGTCTCTACAGGGAATGTCAGAACGGTGCGTGTACGCTCCTTATTAAACCATTTCATAAAACGCTTCTGCAACCAGCTAAGCGAATCCCAGTCGGGTTTGCTTCCGTCGGGGAAAACAAAGTGCTCGAAAAGGCTATTGAAATAATACTTGTCATAATAAGCCACATTCCAGAAAACTGCTTGGAAATTGCGGGCACCCGTAGGCTGGTTGATGGAATATACGATTTGCTCGAAACAGTCTGTGATGATTTTATCGATCGATCTTTGTTTCAGAGACAAGTCTGCCAGTTTATCAGGGTGTTTATAATAGTCCTGTCCGTATTCCAAACCAATGAAATAGTTCATGTACATCAGGAATTCAGGAGTGGCACATGCGCCGCTTAGCATACTGGATACGATAAATACCATGTTGATAAATCCTCCGCAGAAGGATTTCAGATTGGTCGGGGCGGTAGAATTGCTCCTACTGCTGTTGTTCCTGCTATCAGCCAGGGATACATAGTAATACTGGCACAGTAGTTCGCCAGATTGGTTTCATCATTTTTGTAGATGAAGTGATGATTCAGGAGTTCCAAATAACGGTCGGAAGCCTCTTTACCATACATATCCCTCAAACGGTCTGTCAGCAGGCGGCGGTTGAGGCGGATGAAATTGGATTTGGGCAGTTCTCCTATCAGCGTGGCGATATTCTTGTTTTCCACATTGGCGTTGGCATCGTACTTGCTACCGCTGGCAGGGTTGGAAGCATCGCAATAATCCATGAGGAATTTAAGTTTGTCTCTGACTTCACGGTCTTCCAAATGTTTTTGACGATACAACATATACGCTTTGGCCACGCTGTAATAATGTTCTGCCATCAAGGCGACTTCCACCTGGTTTTGGATTTCCTCTACGTTTGTTCCGTCACTGATACTGACACGGCTTAACACATTGGTTATCACATCTTGTGTAGCAAAACTACCTACTGATAAAAATGCCTTGGATATGGCATTTTTGATTTTGTCGAGGGAAAAAGCTTCTTTTTTCCCGTCTCTTTTGATAATGAATATCTCCGAACTAATCATACCTATATTTTAAGAATTAACAAAATAGATTTAGTGCCTACATAGTTATTCATGCACGACAATTTCTGGAGACTTGTAATAAAATGGACCTGTACGATTCGTTCTATTGCCTTTCACCCGAAAGCCTGGAATAACGGAAATTTTATCGGCAGGTCTTCTGACTTGTTTTTGTTGTGGCGCCTTCCCGATCCGTTTCATGAATCAGTGGCAAATGAATGCCATAACATTTCTCTTTTTTATGAGAGAGATAAAACTTACAGCTACGGGGATAGTTCCGGATTTTCACTGGATTCCCTTTTAATTCCGTCTGGTGATAATGCCATTCCGGAAACCGATGTTGGCGGCAAAGTTAGAAATTAAATCAAGATTCCAATTGAAAAGGAAGAAAAATATTCGCTCTTTATCAGAACGATATATGGCATTAACAACCTGATAGCTTTCCGTTTATGTTCTATTCTTCGCATTTTAGTAGAGTCCGGTTTATGTATTTCCTGCCTGATGGATGAATGAAAGTGTAGAATAATGAAATAAGATGCATAATGGTTAGCGATGTTGGGATCCCTTTCTCTTCAGGGAATGAGGCGTTTGCATTGATGTTTCCATATTTTAGATTTTTCGAAAGCATAATAGATGTTAATAGGGCTCATGGCTTGCGAACTAATTTTTGATATGATATGTTGTTTAAAGTGAATAACGAATTAAAAAATAAACTAGAAAGTTAGACATGAACAAACAATACATTTCTAATGATTTAGCAGATAAAACATTACATTTAAAACTTATGAATATGAGAAAATCTATTATTTTATTAGCTTTTATATTGGGTGGCTTTACAGTAGCAAATGCCCAATCAGTTGTAGAAGGTACCAAACTTACAGATAATTGGTCTGTCGGAGTAAATGCCGGTGGAGTTACTCCCCTTACTCACAGTGCTTTCTTTAAAGGTATGCGTCCCACTTTTGGAGTGGGAGTCTCAAAGCAATTAACTCCTATCTTCGGTTTGGGATTCCAAGGAATGGGATATATCAATACCACATCCAGTAAAACGGCTTTCGATGCTTCGGATGTCAGCGTATTGGGTAAAGTCAATTTGATGAATCTATTTGCAAGTTACACGGGCGAACCTCGTTTGTTTGAAGTGGAAGCTGTGGCCGGAATGGGTTGGTTACATTATTATGTGAATGGCGATGGCGATCAGAACTCCTGGTCTACGCGTTTGGGATTGAATTTCAATTTCAACTTGGGTGAAAGTAAAGCATGGACATTAGGAATCAAACCTGCCATTGTGTATGATATGCAAGGTACTTACCCTGAAACAAAGAGCCGTTTCAATGCTAATAACGCAGGTTTTGAGTTGACAGCCGGATTGACATATCACTTTAAGACAAGTAACGGAACACATCATTTTGCCAAAGTGAGAGTATATAATCAAGCCGAAATTGACGGACTGAACTCTTCAATCAATGCACTTCGTGCAGATGTAAACAACAAAGATGGTGAGATCAGCAATGCAAACCAACGTATCAACGGATTGCAGGAAGAACTTGAAGCATGCCGCACAAAAGTGGTTCCGGTGGAGACTGTAGTGAAAACCGCCCGTGTACCCGAATCTATCATTACTTTCAGACAAGGTAAATCGTCAGTTGACGCTTCACAACTTCCTAATGTGGAACGTGTAGCTTCTTACCTGAAGAAATATGCTGATTCTAAAGTGGTTATTAAGGGATACGCTTCTCCGGAAGGTAGTGTTGAAGTGAATGCCAGAATTGCCGCAGCACGTGCAGAAGCTGTAAAAACGATCTTGGTCAACAAGTATAAAATCAGTGCATCTCGTATCACTGCTGAAGGTCAGGGTGTAGGCGATATGTTTACTGAACCGGATTGGAACCGTGTAAGTATATGTACTATTGAAGATTAAACTGATATATTACAGAAATAGAATAACAAAGGCTGCCCCAAAAGGCAGCCTTTGTTGCATATCTTGGGTTGTATTTTTGAATACTCTGAAAGTTTAGTAAACAGATTTCTTTGTACATTACATAAAATGGTTATTTTTGCAGGTATTGTTCATGCGCGTTCTGTGTTGAGTGTGCAAATATCAACCATTAAAAACTGTATTATGAAGAGAGTATTCGTTTTTCAAGATTTTAAATCGCAGAATTCTGGAGCATAGAGGTAGTCGGAACAGATATTACTGTAAATTATGGTAAGTTGGGGACCGACGGACAAACACAAGTGAAAAACTACGCAACGACTGAAGAAGCTGAAAAAGCAGCCAGCAAACTGATTGCGGAAAAGACCAAAAAAGGGTATGTAGAAACTGCTGAAGAAACTGCACGTGAAATGAAAGTGGAAGCCAAGAAATATACTTTGAGTTATGATGAGTATGAAAACAATGTGAATCTTCTGGATAAGATATTGAAAGATAAACATCTCTCTGAATATAAACAAATAACAATCGGTTGTTGGGATTATGAGGGTGGCGACTGTTCTGCCTTATTACAGGGAATGATTGAAAATAAGGAGAAGTTCGCACAAATAGAAGGCTTGTTCTGGGGAGATATTGAGCAGGAAGAACAGGAGATTTCATGGATTGAACAAGCTGATATTAGTCCGCTGCTCGATGCCATGCCTAAATTGAAAGATCTGAAAATCAAAGGAACCAATAATCTGCGTTTGGGAAAGACTTCACGGCCGGAGTTGCGGTCACTCGAAATTATCAGTGGTGGCCTGCCTACCGAAGTGGTAGAAGATATTCTTGGTTCTGATTTCCCCAATCTGGAAAAACTGATTCTATATGTTGGTGTGGAAGATTATGGATTTGAAGCTGATATTGAGATATTCCGTCCGTTGTTCTCCAAAGAACGTTTCCCGAAGCTGACTTATCTGGGGATCGTCAACTCTGAAGAACAGGACAAGATTGTAGAAATGTTCCTGGAGTCGGATATTCTTCCCCAACTTGAAACAATGGATGTTTCGGCTGGTACTCTCAAAGATGAAGGTGCCCAATTATTGCTGGATAATATGGATAAGATCGCTCATTTGAAGTTTATCAATATGCGCTATAATTATTTGAGCAAGGAGATGAAGAAACAGTTGCAGAGTCTCCCTATGAAAATAGATATTGCTGAAACTGAAGAGGCAGATGAATATGATGGTGAATTGTGGTATTACCCGATGATTACAGAATAGGAGATGCAGATAATCGTTGTCAGCAACTCTCTGTCCAAACGTATAGAATACTTTATTGAAGCAGGCAAACACTTGCAGGTGGAAGTTCGTTTTATGACTTACGGGGAACTTTTTAACTGCTTGCCGCAACTACGGCAGGCAGTTATCAAACTGGAACCTTGTGTAAGCGATGAAACGAATTTCCTGAAATATGCGCTGTTGAATCAGGCATATAAGGAGACACTGCAACGTTTAGGCGAGATGAGGTTATCTGATGACGTGTGCTTTTTGAATACTCCCCATGCTTTATTACGTGCTCTTGATAAAAAGGAAACTAAACAAGTGTTGATGGACAGAGGGTTGAAAGTGACTCCGATGTTACCTTCTCCCCGTTCTTTTGATGAGTTGAGAGAGCTTCTTACCGGTTGCGGGAGAGGATGCTTTTTAAAACCCCGTTACGGTTCGGGGGCGGGAGGCGTTATGGCTATTCGCTATCAACCCAACCGGAATAAATGGGTAGTCTATACTACCTTGCAACAAGTGGATGGAGTCATTCATAACACTAAACGTATCAACCGTTTGAGTACGGAAAAAGAGATGATCCCGTTGGCGGAAGCTGTGATGCAAACAGAAGCTATTTTAGAAGAATGGATTCCTAAAGAGCAGTTGCAGGGAGAGAATTATGATCTTCGTGTAGTGTGCCGGGAATCTGAAATTGATTATATCGTTGTGAGATGCAGTAAAGGAAGCATAACCAATCTGCATCTGAACAATAAGGCACATTGGTGGAACGAATTGTCTTTGCCGGAAGTAGTGCGGCAACAAATCTATTTTCAGTGTCAGGAAGCGGTTCAATCTTTGGATTTGCAATATGCCGGAGTGGATGTACTGATAGAGAGAGGAACAGATATTCCTTATATAATAGAAGTCAACGGACAGGGAGATCATGTGTATCAGGATATGTTTGCTCATAATTCTATTTATATTCAACAGATAAAAAACATAAAAAAGAGATATAACCATGCAAATAGATGAACTGCCGGCTGGCGAACAGACCCAAAATCCGGATCTGGATATGAATCAGGTGGTGGGTACTCATGATATATTGATGCTTTGCTTTGATACCTTGCGTTATGATGTCAGCAAGGAGGAAGAAGAGGCAGGAAGAACACCGGTACTGAACAGTCACGGAGGAGAATGGGAAAAAAGACATGCGCCGGGAAATTTTACTTACCCGTCTCATTTTGCCATCTTTGCAGGATTTCTGCCTTCTCCGGCGGAACCTCATTCGCTACGCAGCCGTAAGTGGTTGTTTTTCCCTGTGCAAGCTGGTACGGGACGTATTCCGCCTGCGGGAAGTTATCCGTTTACGGAAGCAACTTTTGTGCAAAGCCTTGCCAATGTAGGTTATGAAACGATTTGTATAGGAGGGGTGAACTTCTTCAGCAAGCGTAATGAACTGGGGCGTGTGTTTCCCGGTTACTTTACTAAAAGTTATTGGCTGCCGACCTTTGGATGCACGGCACCCGATAGTACTGAAAAACAAATTGATTTTGCATTGAAGAAACTCGAAAACTATCCGGAGGACAAGCGGATTTTTATGTATATCAATTTTTCTGCTATTCATTATCCGAACTGTCATTATGTGGAAGGCAAAATGAAGGATGATAAGGAATCACACGCTGCCGCGCTGCAATATGTCGACAGTCAGTTACCCCGTTTATTTCAGGCCTTTCAGAAACGGGGAAATACGCTGGTGATTGCTCTTTCCGATCATGGCACTTGCTATGGAGAGGATGGATATGAATATCATTGCATATCTCACGAAACGGTTTATACAGTCCCTTACAAACACTTTATTTTAACGAAAAAATGAATCAACCGCTACCACGATATGTAGACTATATGTATAGTTACCCACATAAAACTGCTTATCGTTCTTTTCCGTCCCCGGTTTCGCTGGTTCCTTACCTGAAACAGGTGGAAGGACAGAAAGCATCGCTTTATTTTCATATTCCTTTTTGTAGTCATAAATGTGGATATTGCAACCTGTTTTCTCTGCAAACAAATCGTGCGGATTATATCGCAACTTATTTGGAAACTCTTCACAAGCAGGCGCAACAGTTGTCTCCACTCACTACCGGACTGGCATTTGATAGTTTCGCCATTGGAGGAGGCACACCATTGCTCCTCACTGTTCCTCAACTGGAATACTTACTGGATACAGCTGCCTTATTCGGAGTGCATCCTTCACATACCTTTACTTCCGTAGAAACATCGCCGGAATATGCCGATCCTGCCCGTTTGGACTTATTGAAGCAAGCAGGAGTGGCTCGTGTGAGTATTGGCGTACAGAGTTTCCTTGACGAAGAATTAACTGCTTTGAAAAGACGTCCCCGCGAGACATGATTAATCAGGCGCTGGAGGCTATTCGGAAGAGACAATTCCCGTTTTTTAATATTGATTTGATTTACGGAATCAAAGGACAAACTGTGGCCAGCTTTCTTTATTCATTGGAACAGGCTCTTCTGTTTCAGCCTAACGAACTCTTTATCTATCCGCTATATGTGCGACCGGGAACGGCTATCACGGAGCGGGAATCCGACGATGTCTGTTTTCAGATGTATTGTGCCGCTTGTGATTTGTTGAAAGACAGAGGTTTTCTACAAACTTCGATGCGACGTTTTATTCATCATCCGTCTACTGATGCGGAAATCTCATGTGGGGATGAAGTGATGCTGTCGTGTGGCTCCGGCGGACGCAGTTACCTGGGTAATTTGCATTATGCCACCCGGTATACTGTTTGCCAGCGTTGTATTGCCGGAGAGATAGATGATTATATGGCACTACTGATTTTACAGTGGCTCGTAATGGATTTATTCTTTCTCAGGAAGAACGGCGACAACGTTTCATCATTAAAAATCTGATGTATTATATGGGGCTTGATAAGGCCGAATATAAGCGTCGTTTTGGAGAATCACCGGATAATGTGCCGTTGTTTCGACAG
>ENA-OQDE01001056-OQDE01001056.1-human-gut-metagenome-genome-assembly--contig:-NODE-1056-length-12129-cov-34.358607_pt1 | contig 12129 bp, 10 predicted proteins | sample MGYA00242768_ERZ504595 | MGnify/ENA primary metagenome ERZ504595 (study PRJEB26092, sample SAMD00036307) | human gut metagenome | host: Homo sapiens | study: EMG produced TPA metagenomics assembly of...
CCTCCCCGCAGGTGCGGTAAGGGCTACCGCACGGGCCGATACTCAAAACCCATTGTGGCATCCCGAGCCGCGGAAAGAAGCTGCGCCGCGGGGGAGGCGACCCAAATGGCTTTCTCATATCGTCTTGGGCCACTACATTTATGATGCCAATCGAAACGAGATACTTGCAGTAAGCAAAGATCTCTTCAATTACATCTCAGAAGTCCAAGCAGGCAAAGTTTGCCACGCCTCCTGTAAATCAGACCAAGAATTCCAGTTACTACAATCATGTGGCTACTGCTGCGATTCGCCATTGCAGGATATCGCTTATCCATCAATTGACCTTTTGAAAGTTAAGCTGGAAAGAAATATACGGATGCTAACCCTTCAGCTGACTCAATCTTGTAACTTCCGATGTGATTACTGTATCTATTCCGGAAACTCCTCATACAACAGAGCCCACAGTCATAACTCCATGTCCATTTCGACGGCAAAACATGCAATCGAATTCTTTAAGATGCACTCGATCGACAACTCAAACCCGGTCGTAGCATTTTATGGAGGAGAACCTCTCCTTCGATTTAATGAAATTAAGCTAATTACTCAATATGCAGAGCAGGTATTTGAAGGAAAACACATCTCATTTCGAATTACAACTAATTGCTCTCTTTTATCTGAAGAAATGGTTAAATTCTTCTTCGATTCTGGGCATGAATTCTATTTGTTAATCAGTCTTGACGGGCCGCAGCAAATCCACGATAAGTCTAGGCATTACGCTAATGGCAAGTCCTCATACCAAACAGTTATAGACAATGTTCATATGGTTTTAGACAGCCATCCTGAACGCAACAAATATGTTCATTTTAATGCCGTAGTCGACACGAACAACATCTATAAAACAGTCTCTTCCTTTATAAATGATAAAGATATCGAAGATTGCGATGTTCAATTCAACTACCTGGAACGCAACGGACGTATCGCCCCCTACAATGACGAGTTCTCAAGTCAGCTAAATTACGCCTTATTTAAAGCAAGAATTATGGATGAGCGCAAAATCGAAAAAGGAAACCGCAACGATAGGCTCGCTTCATATACGCTTGCAAACATCAACCAAAACATAAAGCGATTTGCACCTTCGAACATCCCAGCAAAAGCTATACCCGGTGGCCCATGCGAACCAGGGGTTACGCGTCTATTTGTGACAACAGCAGGAGCGCTTCTTCCTTGCGAAAGGGTCAGCGAAACAACGAAGGAAATGTATATCGGCACATTGGATTCAGGATTAAATTTAGGTCAAATTGAAAAGATAATCAATGTTTCAAAGCTGACCAGCGATTCATGTAAAAAATGTTGGGCATTTCAGCTGTGCACCCAATGCATAAAAAGCGCAGATTGCGAAGGAGTAATAAGCCCTGATTACAAGCGAACAGCATGCGACAATTCAAAACGAATTGCCTTTGACCGACTTAATCAGAAAATACTTCGCTTTGAGCTTCATAGACATGAAGTGTCCATTGCAACAGCTCTAAAAAGGAACAAGCGATAAAAATCATGAAGACAATCGGACTTATATCTTTCACAAGAGCTGACTATCCTCTTCTGATTGGATTGCTAGGAAATGGCTACAATATCCGGGTATCAACGCCATGCGGCATTCTACCGGACGGCCTAGATGTCGCCAACCTTGTGAATTGCAAAGAAATTGGCATAAGAAATCGAATTAACTATGTAACGACAATCGATGAATCAGACCTGGTTGTCGTTTTATCGACGAAAGAAAGCGCCGCAGGACTCGTAGAATTTAGTAAACACGCTGAAACCTACGCTCATTCTGTAAATAAGACGGTTGTCAGCCAACTCGCCGCTGAACAAATCGAGTCTAGCAAAAGCGACATGCAGGAATTAGCCCTGATACCAAAAATTGTTGTCGGGAATCTATATACACCCGCCAATTCAACAATAACGTTCAGTAGCATCGTTAGCGAGATGAGAAAGCACCATCCCAATCTATGTGCGTTGAGCTCAATCCTTTAAATGAAATCTGGGGCTGCAACACCCTTAGTTTTGATGGTGGCCAATCTGCCGTCATCAAAATGAATGAGCAGATCAACCTCATCATTGAGAATGATAAATCCGACCTAGCTCTATTAGAGACGCCCAATGTGCTTATGAAATACAACGACCACATTTTCGGAGATTACGGATTGGGGTCGATTGCTGCATGTCGAGCTTTCTGCCCTGACCTAGCCATTATCAATATCCCATACACGATAGCCGACTACGACATAATGCTAGGGCTCATGCCCGTAATTGAAACGCTTACGCAAGCAGAGAAAGTTCAATTTGAAATTACAAACGAAGTACTTGACGCCACAGAGGGGTTGGAGACGCATGAATTTCAAATAAGCTATTCATCTAGCGATAAAGCTATTCAAGCAGCAAGAGAACTTCGACTAAGAGGAATACCCAGCTTCTCAGCCAGCTTAGATCCAGAAGAATCATTACTATGCTGCAAGACAATCGAGGACGAGTTGTTTGATTTCGATCTTGGGGTACTGAAATGACAGCATATTGTAAAGATGAAACCATCTACGCAGAAATCGAAAAAGCAATAAGCAATATTAGAGATTTGGATTTGACTCAATTTGATCAAGATCTAAGAAATCAACGATTGACCAATTCCCCATTCAGCTTGTCCTCATCGGATCTAGTTCGACTGCTAATTTTTCTTGAAAGCAGGTTTTCTGTTTACGTTGAGTACTCGTCGATTGAAAACATAGGGTTCAACAGTGTTGAGGAGGTGAAGAAGGTAATAGAACAGTCAGAAACAATCGAACAATGGGAGGCAAATCATGAGAAGTATTCGACCATTTAACATGCATGCAGTAAATAGCGTCATTCATTTTATTAGAAATTGCCCATGCGGTTATTGCAGCTGCATGTACTGCAACGTACTGCGTAATTCTCCGCACGAAGCAGAAGTCGGTTCCAATGCGATTGAGGCGATGACGCGTGGTGGCTACTGGTCCTAAATCGAGCAAGACAGCTACAAACGAATATCGAATCTCAATTGAAGGTAACCCTTATCCGCATGCTCTAGCTCTCACCAACCCAGCGGGAGACAACCTCAACATCAAAAGACATGGGTTCACGGGTCCACTAGGACAGCTATTGAGTCTTAAATACACCGTTTATGACGATACAAATGAAAAGCTCTTTACTGTCGTCGACGGTGGCTTTAGTAACATGCCCAGGGTTGCGCTCGTCATCGAACATAAGGAAGTTGCGGTGTTCGATTATGGCCTAAACAGACTTGAGATGAAGTGCATAACGAACATACCGAATTACTCAATAAAAGGTAACTTCCTTTTTGGAGATTACGATATATTCAGCCAACGGGAAGTGAGGGTATCTTCAGTTACCGTTCTTCAATGTGATAAACAATCGTGCTTTAGCATACAGGTTTTGGATAAAGCCGAATTAGCTGCCGCAATTGGCATACCCACAGCCATTGCCCTTCTTAGAGCTCGCATTGAAGAGCATCTCGAATAACTCGCAAATAGCAGTTGGTAGCAACGTTCAGGAGCTAGATAGTTTTTTCTGGCTCCTGAAACTGTATTACATAGTCTGCAAATTGTTCAAAACCATGTCCATGATCCGCAATGATGACGATACGCTCTTTCATCTCCTGTGCAACCACCGCCTTCAAAAAGGATATCGAAGCATTATCTAAATTGTTGCAAGGCTCATCCAAAATAATAATAGAATAGCTGCTCAGAAAGGCCCTACAAAGTAATAGAGAAGCCAGTTCTCCGCCAGACAAATTGTGTCCCCTAGTTCCAATGATGGGATTGGCTTCAAATAATTTATCGAGGCTAAAACCCTTCAAAAGATAGATGAGTTTTTCAGAGTCAATATCTACAAGACCATAGTAAAGAGCCTTCCTGAAAGTTCCCCCCATTATCAAATGTCTTTGCGGCATAGTTGCGCAGGGTAGCTGGATTAAAGTCAAGCCATCGAAAATGACAGTAGACTCATTAACACACAGTCTGCCGGCAACTGGCGACAATAATCCATTCAATACTTCCAGAAATGAAGATTTGCCACATGCATTAGGGCCGCTTACTAAAACCAGACAAGGTGCCTGTATCGTGCAATCTGGAATTGTTATCCTCTCATTAGTTTCGCTCGACGAAAACGAGAGACTGATTCCTTTCCAACTAATTCGATCAGCGTGATCGAAGCATATCAAATTAGGTTTTCCAGCTTCCAAAAGACGACGTAATTCCAAGACACGGCGCAACGACCTAAACGACGGCTGAAGCTGAGCCCAACAATTCAGAACAAGAGGAAAAGGAGAATAGCATAGAAGCACAAGTTGATAACTCTGCACCGCAATCCCGACCGTCAGCCCGCGCTTTAACACAAGGAAAATAAGCAGCAGAACTGAAAGCAAGCCAGTAATGATGTTGCCAGCGTTAACTATTTCAGTTGCCAATCTCGCAAAGACACTCTCCTCAACTCGAGAGTTCCTGCAGGCTTTAAGCATCTTTTTATAGCGAAGTAATTCCAAGTTAATTGAACGAGAAATTCGAATGTAAAGTCGACAATTTATTAGCTGGGCTAAATAAGCAGAACCCCTCGCCTGGGCCTCCAATGCCTTTTCGCTCTTAGTCGATAGCTTACTAAGAGCGAACGGATATAGAAGCGAAATAAACAATGCCGAAACACAAACAGGGATCAAAAGCAACAAAGAGATATTAGATAGCGCCACAAACGATGCCAAACCCGTCACTAGGCACGGAAGAAACGCAGTTGTAAATATTCCAATCATCGGCTGTAGGTTCCCAGCCTCTTCAATGCGCGATAACAGGTAGTCACTGTCTTTTGCCAAAACTAAGGGCCGCTCTAAAGCACGGCGGGCAAGCAATCTATAGAAGCAGTTAGCGCCATCGGAAGCCAATTGCTCCGCATATTTTGATCTGAACAGGTTTGTCACCAGCTCAACTGAGAGCAATACTAGCAGGCCTAACCCAATGTATAAAACGTTACGATAATTAGAGCGAAGCAGGCCATAGTCTATAATCAACGATTCAGCTTTAACAACAGACAGCTCCACCAGGGCAGATAAAATGCAGAGCACCATCAACTTGATTACTGTCGTCTTATTTTGAATAAAAAGCTCTGGCATATGTCCATCCCCTCAACTAATAATTATAGCTAGAAAGATGGCATTTTTATTCTATAGCCTCAAGCCGCACGCTTTGCTGACGTCAAATCTTGTCATTACGAACATGCACCTTAGCGCTTAAGACTCGTGGTCTGCCAGTCAGCTACGATGCGGGCCCATTTCCTGTGCAAATCGCGTTCACGGTCGATAAACATGATGGCAAACGCGATAAACAGCAGCACGCTCGCCACCGCAATGGCGTGCAGGCCCATGCGCTCAATGCACCAATTGCCCAGCACGGCACCAAACACAAAGGTAAAGATCACACCAAAGTACAGCAGGCCGTTTTCCAAAAAGCCGCGCTTGTGGGTAATGATGTAATCGTCCACGTTTTGCAGCGCGTTGCGCAAGTTGCCGATGCACATGGTCGTAGCGATGCCGTGACCGTGGATCTTGCGGAAGCTCTCGACTTGCATACCGCAGGCAAACGAAGTGAGGCAGTTGGCGAGCAGGTTGAAATCGCCACCGGGAATAAAACTCACGCCCAGCAAGATGACGGCTTCAAAGAACACCGTCACCTGACGCCAGTGGATCACGCTGCCAAAACGCTCGTGTACCAGGTCGGCAAGCATAATGCCCACAGCAAACGAAACCACAGGGAAGAAGTAACGCCCCGCAAGTGCCCAATTGCCCTCCGAGATGCTCACGCCCACCAGCAGGATGTTGCCCGTCTGCGCGTTGGCGAAAACATGGTCGCGCCCAATGTACGAATACACATCCATAAAGCCACCGGCGAGCGCCAAGATGATGCCCAGCTCAATGGACTCCGATATCTGTTTGGCACGCTGCATCGTCGTGCATCCTCCTTGTTGACGACTCTCTCGTGCGTTGGCGGAAACATAGCCGCCGTTCATACTGTAACCCATTGACAACATGGCGTGCGCGCGAGACGGGTTCTCCAACGCGCAGATACACAGTCTGGAAACAAACGGCGGGCGCGGCACCGACACCCGAGACCTCGTGTACTCCACCAGTCTTTTTAGCCCCGTCCTAAAAAGACTGGTTACAATTACGTGCAGCATACAAACACCGGGAGGGATCGTGGCAAAAAAGCCTCAGCACGCTCAGAATAACCAGCGCAGTCAGCAGGGCAAACAGGGCCAGCAGCAAAAGCGCGGCGGTAAAGCGCAGGGCTCGCGCCCCGCGCATGTCCCGGCGACACCCGTCCGCCCCTGGCGACCGGGCCGCGACAAGTTCCTCCCCGTCAGCCGCGCCGATATGGACGCGCGCGGCTGGGACCAGTGCGACTTCGTCTACATCTGTGGCGATGCCTACGTGGACCATCCGAGCTTTGGCATGGCCATCATCAGCCGCGTACTCGACGCACACGGCTACAAGGTGGGCATCATCTGTCAGCCCGACTGGACCGATCCCGCCAGCATCACCGTGCTCGGCGAGCCACGCCTGGGCTTTCTCGTCAGCGCCGGCAACATGGACTCCATGGTTAACCACTATTCGGTGACCAAGCACCGCCGCCACACCGACGCGTACACCCCCGGTGGCGAGGAGGGGCGCCGTCCCAACCGAGCCGTCACGGTCTACGGCAACCTCATCCGTCAGACGTTTAAGGACGCCCCCATCATCATCGGCGGCATCGAGGCAAGCCTGCGCCGCCTGGCCCACTACGACTACTGGCAGGACAAGCTCAAGCGCTCGGTACTGCTCGACTCGGGCGCCGACATCCTCATCTACGGCATGGGAGAGCACGCAATCGTCGAGATCGCCGACGCGCTCGACGCGGGACTGCCCGTCGACCAGATTACCTATATCAACGGCACCGTCTACCGCACGGGCTCACTCGACGAGGTCTACGACTACGATTTGCTGCCCAGCTGGGACGACCTTGCCGCCGACAAGCTCAACTACGCACGCAGCTTTAACGTGCAGCAGCAAAACATGGACCCCATCACCGGACACCGCCTGGTAGAGCCCTACCCCAACAACGTCTATGTGGTGCAGAACCCGCCATCGGCGACGTTGACGACCGACGAGATGGACGAGGTGGCCGAGCTCCCCTACGCACGCGATTGGCATCCCGACTACGACGCGGCGGGCGGCGTGCCGGCCTTTGCCGAGATCAAGTTTTCCATTAGCTCCAACCGCGGCTGTTTTGGCGAGTGCTCGTTTTGCGCGCTCACCTTCCACCAGGGTCGCGTGCTGCAGATGCGCAGCCACGACTCGATCATGCGCGAAGCCGAGCTGCTCACGCACGACCCCGAGTTTAAGGGCTATATCAACGACGTGGGCGGACCGACGGCAAACTTTAGCCGCCCGGCCTGCGACAAGCAGCTCAAGCACGGCGTGTGCAAGAACAAACGCTGTCTGTGGCCGAGCGTGTGCAAGAACATGGTGGTCGACGAGAGCGGCTACACGCAGTTGCTGCGCGACCTGCGCCAACTGCCGGGCGTCAAGAAGGTCTTCGTCCGCAGCGGCATCCGCTTTGACTACACCATGGCCGATGCCTCGGACGAGTTTTTGCGCGAGCTGCTGGAACATCATGTCTCGGGCCAGCTACGCGTGGCACCCGAGCACGTGAGCGACGCGGTGCTCTCCGTAATGGGCAAGCCGAGCCGCGCCGTCTACGATGCATTCTGTCGCAAATTTGAGCGCTTGAACCGTGAATACGGCCTTAAGCAGTACGTGGTGCCGTATCTGATCTCGAGCCACCCCGGATCGACGATGAAGGAAGCCGTGGACCTTGCCGAAGCCGTGCGCGACATGGGCTATATGCCCGAGCAAGTGCAGGACTTCTACCCCACCCCGTCCACCATGTCGACCTGTATGTACTACACCGGCGTGGATCCGCGTACTATGCAGCCGATCTACGTGGCGCGCGACCCGCACGAAAAGGCCATGCAGCGCGCGCTCATTCAGTACCGCAAGCCCGAGAACTACAAGCTCGTGCGCGAAGCATTGGAAAAGGCCGGGCGTCGTGACCTGATCGGCTACACCAAGCATTGCCTGATCCGTCCCGTACCGCCGCGCCCGGGCGAGACGCCTGCTGGCGGCGGACATGGGACCGGCAAGAAGGGCGGCAAGGCCCACGGTGGCGCCGCCGGCAAGGGACCCAAGGGTAGCAAGGGCCACGGCGGCATGTCGCGTGCACAGAACACCGCGGGCCGCAACCGTGCGGCGCAGGGACGACAGGCGCCAACGGCGGCGGTCGCCGCAACTAGGGCAGCGGTGCTGTCGCTATGCCCGTCTCGCATGCGTGGCGCAGTGAGCGCATCGTCTCCACGAGGATTATGCCGGCTATGGTGACCGTGATTATCACGTCGAGCGGTGTGTTCACAAACCACAACAGGCCCATCAGGTACGACCCGGCGTTAAAGGCAAAGTGCAGCAGGATCGTGTAGCGGAGCTTCCGGTGGTAACGAGCACCCAACCAAAGATGAGGCCGGCGGCACCTGCATAGCAGCCCTGCACCCAGTTCATGTGCATAAAACCGAAGATCGCCGCCTGCAGCACAATCGCCGCGGCGATACCCCACGTGCTTGGTGCCGCCCAGGGCACCATGGCGCCGTCCTGCGCGCTCACACGACGCCGGCACTTCCAAAGTGGGCGGCACTGCGGATTAAACGCTCGGAGCGAAAACTCAAAAATAATGCCGCGCACCAGCAGCTCTTCACAAAATGGGGCGCCAAGCACCGTGGTCAGGACGGCAAGAAGGTTGGTATCGCCCAAGCCTGTTTCCTCGACGAGCTCGCTATAGTCCGCCGCAACCTCGGGCAGCAGCGATAGCACGCCGTCGCATAGGTAGCTAATGACCACCTGCATGGATAGGCCGATCACGACAACGTATGCGATGCGCTTCCATGCAGCATTTGCTCCCCCGCCGAGCGGGCGTTCACCTTGCCGCGCGCCATGAAGGAGCGGGGCCACAGATAGCGCCACCACAGCAGCGCCATCAAAAACGACGCCGTCTGAGCGGCGGCCTGAAACCATTGAATATCGAGATTGTCGATCGGGAAACCCGTCAGTGCCGACACGATGTCCAGCGCGGAGAACAAAACAATGCTCAGGGCAATATCGGCAGCGACGACACCAAAACAGGCAAGCGCCCAAACCAGCGCATTGAGCATGCCAACCTCCTCAAAACCCGGCACTTGGGACGTTCCTTAACTGCCGGCAGAAAAGGAACGCTCCTAGTGCCGGCAGTTTGGGACAGTCATTGTTGATGAGAATCGGGCGAAATGCCAAAGGCCCCGTTGGGCGAGATGTCGAACGGGAAGGTGCCGCAGCGATTGAACGCAGCGATAAACATGCGGATGGCGTTGGACGGCGTGGTTCCCACGAGCTGGGTTGCCGCCGCGAAGGCCGCCTTTTCCTCGGGCAAGACCTTCGCGACAACCGGGGTCATGTGTTCTGCCATGGCGCTTCCTTTTTGAAACGACGGTGGTGCGGATAGATGCGGGCCACGCGGCTGGGCGACGGGCTGTGAAGGCAACCCGATTGGCCCGCATCTGGAGTTTGTTTCTACGGCGTTGGTATTACTTGGTATTTCTAAGTATTACCCCGCAGATAGAATAGCACACCTGATCCCTTGGGGACGGAGGAAAACGGATCATTTTGTTGCTGAATAAGTATTTAGAGTGTGATGATGTCCGAGATATTGAGGGCCCGAGCGTCGACGGCATCGTGCGTGGCAAGCAACAGCATGCGACCGTCGAGCAAGTCGAGCACGACTTCGGCGCATGCGTCGCGCGCAGCGGTATCTAGACCGGTAAAGGGCTCGTCCAGAATCACCGCGTCGCCTGGGCACAGCAGGGCTCGGGCAATCTCGACGCGACGGCGCTGCCCGCCCGAGAGCTCGGCCACACGTGCATGTACATCGACCCCCGGCACCAGCAGGCGCAACAGGCTGCGGCACTCGAGGCGTCCACGCGCGCGTCGGCGCACACCAGCACGTTATCCAGAGCAGAAGCGTCCTCTACCAGGCGCACATCCTGAAACACCATCGAGCACGGTGCGCACTCCCCCGCCGCTAGCGCGAGCAACGTCGACTTGCCCACCCCCGAGGCGCCCATCACGCAGGTACGTCCGCCGGTGGGCACACGAAGCACCAGACCGTCCAGCGCCGGCGCCCAGGGCGCGCGATCGCCCACGCAAGCGCAAGCTCCGCCGAAGCGCCATCGCTCGCGGCCCCCGCACGCCCGCGCAGTCCATGTCCATGCGTCCGCACGGCAACACGCCATGCCACGGAACCCGAAGCCCGCAGCAGCCACATCAGCACGCGCTCGCATGCCCACGATGCCGCCACGACCAACACGGTCCACGCCAGCAGGTCAGCCGTCTCAATGAGCAGCTTCGCCTGATAGATGCGCTCGCCCACGGTACCAGCCGCCATGCCAATCAACTCCGCCGCCACGCCGGCCTTCCAGCTCATGCCGATCACGGCGCGGGCGCACGAAAGCACAAACGGCAGGACTTCGCGCCAGGTATGGGCGAAGAACAGTCGCCAACCCCGCACACCATGCAGACGAAACATCTGCTCCAGCGGCTTATCCACTTGTGCCAAACCCTCGACCAGCGAAAAATACACGCCCGGCAGTGCCATCAAAAAGACCGCCGCGATGCTCACACGTGCCGACCCCAGCCAAATGAGCAGCAGGACCACCACGCAGGCAACCGGCGTCGCCTTCACAAACGAAAGTGCCGGCGCCGCCAAGCGGGCAAACGCCCGCGACCGTACAGAAATCCCGGCCAACAAACCGCCGCATACCGCGGCAAGAGCCAGCCCGCCCAGAATCCGTACGCCCGAGCCCGCCAAAATCGCCCAGGTACCGACAGCGCATACCAGCCGCAACAACGCCGCCACGACAGCACCCGGCCCCGGCAAGATCAGCGGCTGCGCCACCAGCGCCGCCACCAGCATCCACGCGGCAAGCCAAAAGGCGGCGACGGCACCTGCTGCCGCCGCCGCTTCATACGCTCTGTCATTTGTCGAGCAAACGCGCGCACGGGCTACTCCATGTAGTAGAAATCGTCAGCCGGAAGTTTACCACCCACGGCACTCGCGTCCGCGTCGGACAGCACCTGCAGATACCCGCTAAGTGCCGCCTTCATATCCTTGCCCGTCTGGCAGACAAGCATGCACCCGGGAATCGCCTTCTCGGCGATCTTGGCGTTATCCACGATGCCGGCATCGACCACGGCCTGCGCCCAGTCTGCTGGCGCCGCATTGACAGCCTTAACGCTCGCCGCATGGCAGCTCAAGAACTCCGCCACGGCCTCGGGATGTTCCTCGGCAAACGCGCGGCGCACCACGGTCACACCCGTCAGCAAGCGCGAGCCCGTGTCTCCTGCCAGCTCGTCCCACACATCGGTCAGGCTTACCGGAGCCGACAGCTTGCCCTCGCTCTTTGCGATGGCAGCTGTCTTGAACGGCTCCGGCAGCACGCCCACGGCGGACGGGTCGGCAAGCAGGGCCGACAGCACCTCGGTGGGCTCGCTCTTAAACTCGAGCGTCACCTGTCTGGTCAGGCCCGCGCGCTCCAGCAGGTAGTTCATGACGTACTCCGGCGTGGTGCCTTTGCCCGTCATGTAGACGGTACGACCCGCCAGATCACCAAACGAAGTAACGTCCGCGTTACCCGTCACCACGTTCAGCACGCCCAGCGTGTTGATGTCGATGACCTGCACCGCGCCCTCGGTCTTGTTGTAGAGCACGCTCGCCACGTTGGCGGGCACCAGGGCAATGTCGACATCGCCCTGAATGACCTTGGGCACGATCTCGTCGGCCGCGGCGCTGATCGCAAAATCGAACTCGTTATCCGTCTCGCCACTCGCCGCCTGGTCCATAAACTGCACCAGGCCAATCGAGGTCGGCCCCTTGAGCGAGGCGACGCGCACCTCGACCGGCCCTGCAGCAGCACCGGCGCGTCCGTGGCAGCCGAGCCCGCGGCGGACCCGGCACCGAC
>ENA-OQDE01001058-OQDE01001058.1-human-gut-metagenome-genome-assembly--contig:-NODE-1058-length-12087-cov-3.300836_pt1 | contig 12087 bp, 13 predicted proteins | sample MGYA00242768_ERZ504595 | MGnify/ENA primary metagenome ERZ504595 (study PRJEB26092, sample SAMD00036307) | human gut metagenome | host: Homo sapiens | study: EMG produced TPA metagenomics assembly of...
TCTTTCTGTTGACCCTTGTCCATCAGGGTTTACGCCTGAAGTGCCCTGGGTGAAAGAACTGCAGCGTAAAGACAGACTTCCTGTGTATCCCTGCTGGCAGGCAGGGCAAAATTCTTAAACTCCTGTAAAACGTCCACCTGCTGTCCCAACTCATTGGTAAGAAGCTGCATCAGCCCTTTACCTGAGCACCAAGACCACAGCATACAATGGAATCAAAATTTGTATCCGTATGGCGGGAAATATAATAATCCATAATACGGGAAATATTTCCGATCAGGTATCTGAGGCTCTCTGTCACCTCAGCTCTGGCAGTTTCCAGCTTTCTGTCCTCATCAGAGATTTCTTCATCAAAAGACTCCATGTCAAGGAAAGGATTGATACATTTTCTGCTGCAAAGCACATCCAGAGCCTCATTTGCATCCAGTCTGTCCCCAAACTCCGGGAAAGCTCTTACTGTCTCTGCCGCACTGTCCACACCATAATTGATATTTCGCTGGAGGGTCAGCTCACCGTCCCGGATGACTGTAATACTGGTTCCCGTATATTCCACCTTAACCAGAATATGAGTTCCTTTTGCATACTCATCCTTTACCGAATGATAAATACTGTCACCTGTGTAGGTAATCCCTGTCATTGTCAGTCCTGCATTCTCCGCAAACTCACTGTAAGCTGCTGAGATTGCTTTGGGAGCAGCATAAACCATCAGATGATACTGCTTTGTCTCTTCCTTCCCGTCCTCAGATTTCTGGCTCTCCACATCGACTACACTGTAGGACAGCACATACTTGCTCACATCAATGGGAAAATAATCTGTGGCATTTGCCTCTATAATACTCTGTATTCTGTTTGCCTTCACAAAAGGGATACGGACTTCCCTGCTCGCAATCCTGGTAGAACCTGTGGCAAAATATACTTCTTTGTCTTAATCTTTCTCTGGGAAAGCTCTGCCTTAAGATTCTCTCCGAGAGTTTTTGTATCACGGATCTGTCCATCCTCCACAGCCCCCTGAGGTGCCGGTATACAGAAACAATTATAAATCCTTCCCTTTTTTCCACGTACTTCAACTTCCGCAACCCTGATCTGAGATGCCTCTGCCTCTATACTCAAAATTTTCGCCATTTGTATTTTTCCTCCGTATGAGCCGCTGCCTTCTGCAGACAACCGCCCTTTTCAATTACAAAAATAAATTTTAACAGATAAAACATCTTAAAACTCATTTTTCTAACTGAAAAATTCTATGATTTTCAGTTAAAAATTAATGACAGGTACCAGCTGATCCACCTGTTTCCCCACAAAGCAGCCAGCAAAATCCCGGCTGACAGATAAGGACCCATGCAAGCATACGCCCTGCCTTCTTCCTCACCATGCGGATAATATGAACTACAGAACCAATAATACATCCCAGCACAAAAGCCAGCAAAATCAGCTTCCATCCAAGGATCAGACCACAGGCAAACATCAGCTTAATGTCACCCCCGCCGATCGCTCCGCCGCCACTCACCAGATAAAGAATCTCCAGCACACCACTGACACAGACCATCCCAATCAGATGCTCCGCCAGATTCCCCCTGTCAAGCACAGCCATGGCAACTCCAAGGACAAACAGAAACACATTGATCCCAAAAGGAATCTCATAAGTCCGCCAGTCAATCACACTCAGAACCAGAAGAGCCGACGCCATAATGCAATAAATCACGCTGCTCCACACCAGTCCATTAACAACAAATATCACCACATAGAGGATGCCATTGACACCCTCTACGATTGGATACTGAACCGAAATCTTAGATTTACAGTTACGACACTTACCACCTAACACCAACCAGCTAAACACCGGCACCATATCATACCACCGAAGCTTCCGCCCACAGGTCATACAATGGGAGGGGGCTGTCACCACCGACTCCCCAAGAGGAAGCCGATAGATACAGACATTCAGAAAACTACCGATGGTGATGCCGAATATGAAGATTGTTATGTAGGGGATTGCGTCTAAGAAAAGAAGCATAGGTTAATTCCTTTCGATTAATAATTCTATTTACTTGTATCTGTACCTGCTTCACCACTCTTCATATAATTATCAAATTTTACTGGTGAATATGTTACTTTAGTACCACCGTCTTCCAAAACTTCTATTTCCGCTTTAATGTCAGATTTTATACCATCTTTACCCCATTTTTTCGACTTTGTGCCAGTCGTAGCATAATTAGGGATAGATTTTTCAACTTCTGTTTTTAATGCTTGCTCATCTGTATTTGGATTCGCAGAAATTGTTGTAGTTGAATCACCCATAGTAACTGTGTATTTACCTTTAGTCAACTGAGTAGCTGGATCTGCAGCATATACTTTTATAACTTTTACAATTTCATCCATATTGTTAGCATCTGCTGTTTTTCTAGATTTCTCAACATACTTTGTATACTGTGGTGCAAGTAATCCAACTAAAATTGCAAGAATTGCAATAACGATTACGAGCTCAACTAATGTAAAACCTTTATTATCTTTTTTCTTTCTGTTAAATAATTTTAACATATTACTATCTCCTTAATTTTCATTATACCGAGATAGTAACATCGTTCATGCATAGCAAAGAATTGTTATGCATTCATCGAAAAGTTAAAACTATATCATTTTCCGTCTGTTTTACCTTTATCCCCTGGTTTAGGAGCAGTTCCTGTTCCTGTAGCAGAACCTGCTGATGTCATATAAGTTTCAAAAGTTTTTGTTGATGGATAGGTAACAGATGTCCCACCATCTTCATTTACAGTTACAACAGCCTGGATAGGTGCAGGTTTTCCAGCATCCCATTTCTGAGATTTGGTTACTGTCTTATCCCAATTTGGAATAGATTTTCCCATTTCTTCTTCTAAACCTGTTTTGTTTGGAGTACTACCATTTAATGCTTCTGCAGTAATCTTTGTTCCATCAGCCTTTTTATCACTAATAGTAATTGTATATTTACCAGTCGGAAGTTCACTTGTTGGATCTGCTGCATATACTTTAACAACCTTTACCATCTCATCCATATTACTAGCATCTGCAGCTTTTCTGGATTTCTCTACATACTTTGTATACTGTGGTGCAAGTAATCCAACCAGAATCGCAAGGATAGCGATTACGATAACCAACTCAACAAGAGTAAATCCCTTGTTATCTTTCTTTTTTCTGTCTTTCAGAAATTTAAACATAACTCATTCTCCTTCAAAATTAATTTAATTCATTTCAATCCGGATAGAGTCATATCGTGTCGAAAGATACAAGAGCAGCACATCATATATGCCAGACAATATATTCAACTTTTCGATGAATACATAACTCTCCTGTTGCTGTCATCACGAATGTCACTATCCGGTGATTGATTCAACGAGCGAGAACCTGATGGGCTCTCCCACCCCCCCCCTGTAAAATCGCTTTTCCAGGAGGAGGGAGTTATGTTTATAAACTCGTTATTCAGTTTTCATGTTACAATTTTGTTTCTCACTTCCGGTTCAGAAAAAACCTTACCGTTATCAGGAATCCAGTCACTGCCAATACCAGCTCCGGGATGTAAATATATTTATCTACATCTGCAGGAGACTTAGTCATACTTGGCATTTGGGAATCTGCGTTATTCTGCGAAAAACTCACTGTCTGAGCGAAGCGAGTTATGAGGTTTTCGCAGAATGCTTTTAGTAGATTTCCGAATGCCTAGTATGACTGGCTCCGAAGCCGTAGATAAATATATTTACATCCCGGAGCGTCCACCTGACAGCACATTCCTTCAAACAATCTCAGTCTTTCTCTCACCGTATAATTAAATCACTAAAATCCCGCTTTTTCCACGCGCCCCCTTCCATATCTTACAAGAAAACACGACATTTCCATGATTTCTATGATGAACACAGCCCCTATGCAAGCTGTGATACATCCAAATTTGGTTATTTCAGCAACTTTTAATGCGGTTACCACTCGCAAATGATCCTTTGATCATCCAAACAATCAGATATCTAAGATAATTTAATTACTTTTTATCCATTTCAGGCTATAACCTACATGCACTGTATAATTAAATTTTTATCACAGATTATCCAGCCCATTATACATAGCCCCAATCGGTGAAACCACCGCCACAACCAGCGTACCGACCACAACAGCCATAAACACAATAATCAATGGCTCCATAGCCGCCAGTACACTCTGGGTATCATCTCCACCTCTTCGTCATAGTAATCCGCCAGCTTCTCCAGCATATCCTCAATATTTCCTGTCTCCTCACCAATCCCTGTCATATGACACACCATAGGCGGGAAGATTTTTGAGGCAGTCAGTGGTTCTGACAGCGGAATACCTTTCATTACTTCCTCACGTGCTTTCAACAGCGCATTTGTGTAATGGATGTTATTGACGATCTTGGACACTGTCTCCAACGCATCAATAGTAGAGATACCTGAGGACAGCAACGTACTCATTGTCCTTGCAAACTGTGCACAGGCAGTCTTTACTGTCAGCTTGCCAAACAAGGGCATCTTCATCTTCACCCTATCGATAGCAAGTCTGCCCTGTTCTGTCTTATAGATCATCTTATATGCCACGATCACCAGAATGATCAGTGCAAGAATCATATACCAGTGTTCTGTCATCCACTTACTGGTGTTCATAACCCACATGGTAATCCCCGGCATCTCCACATCCAGGTCTGCAAACATATCAATAAAGATGGGAATAACGAACAGAAGCATAACAGCCACAACACCGATCGCTGCAATGACCAGAATGATCGGATAGATGGTTGCCTTTCTGATAGTTGCCTTCAATTTGGCTTCCTTCTCAAACTGTACTGCCATTCGTGTGAAAGCCATCTCAAGACTTCCGGAGTTCTCACCTGCCTCTACCATATTGATAAGCATTGGCGGGAAAATATCTGACTGGCCTCTCATGGAATCTGCCAGTGTATTTCCTTTCTCCACACTGAGAAGTACCTCTGAGATAGCGCGCTTCAGCCATTTGTTCTCTGTCTGTTCCGAGAGCATCTGCAGGGCTTCCTTCATCGGGACACCTGCCTGTGTGATGCTGACGAACTGACGGCAGAATACACTGAGATCTCTTGGCTTTACTTTCTTTCCTATGGAGAAATCTATCTCTTTGTTCAGGGCACCCTGTTCTTTTACAGAGACAGGGATCAGCCCGTCGTTTTTCAGGATATCTATAACTTTCTCTCTGGTGTCAGCTCAATATTTCCTTTCCTTTTCCTTTTCCCTTTTTATCTACTGCCACGTAGGTAAACCCGGCATTTTATCACTTCTTTCTCTCAGTCAGGCTCAGGGTGTCTGCCAGATCGGGTTTCTGTCAGAAGTCAAAGCTGACTTTTTTGTTCATGCTGACCGGATCCTGGGCATATGTCACTGCATTATCCCCATCGATCAGTTTTCTCATATATAAGTCATACAGTGCATCATCCATTGTCTGCATCCCTGCACGTCTGTTGGTCTGCATCACAGAGGATATCTGATAGGTCTTGCTCTCACGGATCAGGTTTCGCACTGCATTATTTGCAAAAAGTATTTCAAGTGCAGCCACACGGCCGCTTCCGTCTGCTTTCTTGAGAAGCTGCTGGGATACAACGCACTCTAATACAGAGGCAAGCTGAATCCTTATCTGCTGCTGCTGATTTGGCGGGAATACATCGATGATTCTGTCGATAGTCTTGTCCGCACCGATAGTATGAAGGGTGGAAAATACCAGATGACCGGTTTCCGCCGCTGTGATGGCAGTGGAAATGGTTTCCAGGTCTCGCATCTCTCCTACCAGGATCACATCCGGGTCTTCTCGGAGTGCAGCCCTCAGTGCCTGTGCATAATTCGTTGAATCACTGCCGATCTCCCTCTGGTTTACCACAGATTTATCATGTCTGTGCAGATATTCGATGGGATCCTCCAATGTAATAATATGGTAGGGATAATTCCTGTTGATCACATGAATCAATGAAGCCAGTGTAGTGGATTTCCCGCTTCCTGTAGGTCCTGTTACCAAAATGAGACCTCTTTTCCGCGTGGTCATCTCCACTACCTCTGCAGGAATACCAAGCTCCTCAGGTTCCGGGATATTGAAAGGAAGGCTTCGCATAACGGAAGCAAGTGTTCCTCTCTGTTTAAATACATTTACGCGGAACGTCCCACACCTGAGATGGCATATGCGAAGTCTGTCTGTCCGTTATTCTGCAGCTCTTCTCTGTGACGGACATCCATCAGGGGCATGAGAATATCTTCCAGCATCTGCGGAGTCAGGCGTTCTCCCTCTATGGGAGCCAGTACACCATCGATTCTGTAGCTTGGCGGCCTGCCGGTTGTCAGGTGGATATCGGAAGCCCTTACCTTCACTGACTGTATCAGTATTTCGTCTAAATTATACATATTTCCTAATCTGCCTCGTAACTCCCTGAGAATCTCCGGAGAGCTCCGGTTCGCAGGAATTCCTTCTATATTAATAGTCTGTAGAATTGATCGTCTGTAAACTCAAATTATTCATAAGATGCCTTAAGCATCTCTTCCACAGAGGTGGTTCCATTCAGCACATAGCTGATACCATTCTCTCTCAGTGTGCGCATTCCGCTGTTTCTGGCTGCGCGTTCCAGTTCCTCTGTTGTGCCATTCTCTGCGATCAGGTCGCGGATCTCGTCATTGACCTCCATGATCTCGAACACACCGATACGCCCGTAATATCCTGTATGGCTGCAGAAATCACAGCCACAGGGTTCGTAGATATTTACTTCCTCCTGTGTATTCATTCTCAGAACTCTCTTCTCCTCAGAGGTGGCAGGGCGCATCTTCTTGCAATGGCTGCACAGCTTGCGCACAAGGCGCTGTGCGATAACTCCCACAACAGAATCTGCGATCAGATATCTCTCCACGCCCATGTCCGCCATACGGTTCAGAGTACCTACTGCATTATTTGTATGCAATGTAGAGACAACCAGATGTCCTGTTATGGAAGCCTGTACTGCAATAGCAGCAGTCTCCCTGTCTCGGATCTCACCGATCATAATGATATCCGGGTCCTGACGGAGAATGGAACGAAGGGCTGACGCAAAATTCAGGTCTACCTTATTGTTGACCTGTACCTGGTTTATGCCCTCAATATCTGCCTCCACAGGATCCTCTACTGTTACGATATTGACTGCTTCTTTATTTAATTCACTTAATGCTGTATACAGGGTAGTGGATTTACCACTTCCTGTCGGTCCGGTTACAAGAATGATCCCGAAAGGATTAGCCAGCATATGGTTGAAACGTTCCATCTCATCGGGTGGAAGTCCCAGATCTTTCTTGTTACGTGTAAGGTTCAGTTTGGAAGAGAGTCGCATTACGATCTTCTCTCCGTGCACAGTAGGCAGAGAGGAAATTCGGATATCATAGTCCTGTCTGTCTACCATAATGGACATACGTCCGTCCTGAGGTTTCCTTTTCTCTGAGATGTCCATACCCCCAAGAATCTTGATACGGGTAGAGATCGCAGGGAGAAGGCTGTTGTCATATACCATACGCTCATAGAGCGCACCGTCAATCCTGTAACGTACACGAACCTTATTCTCAAGAGCTTCGATATGGATGTCGCTGGCTCTCTGGCGAATCGCCTGTTCAATAAGGGAACGGACCAGTTGTACAATAGGCGCATCACTTACATCTGTGTCCGAATCATCCTCTGATGCTCCTCCACGAAGCTGTGCCCTCTCCTGGGTAAAACGTCTGGCTGCATCCAGTGTCTCTGACGCACCGTAACATTTATCTATTGCTGCAAGGATATCCCTGGTAGTAGCTATGTAAGGCTCTATCTGCAGGTTAGTCACGATAGATATGTCATCGATCGCAGCCATATCCATCGGATCTGCCATTGCAAGATGAAGGATATTTGCGTTGTAGGGATCCAGTTCAAATGGAATGCAGGTATATTTCTTAAGAAGGTCTACGCTGACCAGGTTTCGGACTTCCTTGGGGATCGTCACACCTGTCAGCTGAACGACTTTAAGCCCCAGCTGCATCTGGAGGCACGCACGATCATATCCTCAGAGATAAAGCCATTATCTACCAGAACTTCACCAATCTTCTTGCCGCTTCCCTTCTGCAATTCCAGGGCTTTCCTTAATTCATCTTCAGTCAGTACATTCTGCCTGATGAGCAGGTCACCAAGCCTCATTCTCTCACGTCTTAATGCCATCTGTGTATCTCTTTTCCGGACACAACAGTGTGTTCACTGTTTACAGAACAAATCATCTGTTGGTGTCTCATCTTCAGATTTTACTGTAATATCAGCAACAAAAAAGAAGGGATTTCTCCTTTTTCATCTGACATTATATTATTTTTTTAAAGTTAACATATTTCGTACACTCTGTCAATTTTTGTTTCCATATTTTTGCATATTTTTTTCGTTTTTGAAGCATATTCCGCAGGTTAATACGCAAATCCGTCAATTTTTACTTGACCGTTTAAGTTAGCAGATAAAAAAGTTTACACATAAAAAAGAAGGGAAAGCCAGGCTTTTTTGCATGACTTTCTCTTCTTTTATACATTTTATTTTTTATACATTTTATTTTGCCTTAAATACAGCGACTTCTCTTTTGACAGGTCAATTTTATCCGGAAGGATGGAAGTCTTCTCAGTGGATTCTGATGTTGTGAATCCTGTTGAGTCGGAAGTGTTTGACTTCATCGCATCCTGCAGAGTATTGCTTACTGTCACATTTGCAGAAAAGATATCTGTTCCTGTGGAAACTGCTGCATCACCTGTTGTTGTGCTTACCGTACTGCTACTCTGCATTTCCTGAACCTGTTCCTGTGTCGGTAGAAGGATGGCTGGCGGATATAACGGAAGCTTGCACTGTATGCCTCGCCTACGGTTACTCCATTCTTGCCGGAGGAGCAGTGTACTGCGATCCAGTCACCTGCGTCTGTTTTACCGCAGAGAATACCTACATGATTATCGCTTCCTGCTTCCGGCCCTTTCTGGAATACCAGATCTCCGGGCTGTGCATCTGCCTCAGTTACCACGTTTGCTTTCTCCCACTGATCGGAAGTTCCGTCGCCTACAGCTTCCTGCATTGCTTTATCCTGATATCCGTTGATCACTGCCCAGGTGACAAAACCACTGCAGTCCAGTCCGTATGCGCGGATGGTTCCAGTGCTCTTGCTGCCCTCGGCTGATACCTTCTCGCTGGTTCCCCAGCCTGGATCTTCACCGATCACTGTGGATTTGCCGCCCCAGAAGTAACCGACTTTACCAACCAGTGAATAGGCTGCGGAGATAACATTTACTCTTTCCTCAGAAACATCATCTCCTACGCTCTCGCGGACAAAACCGTTGGCAGCTGTTACTACCGCGCAGAGGAGTTTGCAGTCTGTCTCCACATATTTCTTAAGGATCGTACGATCCTTTTTTGCGATTTTATTTTTCTTAATATAGTAGTTGATTTTACGATTAGCGTATGTAACGTGAGTGATATCCTGCTTGTCCCTTACGATCGGGTTCATCTCTGCAAAGATTTTCGCAAGGTCTTTCTTGCAGGAAGAATCCAGGGTAAATTCTGTTTTTCCGTCCTGGCTCTGCTGATATACATAGACTGCAAGGATATCCTGCCAGTTTCTTACCAGAAGACTGTCTGCAGATGTGGTGGTCTTGCTGCCGTTTACATCGCTGGCATCTGCTACTTTGTTCTTCTCTTTATATTCCTTCTCGATCTCATCCATAACAGAAGCGAAATCATCTGAGAAGGTCAGATTGTAGTTATTCTTCAGGCTGTCCAGATAGAAATCCTTACCTGCGTGGATATTGGACGCATAATATACCGGAGTTCCGGTCTGTGCAGCACTGGTATTACTCGTAAATGGATTATTCGTATCCGCATTGTTCTTCTGCGCTTCCAGCTGAGCAATAGTCGCTTCTGCCTGAACCAGCAGATTATAATTAGAAACCTGTGCCTTCTCTGTATCAGACAGGGCATTATATGCAGTGCGGATGCTCTGAACAGTGGCTTTCTTCTCCAGCGTGATGGTCTGTGCGTTCAACTCTTTGATTCTGTCGATCACATCCTGGGCTGCCTTCGTAATCTGTGAAGACGGTGTTGGTGTAGGATTCGCAGGTGTCGGAGTCGGATCTGTTGGTGTCGGAGTCGGATCTGCCGGTGCAGGTGTTGGCTCTGCAGGTGTTGGTGTCGGATCTGTTGGTGTCGGATCTACCGGTGCAGGTGTCGGGTCTGCAGGTGTCGGATCTACCGGCGCAGGTGTTGGCTCTGCAGGAGTCGGATCTGCCGGCGCCGGATCCTCTGATCCTGAATCAAAATCACCGGAATCGCTGAAATCAGAACCGTCTGCTGTATACGCAGCAGTATCCTCTGCTGCAAGTACGGACGCAGGACCGGATAATACCATTCCTGACATCAATGTCAGACATAAGAATCTGGTAAGATACTTGTTTTTCATATATCTAAATTGCTCCCTTCTTACTGTGAGCATGTCCTTACCCCCTGTTTATAAGGGCATACTGTCTAAATTACTTTTCACATTATTATGTTATTTCATAAGTGAATTATCCCGAAATATTAACCTGTTTTATTCTAGCATAATCATTTTTTGAAATCAACAGCTCAGGGCAGGTAAATTCCAGATTTGACCAAAATTCATTTTTTTGTCACATTTTAACCAAATCAAGCAGTGAGAAAGATATATTTCAGAATGCAGGAAGCTGTGCGGATATGATTTCCACACAGCCTTCCTGTATTCTTAGCGTATCTCTGTCAGGCTGCCTGAATGGCTCCTGCAAAGTTCTTATTACCAATGCAGATCTGTATCAGTCCCTGCACTACCTGAAAACACATATTCAGGATAAAGCGGATATCCTCTTCCACGCTGCGGAGCTTGTTGAGGTATTTCTCATGAGTAGCTTCGATATAATCGATCAAGGTGGAGAAATCTGCGAAGCGGATGGCCGGTTCCAGATATGCATATGCTTCTCCCTGCTGTATACATTCTTTCAGTCTGTTCTTAAGTACTTTCTCATAATGATTATGCTGGCTGAAGCTTCCTGTATATGTTTTGTTATGAGGAAAGGTAAAATAATCCGCCATATAGTGGATCACTTCGCCGAACCGCCGCCAGTAAACTCTCTGGTTACTCTCATCCGGTCTGATATCTGCCAGTTCTTTCATCCGGTTCTTGACATCTTCAAATGTTCCGTAGAACTCGTGTCTTCTGGTGATAAAGGACGGTTTGATATCCGGCAGAATGCTGCCCAGGCAGAAAGCCTTTCTGTGAGACTGCAGGCTTGCTGTGGTCTGCATCTGATCCGCAAGGTATCTTGCTAATAAAATATGTGATTTTTTACGCAATTTTCTTCCTCTTCTTTCTTTTGAGAACCTATCATTCTTATATATGGGAACGAATAATAATCAACTTAACCAACATAGAATACTATAGCAGATTTATACCTGTTATTCAAATAAAATTTTTGTAAACTTTTTCACATTTTCAGGTCAGACAACTGTTTCAGTAATTTCAAGTCACTGTCCTTTACTTTCAGGTTTGTCTCTATCTTCTCTCCCTCAGGAGTGGTGATCGCAATTTCAATAATGCTTCCTTCTTTAAGCTTTGCGTGAAACTGCCTGACAGAATGCCGGGAACTTGGGATGATTGCTCTTAAAGGTGTTCCATGCGCCTGTGATCTTCATGATATTTCCTATATTGTTTCCTATGTTCATATGATTGTTGTGTCCTTTCTTATCTCAACTGAATATTCCCGATTCTGAGAACTGATGCATATAATAACATACTTCACCGGATTTGGCTATACCAAAAGCCCCCCCAGGATTAACTCCCGAGGGCTTTCATGCTGCTCATATTAAATTGTGATCACATTAGTGAATTAAAAACTTTATCCTCACACGACTGAAGTCGCGTGCTTCCAGACGCTTTAGGCGTCAGACTAAATATCGGCGGATACGCCTGTAACTTAGGCCAGCGCAGTTATGCGCATTTTCCATGCCAGATATGGCAGGTTCCCACATTGCAGGTAGTCCGCTGTATATCTGCCTGCATTTATGCTGCCTTTAAGATTTCCATTTGTA
>ENA-OQDE01001060-OQDE01001060.1-human-gut-metagenome-genome-assembly--contig:-NODE-1060-length-12070-cov-1.801809_pt1 | contig 12070 bp, 19 predicted proteins | sample MGYA00242768_ERZ504595 | MGnify/ENA primary metagenome ERZ504595 (study PRJEB26092, sample SAMD00036307) | human gut metagenome | host: Homo sapiens | study: EMG produced TPA metagenomics assembly of...
ATCGCCGGTTGCCGTTAATTCGACTAATCGTAATGTGGTGTCGTTTCAATTTCATTTAAATAATGATCGAGAGATTCAATCATCTCTTCATTAATAGCATGACATTTATCTTCACGGTTCAATGTCAGACGGCAGGAAGCCGCCGCTCTGCTGAACAGAACGGGTTGGTCACTCATAATCATTCCTTAGCAATAATGCGCGATGCGATCGACGCTAATATCCAGCGTGCTGTTAATATCTTTTTGCCACCAGTACGGCGAGAATATTTCCAGTTCAATAGCGCCATTAAATCCGGCGTTTTCAACCAGCCGACGAATTGACGGAATATTGATGACGCCATCTCCCGGCATTCCACGGTCATTGACCAGATCGGTGGTTGGTACTAACCAGTCGGAAACATGAAACGCGAGGATGCGTTTTCCGGCGCGCTGGAGTTGGCTGGCGAGATCCGGTCCCACCAGACATGGTAGACATCTACCGCTACGCCGAGGCCAAACTCACCATCGGGATCGAGTTCATCACACCAGTCCAGCGCCTGACGTAACGTGCACAGGCAAGAGCGGTCGGCAGCAGTCATCGGGTGCAGCGGCTCCAGCGCAATTGGCACGCCGACATCTTTCGAATGTGGCAGCAACTGGCGAATCCCTTGTTTTACTTGTTCCCGCGCTTCGTACAAATCTTTTGTTCCCTGCGGTAACCCGCCAACCACCTGCATATAACAGGCGGCGTTAAGCACCGCTGCGTCGTCCAGCGCCCGGCGGTTATCATCAATCGCCAGTTTGCGTTCCGCCAGTGTCGGCGCGGTGTAGTAAGTGCTACGGCACAAACCGGAAACGTTCATCTTACTGGCGGCAAGCTGGCGGGCGATTTGCTGGAGATCTTCACCCTGCAACTCCCTGCGCCAGGGGGCAATTGCGCCAATACCGCGTGCGGCGCAGGCATCAATAATGGCGGGAAGCGGCGTTTTATAGCCCAGTGTCGCGGTATTGATACTGAATAAATCCGGGCGTTGTAACAGATCTCTCATGATTCAGCCTCAGAAACGCGGCATACTTAAGCCGCCGTCAATGGCAACCGCCTGACCACAGGTGTAAATCAGTTTACCTTCCGCCATCGCGCGGACAGTGGAAGCAATATCAGCCGGATAACCCAACGTCCCCACGGCACCAGACCTTTGGCAATCAGTTCGTCGTAATAGGCCGTTGCCGGAATAGTCATATCGGTTTTGATGAGACCAGGACGCACTTCATAAACGCCAATTTGTTCATTACAAAGCCGAGCAGCAAACAGACGAGCAGCGGCAGAGACGGCAGTTTTGGCAATGGTATATTCGCCGCGATTCATCGCCAGCATGATGGCGTTGATGGAACTGACAAAAATAATCGAGCGGTGCGGCAGTTCTGCTTCCGGTTTCGGCTGTGCCAGTAAGCGCTTACTGAATGCCTGAGCGAGGAAGAACGGTGCGCGGGTGTTAATGGCAATATTTTGGTCGAAGCTGTCTGGTTCGAGGTCGAGAAGGTTCACCGCGTTTTTCACTGAAATGCCTGCGTTGTTGAGCAGGCAGTCCAGACGTCCCCACTGGTTTTGTGCCGCGTCGAGCATCTCTTCATGCAAGGAGAGATCGCCGACATCGGCAGGGAAGCAAATCACTTCCACACCTTCTGCCAGACATTCCTGTTGCGTGGCATGTAATTTTTCTACGCTGTCATCATCGGGGCGATCGTTAATCAGCAGGTTAAATCCGCCACGAGCAAGCTCCAGCGCACAGCCCTTTCCAATACCACGAGCGGCTCCGGTAATCACGGCAACAGGACGAGTGGATTTCATACAATAGCTCTCTTTTTTGAATATTGTTTCTAAGTGACAATTAGCTTGCGACGTGCCGCAAGAAAGATCAACCATCTGGTTGGTTGATATGCGATAGTGATCACAGGACATTTGATAACTTGATGAAAGTACAAGTTTTTATCCTTTTTACTGGAGCTTCTAATTAATCGGGTTAAGATAGTTGTCTTGAAGAGGTCGTGGGGAAGCGTTATGTATCTTGATACCAGCAACGTACAGAGCCTGAAGGAAAAGCTGCTGTTATGCGCGGTTAATGAATTTGCCGAATATGGTTATGAAGGGGCCAGGGTCGATAATATTGTTAAGGCTGCGGGGTGTAGTAAACAGACGGTTTATCATCACTTTGGTAATAAAGAAAATTTATTTATTGAAGTACTGGAATATACCTGGAACGATATTCGACAAAAAGAAAAGGCCCTTGATTTCTCAGATCTTCCGCCACAAAAAGCCATTGAGAAAATTATTGATTTTACATGGGATTATTATATTGCTAACCCCTGGTTTTTAAAAATTGTGCATAGTGAAAATCAAAGTAAAGGTGTGCATTATGCAAAATCACAGCGTCTCTTAGAAATTAACCATGCGCACTTGCAGTTAATGGAATCCTTATTGGATGAAGGGAAGAAACACAATATTTTTAAGCCAGATATCGACCCATTGCAGGTGAATATTAATATTGCTGCGCTTGGGGGATATTATTTGATCAACCAGCATACGCTTGGCCTAGTTTATCATATCAGTATGGTTTCCCCCCAGGCACTGGAAGCCAGACGTAAGGTCATCAAAGAGACGCTCCTTAGCTGGCTTTTGGTTGATCCTTCATCTACCGCGCACGAATAAAACTGCCATCCGGCTGGCGGGTAAACAGGACCTGTTGATTATTCCCCGTATCAATGGTTAAGCCCGTCACCACGCCGCTGGCGTTCTGGCGGATTTTCACCATCTGCCGTTTTGCAAATTACTCAGCGGCTTACCCGCGCCTTCTACCTGCGCCATTGCATAGACATCGGTAGCGGCAGTCCGTGGTCGCGGAACAGCTGCGCCATCGTTTTACCGGGTTCGACACGGTAAGAGCGCCATTGATTATCAATCCGCTATCTGGCTGGAATGGTTGCGTTTGGGTGGTTTGCGGCTGCTCTTCTGGCTGGCCTTCCTGTATAGGTTCTGGAGCGACCGGAGCCACCTGATCAGGATCATTTTGTGGGGTGACTAATTGCGCCCGCAGCTGTTCTTCTGTCGGCGGTTGTGATTGCGACTGAATATCTAACTGCGCTTCACGCGTCACCACCGGCGCGTTGGGCGTATCATCAGATGGAAGCAGAAATCCGACCACCAATACAATGGCGGCAATAATGATCCCCCGACGATGCATCGGCGGCAGCGGTCCATGAAGCGAAAATTGTCCGGCGCGTGCCAGACTTTCTCCAGGGTTGGTTTTAGTTCAAAGCGCCCGGGCATGGTTTCCTCCTGCTCCGCGTCTTGTTCCTCAATCATAGCCTATGAATAAGCTAACGCTATGATGTCCGTGGTAAACCCGCCTTTATTATATTCATACGGGATATTGCTATTGTTTCTTTTTCCCCGTGATTTGTCATCATTCCCGCGACAAAGTTTTACCCAAAGAAGTGTGCTGATATGCTGCCCGCTACTTTATACCCTAAGAAAGGAATACGATGACCACCCCAACTTTTGACACCATCGAAGCGCAAGCAAGCTACGGCATTGGTTTGCAGGTAGGGCAACAACTGAGTGAATCTGGCCTGGAAGGGCTGCTGCCAGAAGCACTGGTTGCAGGCATTGCTGATGCGCTGGAAGGCAAACATCCGGCTGTTCCGGTTGATGTGGTGCACCGCGCGCTGCGTGAAATCCACGAACGCGCCGATGCCGTTCGTCGTCAGCGTTTCCAGGCGATGGCTGCTGAAGGTGTGAAATACCTGGAAGAAAACGCCAAAAAAGAAGGTGTAAATAGCACCGAATCTGGCCTGCAATTCCGCGTGATCAACCAGGGCGAAGGCGCAATTCCGGCACGTACCGACCGCGTTCGTGTTCATTACACCGGAAAACTGATCGACGGCACCGTGTTTGACAGCTCCGTTGCTCGCGGCGAGCCAGCTGAATTCCCGGTTAACGGCGTGATCCCTGGCTGGATTGAAGCACTGACTCTGATGCCGGTAGGTTCTAAATGGGAACTGACTATCCCGCAGGAACTGGCATATGGCGAGCGCGGCGCTGGCGCGTCCATCCCTCCGTTCAGCACCCTGGTGTTTGAAGTCGAACTGCTGGAAATCCTCTAAGCAGCGCATTCTGTTCCCCTCGAACCAGAGGGGAGCAGACATTCAGCAATAAACCCTTCAGTTTGCCAAACGGCGCTATTTTGTGTTGCAAAGACCCCGTAAGCGTGTATTTTTGTGAGCTGTTTCGCGTTATCACCGTGATATGACACTCACTTTAAACATAAAATTAACATTAGATCTAAATCTTAGTATTCATCCCGCGTATTGTTACCTAATATCGATGAGTCCCGATACAGATTCGTCGTATCATAGACTGACTAAAGGCCGTAGAGCCTGAACAACACAGACAGGTACAGGAAGAAAAAACATGGTAGATCAGGTAAAAGTCGTTGCCGATGATCAGGCTCCGGCTGAACAGTCGCTACGGCGCAATCTCACAAACCGACATATTCAGCTTATTGCCATTGGCGGTGCCATTGGTACTGGGTTGTTTATGGGGTCCGGTAAACAATCAGTCTTGCCGGACCGTCGATCATTTTTGTTTATATGATCATTGGTTTTATGCTCTTTTTCGTGATGCGGGCAATGGGGGAATTGCTGCTTTCGAATCTGGAATACAAATCTTTTAGTGACTTCGCTTCCGATTTACTCGGGCCGTGGGCAGGATATTTCACCGGCTGGACTTACTGGTTCTGCTGGGTTGTAACCGGTATGGCAGACGTGGTGGCGATCACGGCTTATGCTCAGTTCTGGTTCCCCGATCTCTCCGACTGGGTCGCCTCGCTGGCGGTGATAGTGCTGCTGCTGACGCTCAACCTCGCCACCGTGAAAATGTTCGGTGAGATGGAGTTCTGGTTTGCGATGATCAAAATCGTCGCCATCGTGTCGCTGATTGTTGTCGGCCTGGTCATGGTGGCGATGCACTTTCAGTCACCGACCGGTGTAGAAGCGTCATTCGCGCATTTGTGGAATGATGCGGCTGGTTCCCGAAAGGTTTAAGTGGCTTCTTTGCCGGATTCCAGATAGCGGTTTTCGCTTTCGTAGGGATTGAGCTGGTAGGTACAACAGCTGCGGAAACCAAAGATCCAGAGAAATCACTGCCACGCGCGATTAACTCCATTCCGATCCGTATCATTATGTTCTACGTCTTCGCGCTGATTGTGATTATGTCCGTGACGCCGTGGAGTTCGGTAGTCCCGGAGAAAGTCCGTTCGTTGAACTGTTTGTGTTGGTAGGGCTGCCTGCTGCCGCCAGCGTGATTAACTTTGTGGTGCTGACCTCTGCGGCGTCTTCCGCTAACAGCGGCGTCTTCTCTACCAGTCGTATGCTGTTTGGTCTGGCGCAGGAAGGTGTGGCACCGAAAGCGTTCGCTAAACTCTCTAAGCGCGCAGTACCCGCGAAAGGGCTGACCTTCTCTTGTATCTGTCTGCTCGGCGGCGTGGTGATGTTGTATGTGAATCCCAGCGTGATTGGCGCGTTCACGATGATTACAACCGTTTCCGCGATTCTGTTTATGTTCGTCTGGACGATTATCCTTTGCTCGTACCTGGTGTACCGCAAACAGCGTCCTCATCTGCATGAGAAGTCGATCTACAAGATGCCGCTCGGCAAGCTGATGTGCTGGGTATGTATGGCGTTCTTTGTGTTCGTGGTCGTGTTGCTGACACTGGAAGATGACACTCGCCAGGCGCTGCTGGTCACTCCGCTGTGGTTTATCGCGCTGGGGTTGGGCTGGTTGTTTATTGGTAAGAAGCGGGCTGCTGAACTGCGGAAATAACCGCATTATCATGCTGGATGGCGCAATGCCATCCAGCTTTAGATCACTCACCCGCCAGCGCGCGTGGGAACAGCACATTGTTTTCCAGACTGATGTGATCCATCAGGTCATCAATCAGTTCATTAATGCCGTTATACATCGCTTTCCAGGTGGTGCAGGCTTCTGGCGGCGGTGTGACGTTATTGGTAGTGTGTTTGATCACTTCCAGCAGTTCGCCCGCTTCATCGTGCTCGCTTTCCATTACGCTGATTGGCCCCATCGCCTGGCTACCCATGCCTTGTTTGATCATCGGGAAGAGGATCTGCTCTTCTTTCATCATGTGGCTGGAAAGCTCTTCATGCAGCATAGTCAGGTATTTTGTCAGCCCTTTTGGCACGCTCGGTTTGTCGGCGTGAACGCGCTCGACTTTAGTCGCTTGCAGGATCAGCTCCGGCAGCTGCTCGCGGTGGCGATCGTGGTAGCGCACGATGATATGGTCGATGATTTCAGCCAGCGGGGCGCTACGCCAGTCTTTCTCAATCGGTTGTTCAGCAAGCTTTGCCAGTTCGGCTTCAATGACGTCAACATCCAGCTCCTTACGTGCCGCCGCGCGCGCCAGCGTCTGCTTACCGCCGCAGCAGTAATCCATATCATATTACGAAACAGAGCCGAAGCGCGAGAATAGAGAGCGCCAGTTCACCTAAAGGTTGGTCGCGATAAGCCATAGCTGATACCTCATTCTTAATAATATAAGGTGCATTTTAAATGCATCTTTAAGGCAAATGCTATAACCCTTACGTAGCAGAGGCTTATTTAACTCACTGCCAGCGTGTCAACTTTCTGAGACAGATTCAGTTAAAGGTTTTTCTGGTTTTGCTCTGACCGCGATGACCACGCCAATCACTAACAGCGCGATACCGCTCAGCGTCATTAGCGGCGGCATTTGCTGGCGGAGTAAAAAGGTGTACAGCAAACCTGCCAGCGTTTCGAAAACAATCAGCGGCCCGAGAATCACTGTCGGTAATCGCTGGCTGGCGACGTTCCAGCAGAGTGCGCCAACCCATGAGCAAAGCACGGCTATCGCAACCATCAGACTAATAAACACCAGCGGACGGGGGCCAAAAGGTAAGGAGAAGTCCGGCGTTTGTATATTCAGCCAGTAACAGGCGACGAGATAGCCGATGAGAGAAACCGGCAGCGTGACCAGCGCCTGCGCTGTTGCCCACATCATTGGATGTTTGTCGGGATTTTCCCGCAGCCAGCGGGCGTTGCGCAGGGCATACCACGCCCAGCAGACCACGGAAACTAACGCCAGCACGATGCCAGAGGTATAACGTGCCCAGTCAAAATCGGGGAGTCCGTGGTTTAACTCAGCAATATTCACACTCGCCAGGCCGATGCCAATACAAACCAGCGCCGGGGCGAGTTTTCCCCACGCGAGTTTGCCGTCGCGCTGGCTATAAAGCAGATTGGCAAAGACAGGTATCACCACCGGCAGGGTGCCAATAATCATCGTGGAAACAGGCGCGCCAGTACGTTGAATGGCACTGGCAAGGCAGAAGTAATAGATGAGGTTGCCCATCATGGTGAGCATCAAGCGGTAAGCCAGTCGCGACGCGCCAACTGACGCAGACGCACGCGTCCCAGCCAGGCAATGGGCAGCGCAATTAACCCTAACGCCAGATAACGCCCCATAGACTGCAACATCGCCGGGTATTCCGGCACGATCAACGGCCCGACAAAAATAAGCCCCCACATCAACCCTGCTAACAGGGCGTACAGCACGCCGCTAATCATTACTGGCATCCATTGATCTGTCAGAAGAAAGTTCAGGAAGCAGACATGATTGCTCCCCGCATCCCGTCATTATCAGAGAGGATACGGGAGGATGCCACTTTAATTAACTAGTTATTAACATTAAAAAGATGGCTTACGCTCTCGGCTAATGTTGTCGTTGGGCGGCCAATCAATTTGCTAAGCGTTTTGCTGTTATCAAACAGACCACCTTTCGATGCGCCAACGTCGGAATCCGCCAGAATATCCGCCAGTCCGTCGGGCAGTCCGACGCTTTTCAGTGCCGCGGCGAAATCGGCTTCGCTCAGATTTTGATAGGTAACGGATTTTCCGCTCTGTTTGGTCAGCTCTGCCGCTAACTGTGTCAACGTCCAGGCACTATCGCCCGCCAGTTCGTAAACCTTGCCTTCGTGACCGGCTTCGCTAATCACGCGTGCCGCAGCTGCCGCATAATCTGCCCGCGTTGCTGAGGCGATTTTGCATCGCCCGCGGCACCGATAAATACGCCGTGTTCCAGTGCTGCCGGGGCGCTGGCGAGGTAGTTTTCGCTGTACCAGCGTTGCGCAGCAGGGTGTAAACGATGCCAGAATCAGCCAGCATTTTCTCCGTCTCGATGTGCTCATCGGCGAGGCCGAGCGGGGGAGGTATCTGCATGTAGCAGGCTGGTATAAGCGATAAGTTTCACGCCCGCCGCCTTAGCGGCATTAATAACATTTCGATGCTGCGGGGCACGTTGCCCCACTTCGCTGGAAGAGATCAGTAGCAGTTTTTCCACTCCCTGAAGCGCAGATGTCAGTGCGGCCTCATCGCCGTAGTCAGCCTGACGTACAGTAATGCCTTGCGCGCTCAATGCCTGCGCTTTTGCCGGGTTACGTGCGATAGCCACTATTTGGCTGGCAGGAACGGTTTTCAGTAAGGAGTTAATAACATAATGACCAAGTTGGCCAGTGGCACCAGTAATAGCGATCATGGGAAGCCTCCATCGTTTTGTCTTGTGTTTAAATACGCTACCACCTAAACTTACTTTTAGTAAGTACGTGCAAAAAGGTAAGTATGAAATGAGTCAGGTTAGCCTGTCGCAACAACTGAAAGAGGGAAATCTCTTTGCGGAACAGTGCCCGTCGCGTGAGGTGTTAAAACACGTCACCAGCCGTTGGGGGGTATTGATTCTGGTGGCGCTACGCGAAGGTACTCATCGCTTTAGCGACCTGCGGCGCAAAATCGGGGGGTGAGTGAAAAGATGCTTGCGCAGTCGTTACAGGCGCTAGAGCAGGATGGTTTTCTTAACCGTATCGCGTATCCGGTGGTGCCACCGCATGTGGAATATAGCCTCACGCCGCTGGGCGAGCAGGTGAGCGAAAAGGTTGCTGCACTGGCGGACTGGATTGAGTTGAATTTGCCCGAGGTGTTAGCGGTGCGGGATGAACGTGCGGCATAACTGCCGGATGCGCTGCGCTTATCCGGCCAACGGTGCATGGCTTGTAGGACGGATAAGATGCGCCAGCATCGCATCCGACAAAAGTGCCGGATGCGGTTGATGATTTATAGGCCGAAAAAGAAGTGTATTACTTACTCAAATCCACCTGATAAATCGCAAACCCGATATCATCGGTCGCGACTTTATTCATCGGATATTGCCCTTTCTCTTTAATGAACGCTGCGGCTTTATCTGACGGAGAGGTTTCGAAACGGATATCCAGTTTCTTATCGCCAGTTATCGGTGCTAAACGCCAGTTGTTATCTGCCGCCGGGTGAATTTCCCCCGCACGGTTCGACTCTTCAGCAATCCACGCTGCCAGCACCGAGCGGTTCTCATCCGGTGAAGCAAAAGCGATATGGCTGTCGCCCGTACCGGCAAATTTGCCGCCGTAAGCGCGATAGTTATTGGTGGCAACGAGGAACATGGCGTTCGGATCAATCGGCTTACCGTTAAAGGTCAGGTTCTTAATCCGCTCTGCATTGGCATTAACCACCTGACATTCACCGTCATAGCGGGCGGGTTGGGTAACATCAATCTGATAATTCACACCATCAATAACATCAAAGTTATAAGTGCGGAAACCATCCCAGTTGATGAGTGACTGTGGTTTCGTGCTGTTAGGATCAATCTGGTTAAACTGTCCGGCGGAGCACTCCAGCCACTCTTTCACCTCTTTACCGCTGGCTTTCACCACAATCAGCGTATTGGGATAGAGATAAAGATCGGCGGCATTACGGAAAGTCAGCTGACCTTTTTCCACCTCCACATAGCTTGCCGGGTCATTTTTGCGACCACCAACTTTAAACGGTGCGGCAGCTGAAAGCACCGGCAGTTTTGCCAGATCCGGATCGCCCTGAATGTAATGCTCGACATACGCTTTTGCGCGTTGTTCACCACCTGCACGGTCGGATCGTCCTGCACAAGCGCCAGATAGCTATACATATTGTCGGCAGATTTACCGATTGGCTTGCTGACGAACTGGCGTGTGGCATCGTGATCGGCTTTGAGTGTTTCTACCAGCTTGCTGTCTTCCGCCGCGAGGATTTTTATTCGCGATGTCGTAAATCGGCCGTGCTTCCGCTTTCGCCTGCGTCACCTGCCATTTACCGCTGTCATTACTGAGTTGTAAGTCGACCACACCAAGATGATCGCCCCACATGCCTGGCATTACCGCCGGAACACCATTCAGCGTGCCTTTGGCGATATCAGCCCCTTCGATATCAGCAAAATCTTTACCCGGGAAAACGGCGTGAGCATGACCAAACATAATGGCGTTAACACCCGGAATTTCACTGAGGTAATAAACTGAGTTTTCCGCCATCACTTTATACGGATCGGCAGACAGACCAGAATGCGCCAGAACGACAACGACATCGGCACCTTTCTCGCGCATTTCAGGCACGTATTTGCGCACGGTTTCGGTAATATCATTCACCGTCACTTTCCCGGATAAATTAGCTTTATCCCAGCCCATGATTTGTGGCGGGACGACGCCAATATAGCCAATCTTCAGCGTCTGTTTTTTTCCGTCTTTATCGACCACTTCGGTGTCTTTAATTAAATACGGTGTAAACATTGGCTGTTTGGTTCTGGCGTCAATGACGTTGGCATTTACATAAGGGAATTTCGCTCCCGCCAGCGCATTTTTCAGATAATCCAGACCGTAGTTAAACTCGTGGTTGCCAAGCGTGCCGACGGTATAGTCCAGCGTATTTAATGCCTTATAGACCGGGTGAATATCACCTGCTTTTAATCCTTTCGCCGACATGTAATCTGCCAGCGGACTCCCCTGAATCAAATCGCCGTTATCGACCAGTACGCTGTTTTTCACTTCATTGCGGGCATCGTTAATCAGGCTTGCCGTACGTACCAGTCCGAATTTTTCCGTGGCGGTGTCTTTGTAATAATCGAAATCCATCATGTTGCTATGCAGATCAGTGGTTTCCATGATACGCAGATCGACCGTCGCTGCATTCACACTGGCGGCAATCAGCGTGGCCAGGAGCGTTGCGCTAAACTTAATCATCAGGGACATCCTTTTATCATCGGGAATACGAAAGAAAAGGGAGAATAAACGTCTTACTTATAGAACAGTGAAGAATGCCACAATTTTACGCTTTGAAAATGATGACACTATCACAGTTGGCGCATTCATTAACGATAGGGTATAAGTAAAACAATAAGTTAACACCGCTCACAGAGACGAGGTGGAGAAATGTTAGATCAAGTATGCCAGCTTGCACGGAATGCAGGCGATGCCATTATGCAGGTCTACGACGGGACGAAACCGATGGACGTCGTCAGCAAAGCGGACAATTCTCCGGTAACGGCAGCGGATATTGCCGCACACACCGTTATCATGGACGGTTTACGTACGCTGACACCGGATATTCCGGTGCTTTCTGAAGAAGATCCTCCGGTTGGGAAGTCCGTCAGCACTGGCAGCGTTACTGGCTGGTAGACCCACTGGATGGTACTAAAGAGTTTATTAAACGTAATGGCGAATTCACCGTTAACATTGCGCTCATTGACCATGGAAAACCGATTTTAGGCGTGGTGTATGCGCCGGTAATGAACGTAATGTACAGCGCGGCAGAAGGCAAAGCGTGGAAAGAAGAGTGCGGCGTGCGCAAGCAGATTCAGGTCCGCGATGCGCGCCCGCCATTGGTCGTTATTAGCCGTTCCCATGCAGATGCGGAGCTGAAAGAGTATCTGCAACAGCTTGGCGAACATCAGACCACGTCCATCGGCTCTTCGCTGAAATTCTGCCTGGTGGCGGAAGGCAGGCGCAGCTGTACCCGCGCTTCGGACCAACGAATATTTGGGATACCGCCGCTGGTCATGCTGTGGCTGCAGCTGCCGGAGCGCACGTTCACGACTGGCAGGGTAAACCGCTGGATTACACTCCGCGCGAGTCGTTCCTGAATCCGGGATTCAGAGTGTCTATTTACTAAATTCAGA
>ENA-OQDE01001061-OQDE01001061.1-human-gut-metagenome-genome-assembly--contig:-NODE-1061-length-12036-cov-1.530859_pt1 | contig 12036 bp, 15 predicted proteins | sample MGYA00242768_ERZ504595 | MGnify/ENA primary metagenome ERZ504595 (study PRJEB26092, sample SAMD00036307) | human gut metagenome | host: Homo sapiens | study: EMG produced TPA metagenomics assembly of...
ACGAGTGTAAGCAGCCATTTTGTTGTCGGATTGGAAGGAGAGATTATCCAGTGTGTTCCGACGTGGGAGATGGCATATGCGTCTAATTCAAGAAATGTCGATACAGTTTCCATTGAATGCTGTCATCCCGATGAAACTGGTAAATTTAACAGGAAGACATATCGTTCCGTTGTAGAACTGACTGCATGGCTTTGCCAGAAGTTTGGACTGACGGAAGAGGATGTGATCCGTCATTATGATGTGACAGGGAAAGCATGTCCGCTTTACTATGTTGAACATGAGAAAAAATGGGAAGAATTTAAAAAGATGTAAAAAAAGCAATGCGATAAAATAGAAAAAAGACAGGGTACGAGGAGGGAAAAGATGTTCGATATGTTTTTTCCGGATGAATATGTGGCATCCACATATGTGATTCCGTTTGAAGAATTATATGAAAAAGGGTACAGAGGTGTACTGTTTGATATCGATAATACGTTAGTGCCGCACGGTGCACCGGCAGATGAGCGGGCCAAAAAGCTGTTTGCAAGACTGAAGGAGATTGGATTTTCTTGTTGTCTGATTTCAAATAATCAGGAACCAAGGGTGAAGATGTTTAATGAGGAAATCCAGGTGCCTTATATTTACAATGCCCACAAGCCGTCCACAAAGAATTATCGAAAAGCAATGGAACTGATGGGGACAGATGAAAAGAATTCTTTGTTTGTGGGGGATCAGTTATTTACCGATGTATTTGGTGCAAAGCGTGCAGGAATGCACAACATTTTAGTGAAGCCGATGCATCCGAAAGAAGAGATTCAGATTGTTTTGAAACGGTATCTGGAGCGGATTGTGCTTCATTTTTACAAGAAAAAGCAGAATAAGCCAACTCTTAAGTAAAAAAAGGTTGAAAATACTCGCGAAGTATTATAAAATGGTAAACAGTCAAATGAATGAGAATTGCTTTCATGGGCATAATTTAAGGAGGATTACAGATGATTTCAGCAGGAGATTTTAAAAACGGTGTAACAGTTGAAATTGAAGGAAATATTTTCCAGATTATGGAGTTTCAGCATGTAAAACCAGGTAAAGGTGCGGCGTTTGTTAGAACAAAATTAAAAATATTATCAGTGGGGTGTGGTAGAGAAGACATTCAGACCTACTGAGAAATTCCCAAAAGCTCACATCGAGAGAAAAGACATGCAGTACTTATATACAGATGGTGAATTATATCACTTCATGGATGTCGAGAATTACGAGCAGATCGCGTTAAATGAGGATGCGATTGGAGATTCTCTGAAATTCGTAAAAGAAAATGAAATGGTAAAAATCTGTTCTCACAAAGGAAATGTATTTGCAGTAGAGCCGCCGTTATTTGTAGAGCTTCAGATCACAGATACAGAGCCTGGATTCAAAGGAGATACAGCACAGGGAGCTACAAAGCCAGCTGTTGTTGAGACGGGTGCTACAGTATACGTTCCATTGTTCGTAGAGCAGGGAGATGTATTAAAGATTGATACTCGTACAGGAGAGTATTTATCAAGAGTTTAATTTAAATAAGATTGACAGTGGCTTAACGACCACAGAAGACCAGATAAGACTGTTGCAGATATGTGACAGTCTTATTTTTGTTTCGTAAAATGTACATAAAGAGAAGTGTTGAAAACAGAACTGAAATGTATAAGGAAGAGAAATGCGGGCATACTGACAGATAGAACAGAGTAGCAAGCGAAAAAGTGGGGGTAATCAGTATGTTAAATTTTTTATGTGGGATGTGGGCCGGAAGTACGATCGGAGTATTGGTGATGTGTCTGATTCAAGGAGGCAAAGAGGGAGAAGTGAGAGAAGACAAAGAAAAGTAAGAAGAAGGGGAAGAACATTTTTTTAGAAAAAATGTAGAAATTAGTAACAAAAATAATAAGAAAAAATAGCTTGCATCAGCGGGAATCGAAAGGTATAATGTGTTTACATCATTTCAAATTCATTTCAATCAAATCAATTTTCGCAGGTACGGGTCGTACCAATATCCGACAGGATGTTATTTCATGGACTTTCTGATTATAAAAGAAAGGAAAGAGTATGAATTATCAACAATTTATTGAAGAAGTAGAAAGACGAGTAAAAGAAAAAATCAAGGGAAATGAGACGATTACCGTCTATATCCACACAGCAGTTAAGAATAATGGAAAAGAACGAAAAGGGATTACTGTGTCAGAGAAAGGAATCCATATTTCGCCTACCATTTATTTAGAAGAATATTTTCAGCAGTTTCAGGAAGGGAAGCCGATTGAGAAAATTGTGGAGAAGATTCTTCAACTTTATGAGGAAGTTAAGTGCAGTCATCCATGCGAGGAGAGTCTTTTGCAGAATTATGAAGAGCTGAAGGGGAAATTGCATGACAAATTGATTCATCGGGGAAAAAATGAAAAGCTACTGAATGACATCCCTTATGTTCCGTGGATGGATCTGGCAATAGTAGTGTTTGTCCTTTTGGAAGTCAGTCCATATGGAACGGCGACAGTTCTTGTCAGGAAGGAACACTTGGAAATATGGGGACTGACAGAAGCACAAACTTTTCGATGAGGCGAAAAAAAATACGCCGATTCTGCTTCCGTACCAGTTTTGCCCGATGCGGAAGCTGCTTCGGGAAATCTGCCCATATGCAGTGGATGAGGGAGAAGAGGAAGAAGAAGTCTATATGTAACTTTCCAACAAGCTGAGAAGTTTTGGAGCAGCAAGTATGCTCTATGAGGGGATCCTTGAGAAGGTGGGGCAGAAGCTGGGAGAGAATTATTACATTCTTCCGAGCAGCATCCATGAGGTGATCGTTGTCCCGGAGAGCAAAAGTCCGGTGAAGCAGGACCTGGAAGAAATGGTCAGAGAGATCAATGAAACGCAGGTGGAAGAGGAGGAAGTGCTTTCAGACAGAGTATATTATTTCAGTCGAAAGGAAAATCGATTGTTTTTATAGTTGGGCTTTACTTTTGAAAAAAAGTATGTTATTATAAGAAAGCGGTTTACGAAGTAAATGCGCCATATACACCTATAGCTCAGGGGATAGAGCACCGCCCTCCGGAGGCGGGTGCGGCGGTTCAATCCGCCTAGGTGTGTATACCAATAGGAGGTAATTATGAAGCGGTCGAAGCGGACGGCGAATTCTTTCAGGAGGTATATCGGGCAGTTACTTAAAAGCAATGTGTAGAAAGAGAAGAAATCAGAAGAAGCATCGAAGTGTGAGGTGTCAAAGAGCACAAGTGTTGTTTCGCATGAGTTTTATCCTGATTATCGCCAGTATTCTTTTTACCAATGAAAAATCACAGAAGATCACATCAGAGAAATCAAAGTCAGTTCAGACATCTGAGCATTATCTATTAGAGAACAATCCATTAGAAAAAAATAAATATCAGCCATTGAATTACCTTGTCGTGGATTATTTTACAAAACTATCTTCAGGAGATTTGGATGGAATTTGCAAACTATATGAGTCATTTAGTGAAGAATCTTTTGAAAAGATAAAGACCGGACAGAATCTGGCTGAATGGTATCAGGGAATTGATATTTACACAAAGAAGGCGAAAGAGCCACATGCCTATGTTGCCTTTGTCAGCTATCATATGAAACTTCGCGGTGCAGACCTACTTTTGCCTGGGCTTGAGACGATGTATGTCAGAGAAGAGAAAGATGGAGCTTTTCATCTTGTGGACAAACCTTATGAGCCGGAAGTTGAGCAGGAAATTAGAGCACTAGCCAAAGAAAGAGCAGTCAGAGAACTTCTCTGCCAGGTGGAAAATCAGTATGCATATGCGAGCAGAGACAAAGAAGCATTGCAGAGCGCTTTGGCATGGCAGCAAGGCAGTGATGAGTAGAGAGAACACAGAAATAGGTATAGAAAAAGATGCCCGCAGGGAAACGAACTGAGGTAACCACTCAATTTGTACCGATGGGCATCTTTTTGCTGCTCAAAAATTTTTTTCAAAATCTAATTTAAATTGATCTTCTTCGACAAAATATAGTGCGTGATCACATAGGCAATCACTGCCTGCACAATGGCGAGTATGAGAGAGTTCTTCGTAATAGAAAGAAAATATTCTGTCTGAGAATAAGATTCCGTGAAGAATCGGGTTGTCTCCGAACCGAACCCGATAGTATTTGGAAGTGTCCCTGAGAGAACACTTGTCAGTAAAACAATCACTGAAACAAGGGCGGTAAGACCTAAATAAGTCAGCAGTGCCATTAAAATCCGATGTTTGGAGAACAGCTGTCCGACTGCAATGCAGAAGTAGATTAAAATAATCCCTGTGAATGCAGAGATGCAGTTTAATAAGAACATCAGGATAAAAAAGGCGTTGGAGTCCATTCCCAATTCTTTTGTCAGAGATTCAGATAGTTCCGGCCAGTGGGCGGAAACTTCTGGAACCATGACAAGAATGATAAAAGAAGCAAAGATAATGACAGTATCGATCAGCGCCCAAAGACCGCCAACCAGTGTACGGGCAAGCAGATGCTGTCCAGGCGTCACCGGCAAGGTAAAAGCCAGGTATCCTTCATCACTAAACAAACTCTGATAGAACCGGACAGAGATAAACAGTTGTGTACCGGTACTGATACCCACAAGCGAAAACAAGTAGAGCGTGATTAATATGATAAAGACAACAGTTGGAACCCGTTCGTAAACTTTTCCTGTAATAAAAAAGCGTCCGAGAATACTTGCAAGCAGAAGCAGAGCATGAAGTGGAAGCAACAGCCGTGACTGCGAGCGCATTTCATATTTCATTAATCGACTTAACATTGGAACACCTCCCGGAATAATGCATCGATGGATTTCTTCTGCTGAAAGCGAATCTCATCTACGAATGGTTTAAAATCAGTTGTCCATTCTGAAGAAAGAGAACGCGATCGAGTATATTCTCAATCTCTGCGATCAAGTGCGTAGAGAGCAGAATCGTCGCATTTTCGTTGTAATTAGAGAGAATGGTACTCAGAATATACTGTCGGGCAGCAGGATCGACACCGCCGATCGGCTCATCCAAAATATAGAGATCGGCATCCCGGCTCATGACAAGGATGAGCTGCACTTTTTCCCGGGAACCTTTTGACAATGTGCGGAGTCTGGCGTCCGGACTGATCCCGAGGCGCTCCAGCATTTCCAGTGCACGTTCTTTGACAAAGTTCGCGTAGAAATCATCAAATAAGCGATGATTTCACGCACTTTCATCCAGTCGTTCAGATAGGTGCGCTCAGGGAGATAAGAAACAATCTCCTTTGTCCGTGTGCAAGGCGCCATTCCATCGATCAGGACTTTTCCGGAAGTAGGAGTGAGAAGTCCGTTGATCAGCTTGATCAGTGTAGATTTCCACTTCCACTTGGCCCGAGAAGCCCTACAATCTGTCCGCGCTCCAGTGTAAGTGAAAAATCAGAAAGTGCAGGAAAATGATTGTATTCTTTTGTTAAAGACTGACATTGTAATATTGGATCCATCTAGTTCTCCCCCTCTGCTGCTTTTGTTACTAAGTAAGCAGCTCTGCACGTGAAAAGCCGAGCTGCTCCATCTTCTGAAAAAATTCTTGAATATGTTCTGTTGCAAGTTCCTTTTTCATTTGTGTCAACATCTCTGTGTCTTCTGTGATAAATCTCCCGCTTGTCCGCTGTGAGTACACAAGACCGCTGCGTTCGAGCTCCGACAATGCTTTTTGCATTGTGTTCGGGTTGACAGCAGCTTCCAGTGCAAGATCCCGGACAGAGGGCAATTTATCTCCAGGCTGATAGACTCCCGCGATAATATCCCTTTGAATACGCTCCATGAGCTGAAGGTAAATTGGGCGTCATTGTCCAGTGTCCATGACATAATTTTATCACCTCGTTTGTATTATTGATATAATACAATTATTTTAAAGAGAAATGGAAGAAAAGTCAAGAGAATGGAGAAAAGGATTATTCATTTGCAGAGATAATCTGGTCCGCAAGGTCTGGATAAAAGGTCTGGCGGCGAAGCATCTCCATCTCGTATTTATATGGTGCGTAGGATTTCTTCTCTTTTGTCGGAGAAGGAATATAAGGGTCTCAAGGATTTTCGGGACATCTGTAAAATCCGGGTGATGTACGATATAGGAGAGTGCATCAAATCCAATTTCTCCGAATCCGATATTGGCATGCCGGTCTTTGGCGGCTCCGGAAGGATTCTTACTGTCGTTGACATGGAAGACTGCAATCTGATCCTTTCCGATCAGACGGTCAAACTTTTCGATGACACCGTCAAGTCATGGATGATATCGTAACCGCTGTCGCTTGTGTGACAGGTGTCGAAGCAGACGCGCAGTTTGTCGCTGTGAATGACACCGTCATAGATCTGTGCGAGTTCTTCGAAGCTGCGTCCGATCTCAGATCCTTTCCCGCCATGGTCTCCAGTGCAATGTTACAAGGGGTATCAGCTGTGAGTACCTCGTTGAGTCCTTTGATAATCTGTGCAATTCCAGCTTCGGTTCCTGCTCCGACATGGGCGCCTGGATGCAGAATCAATGTTTGACTTTTGCAGGCGGCAGTCCGTTCAATCTCGAGCTGAAGAAATTGTACTGCAAGCTCGAAAGTCTCAGGTTTTACAGAGTTTCCGAGATTGATGATGTAGGGAGCGTGGACGATGATTTCTTCAATCTGATGTTGGGACAGATAGTCCCATGCGGCATCAATATTTAATTCGCTGATAGACTTTCTTCTTGTATTCTGGGGTGCCCCGGTATAGAACATAAATGTATCTGCACCGTAGGAAACCGCTTCTTTTGCGGAGCCAAGCAGCATTTCCTTGCCGCTCATTCCAACATGTGAACCTAATTTCATAGATAGACCTCATTTCTGTAAAGTCCCCCGCAGGGGGGACTATTTTTTGATGAATTTTTCTTTTGGCATTTTGCAAAGTGGGCAGGTAAAGGAGTCTGGAAGTTCCTCAAAAGGAGTTTCTCCGTCATAGACATATCCACATACCGAACATACCCATGTTTCCTTTTTTGCCAGAGTTTCTGTTTTTTCAGTTTCCTCTTCCGAAAGATAGGTCGGAGCATTTTTAGGACTCTTTCCTTTGATGACTTTGTGGTAGTAAGCATAAGTCATAGCAGGATCTGTCCCTTTGCTATCGCCATCGATCACTTCCCCAAGGAAGACGGTGTGTGTGTTTGTCTCCATCTGATCAATGATCTTACAGACGATATATCCGCAGCAGTCAGTGAGTACAGGCAAATGTTCCTGCTCCTCATAAGAAACTCCGGCAAACTTATCTGTGTCGCGACCTGACTGAAAGCCAAACTGACCAATCAGTGAGGGATCAGACTTTTCGGATAAGATAGAAACAGCAAAAACACCGGCACGTTTCATACAGTCGTTTGTATAATTATCATGATTCATACTTACTGCGATGGTAGCCGGAGAGGATGTGATCTGCATAACACTGTTGGCGACACATCCGGTTGGACGGCTTCCATCCAGGGTAGTAACGACGTAGACTCCGTAAGACAAATTGCGAAAAACATTTGTGTTCATAAAAAAATCCTCCTTTATCTTTGATAATAGTAATTGTTACTGAAATTATATCACAAATGAATGCCAGTTACAACTAGTATACGGAAGAAAAGCAGATAGATACAAATGTTTTTAAATAGGTAGTTGTTGCTCTATCTTTCTTGTGCTAAAATAATGTATTAGCAATCGATGCACAGAATCATCAAAAGATGAAGATGGAGGTATTATGAAGAAAATTTTGAATTTATACAGGAAGAATTGGAAAATGCATTTGAAGCGGCAGGGTATGATCGCGGACTGGGAAAGGTTACGTTATCAAACAGACCGGATCTATGTGAATATCAGTGTAATGGAGCAATGGCAGGCGCTAAGACGTATAGAAAAGCACCGATCATGATCGCAAACGATGTTGTGGAGAAACTTCAGGAGAGTACATGTATTCAGGAAGCAGAGGCAGTTGCTCCTGGATTTATCAATCTGAAGCTTGACAGAGAGTTCCTTGCAGGTTACTTAAATCAAATGAGCGAAGATGCACATCTTGGATTTGAAACTGCAAAAGAGCCAAAGACAATTATTGTTGATTACGGTGGAGCGAATGTGGCGAAACCACTTCATGTTGGTCATCTGCGCTCAGCGATTATTGGAGAGAGCATCAAGCGGATCGGAAAATTTGCAGGGCATCATGTGATCGGTGACGTTCACCTTGGTGACTGGGGATATCAGATGGGACTTGTGATCACAGAGTTAAAGAAGAGAAAACCAGAACTTCCGTATTTTGATGAAAACTTTGCGGGGGAATATCCGGAAGAAGCTCCGTTTACAATCGGGGAGTTGGAAGAAATCTATCCGACTGCAAGTGCTTATGCAAAAGAACATGAAGACTATAAAGAAGAAGCGCTTCAAGCGACTTTTCTGTTACAGAACGGACACCGTGGCTATCGTGCAGTGTGGAAACATATCATGAATGTGTCTGTTGCTGACTTGAAGAAGAACTATGGCAACCTGAATGTGGACTTCGATCTCTGGAAGGGAGAGGCGGATGCACAGGAGTATATCCCGGATATGGTAGAATACATGAAGAAAGAAGGATATGCACATATCGACAATGGGGCTCTTGTTGTAGATGTAAAAGAAGAGACAGATACAAAGGAAATCCCGCCATGTATGATCCTAAAATCAGACGGTGCAGCGCTCTATGATACGACAGATCTTGCCACTTTGATCGAACGTGAAAAATTATACCAGCCGGATGAAGTGATCTATGTTGTTGACAAACGTCAGGAGCTTCATTTTGTACAGGTATTTCGCTGTGCGAGAAAGACAAAGATCGTGAATGAGAAAACAGATCTTCAGTTTGTCGGATTTGGCACGATGAATGGAAAGGACGGGAAGCCGTTCAAGACAAGAGATGGCGGTGTGATGCGTCTGGAAAATCTGATTCGTGAGATCAATGAGGAGATGTACAAAAAAATTACTGATAACCGCACCGTATCAGAAGAAGAGGCGAGAAAGACAGCACAGATCGTTGGACTTTCTGCAATTAAGTACGGAGATCTCTCCAACCAGGCATCAAAAGATTATGTGTTTGATGTAGACAGATTTACTTCCTTTGAGGGGAATACAGGACCATATATCCTTTATACGATCGTGAGAATCAAATCAATCCTTGCAAGATATGCAGAGATGGAAGGAAGTAAGACAGATGTAAAACTCCTCTCAGCATGTTCAGACAGCGAAAAAGCATTGATGTTAGAGGCTGCAAAATTCAACAGTGTGATTGAAAATACGCTGGAAGAACTGGCTCCGCATAAAATCTGTGCATACATTTATGATCTGGCAAATACATTCAATCGCTTTTATCATGAGACAAAGATTCTTGCAGAAGAAGACAAGGAGCGTCAGGCAAGCTTTATTGCACTGCTGACAGTGACAAAGAAAGTACTTGAGACATGCATTGATCTGCTTGGATTTGAAGCGCCGGAGAGAATGTAGGAAGGATAAGCGGTACAGATGACAGAAAAATTATTTTATCAGGATAGTCATAGAAGTACATTTACGGCCATCGTGCGGGAAGTAAGACCGTCGGGGAACGGGTATGAGATTATTCTTGATCGGACTGCTTTTTTCCCGGAAGGCGGTGGGCAAAGCTCAGATACCGGAAGTCTCGGAGGTGTTTCAGTGAGTGATGTGCAGGAGATAGATGGGAAGATCATTCACTACACGGATGGGCCTCTTGTGGAAGGAACGGAAGTAGAAGGATGTATTGATTGGACAGAACGTTTTTCGAAAATGCAGCAGCATACCGGGGAACATATTGTTTCGGGGCTGATTCATAAGATATATGGATATCATAATGTAGGGTTTCATCTTGGGACAGACAGTGTGACACTTGATTTTAACGGGGTTGTTCCGAAAGAAAAACTGCATGAGATCGAGCAGCTTGCCAATGAGGCGGTTGCAAAAAATCTCCCGGTGCAAGTATTGTATCCGACGGATGAGGAACTTTCAAAGATCAGTTACCGTAGTAAGATTGAGATTGAAGGCAGGTACGGATCGTTGTGATTGATGGATATGATGTCTGTGCCTGCTGTGCACCACATGTGAAGCAGACGGGAGAAATCGGTTTGATCAAACTTGTCGGCATGCAAAATTACAAGGGCGGTGTGCGCATCTCGATGCTCTGTGGATTTCGTGCGCTGGAAGATTACTATCAGAAAGAAAAAAATAACCGGGAAATTGCAGTGATGCTTTCGGCGAAAGAATATGAGACAGCGGTGGAAGTTGAAAGACTTCAGGAAGAACTTGCGATGAAGAAGGCAAAAATTGCAGAACTGGAACGGAAGTTTTTGGAACAGAAGTAGAGACACTTGATATTTCCGGTGAAATTGTCTGCCTGTTTGAAGAGACAGATCCGGTTATGACGCGTGAACTGGTAAATCTTCTCTTGAAAAAAGGAGCAAAGATGGCAGCTGTCTTTTCTGGAAATGAGAGAGAAGGTTACCGATATGTGCTCGGAAGCCGCAGCCTGGATGTCAGGGAAAATGGAAAGCTTCTCAACGAAGCGTTTCATGGACGCGGGGGAGGAAAGCCGGAGATGGTGCAGGGAACTGTACAAGGGAAAAGAGAAGAGATTGAGGCGTTCCTGAATTGTAGATAGAAATAGAGAAGAAAAATATCTGCTAAAACAGATGGACGAGAGACAGAAAAGCAGAAAGAAGAGAGGAGACTGGATGAAGCAGAGAAGTATTTTAGGGCGAGTGGCTGTTCCGCTTTTGATCTATTATGGAATATCGCTCGTCATTACGATGTTTGCAAGCGCCATTGTTGCCGGACTGAAGATGCCACAGTATCTGAATGGTCAGGTCGGGTATGCACAGATGGTAACCGAGATGACCAATGAGATTTTAAAGTATACGACTATCATCACTGGAGTGACAGCAATTGTAGCGATACCGATATTTTGGTGGATGTTCCACAAAGATAACCGGATCAGAAGACAGATGGGGATGGCTGAACCAGCGAAAGCCTCACCGGTAAAATATGTCTGGATTGTTATACTTGGTGTGGCGGCTTGTGTGGCGCTGAACAATATTCTTACGTTGAGCAATCTTGCGATGATTAGCTCTTACGAAGAAACTGGGGCAAATTTTTATAAGGTAAACATGTGGCACAGATTATCTGTCTGGGGATTCTGACGCCGATTGCAGAAGAACTTGCTTTTCGCGGTTTGATTTTTAAACGTTTGCGGGAAGTAATGAACATGAAACGAGCTATTTTGATCAGTGCACTGATTTTTGGAATTTATCATGGCAATCTTGTTCAGGCAGTTTATGGAGGTGTGTTGGGTGCCCTGCTTTCATATGCTTATGAAAAATACGGATCGATCAAAGCGCCGATACTTGCACATATGGTATTAAATCTGACCTCTGTGATCTTGTCAGAAATCGGTGGATTTAGTTGGATGTTTGAACAACCGATGCGAATGGGAATTGCAACAGTTGCATGTGCAGCAATCTCTGCGACAATGTATGTTATGATTCAGAGAATCGGGCAGGGAGAAGCAGACCAAACATCATCAGAACAGCAATAAAGATTGAAAAAACAGAATTGCAAAATGTCCTGCGGGAATCAGAAGATTTCCAGCAGGACATTTTGCATAGCGAGAAGAGAATCGGAACTATTTTGCAGGAACAATTTCCAACCAGTATCCATCAGGATCTTCAATAAAGTAGATTCCCATTGCTTCGTTTTCGAAACAGACACATCCCATTTCTTTATGTTTTGCGAGAGATTCTTCGTAACAGTCTGTCTCAAAAGCAAGGTGAAATTCGTTGTCACCAAGATTGTATGGTCGGTCCCAGTCACGAAGCCATGTAAGTTCTAACTGGTGAGAGGTTTTGCTGTCGCCAAGATACACCAGGGTAAAACTTCCGTCTTCTGCATGATGTTCGCGGACAACGTCAAGTCCGAGCGCTTCCTTATAAAAGGCAAGAGATTTTTCCAGATCTCTTACATTAAAATTATTGTGTACAAATTTAAAACTCATAGTCTGCC
>ENA-OQDE01001065-OQDE01001065.1-human-gut-metagenome-genome-assembly--contig:-NODE-1065-length-11973-cov-1.996454_pt1 | contig 11973 bp, 13 predicted proteins | sample MGYA00242768_ERZ504595 | MGnify/ENA primary metagenome ERZ504595 (study PRJEB26092, sample SAMD00036307) | human gut metagenome | host: Homo sapiens | study: EMG produced TPA metagenomics assembly of...
CAGCAACGCCTGGCGTCAGCGTCATAGTTTAATGCCCAGTCAGCTCTTCCCAGCTCTCTTTCTGAAGGGAGTTTTCCACCCGGCGTGGTGATGCCATCTTTCAACCACCGATCCAGTTCTCTTTTGCATTTTCTACGGTGGATTGATTCTCCGCCATTGTTTAATCCTTTTGGTTTAAACCAGATGAAGCATCTTACGCTTACGCCAAAAAAGAAAGCAATTAACGGTGTATGACTTTGCAGATAATTGTGACAAAGCTCTCTATTGACGTAATCACAGACTTATAAGGGAGATACTCGCATTGGTGTGCGCTCACGACAGGTAAAAAAAACCTGCCAGCATGGCAGGTTTTTTATGACTGAAAAGCGAAATTAATCGTCTTTCGGTGCGCGGTTGGCGCGACGACGATCGTTTTCCGTCAGGTGACGTTTACGAATACGGATAGAGGTCGGAGTCACTTCTACCAGTTCGTCATCATCGATGAACTCCAGAGCTTGTTCCAGAGTCATGCGGATAGGCGGAACCAGAACAACGGCTTCGTCAGTACCGGAAGCACGCATGTTGGTCAGTTTCTTACCGGTCAGGCAGTTTACAGTCAGGTCGTTAGAGCGGCTGTGAATACCGATAATTTGACCTTCGTAAACTTCTGCACCGTGACCGAGGAACAGCTTACCGCGATCCTGCAGACCGAACAGCGCGAACGCTACCGCTTTACCCTGACCGTTAGAGATCAGTACACCGTTCTGACGCTGACCCACTTCGCCCGGACGTACGTCGTCGTAGTGGCTGAAGGTGGAGTACAGCAGACCAGTACCGGAAGTCATGGTCATGAACTCAGAACGGAAGCCAATCAGACCACGGCTTGGGATCACGTAGTCGAGACGTACGCGGCCTTTACCGTCTGGATTCATGTTTTTCAGGTCGCCTTTACGTTCGCCCAGCGCCTGCATCACAGAACCCTGATGCTGTTCTTCAACGTCCAGCGTCACGTTTTCATACGGCTCTTGTTTACGACCGTCGATTTCACGGAAGATTACTTTCGGACGGGATACCGCCAGTTCGAAACCTTCACGACGCATGTTTTCGATAAGAACAGACAGGTGCAGTTCGCCACGACCAGAAACGCGGAACGCATCGGCGTCTTCGGTTTCTTCTACGCGCAGCGCAACGTTGTGTACCAGTTCTTTGTTCAGACGATCCAGGATCTGACGAGACGTTACGAACTTACCTTCTTTACCGCAGAACGGCGAGGTGTTAACGCAGAAGAACATAGAAACGGTCGGCTCATCAACGGAGAGTGCCGGCAGCGCTTCAACGTTTTGCGTGTCGCAAACGGTGTCAGAAATGTTCAGTTCGCCCAGGCCCGTGATCGCCACGATATCGCCAGCTTCCGCCAGATCGGTTTCAATACGTTCCAGACCGAGGTGGCCCAGCACTTTACCGACTTTCGCGTTACGGGTTTTGCCTTCGCTATCGATGATAGTGACCTGTTGGTTCGGCTTCACTTTACCGCGCTTGATGCGGCCAATGCCGATAACGCCAACATAGCTGTTGTAATCGAGCTGAGAAATCTGCATCTGGAACGGACCGTCAAGGTCAACGTCCGGCGCAGGAACGTGGTCAACAATCGCCTGGTACAGCGGAGTCATGTCTTCCGCCATATCTTCGTGGTCCAGACCCGCGATACCGTTCAGCGCAGAAGCGTAAACGATCGGGAAGTCCAGCTGCTCGTCGGTCGCGTCGAGGTTAACGAACAGATCGAATACCTGATCCACAACCCAGTCAGGACGCGCGCCAGGGCGGTCAACTTTGTTGATAACAACAATCGCTTCAGGCCGTAAGCAAACGCTTTTTTGGTTACGAAGCGCGTTTGCGGCATCGGGCCGTCAAATGCGTCAACCACCAGCAGCACTGAGTCTACCATGGACATTACACGTTCAACTTCACCACCGAAGTCGGCGTGCCCCGGGGTATCAACGATGTTGATACGGTAATCATTCCATTTGATAGCGGTGTTTTTCGCGAGGATGGTAATCCCACGCTCTTTCTCCAAATCGTTGGAGTCCATCACGCGCTCTTGGGTTTCGGCACGAGAGTCGAACGTACCGGATTGTTGGAGCAGCTTGTCTACCAGGGTGGTTTTACCATGGTCTACGTGCGCGATGATGGCGATATTACGCAATTTTTCGATCACAACTTTGCCTCAGGCATTAGAAATAGCGCGTTATTGTACACGGATTAATCGCACTACAAAACAGGATCACAAACATCCTCCGCAAACAAGTATTGCAGAGTCCCTTTGTGATCGCTTTCACGGAGCATAAAAAGGGTTATCCAAAGGTCATTGCACCAATATGGTGCTTAATGTTTCCATTGAAGCACTATATTGGTGCAACATTCACATCATGGTGCAGCCCTTTTGCACGATGTTAAGCATGATAACGCCTTTTAGGGGCAATTTAAAGTTGGCACAGTTTTCGCTTTATCTTTTTTACGGCGACACGGCCAAAATAATTGCAGATTTCGTTACCACGACGACAATGACCAATCCAGGAGAGTTAAAGTATGTCCGCTGAACACGTACTGACGATGCTGAACGAGCACGAAGTGAAGTTTGTTGATTTGCGCTTCACCGATACCAAAGGTAAAGAACAGCACGTCACTATCCCTGCTCATCAGGTGAATGCTGAATTCTTCGAAGAAGGCAAAATGTTTGACGGCTCCTCGATTGGCGGCTGGAAAGGCATTAACGAATCCGACATGGTGCTGATGCCAGACGCATCCACCGCAGTGATTGACCCGTTCTTCGCCGACTCCACCCTGATTATCCGTTGCGACATCCTTGAACCTGGCACCCTGCAAGGCTATGACCGTGACCCGCGCTCTATTGCGAAGCGCGCCGAAGATTACCTGCGTTCCACTGGCATTGCCGACACCGTACTGTTCGGGCCAGAACCTGAATTCTTCCTGTTCGATGACATCCGTTTCGGATCATCTATCTCCGGTTCCCACGTTGCTATCGACGATATCGAAGGCGCATGGAACTCCTCCACCCAATATGAAGGTGGTAACAAAGGTCACCGTCCGGCAGTGAAAGGCGGTTACTTCCCGGTTCCACCGGTAGACTCGGCTCAGGATATTCGTTCTGAAATGTGTCTGGTGATGGAACAGATGGGTCTGGTGGTTGAAGCCCATCACCACGAAGTAGCGACTGCTGGTCAGAACGAAGTGGCTACCCGCTTCAATACCATGACCAAAAAAGCTGACGAAATTCAGATCTACAAATATGTTGTGCACAACGTAGCGCACCGCTTCGGTAAAACCGCGACCTTTATGCCAAAACCGATGTTCGGTGATAACGGCTCCGGTATGCACTGCCACATGTCGCTGTCTAAAAACGGCGTCAACCTGTTCGCAGGCGACAAATACGCAGGTCTGTCTGAGCAGGCGCTGTACTACATTGGCGGCGTAATCAAACACGCTAAAGCGATTAACGCCCTGGCAAACCCGACCACCAACTCTTATAAGCGTCTGGTCCCGGGCTACGAAGCACCGGTAATGCTGGCTTACTCTGCACGCAACCGTTCTGCGTCTATCCGTATTCCGGTGGTTTCTTCTCCGAAAGCACGTCGTATCGAAGTACGTTTCCCGGACCCGGCAGCTAACCCGTACCTGTGCTTTGCTGCCCTGCTGATGGCCGGTCTTGACGGTATCAAGAACAAGATCCATCCGGGCGAAGCGATGGACAAAAACCTGTATGACCTGCCGCCGGAAGAAGCGAAAGAGATCCCACAGGTTGCTGGTTCTCTGGAAGAAGCACTGAACGAACTGGATCTGGACCGCGAGTTCCTGAAAGCCGGTGGCGTGTTCACTGATGAAGCGATCGATGCGTACATCGCTCTGCGTCGCGAAGAAGATGACCGCGTGCGTATGACTCCGCATCCGGTAGAGTTTGAGCTGTACTACAGCGTCTAATAGTTGAAGTTGTACTACCCGGCGCAACAACGCCGGGATTTAGTTGCCGTGGAAACTTTCAGCCCATCTCTGCATGGCTTTTTTCTCCGTCAATTCTCTGATGCTTCGCGCTTTTTATCCGTAAAAAGTATAATGCACTAAAATGGTGCAACCTGTTCAGGAGACTGCTTTATGGCAACAGGCACGCAGCCCGATGCTGGGCAGATCCTCAACTCGCTGATTAACAGTATTTTGTTAATTGATGACAATCTGGCGATCCATTACGCCAACCCCGCCGCGCAACAACTGCTCGCCCAAGCTCCCGCAAATTGTTTGGTACGCCGTTACCGGAACTGTTGAGCTACTTCTCATTAAATATCGAGCTGATGCAAGAAAGTCTGGAGGCGGGGCAAGGCTTTACCGATAACGAAGTGACGCTGGTCATCGACGGGCGCTCGCATATCCTTTCTGTGACGGCCCAGCGTATGCCGGACGGCATGATCCTGCTGGAGATGGCTCCGATGGATAACCAGCGCCGCTTAAGTCAGGAACAGCTACAGCACGCCCAGCAGGTTGCTGCCCGTGATTTAGTGCGCGGCCTGGCACATGAGATTAAAAATCCGCTTGGCGGTTTACGTGGCGCGGCGCAGCTGCTCAGCAAAGCATTACCTGACCCGTCACTACTTGAATATACCAAAGTGATTATCGAACAGGCGGACCGACTGCGAAATCTGGTCGACCGTCTGTTGGGACCGCAGCTGCCCGGTACGCGCGTTACCGAAAGTATTCACAAAGTAGCTGAACGCGTGGTGACGCTGGTGTCGATGGAACTGCCGGGCAACGTGCGGCTGATTCGCGATTACGACCCCAGCCTGCCGGAACTGGCACACGACCCTGATCAAATTGAACAGGTCTTGCTGAATATTGTGCGCAATGCGCTACAGGCGCTGGGGCCAGAGGGTGGTGAAATCATTCTGCGTACCCGCACAGCTTTCCAACTGACCTTACACGGCGAGCGTTATCGGCTGGCGGCGCGAATTGATGTGGAAGATAACGGGCCAGGTATTCCGCCTCATTTGCAGGATACGCTGTTTTACCCGATGGTCAGCGGCCGCGAAGGTGGCACCGGGCTTGGCTTATCCATCGCCCGTAATTTGATTGATCAGCATTCAGGCAAAATTGAATTTACCAGTTGGCCAGGTCATACCGAGTTCTCGGTTTACCTGCCTATCAGGAAATAAAGGTGACGTTTATGCAACGAGGGATAGTCTGGGTAGTCGATGACGATAGTTCCATCCGTTGGGTGCTTGAACGTGCGCTCGCTGGAGCGGGGTTAACCTGTACGACATTTGAGAACGGCGCGGAAGTACTTGAGGCGCTGGCGAGCAAAACGCCGGATGTGCTGCTTTCAGATATCCGTATGCCGGGAATGGACGGGCTGGCGCTGCTCAAGCAGATTAAACAGCGCCATCCGATGCTTCCGGTCATCATTATGACCGCACATTCCGATCTGGATGCTGCCGTCAGCGCCTATCAACAAGGGGCGTTTGATTATCTGCCCAAACCGTTTGATATCGACGAAGCCGTCGCGCTGGTTGAGCGCGCCATCAGTCATTACCAGGAACAGCAGCAGCCGCGTAATGTTCAGCTTAACGGCCCAACGACCGATATCATCGGCGAAGCGCCAGCCATGCAGGACGTGTTCCGTATTATCGGTCGGCTTTCGCGTTCTTCTATTAGCGTGCTGATTAACGGCGAATCCGGCACCGGTAAAGAACTGGTCGCTCATGCCCTGCATCGCCACAGTCCGAGAGCCAAAGCGCCATTTATCGCGCTGAATATGGCGGCTATTCCGAAGGATTTGATCGAATCAGAACTGTTTGGTCACGAGAAAGGCGCGTTTACCGGCGCGAATACCATTCGTCAGGGGCGTTTTGAACAGGCCGATGGTGGCACATTATTCCTCGATGAAATTGGCGATATGCCGCTGGATGTGCAGACCGTTTGCTGCGCGTACTGGCAGATGGTCAGTTTTATCGCGTTGGTGGCTATGCGCCGGTGAAAGTAGATGTGCGGATTATCGCTGCCACTCACCAGAATCTTGAACAGCGGGTGCAGGAAGGCAAGTTCCGTGAGGATCTGTTCCACCGCCTGAACGTCATCCGCGTTCATCTGCCGCCGCTGCGCGAACGTCGGGAAGATATTCCCCGTCTGGCACGCCATTTTTACAGGTTGCCGCGCGCGAACTGGGCGTAGAAGCGAAGTTACTGCATCCGGAAACCGAAGCCGCGCTGACGCGTCTGGCGTGGCCAGGCAACGTGCGCCAGCTGGAAAACACCTGCCGCTGGCTAACGGTAATGGCTTCCGGGCAGGAAGTGTTGATTCAGGATTTGCCTGGCGAACTGTTTGAATCAACGGTTGCGGAGAGTACTTCGCAAATGCAACCGGACAGTTGGGCGACGCTGTTAGCGCAGTGGGCAGACAGGGCGCTGCGTTCCGGTCATCAAAATCTGCTTTCCGAAGCGCAGCCTGAGCTGGAGCGGACGTTACTGACGACCGCGTTGCGACATACGCAAGGGCATAAACAGGAAGCGGCGCGGCTACTCGGCTGGGGGCGTAACACTCTGACGCGGAAGTTAAAAGAGCTGGGGATGGAGTGATTCACGGCTTGTGTGTAAAGATTGATTATTGAGCGCAAATTGCTGGTATTTTGCGCTTTACTGTTCCGATAAGTTCAGTATGATCTTGCCCGGAAAACGGGGAGAGTCATTATGCTGGAATCAATAATTAATCTGGTATCGAGTGGCGCAGTTGACAGCCACACACCGCAAACTGCCGTTGCTGCCGTGCTGTGTGCCGCGATGATTGGGCTGTTTAGTTGAGTTTCAGATTGCTGATGAAGTGCTCTTTGTTCATGCCGGATGCGGCGTGAACGCCTTATCCGGCCTACAAAAGCAATATTTTCAACAGGTTTTGTAGGCTGATAAGCGTAGCGCATCAGGCAATCTTGTTCTCAGCACATTGATGGCGCTTTCGTTTTCTACTTTGTAAACGAAGCGCCATTCACTATTCAAATCACCCGAGAGAACTGCTGCATCCGCGCTTTCTGGCGCAGATAGGTATCAAAGCACATGCAAATGTTGCGGATAAGCAGGCGACCTTTCGCCCTCACCTGAATCCCCTTCTCATCCACATCCACCAGCATCTTTGCTAACGGGGCGAGCAGCTTGAGATCTTCGGCAAAGTAATCAGCGAAGTGCAAATCCCACTGTTGCTCAATGGGGGCGTAATCCAGACGGAAGTTGCAGATGAGCGACTTAATCACATCGCGGCGAATACAGTCATCACGCGTTAGCGCAATACCACGCCACAGCGCATTGCCTTGTTCATCCACTTGCTGATAGTACTGCTTCAACTCTTTCTGGTTCTGCGCGTAGCAGTCGCCAATCATGCTGATGGCGGAAACACCCATCCCCAGCAGATCGGTATCGCCCTGAGTGGTGTAGCCCTGGAAGTTACGGTGCAGCACGCCTTCACGCTGGGCCACCGCCAGCTCGTCATCCGGACGGGCAAAGTGATCCATACCGATAACTGATAGCCCGATTGCGTCAGGAAGGCGATGGTTTCCTGCAGGATATCGAGTTTTTGCTGCGGACTCGGCAGGTCAGCATCTTTGATTTTGCGCTGAGCAGCAAATGGTCGGCAGATGCGCGTAGTTAAAGACACTCAGACGATCGGGGTTCAGCTCCGCCACGCGTTTCAGGGTAAAAGCGAAACTCTCCGGCGTCTGTTTCGGCAGGCCGTAAATCAGGTCGATGTTGGTGGAGGTAAAACCAATCTCACGCGCATGGTTAAGCAGTGCAAAGATGAACTCTTCATCCTGCTCGCGGTTAACCAGACGTTGCACTTCTTTGTTGAAGTCCTGCACGCCCATGCTCAGGCGATTAAAGCCCTCGGCGCGTAAATGATCGAGTACATCCAGTTCGATTTCGCGCGGATCGACTTCGATCGAAATCTCCGCATCGGCATTGAACTGGAAGTTTCGCGCAGCAGCTTCATCAGACGGCTGATTTGCGCTTTGTTCAGATACGTCGGCGTACCACCGCCCCAGTGCAGCTGGCTCACCTTGCGCCCGGCAAAAAGCGGTGCACGATGGACGATTTCTTGCTCCAGCGCGTCCAGATACTGATCGGCCTTGTGCTGCTGGCGAGTAACAATCTTATTGCAACCGCAGAAGTAACAAAGCTTATGGCAGAACGGAATATGTACGTAGAGAGATAATGGACGCTCAGGATAGCGCGCCACGGCTTGTAAAAACGCCTGTTCGCCGAAGTCTTCTGAAAACTCCAGCGCGGTCGGGTACGAGGTGTATCGTGGCCCGGAATAGTTATATTTCTGGATCAGGGCCAGATCCCAGTCGATTTGCTGTACAGACATGCTCACTCCTTCCGATGGCGTCTCTGGCGGCTACGGCGTACCGGCGGATGCCCGTTTCGGGTCATCAGCCGGTTGCGCAGCCACTTTTGTCGCCGCGACAACCGCTGTAGTTTAACGAATAACCACACCAGATAACATATAACCGGAAGGGTTATCAGCAGAACGGGAAGGCCCACGGCGGCAATCCGTTAGTTGCCCCGCAGCAGACGCATCATGTCTTCTTGCTTCTCGTCTTCTTCCTCTTCTTCGTCATCGTCATAAGAGAGGCCGAGCTTCTGCATCAACTCATCAATACGATCCAGCTTGGCATCCACAGGATTGCTCTTCGGCGCTCAGGGTTTCGCCTGCTTCCAGACGTTCCAGCAGCGCATCCAGACGCTCATCCGTTTCCAGTAACTCCAACTCCGCCTGCGGTGAAAGCATAGGTTCTCACTCTTCGGTTTGTGCTGTTTGGTGACTTTTTCAGTCACGCCCAATGGAATAGGGGTTTTACTGCCAATACGTGGATCTTTCGGTGCGTTCTGGCCTTTGCTGCCTGACGTGGTGTTACCGCCCGCTGCGCGGCTGCCCGGCGCATGACCACGACGTTTTTTCTGACGCTTACGGTCACGAGCTTCCTGATCCAGCTCCTCGCGTGTTTTTCGACGCGCTTTTGCATGACCTTTGCTGCGTGAGTTTGAAGATGATGGTTTCATAATGGTTCGTCTTTTAGCCGTTTTATTCAGTATAGATTTGCGGCGGAATCTAACAGAAAGCAAGCAAAGAAAAAAGGCGACAGATTACTCTGTCGCCTTTTTTCCTGACTCATAACCTTAACGGGTCTTACAATCCTTGCAGGCCGCCAACACACCCTGTTTTTCCTTTAGCCGGAACAATCCGTGTTGATTCCATTTCCGTTTAATTACGTCTCCGGACGTTTGTCTTCCTGACAATCCTCTGTCTTCGCCTCCTGGCGCTCCTGACCCTCATCCTGAGTCATTGTTCCTGTTAGCGTCCTCGCTCTATGGGTGCTACTTTACGCCTTTGCTTTAAACAAACAATCAACCGCCATCAGTATTTGCACATTTTCAGAGTTTTATATAAAAGCAATTAACTGATTTATATAGCTTATTTGACATGCATCGCAGAATTTTCTCTGCTATTTCGCATAAAGACTATCGCAATGTCTCACAAAGCGTATGGCTTTTACTTACAACGCTCACGCCGAAAAATCCGCCTTTTATTATGGTTCAGGTATAATCGCCGCAAAGCTTTGACTGACGGAGACGACCGCTTTGACTAATTTGAATTATCAACAGACGCATTTTGTGATGAGTGCGCCTGATATTCGCCACTTACCTTCGATACCGGAATTGAAGTGGCTTTTGCAGGCCGTTCCAACGCAGGTAAATCCAGCGCGCTAAACACGCTAACTAACCAGAAAAGCCTGGCTCGTACCTCAAAAACCCCAGGGCGCACCCAGCTTATCAACCTGTTTGAAGTGGCTGACGGCAAGCGTCTGGTTGACCTGCCCGGCTATGGCTACGCGGAAGTCCCGGAAGAGATGAAGCGCAAATGGCAACGCGCGCTCGGCGAATACCTCGAAAAACGTCAGAGCCTGCAAGGTCTGGTGGTGCTAATGGATATTCGCCATCCGCTGAAAGATTTGGATCAACAGATGATTGAGTGGGCGGTAGACAGCAATATCGCCGTGCTGGTGCTGCTGACCAAAGCGGACAAACTGGCAAGCGGCGCACGTAAAGCGCAATTGAATATGGTGCGTGAAGCGGTGCTGGCGTTTAACGGTGATGTGCAGGTTGAAACGTTCTCTTCACTGAAGAAACAAGGCGTGGACAAGCTGCGGCAGAAACTGGATACCTGGTTTAGCGAGATGCAGCCTGTAGAAGAAACGCAGGACGGCGAATAATTTTCTTGCCTTAATGCTTGTGCCGGATGTGGCGTATCCGGCCCGTAAATTCAATAGATTACACTTCTACCGTTGGCCTGATAAACATGGCGCATCAGGCATTACGGATCTTTTCTTTCGCCCAATAAAAAACGCCCCAGTCATTACTGACTGGGGCGGCTAAAATATTCAGCCAAATCCGATTACGTGAAGTAAAAGGTCTGAAAGATAGAACATCTTACCTCTGTACCCTACGCGACTAACTTTACTCTTTTTTGTTCAGTTCAGAAAGCACTTTTTGTAATTTTTTTTCAGTTGTTGCATAGGAATTTCTAATAGCCATCACAAAACGTGACAGCTTATGTTGCTTACTTACGAAAAAAGGGCATGTTCAGGCGAATCTTAGTGCGCCTGATCCCAGTTTTCACCACTCCCCACTTCCACCAGCAACGGCACATCCAGACGGGTACAGTTTTCCATCAGTTGATGAATCTGCTTCGCGACGGCATCGACATCATCTTTATGAACTTCAAATACCAGTTCATCGTGTACCTGCATGATCATACGCACACGCGGTTGCTCAGCCTGTAGCCACGCATCAACGGCAATCATCGCCCGTTTGATAATGTCGGCGGCGGTTCCCTGCATTGGCGCGTTAATGGCTGCACGTTCAGCCGCTGCACGACGAGCACCATTGCTGGATTTGATATCCGGCAGATACAGACGGCGTCCGTCCAGCGTTTCAACGTAGCCCTGCTCTTTCGCCTGAGCACGGGTGCGTTCCATATACTCCAGCACGCCAGGGTAGCGTTCGAAGTAAAGGTCCATGTACTTCTGCGCTTCTTTACGTGGAATGTTCAATTGCCGCGCCAGACCGAAAGCACTCATGCCATAAATCAGACCAAAGTTGATCGCTTTCGCGCTACGGCGTTGCTCGCTGGTTACGGTTTCCAGTGGCAAACCAAACACTTCTGCCGCCGTAGCCCGGTGGATATCTTTTCCTTCCGCGAATGCGGTCAGCAAGCCTTTGTCACGCGAGAGATGCGCCATAATGCGCAGTTCAATCTGCGAGTAGTCCGCATCCACAAACACATAGCCGTCTTCCGGAATAAATACTTTTCGAATCAGACGCCCCAGTTCCATGCGAACCGGTATATTCTGTAAATTCGGCTCTGTACTGCTGATCCGTCCTGTCGCCGTGATCGTCTGATTGAATTTTCCGTGAATTCGTCCGTCTTCTTTAATATATCCCGCAAGTCCATCTGCATAGGTGGATTTCAGCTTTGTAAGCTGGCGATATTCCAAAATCTTGGATACGACCGGATACTCCGGCGCCAGTTTGTCCAAAATATCCGCAGAAGTCGAATATCCTGTCTTTGTCTTTTTGCCATGTGGCAACCCAAGCTTTTCAAACAGAATCACGCCGAGCTGCTTTGGCGAATTGATATTAAATGTCTCTCCTGTCAGTTCGTAGATCTCTTTTTCCAAATCCACAATCTTTTGGCCCAATTGCTCTCCGTAGATATGAAGCGCCTCTGCAGCCACTTTCACGCCATTTTTCTCCATATCGTAAAGTGTAAACACAAGCGGCATCTCAACCTCATCAAAAAGCCGCTCCATTTCCGTCTCTTTAAGTCTCTCACGTAAAATACTGCTGGATGCATATGCCGTATACGCCTCATAACAACTTTTCTGCG
>ENA-OQDE01001067-OQDE01001067.1-human-gut-metagenome-genome-assembly--contig:-NODE-1067-length-11963-cov-7.511152_pt1 | contig 11963 bp, 9 predicted proteins | sample MGYA00242768_ERZ504595 | MGnify/ENA primary metagenome ERZ504595 (study PRJEB26092, sample SAMD00036307) | human gut metagenome | host: Homo sapiens | study: EMG produced TPA metagenomics assembly of...
ATTCAAACCTGTAACCGGCTGATCCGTAGTCAGCTACTCTATTCAGTTGAGCTACGCGGCCATTGTAAAACTAATCGAACTTTTGGTAGTGACCGCGACAGGATTCAAACCTGTAACCGGCTGATCCGTAGTCAGCTACTCTATTCAGTTGAGCTACGCGGCCATTGTTTATTGTTCTTTCGTTTTAACGGGTGCAAAGATACGGACTTTTTTTGAAAATGCAAGCGTTTTACTAAACTTTTTTCTAAAAATTATTCGACGAAACGGGAATTAAACAGCTGCCAGCCTAGTGTTAAACCTACATTCCAATCGTTAGACGGTGAGCTATAGTGATTTACATAGGCACTGATAGAACCGAACGATAATTGAAAGACTAATGAAATTTCTCCAAGATATTCGAATTTTGTGAAAGCTTTCCCGTAATATGCTTGTCCATATTCATCTTTCTTGATAGGAAAGATGGGTATAAATCCATAAAATTCTCCGCGTAATTGAAAAGACTCGCTTACTGGTAGATGGGCATGGCGCCGACTCCGGCATATTGATTAGCACGGAAAGCCTCATTATAGGTTACTTTGCTATGGGCTGTCGGAGTGAATTCTCCTGCCTGCATTAATGTAGCCGTATAATTGTTGGAGAAATTTCGGGATGAGTAATATGCCTCCAGATACGCTCCCAAAGTAAACTTAGGGCTTACCTTATGGTATGTTTCGTTCTGATATGAAACTTGAAGCCAGGATTGTACTTTTTTATAAGGCTCCGGTGTGCCTTTAGTCACTTTGGATACACCTGATCTGAAATGTTCTGTGCCGGTGAAAATTTGTGCAGCCATTTTTTCACGACTTCCTTGTGTGGCAAATTGGCGGGCATTCAAGGTACTTCCTTCCAATACGATAGAGCCTCCGAAGATAGAATAAGTGCTTTCATCATGTTTTGTCTCGCTGAAGTCGATGATATTGGTTTGGAAGTACCTGTCCTCCATACGGGCTATACCCACACCGAATTCAGCTTTTTTACGGCTTAGAAACGGTAATGACACCTTCAATTTTACAAACTCTTCCCTTTTCTTGTTGAAAGCCGGATTGTCTTTGTTGGAAAAGAATTTGGCTTCTTTGAAATAATCGAAGGTAGAGATCGAGGCTATGAATTTATAAGATGTAGGCAGTTTGGTTGGAAAATCGATTCGTGCTGCAAGTTGTACATTATTGTAGACCCGGCCTAACTGTCCGTCAAAATTAAATTCTTTTGAATAATAGTTCAAGTTTTGATAAGAAGCACCAAAATAGACTTGATTGGAGCCACTGGAAGACACGTTTCCACCGACACGAACGGAGAGATTGGCCTCCATTTTGACCTGAAGATTCAAGTCGTAGGTTTGGTCTTTCTCATTATAAACGGCATGAGGAATGATTTCGGATATAATATTATCGGACAACAAACGGAAATATGCTCGTTTGACATCCTCCATAGTGAAAACATCGGAGTCGTTTTCATGAAACTCTTTTTGTATATATTGCTTTTGCTGTTCATTGGCACCGGTTATATTAACTCTTTTGAAACGGAAATCCGGTAAATTGCTCTTATAGGCCAGTCGTTTAACTTTCACTTGTTCGGGGGTGATTCTTCGATGAATTCGGCTTTTTATGGAGTCCATCATTTCTATGGCACGTTTATAACCAATGTCATGCAACTCGTCAAAGCGCTGGAAGTCCATTAAATTGACATCATCATATTTAAAAGTCATGAGGATGCCGAGGGAATCGGGTAAAGAGTAATCTGTCTTTTGCATAATCATATTTTCCAGTTGCCCCATAATGTCACCTTCCTTGGGTTTGCCCGGATTGGCGGATACGGCACTTCCTATAATGATATCTGGATGGAAGGTATCACGCATTACATTCACTGGAAAATTATTGTAAATGCCACCGTCGTATGCCAGTATCGAGTCTATTTCGATAGGCTTGAACATGGCAGGAAAACTCATGGAGGCACGTACGGCATCTCCCAGATCTCCTTTTTTCAATATCAGTGGTCTTTTGTTGTACACATCCGAAGCTATACAGCGGAAGGGAATATACAGGCTGTCAAAATTGGCCTTGCTTGCAGCTGTTGCCTGACCGAATAATTGCAGAAATACAATATTCATCTGAATGGGATCTACAATGCTGGTAGGCAAAAACTGAGGTTTGACATTCTTCAGCGAGTCTTTTAAGGAGATACGGATGTTGATAAATTCGGGTGTTGGAGGATTTTTCTTGAAATAATAGATGTATTTCTCTTCCACATTACCTGAATACCAGCGTTTGAAGTCATCGGATTTGAGTAAAGCCTCCATTTCATCGGGAGAATAGCCCATGGCATAAAGTGAACCGACAATGGCTCCCATGGATGTGCCTGCAATATAATCTATGGGGATACCGTTTTCTTCTAATGCGCGGATAATGCCGATATGGGTTAGGCCTTTGGCACCTCCTCCGCTCAGTACCAGTCCCACTTTCTGTGCATGGATGGGAGGAAGTAGTAAAAAGAGAAGAAAAAGTATATATAGATAATGTTTCATGGATGTCGAATCTTTGTATGTGTGCGCTCCAAATATAGAAAGAAATCTTCGTTTCCAATCGTTTTTTAGAATAAAAAAGCGCCGGAAATGAACTTCCCGACGCTTTTGATAGCAAAATGTGATAGATTTGTTAAATCAGTTCGATACTGCGTTTTACAAAGTTTGTCAAAGCTTCACCTTTCAACATGTTGTTTTGTAACAGAGCAAGGTCAATCAATTGGCGGATTACTTTGTTACCACCTGCGTATTCACCTAAAACAGCTTCTTTCTTGGTCTTTTCATCGGCCAACTTTTTCTCAACATCACTTAATTCATCTTTTTCTGCTTGAGGTATTTCATCGGCTTTTTTACCTTCCTGTGCTTTGTGAAGTTCGTCGTGACGTTTATTCAGACTGGTCATTTCAGCTTCAATAGGTTCAAGAGCAGCTTTGCAAGAGTTGTCCGCATCATTCAAAACTTGTTTCACCAGTTTGTGGTCGACATTCAGAACCAAGTTAAACATATCCGGCATTTCTCCATAGAAACTCATACCTGCCTGGATATTGGCCATTTCTTTCATACGGCGCATATATTCACTTTGGGTAATCATGATAGGAGTTCCTGTCTCGCCTAAAGATTGTGTTTCCACATTGAATTCCACTTTCTTCATCTGTGGTAACTGACTGCGGAATACGGAAGATAGAATATCGCGTTGGCCAACTTCCAAACTGGCATCTTTGCGCTCTTCTTTAGCAATCAGGTGGTCAATTACATCACTGTCCACACGGGTGAAGCGGCTCTTTTCAAATTTCTGCTCGAGCATACTTACCATGGCTACATCCAGCTGACCATCCATTAACAATACGTTGTAGCCTTTGTTTTTGGCCGCATCAATGTAGCTGTATTGTTCGTCTGCATGGGTAGCATACAGATAAATCAAGTTGCCGTCCTTATCTGTTTGGTTATCTTTGATCAAGCTTTGGTATTCTTCGTAAGTGTAATATTTGTCATCTGTGTCTTTCAGCAGAGCAAATTTATTAGCCTTTTCGTAGAAATCTTCTTGAGTCAACATGCCGTAGTTGATGAAAATCTTCAAATCATCCCATTTCTCCTCGAATTCTTTGCGGTCATTCTTAAAAATGGCTTGCAGGCGGTCTGATACTTTCTTAGAAATATAAGTGGAGATTTTCTTCACGTTGGAATCGCTCTGCAAGTAAGAACGGGATACGTTCAACGGGATATCCGGTGAGTCAATCACTCCGTGTAACAGGGTCAGGAAGTCTGGAACAATACCTTCTACCGAGTCGGTGACATAGACCTGGTTGCAGTAAGTTGGATTTTGTTTTTTTGTAATTCAATGTTGCTCTTCACTTTCGGGAAGTACAGAATACCTGTCAGATTGAACGGATAATCCACATTCAGGTGGATCCAGAACAGAGGTTCGTCTGCCATAGGATATAACTCCCGATAGAATTTCTTATAATCTTCGTCTTTCAGCTCTACCGGTTTGCGTGTCCATAAAGGATAGGTTTCGTTGATTACGTTGTCTTCGTTTGTTTCAACCTGCTTTCCATCTTTCCATTCTTTCTTTTTGCCGAATGCAATGGGGATAGGAAGGAAGCGGCAATATTTAGTCAGCAATGAAGAAATACGTGTTTCTTCCAGAAATTCCTTGCAGTCATCATCTATATAAAGGATAATATCCGATCCGCGGCTTTCTTTTTCAACGTTTTCGATAGTGAACTCAGGGCTTCCGTCGCAAGTCCATTTCACAGCTTGTGCTCCTTCTTGGTGGGATTTTGTGATGATTTCCACTTTTTTGGCTACCATGAAGGCAGAATAGAAACCCAGACCAAAGTGTCCGATGATGGCATTGGCATCATCTTTATATTTTTCAAGGAAGTCGTTAGCACCTGAAAAAGCTATCTGATTGATATATTTGTCGATCTCTTCGGCTGTAAGTCCGATACCCCGGTCGGAAATGGTGATGGTATCTTTTCCTAAGCTTACTTTAATGGTAAGATCTCCCATCTCTCCTTTGAATTCACCTTTAGATGCAAGGGTTTTCAGCTTCTGTGTGGCATCTACTGCATTAGAAACTAATTCACGGAGGAATATTTCATGATCACTGTATAAGAACTTTTTAATGATGGGGAAAATGTTCTCAGTGGTTACCCCAATATTTCCTTTTTGCATACTATTTATGGTTTTAAGTTATTATGTTATATATACGTTTGAATCGTCTTTTTGTTGGATGATGGGCAAAAAATGCCAGATACAGTGATATCTGACATTTTGTCTGTTATTTTTTGAATAACTTTGGACTCTTTACTTTTCCACAGTCATGACAATGAGGTCTTTTTCTTTGTCATAGCTTACCTTGATCGTGTCACCAGCTGCCATTTCTGATCCAAGTATCAGCTCGGAGATGCCATCCTCCAAGTTGTTTTGGATGGCACGTTTCAATGGGCGTGCTCCAAACTGTACATCGTAACCTTTGGTGGCTACAAACTTTTTGGCATCTTCGTCAATAACAAGCTTGTAACCAATGTTTTTCACACGACTGTAAAGGCCCTTAAGTTCAATATCAATAATCCGGGTCAGTGCATCCAGATCGAGTTGGTCGAAAGTTATTATTTCGTCCAAACGATTGATGAATTCGGGCGCAAAAGACTTATTCAAAGCTTTTGTAATCACGCTGCGCGAGTATTCTTTGTCATCAGTACGGACCTGGGCGGCAAATCCGATTCCTTTTCCGAATTCTTTCAGTTGGCGGGTTCCAATATTAGATGTCATGATGACTATGGTATTTTTAAAGTCTACAGTTCTGCCATAACTGTCAGTCAACCGACCTTCATCCATCACTTGCAACAATATGTTGAATACATCGGGATGCGCTTTTTCAATTTCATCCAATAAAACGATAGAGTAGGGTTTACGCCTTACTTTCTCCGTCAGCTGCCCACCTTCTTCATAACCTACGTATCCGGGAGGTGCTCCTACCAGACGGGATACGGTGAATTTTTCCATATATTCACTCATGTCAATGCGGATAAGTGCATCTGCTGAACCGAACATTAGTTTCGCTAACTCCTTGGCCAATGAGTCTTGCCGACACCTGTCGGACCTAGAAACATGAATGTACCAATCGGCTTATTAGGATCTTTCAGGCCTACACGGCTTCTTTGAATAGCTTTTACCAGTGTGGCGATTGCTTTGTCCTGACCGATAACTTTAGAAAGCAGATCGTCTTTCATTCCTAATAATTTCATTCCTTCAGCCTGTGCCATTCTTTGTACAGGTACGCCTGACATCATGGAAACGACTTCAGCTATTTGTTCGTCATCTACGTTTCCCGGTTTTCCTTCAGACTTTTTTCCCATTCTTCCTTCAGGGTATCAAGCTGATTCGTATATTCTTTCTCTTTGTCACGATAACTGGCGGCCAGTTCGAAATTCTGTAGCCTGACAGCTTCATTTTTAAGAGATTTCATCTCATCAATCAGTTTTTCCTGTTCTTCTATTTCTTTAGGAGCAGTGATATTAGTAAGATGTACGCGCGAGCCGGCTTCATCTAAAGCATCTATCGCTTTATCGGGGAAGTTACGGTCTGTGATATATCGGTCTGTTAGTTTCACACAAGCTTCAAGGGCTGCATCTGTATAGTTCACATTATGATGATCCTCGTATTTATCCTTGATATTTTTCAATATCTGAAGTGTCTCTTCTGCAGTTGTTGGTTCTACAATAACCTTTTGGAACCGACGTTCCAATGCACCGTCTTTTTCAATGTTTTGGCGGTATTCGTCCAACGTCGTCGCTCCGATGCATTGAATCTCGCCTCTGGCCAATGCGGGTTTCAACATATTGGCTGCATCCATTGAGCCCGCTGCAGAACCTGCTCCCACAATAGTGTGGATTTCATCGATGAAAGAATGATGTTAGGATTCTTCTTCAACTCGTTTAAGATAGAACGAATACGTTCCTCGAATTGTCCACGATATTTAGTGCCTGCGACAACGGCAGTCATATCAAGAGCTATCACTCGTTTGTCAAATAAGATACGTGATACTTTCTTTTCCACAATCCGTAATGCAAGTCCCTCAACAATGGCAGATTTGCCGACTCCCGGTTCGCCAATCAAAATTGGGTTGTTTTTCTTGCGACGGCTCAATATTTGTGCCAGTCGCTCTATTTCCTTCACCCGGCCAACTACAGGATCTAGTTTTCCTTCTTCGGCAGCTTTTGTCATGTCTGTGCCGAAATTGTCGAGTACAGGAGTGTCATTAGCCGGCTTTTTTTGTGCCGGGCGTGCCTGCTGTTGTGCTGCATTTGATTTATTGCCACTTGGACTCTGACGTATATCCTCGTCTTCATCCTCGTCCTCACTGAACCCCAGACCTGCATGGGTGTCTGGTTGTAAAGTGAGTTTGATTTTTTCGTATGTTACGCCATTGCTTTCCAAGACGTGGAAAGCTGCATTATCCTTGACCTTCATAATTGCTAACAAAATATGTTCAGAGTCAGCCGCAATGTTTCTCAATAACTTAGCCTCTAGAATACATAGCTTTAACACTTTGGATGCTTTGTCATTAAAGCTAATATTCTCGTCATAGGTGGTGTCATTTTCTGCATTGTTTTTCACAATGGCCTCCAACTGATTTTTTATGTCCTGTAAGTTTATTTGCAAATTAAACAAAATCTCGATAGCTTTTCCTTCACCTTCACGTATCAGTCCCAACAACAAGTGTTCGGGACCAATATAGCTATTTCGCAGCCTGTTGGCTTCTTCCTTGCTATACATGATGATATCGGACACTCTTTGTGTAAATTGATTGTTCATAAATTTATCGTCCTCCTAAAGTATAGTATTTATTTCCCAGTGTGCAAAGATACACATAATAACAATGCATACCATTGTTTTCTTATTTATATTAGCATAACAAAATGTATGCCAAGCTTTGACAGGCTAAATGGATTAAACAAAAATAAGGGTTATAGCGAACTATTCACAAAGTAAATGAGAAGTGGGAGTGATAATCACTATATACTATAAAATAAGGTATAGGGATACTTTTTACTTATATAAGTAAAAACATTTAATAGACTTAACTTTTTTATGGGTTTTGTTTCGTATGTCGTATAAAAGTAGTACTTTAGCGTGGTTTTTGGTAAACCAAAAAGATGTATAATTAATATTTGTTTAAATGCTAGAACAAGACAGAATTATAAAGATTAACATCGAAGAGGAAATGAAGTCGTCGTACATTGATTACTCAATGTCAGTAATTGTTGCGCGCGCCCTCCCGGATGTTCGCGATGGCTTTAAACCGGTTCATAGACGTATCTTATATGGTATGATTGAACTGGGAAATACCTCCGATAAAGCTTATAAGAAATCAGCAAGAATTGTAGGTGAAGTTTTGGGTAAATATCACCCGCATGGTGACTCTTCCGTGTATGGAGCTTTGGTCAGAATGGCTCAGGATTGGGCTATGAGATATCCGTTGGTAGATGGTCAGGGTAACTTCGGCTCTGTTGATGGTGACAGCCCTGCTGCCATGCGTTATACGGAAGCAAGATTAAAGAAAATAGGTGAAGAGATGATGCAGGATCTTTATAAGGAAACTGTTGATTTTCAGAATAATTTTGATGACACGTTGCAGGAACCGACTGTCATGCCAACACGGATTCCTAACTTGTTGGTAAATGGAGCATCCGGTATTGCTGTAGGTATGGCAACCAATATGCTACCCATAATCTTTCTGAAGTAATCGATGCATGTATTGCTTACATTGACAATAATGATATTGATATTGAAGGGCTTATGCAATATGTAAAAGCACCGGATTTCCCTACAGGTGGATATATATATGGTATAAGCGGGGTACGCGATGCTTACGAAACCGGACGTGGTAGAGTAGTGATGCGTGCTAAGGCTGAGATAGAAACTCATACTACACATGACAAGATCATAGTTAATGAAATTCCTTATAATGTAAATAAGAAGGAATTGATTGAAAATATCGCATCTTTAGTCAATGACAAGAAGATTGATGGTATTTCGTATGTAAATGATGAATCCGACCGTGAAGGTATGCGTATTGTTATTGATGTTAAACGTGATGCAAATGCTAGTGTGGTGCTGAACAAATTGTTCAAAATGACAGCTCTGCAAACTTCATTTGGAGTAAATAATATCGCTCTGGTCCATGGTCGCCCCAAAATGTTGAATCTGAAAGATTTAATCAGATATTTTGTAGAACATCGTCATGATGTGGTAATTCGTCGTACTCAGTATGATTTACGGAAGGCACAGGAGCGTGCTCATATTCTTGAAGGATTGATTATAGCTTCTGATAATATTGATGAAGTGATCCGTATTATTCGTGCTGCAAAAACCCCTAATGATGCCATAGCAGGGTTAATAGAGCGTTTTAATCTGAGTGAAATTCAGGCACGTGCTATTGTAGAAATGCGTTTGCGCCAATTAACAGGTTTGATGCAAGATCAGCTTCACGCAGAATATGAAGAGGTGATGAAACAGATTGCTTATTATGAAGAAATTCTTTCAAATGATGAACTTTGTAAAAAGTAATCAAAGATGAGTTAGTAGAGGTAAAAGAGAAGTATGGGGACGCGCGTCGGTCTGAAATAGTTTATTCTTCAGAAGAATTTAATCCGGAAGATTTTTATGCTGATGATCAGATGGTTATCACGATATCTCATATGGGATATATCAAACGTACTCCTTTATCAGAATTCCGTGCCCAAAATAGGGGTGGAGTTGGATCAAAAGGAAGTGAAACCCGTGATGAAGACTTTGTAGAGCATATTTATCCGGCTACAATGCACAATACTATGATGTTCTTCACTCAGAAAGGTAAGTGCTATTGGTTGAAAGTTTACGAAATTCCCGAAGGAACTAAAAATGCTAAAGGACGCGCTATTCAGAATTTGCTGAATATTGATTCCGATGACGTGGTTACAGCATATCTACGTGTGAAAAACCTTAATGATACCGAGTTCATTAACAGCCATTATGTGCTGTTCTGTACAAAGAATGGCGTCATTAAAAAGACTTTGTTGGAACAATACTCACGGCCTCGCCAGAATGGTGTTAATGCGATAACTATTCGTGAGGATGATAAAGTGATTGAAGTTCGTATGACTAACGGTGATAATGAAATCATTATTGCTAACCGTAACGGGCGTGCAATTCGCTTTCACGAAAGTGCGGTTCGTGTTATGGGACGTACGGCTACAGGGGTGCGTGGTATGACTTTGGATGAAGATGGTGGCGATGAAGTTATCGGTATGATTTGTATAAAAGATCCTGAAGCTGAATCAATTATGGTAGTTTCTGAACAAGGATACGGTAAACGTTCTGATATCGAAGATTATCGTAAGACCAATCGTGGCGGTAAGGGTGTAAAAACGTTGAATATTACAGATAAAACGGGTAAATTGGTAGCTATCAAGTCTGTTACAGATGAGAATGACTTGATGATTATTAATAAATCTGGTATTACAATTCGTTTAAAAGTCGCTGAAGTCCGCATCATGGGACGTGCAACACAAGGTGTGCGATTGATAAATTTGGAGAAACGTAATGACCAAATAGGCTCTGTATGTAAGGTGACATCTGAAGAAGAGGTTACAGATGAAAATTCAAATACAGATCTTGAAAATATAACTGAAGGAGAGAGTGGTGGTACTACTAATTCTGATACTAATTCAGATTTAACTGCCGAAGCAAATAGTGAAGAATAAAATAAATTGTATTATTAAATCCACAAAATCATGAGAAAAGTATTATTTACAGTGGCTTTATTGTTAACAGCTTGCTTTGTGTCTGCACAAGTAAGTGTTGTTAAGGAGGCTAAATCCTTGAAAAGCAAACCTGAAGAAGCTGCAAAAGCTATCGAACCGGCTTTAACTAATCCTGAAACCGCTAATGATCCGGAAACATGGAAATTAGCTGGAGATTTTCAGAAAGCAATTTATGATGAAGAAAACATGAAACTTTATTTACCCGGAGGTCAGGCAGATACAACTAAGCTTTATAACAGCTTAGCTAAGATGTATGACTTCTACTTGAAATGCGATGAAATAGAGCAGGCTAAAGTCCAAAGTGGTGAGTTAAAGAAACCCAAATTCAGAAAGAAGAATGCAGATGCTTTGAAGACTTTGCGTTTAAACCTAGTTAATGGTGGTGGTGATGCTTACAATAAAGGAGATTATGCTGATGCTCTAAAATATTTTGGATTATTTGTTGATGTAGTAAACGAGCCTATGTTTGCTGATGATGATGAGTTGAAGGCTGACACTTTGAATGCATTATATGCTTGTTATGCAACTTTAGCTGCTAATATGCTGAAAGACAATCAAGCTGTCATCAAATATGGCAATATAGGTAAGAATCATAAAGAAGAAGGTTATAGAGCATTAATGTGCTTGGCTGAAACATATGGTCAGAAAGAAGGTGGTGATTCTGCAAAATGGCTTGAAGTAATCAAAGAAGGTACTGAATCGTTTCCTAAGCAAGAATACTTTGTTGGTAATATTATGGATTATTATATTCAAAAAGGTATGGTTGATGAGGGTTTGGCTCAAATTAATAAATTGCTTGCTACGAGTGAAACTCCGTACTATCTTTATGTAAAAGGTATCTTATTGTATGAGAAAAAGCAGTATGATGATGCAGTTGCTATATTTAATAAAATTATTTCAAACAACGGAGATTTAGTTGCTGAAGCATATTCAAAGATTGGTGATTGTTATTTTTTCCCAGCCCAGATTATTGTTGAGGAAAATGCAAAGTTAGCTATTGATGATCCCAAATACAATGAAAACGAAAATAAGATTAAAGAGTTGTATGAGAAAGCTAAACCATATTATGAGAAGGCAAAAGAATTAAAGCCTGATAATAAAGCTTTGTGGGGAAATTATTTGCTAAATATTTATTGGAAGTTAAATAGAGCTGAATATGATTCTTTGGAAAAAGAATTAGGATATTAATACGATCTTTCTATTTATTTATGCACAAAGCTCGGACTTTTCCAGTCTGGGCTTTGTTATTATCTAAAGTTTATGTATCTTTAGATATTAGTTTTTGCGTTATGGCAAAATTTATTTTCGTCTTTATTAATCAACCAATCCCTTTTTCAAGTCTATTTACGCGAGCCATTTTTGATATATAATCAGTATTATGTTTAATTAAATACTAAGTGGGGACATTCATTAAATATTACAAAATCAGCCAACTAATTCATACACAAAGTATTGCGAATTAGTTGCTTTTTGTATCTTTAGGTATTCCCCCGAAAATAAGATTTGACGGCCAAAACGGGGGAAATATCCAAACTAATAAGATATGGCAAAGATAGTGAATATTTCAGAAATTCACCCTACTTTGGGTTTTA
>ENA-OQDE01001069-OQDE01001069.1-human-gut-metagenome-genome-assembly--contig:-NODE-1069-length-11943-cov-2.967248_pt1 | contig 11943 bp, 18 predicted proteins | sample MGYA00242768_ERZ504595 | MGnify/ENA primary metagenome ERZ504595 (study PRJEB26092, sample SAMD00036307) | human gut metagenome | host: Homo sapiens | study: EMG produced TPA metagenomics assembly of...
AAGTAAAGATATCGTGCTGCCCTTTGCAGGTCAGTAAGCTCAACCTGATTCTCAATCTCATAGCGATATTTGCGAAAACAACTCACGAGATTGTAACCAATCAATCTCCTTTTGTAGAGCAGAACAATTGTATTTTATCTGCTTATAAAGGTTAATCAGGTCACCGTCAATATCATTAAATATCTCAATTTGACCTTTGATTTTATCCTTACCGAATAAGACCCAGCCTGCACCGCCACACACCTCTATGTAGCGGTTACAATCGCTGGGAATGAGTGAAATAATCTGATTTTTAAGGTGGCTTTTGCCTCCTATCCAACCAATAAAACTACGCACTTTTGTACCTCCATAATAACTTTTAGGGGCGTTATTATGGATCAAAAAATCACTTTAAAAACTTGCGGTCAACAAATACAATGCTGTTACTCTTTGGGTAGCAATTTCTGCCATTCCTGCATTTTTACCCCTTTCTACAATGTAACGCACGGTTACTCTTGTACCTTTAGGGATTATGCCAAATTTAACTTTCTTGTCGGGGTGTGTATAAATATTAGCGGTTGCGTTTGCTGTCATTTTTGGGTATTTTGATAATGATGAATTATTATTGATTCTCGTATTCTGTACAAATCCCGTTTTGTTTTTGTACTTAATTTTACTCCAACCATAGCCATCATCATAAATATGTGTAATGCTTGAATTTTTAGGCATTATACAAATATTTTTGCAATCACCATAGGCATACGCTTTTGATTTGAGTTTACTCTCCGTTGTAATCTTATTATGAGCGACAGATGCGTTTGCTTTATATGTAACTCCAAATGCGGAACACAAGCCTTTGCAGATAGCTTCGCCAATTTTTGTAGTGTTATTGATAATCCACTTAGCAAGAGTTGAATTATCGTGAAATTCGCACTCACAGTAAACGCACTTTGCGTGCGTCTGATTGATTTCAGCAAGGCTGTTCATCGAAATCCCCCTGCCATTTCGTGTGAGCTTTACAAGTTCGTTGTAAACCGGCTGTGCGTACTTGAGATTTTCCGCAGAACGGTTATAAACAAATACATTTGTACCCTTGCCGCCACCAGCGTTTGTATGGATGCAAACATGGACATCAGCTCCAAAGTTATTACTTTCAGAAATTGATGTGTACATATTCTGACCTTTCGGAGCACGCTTTACAGTAAATCCGCAACGCTTCAAGGCGGTTTCTGCTGCAATTGCAATCTTATTGCATTGTTCCATTTCTGTGGTATTGCCGTATGCGTATGAATTTGCATATTGATTTGACGGACTGAGATAGATTCTTTTTGTTGACATAATATTATTCCTCGCTTTCGTCTGTTTTGTTATATTTATAAGCTGACAAGCCGAGCAGAGCGCCTAAGAAGGTGTCAACGGCTGTGATAGTGCCTACAATCTGTTCGCCGTATGGCAAGCCCCAAATGCCTGCTACGGCAAAGTAAAGTGTACCGACTGCAGGCAGTACGATAAGAGCAATGTATTTAAGTACATCATAGATTTTGTTTGTCATTTTCATTATTATCATCCTTTCAGTTTAAATCTTCCGCCGAATGTGCCGACTGGTTGAGGTACTTATCAATCTTATTGATAGCCTCGGTAACTCTGCCGTTACAACCCTGCTGTTTCAGACCATCAAGACACGCACGGAGTGCATACATTGTCAAGGTCTGCTCGCCTTTGATTTTTTTGATTTCAGCGTTCTGCTTTTTGTTGTTTTCGATAAATTTAAAAACACCAAATACAACACCGCCAATTAAAGCTAACGCAGATATGATTTCGGCAAGCTGTACAATATCAATCTTCATCGCTTACACCTCGCTTTCTTCTATCATCGGCTCGTCAACGGTTGGGCCTGTTCCCCAAACTGCCATAACGGCATTGTAATATTCATCAGACAGCACCGTTTTGAGCTGTTCTCTGCCCGATTTGCTGTTCATGTAGGCATTGCGGATGTTACCGCCTACCTGCATTTCTTCACCGTTAAAGGTCAAAAACTGCTGTCTGAGTACCGACACGCTGTCCTTTGTGAGCATATCAAGTGTAATTTTTTCTTTAAGTTCCATAATTTTTACCTCCGTTATTTGATTTTGTACAAGCAAATCACATTAATTTGCTCGCCGTCTGCGAATGTATATACGGTCTTATCCTGAGTCGAAAACTGTAGCCAAGTGTTATTTTTCGGAATGGCAAATTTAAAGAGCTTGCCAAGGTTTGAAATACCGACACAAAAAACATTGTCCTCGGAAATACATTTGTACGGCAAATCAATCAGCGGACACATGCTATTGCCACCAAGAGATACTGCGTTCATTTTGACCGTTGCACTGACGATTACGATGTCACCAATCGTCTTATATGTACAGTTTGCAGTTTTGATTTTATCGGTGACGGTTGAATACGGTGTAAGCGTTGATGTACCACTTTCAATATTTGACGAATCGTATTTAGTCGCCAAGGCGGTTTTATCTGCTTTCACAAGCAGAGCGTTGTAACTGCTCCGCTTGTGAGGTAACACGGGCTGTTATTTTTTGGTTCGCTGTCGAACGGCATTGAATCGAGCTTTCGGGCAAGTTTTTTATCTGTTCCTTCTCGTGTATATGCGTCTGAAATGCCGTACCTGCGAGAGTATTGGCTTTATCAGCTTTTTTTGCAAGATTTGTGTCGACTGTATCAAGCCTTGCCCCAAGTGAATTAGAACCACCTCTTGCCGTGGCTATTTCGGTTTCAAGTGCAATTGCCCCGTCTGTTGCCTGTTCAATCCCCTCGTCCATATGGTTGAGGTTGTCGGCAGTCAGCGGAGTTGCTGTTGAGGGGGTATTTTCCCAGTTCATTCGTGTGTATTTGTTCAAAATTATTCTCCTTTCGCTGTGATTTTGTCTGTGAGTGCCTGTATGCCCGTAAGCTCTCTCGATAACACATATGATGTCACGGTTGCGGTTTGCGGAGTGCCGTCAGCGTTATAGGCATAGTTGCCGTCAGCGTCGGTAACATAGTATTTGATTTGCACCATATCGCCCGGCTCAACCCACAATCTGCCGTCAAGGGTTGCCTCGATAGGCTTATAAATTTTATGGTGTATTCGCTTGCCTGTATCGCCTGAAAACAAATTTTCAAACTTGTGTATCCACGCACCGCCTGCATTATCGTTTTCCTGCCATACAAGAATGTTGTCTGTCATATCATAGGTTTTACCGCTTAAAAACTTGTAGCTACGCACCTTTGCGGTTCGTGTAGAACCTCCGATTGCAAAGTCAACAGTCCCGTATGTACCGCTTGATTTTTCGTCAGCGTTGAATGCCTCGTAAAAGTCATATTTTTCTGCTTTTGTTGTATCGGTTTCAAGGTTGACAAAAACAATGTTACCGCCTTTTCGGTTATCGGGTTTAACAAAAGCAAACACACCGAGCATTTCCGCTGTATAATTAAGCAATTGACCGTAATTAACCTTTTCGGAATCATCAAGCCATACTTTGTTAAAAATTTTCATATTATTAACAGTCAGATTCTCAACCTTGTTGATAACCTCGTTAAGTAAACGGTCGGATAAAAATGGGCATCAGGTTGACCGCATAGGTTAATAAATTTTTCAGAAACCATTGCCAACAGTGCATAGACCGAAGTACTGTTAGAATTGTTATTCCAGAGCTTTTGCAGAGCGTTTGTACAGTCGGTTTCATAAAGCTGTGAAATCACATCATAGGCGGTTATGCTGATTTTGTTCTGATCCGTTTTATTGACCTCGGCTTTGTCAATCATACCGTTAAAAATGCACCACGACTTTGTTGTCACGGCTTCGCCGGATAGAGAGTGTCGCTTGGATACAATGAACTGCTCGGCAGTATCGGAGAGCCTGACGGAAAAGTTTGTGTCAGCTTAACTAAAATCCAACAACCGACAAGTTTTGAAACATCAAAGGTTCTGCCAACGGTGTTCAGCAGTCCGATTTTAAATTCTGAGGCAATGCAACCGCCAAACTTCAACTTATTTTCGTCACAAATCGACTGTTTAAGGCTCATACTTTCGCTTTCAATGTTGGTTTCGGTGATGACATCAAACTTACTGTCAGATGAAAAGATTTCAAGCTTGTTTGAAATCAGTTCGTTAATGATTTTCTGCTTGTGCGTACTTGAAATAGATAGCAATCTGTCACCCCCTTAATACTCAATAAAAGTGAAAGTCACGGCATTGTATATGATGTTGTTTTTGGTGATTTTCTTGACCTGATAGGTGATGTCGGGCATATAGGCGGTCATTGTGCGATATGCAAGAAGTTCATCGTCCCAATACTCGACACGGATTTTACGCTGTTGAGAGTTGTCCCACGAACTATTCAAAGCACTTCTAATCGACTGCATTTGTGCAAGGGTGAGTTCGTCAACGGTTGTAAACTCAATTCTCGACTTGTAATTTGGCGAAGTTGTTCGGTGCAGAAGATTGTTGCTGTCACGGTATGCCTTGATTTCGGTTCTCTGGAGTGGAGTGCCGTTGTAGTTATCCTTTGCAATTAGCTCGTGCGGAAACAGCTTACCGCTCTTAGGGAACCTTATTAAATAACCTTTAAAATTTGCCATGTCATCATCTCCTAACCTAACGCACCGACACCGTGACGCTTTTTGACTGCGTTGTTGCGTTTTACAATGTTGTTAAAAATCACTTCACCGTCAAGATTTACAGTAAGGTTAATGTCACCGCTGTCACCTGTTGAGCCTATCTCTGCCATAGCCTCAATAAGTGCCTGTTTGATAGTTGAAATTGGCGAAACAACCTCAGCCTCACGCTTGTTATCACCGAGTACGGCAAGAAATTCACCGTAATTTGCCGGAACAACCGTACCTGTGGCAAGTCGGGGAACTGTAATGTTAGGCAGTCCAACATTGCCGTTTACGCCCCCTAACGCTTCATAAGCAATCTTTGCCGCTGTACTCATTCCGCCTGAAATAGCACTGCCGAGACTGTTGAACGGACTAACAAAATTGTTGATAAAGCCTTCCGTTTTGCCCAAAATCGAATTAAAAGAATTTGTAAACACATTTTCCAAGCTGTCCATACATACCATAAGGTGAAGCTTCATGGAATTAATACCATTAATCAATCCTTGCATAACATATACACCTGTTTTGTATGTTTTCTTTGACGGTGAATGACAGTCCACACCGTCTTTGCCGTTAAGAGCGTCAAGATATGTAGAGGCTGTTTCAAGACCTTTTTTTCTAACATCTCCGATATATTCTTTGACACCTGTAGACATGCCAAAAACCATATTTTTGCCTGAATCCTTGGCAGCTTGTGTAAGATTATCCAAAGAATTCCATTGAGATTTTTGAACCTGTTCGGTGCTGATAAGACCTGCATTATATGCCATAAGAACCGCAGAGGCATCACTGTAATTACCGTTTACAACTGCCTGCATTCGCGCAAGGTCTGAACTGTTAAGCTCAAGCTGTGCCGCCTTTTCACAGGTTTCATCGTAACCTAAACTTGCTTCGTCAAGTTTGCTTTTCAGTTCTTCGTATTCATCTTTCAACTTTCCGTAAGAGGTGTTTGCTTTTCGGTCAACACTCTGTAATGTCCAAAAATCAGGAACATCTAAATTGAGATTATCATAGTTCCATTTTTCCTTAAATTCATCAAGAGCCTGTTGCGCTTGTTTGTACTTAACAGCCGCATCACTTACGCTCTTGTTTGATTTAATCATCGCCTTTGAATTTTCTTCCATAAGGTCAGAAATTGCACTTGAACTTGCAACCTGCTTGTACTTCAAAATAAGTTTGTCAAGTTTTGTTATGATTTCATCGGTATTACCGTTTATACGAATTTTGCCTTTATCATCTTTTAATATATACTTATCCCAAGCTTTTTCAAATTCAGGGTACTTGTCAGAAAAATACTCGCCGATAGTTTCAAGCTCTGCCTGTTCCTCAGGGGTAAGATTAGCCTTTTGCAAGAGTTCATCAAGACGCTCTTTGTAATTGTCAATAACTCCCATATCCGTGGAAGTATTATCAAGCGATTCTTTGATTTCGTCGCATAAAGTGCTGACATCTTCTTTACACTGATTAACTGCATCAACATAACCCTGCATTTCTTCTGTTGCCTGTTTAAATCCGAGCTTTTCAAGTTCTTCGTCATTAGCAAGTTTAATAGCAGTCACAAGACCTGTCAGCGCACTTGCAACACCGCCTACAACAGCAAGGACAGGGTGCGTGCTAAAAACAGTAACCATACCGTCTATTGCGTTTTTTATCCTGTCTATGCCTTTTGCAATAGCTTGTGCAGTTTTAAAAATCACAAGAGCTGTGCCGAAACTGACTAATGCTCCTGCAAGCGCCTGCAAAGCGTCTGCACTTATTGAACCTACCATTTACCCAAAAGCTCTAACGCTCCTGCAAGGGCTTCTACAAGTTTCGGAACTGCTTCTTCAATTGTCCATTTTGCAAGTGGGAGAAGAATATTCTTGTATGCCTGTTTCAGCTTATCTCCGCAGGCTTTGAGCAAATCCCTGAACGCCTGTCCGAGGTCGGCAACGGCTGATACAAGCGGTGACAAATCAAGACTTTCAAGCCATTCAAGGCGAATCTCTGACATATCGCTCAAAAAGCCTGTGATATCTTCAACAATGCCAAGGATTGCTTCCCAAATCTTTTTGCCCGATTCATTTTTGTCCCAAGCCTGTTTGATTTTAGTCCGCAGAGTTTTGGTGTAGTTGTTGCAGTTTTTGATAATATTCAGAATATTAGTCCAAATTCTCTCACCGGTGCCATTACTCCAAACTTTGTGAAAATCCTCTGCAATCGTATTTACAAGTTCAAGCAAGCTGTTCCATTTGTCGATAATGGATTGCACAACCTCGTCACCAAGTCCTGCCTTATTCCAAGCCTTTGTAAACGCTCCCGAAATATCACCGATGATATCAAAAACATTTTTCAAAAGCTGTTTGATGTTTCCGATAATCTTTTCGCCTGTGCCGTTTTTCCACACTCTCTTCCACGATTCGCCGATTGAAACAAAAGCATTTTTCAGATTATTCAAGGCTCTTTTAATGCTGTCAAAAACCTTGTTTGTACGCTTTTCAATCGCTGTTGCGGCAGTATCAAGTGCGTTAACTGCGGCTTTAGAGGATTTCTTTGTGGGGCCGTTTACTGCTGTGCTGTCATCTGATGAACTGTTTTCAAGGCTCATCACATTGAGCCTGTCAAATCCTTGAAGATTGTCTTTAATTTCCTTTGTCTTTTTCGATGTTGTGGCAAGTGCAGAGTTTGCACTCTTTGTTTCATCGGTGAGGTCTGTCATTTCAGAGCTTGCGGAATTTGCGGAATTATCGGTCGCAGATGAATAGCCGAAAACCTGTTCCGTAAAGCTTTTGAATTTTTCCGTTGCAACATCTAATTTTTCTATAAAGGAATTAAGATTTTTTAACAGCGGAGAAAACACATTGATAAGACCTTGACCGAGTGTAGCTTTCAGGCTGTCAAGTCGGAGCTGTAAAATTCTTGTCTGATTCGCCCAACTGTCCTGCGTTCGGGCAAAGTCACCCGTCGCATTTGCGAGCTGGTCTTGAACAAACTTGTAACGCAATGTTACTTTTTCGGCTTCGGTCATTTTGGCTGTGGTTTTGCCGTAACCGTTTGCAAGAGCATAGCTATCAAGTGCGGTCTGCGTCATTACGATGCCTAAATCTTTTAAAGTTTCGGTTTCGCCCGAAAATACTGATTTAAGTTTTGTATAGGCTTCGTCCTGTCTGATGTTGTAGAATGAAGCAACATCGCCTGCAAGTCCTGTCAGCGTGGTTGACATATCATAGGCTTCTTTCTCTGTAAAACCGAAAGCCTCAGCCATTGAGCCGAAAGTACCGACATACCGCTTTGCCATTGTTTCGGACAAACCAAAAGAATTAGCTGCACTTTTTGCCCACTTGTCAACCTGTTTGGTCATTGCCGGAAAAGTAACATCAACAACATTCTGCACCTCCGCAAGGTCAGAACCAAGCTCAATGCACTCTTTGCCGAAATTTGTAATTGCATAAGTGCTGAAAGCAACAGCGGCAGTCTTTGCAAAGGTCTTAAGCTGATTTTTTACCTTTTCGATTGATTTGGTAACAGTAGTATTAACCTGTGCCAAACCGCCGTTAAAACCCGATGTATCAAGTTTCGTGTCAAAATTCAGATAACCGTCAACCGCCATATTTTCACATCCTTTCATTTAAAAATGGGCATAAAAACAGCGCACACCGTCATGATGTACGCTAATAAAATTTTGCAAAAGAACAGCCACCCCCGTTTGGAGTGGCTTTTTGTTTTAGTTTGATTTGCTTGAAACAGCGTTGTACATTTTCACCTCAGACAAAATCGACATATTTAGCGTCAACGATAATTACACTGCCATCAGAATAGTAAGTAGATTTTACTTCTCTTATTGTTCCATAAATTTCTACTTTTTGATTTCTTTCGTAATATTCAGCGTCACCGTGTACATCTATAAGATTTCCGCTTTTATCTTTCAGCACGAACCAAGTTCCGTCATCTTTACAAAGGGCAGAAACTGTACCTGTAAATTTACAGTACATACCTTCGTATCTGTCAGGAGCAAAAAGAACATCATCATAATCGTACTCGTCACAAAGCTCTTTGTAAGTTGCTTCTCGTTCGGCAGGTGACATTGTAGTTGTTTTCTGAAATGTTGTAGGAACTTCCGTTGTTTCTACTTCTGTTGTTTCTTCAAAATCATCATCTAATAACGAACTGCTTTCCGCTGTTGTACCGCAGCCAACAAGCGATACTGCAAAAACTGCGGTTAATGCTAACGCTATGAGTTTTTTCATACCGCACCTCAATTACGCTTTCCAATGGCAATTGGGACATTCCGCAACATTGCTATATGAGTTCATACAATGGCAGTTTGGGCATTCCCATTTATCGGGCGAATTGGTACTTCCGCTATTGTTTTCATCGCTTTCCTCTGTTTCCTGTTCACCGCAAAGAAATTCAAGCTTTTTGAGAATACAGGAAATACCAGCAAAAATCATACAGAGAACCGCAACGGAAATCAGACAAATTACAGTCATTCCCATATTAAAGCCTGTTGTGAATTCTTCTGTAACAGAATTGTATGTGGAAGTCGGGAACTGAAAACCTGCAACAATACTACCGATAATTCCGACGATACCGATAATCCAAGCCATAACTTCATAAAATTTACTTTTCATCATTCATCCTCCTAAATGTTAAAACAATATAGTTTTTATTTAATCATACACTAACATTTAGAGAATGTCAACAATATGTGATACGATACTACACTACACAAGCGAATTTATGAAGTCAAGTTCCTCTTTATCTTCTGCTGTGAGTTTAGGTTTTAGGTCGATAAGTTCTTTATGTTCGCTGTAAAAATCCCGTTCGGTTTTGTCGAGCTTCTTATGCTTTGCCTTTTTGGTGCGAATTGAAATCACCTGTGTAAACAAGCCGTCACCCACTTCATTAAACAAGCCGAGAAAAGTCCACCAGTGCATATAATCGACTGTGCGTGTTTCCGCTCCTGCAACCTTATTGAGAGCAGGGAAGATTATATGTCCGTCCTGTTCCCAATCAAGCACACGAACGGGGAGCTGTTTGCCCTGCGGAATATCTCCGCCGTCAAGATACCAAGTTGCCCTGTCAAGTGCCTTTTGGTAATTTTCGGGAATTTCCTTGTAAAGGCACTCGACACACACTCGGCATTTTTCAAAATCGTTCAGATCATCGTCTGCATAGGCTTTGAAAATCAGCAGAGCAACACGGAAGTCGGAATTGATTTCGTAGTTTCTGCCGTCAACCTCAAGGCTTTTCGGCAGTAATTCAATCACTTTTTCACCTGTGAAGTGTATTTGCCGACTTTCTCATTGGAAATTTTCTGTGCCGATTCAAAATCAGCCTGCATAACAGGAATAAGCACTTCAAGGAAGTTTTCAAAAATCGCTTACCGCCCGCAAGTGAAAGACAGTTAATTTCACCAAAGGCAACCGTGCAGACATCCGAACCGAAAATGTAGTTAATCTGTTCTCTGATGTCCTTGTCGCACTCGGTGATAAGCTGAATTGCGTCTGTGTTTTCAGCTTTTTCAGCGTTTTCATACTTCTTCTGAATCTGCTCAATATTCTTGACTGCCTCGTTGAGCCTTGCAAGAATGCCCACATCCGCGGTATTGATACGGATTACTGCGTTTTCGTCATCGCCAATCTGATACTCCTTGTAACCTCTGTCAAAAACAAGTTTCTGCATAAATCAATCCCTCCCCAAAGATTAAACCGTTGCGGTAAAGGTCGGCACTTTCTTCTCAATTGTAGCCGTACCCTGCTGTCTGTCGCCGTTAAATGCGATGTTGAACGGAATGTTCACACCGCCCTGAGCACCGCCGTAGGACTGTGGCTTTACGATACAGGTTTCAGTCCAAGCGTCATACGGACCTGTCTTCTTATCAACAAGGACTTCAAGAATTGCAGTCTTGCAGTCGTCGCCTGTAAGGCGGTTCATTGCAATATCCTTAATCTTTTCATAGATTGCATCGCCTGTGTTTGCGTAATAAGTGTCTGCGTCAATTGACGGTTCATAGCCGTTATCGTTTACAACCGTTTCATCAAGAATGTTCTTGACTGTTTCTGTGTCGGGGTTGAGTTCAACGGACATATCCTCGATGTCACGACCAATCAAAAACCACTTAGGGTTTTCGCCTGTGCCAAACGAAGCGTCAATGTAGTGCATGAGATAACTTCTTTTGAGTTTACCGATATCGGGTGTTGTTGCCATAATTAAAATTCCTCACTTTCGATTTTGTAATCTGCGGTAATCTGTAACTGATACATTACATTACCAATTAAATTGCTGTCGGGTATGTCATAAAGCATACCGTTTGAACAGGTTATTTTTGTGAGCGTACCTGCAAGCTCATTGTCGCCAACCGTTACGGTCAGCGTTTGCCCCTTTGCCTGTTTTTCAAGCCACAGCTGTAACTCGTTAATAAGTCCGCTGTTGGCAAGGCGGTCATAGTCATTAACCGACTGATAAACAGCGTACAAGATGAATGTGTGCTGTCGCTCCTGATTGCCGAGAACATCGGATTTAATCAGCGTATCGCCTGTCGGAGATAAGCCGTAGCTGTCGGTGTCGGGAGTTGTGTAGTCAATGTGCAGGACATCGTTCAGCTTTGGAAAGCTCATCACAATGCTCTGCATAAGTTCAATTATGTTCATTCTGCCGTGCCTCCTGCCACTTTTGCAGCACCCTGTAAAATCTCTTTTTTACGGTCGGCTTTCATTCGTTCAAACCACATCTTGCCGGCAAGAGGGTGCTTCGACCGAGAATAAACAAGCATTTACCTGTGGGGTGTTTCTTCTGTCCTTTAGGGCTGAAATAGCCCACAATAACACCGTTTTCCTTAATCGGGATATTAGGGCCGTAAACCTTGCCGTAGTAGAGATACCTCGCATACGGTGTGTTCTGATGAATTTCGCCCTAGCCTATAACCGTTGAGAGGGTTGCCGACTTTTCAAGCACGCCGTTTCTGAACGGTGTATAGGGTTTCATCAATCGTAAAACCGTGCTGTCAACATACTTTTGCACCTTTAACACATCGGCATTTTTGCGGACTGCAAACTTTTTATCCCAGAGGAAACCTGCCGTACCGTTTTTTGACTTGATGACAAAATCGGGCGGTTGAACAATCTTCATGCAATCACCTCGCCGAAATTTTGATGTGCTGTAAATCGGTTACGACGCCGTAGAGCTTTTCATCAATCGACATAACCGCATAGCACCTGTGTTTTTGCTTTAGCGTTTTAAGACTCTGTGACACGCTCTGAGGGTTTGAATTATCAAAGGTAAAATTACTCTCGCCCTTAATAATAATGTCCTGTGCGCTGTTCTGAGGGGTGCAGAGCTGACCTGCAAA
>ENA-OQDE01001072-OQDE01001072.1-human-gut-metagenome-genome-assembly--contig:-NODE-1072-length-11919-cov-4.551306_pt1 | contig 11919 bp, 16 predicted proteins | sample MGYA00242768_ERZ504595 | MGnify/ENA primary metagenome ERZ504595 (study PRJEB26092, sample SAMD00036307) | human gut metagenome | host: Homo sapiens | study: EMG produced TPA metagenomics assembly of...
ACGTCTTTTTTATTATATCACATCACTATATACAACTTCAATTACAAAAGCGAGAGTCTTTGGGTAATATGTAGAAGAACCCAGGAATATTTTTACATATTTTATATTTTTTTCTCACCATCTCCATGAAAAAATTCATAGACTTTCTGTGCACTTCCTGCATTCATGCTTTCTGTCTCTGTAAGTTCTTCCAGTGATGCATCTCTGATATTCTCAACAGACTTAAATTTCCGCATCAATGCTTTACGCCTGATTTCACCGATACCAGGGATATCATCCAACAGGGAATGCACCTGTTCTTTACTTCTCAGAGATCGGTGAAATTCAATGGCAAAACGGTGCGCCTCATCCTGGATTCTGGTGATCAGGCGGAAGCCTTCACTGTCTGTATCAATGGGAATTTCAAGATTATTGTAATACAGTCCTCTGGTTCTGTGATGGTCATCCTTGACCATACCACAGACCGGAATATCTATTCCCAGATTATCCAGAACTTTTAACGCAATATTCACTTGTCCTCTTCCTCCATCCATCAGGATCAGATCCGGCATAATGGAAAAGCTGTCAAATTCATCTTTTCCTCATGAGTAAATCGTCTGGTAAGTACTTCTTCCATACTTGCATAGTCGTTCGGTCCCTGCACCCACTTTATCTTAAATTTGCGGTAATCACTGCGCTTTGGCTTTCCTTTCTCATAGACAACCATGGAACCTACAGATTCAAAACCACTGATATTGGAGATATCATAAGCCTCCATACGCCTGATTCCCGACAGTCCAAGCCACTCTTCCACTTCATGAACCGCTCCGATGGTTCTTCCTTCTTCACGTTTGATACGCTCTCTGTCTTTATCCAGAACCATCTTTGCATTCTCTTCTGCCAGCTCTACCAGCTTCTCTTTCGTACCTTTCTTCGGTACCCTGATATAGACTCGCTGCTTTCTTCGATCTGTAAGCCATTCCTCTATGATCTTGGCATCTTCGATTTCTTTTTGCAGCATGATCTCACGTGGGATAAACGGAGTTCCGGCATAAAATTGCTTCATAAAGCTGGATAATACCTGAGCCTTTGTATCGCCACGCGCCACACGCAGATAGAAATGCTCCCGCCCGATCAGTTTGCCTCCCCGGACAAAGAATACCTGTACAACAGCATCCTGCTCCCGCAGATCAAGGCTTTCATCCATGGCAACTGCGATGATATCCTTATCTTCCTCTCCGTAACCTGTAATTTTCTGACGTTCTCCGATCTTCTGGATACTGCGGATCAGATCCCGGTATTCCATGGCATCCTCAAAACGCATTTCTTCGGAAGCTGCCATCATTTTGTCGGTAAGCATATCAATCGTATCCTTAAAGTCTCCATTGAGAAATTTCAGCAGTTCTGCGATATTTTTCTTATATTCTTCTGAACTCACATAGCCCTGGCATGGCGCACTGCATTGTTTCATGTGATAGTACAGACATGGACGGTCCTTCCCACAATCTCTTGGAAGTACACGATTACAGGAGCGCACCTTATAAAGTTTTCGCACAAGCTCGATCACATCTTTTACAGCCCCGGCACTTGTATATGGTCCGAAATATTTCGCCTTGTCTTTCTTCATTCTTCTGGCAAAAAGAACTCTGGGATATTCCTCATTTACTGTAACTTTGATAAACGGATAACTCTTATCATCTTTGAGCATGGTATTATATTTCGGTCTGTGCTCCTTGATCAGATTACACTCCAGCACAAGGGCTTCCAGTTCCGAATCTGTGATAATATACTCAAATCTGGTGATATGGGTAACCATCTGTTCAATCTTTGCGCCCTTATTTCTGCTGCTCTGGAAATATTGACGCACCCTGTTTTTCAGACTGACGGCTTTTCCAACATAGATGATCTCGTCCTTCTCCCCATGCATAATATAAACCCCAGGCTTACCCGGAAGTTTTTTCAGTTCTTCTTCTATCTGAAACATAAACTCTCCTCTATACAAAAAATCCTGCCCTGAATGCTTTTCGTATCCATGAGATATTACAGCGTAATTTCCCGTGGTATGAAAACAGAGCCGGAAATTATTTCATTTCCGACTCTGTTATTGTATCACTGAATCTCTGGCTTATCCAGCGTTACTGTATTCTGTTTTTCCTCTGGAATTACCAGATCATCCAGATTTTCCGGAATCTCGATTCCACGCTCTACCGCATGGAAAATCTTCATAAATTCCTTACCTGTAATGGTTTCCCTGCGGATCAGGTAAGCAGCAATCTTATCAAGTGCTTCTCTGTGGCTGCCGATCAGTCTCTTGGCTTCCTCATAAGAATTATGGAGAAGTACCATTACCTCATGGTCAACCTCTGTGGCAGTGTCATCGCCACAGTTTAACACTGTTCTTCCGCTGAGATACTGATTCTCCTGTGTAGCCAGACCCATAAGTCCGAACTTGTCGGACATACCGTACTGTGTGATCATGCTCTTGCCACCTTGGTAGCCTGCTCAATATCATTGGCTGCCCCGGTTGTGACAGTATCAAATACCAGTTCCTCTGCTGCGCGTCCGCCAAGATATCCCACAAGCATTGCTTCCAGTTCCTTCTTTGTATTGAGATATTTCTCCTCCTCGGGTACCTGCATTACATAACCAAGTGCCCCCATTGTTCTCGGCACAATAGTAATCTTCTGTACAGGCTCTGCATCTTTCTGCAGGGCGCTTACCAGTGCATGTCCTACCTCATGATAGGATACGATCCTGCGCTCCTGTGCACTGAGGATCCTGTCCTTCTTCTCTTTACCTACAGAACTACTTCAACAGCTTCGAGAAGATCTTTCTGGGATACTGCACTGCGTCCACTCTTAACAGCAAGGATAGCAGCCTCGTTGATCATATTAGCCAGATCCGAACCCACTGCCCCGGAAGTTGCAAGTGCAATGTTCTCAAAATCAACAGTCTCATCCAGATGTACATTTCTTGCATGAACCTTCAGGATCTCGATTCTTCCCTTCAGATCCGGTCTGTCCACAATGACACGTCTGTCAAAACGTCCCGGACGAAGAAGTGCCGGATCAAGAACCTCCGGACGGTTGGTAGCAGCCAGGATCAAAAGTCCCTTTGAAGTGTCAAATCCGTCCATTTCCGCAAGAAGCTGATTCAGTGTCTGCTCGCGCTCATCATTGCCGCCGCCATAATGAGAATCACGGCTCTTTCCTATTGCATCGATCTCGTCAATAAAAATGATACATGGTGCATTCTTCTTTGCTTCCTCAAAAAGATCACGGACACGTGATGCGCCCACACCTACAAACATCTCCACAAACTCAGAACCTGACAGGGAGAAAAACGGCACATGTGCCTCTCCTGCCACTGCCTTTGCCAGAAGTGTTTTACCGGTTCCCGGAGGTCCTACAAGCAAAGCTCCTTTCGGCAGCTTCGCTCCGATGGTGGTATATTTGCCGGGATTATGCAGGAAATCCACCACCTCCTGCAATGATTCCTTGGCCTCATCCTGCCCTGCCACATCCCTGAAAGTGATTCCTGTATCTTTCTGAATGTAGCTTTGGCGCGGCTCTTTCCAACGCCCATCATTCCGCCGCCCTTATTCATGCGGCGCATAAATACCATCAACAGTACAAAAAGCACAATCGTCGGCAGGAGCACACTTACAAGCATGGAGATAATCTCTCCCGCTGCATCCGGCTTCTTATACTCAAACTTGATTCCTGTTCCTTCAAGTCTCTCTGTCAGCTTATCTACTGACTCCATCTGATTGGCATAATAAACTTCTTCTGAAAATCCTGATGACTGATGTTTCGGCGTGATCGTCAGTGTATTTGACTGAAGCGTAACCTCTTTCACCTCTCCATCATCTACCATCTCAATAAATTTATCATAAGTGATCTCACTCGAATTGTCCTTGAGCATATTGGTAAACATGGCGAAACATACCAGAGTTACCAGGAGGCATACCAGAAAGGCCAGTATCGACTGATGATTCTTGTTCGGGTCCTGTCTGCCCGGACCTTTATTATTATCAGGACGATTGCCATTCGGATTGTTATCCATATGATTATCCATTTCATTCCTCCTAACGTTATCGTTCTTATTATAAAGAGAATTATTCTATAAATCAACCGCGAGATTGTGAAATTTACGTTATATCTGGATTTCTGTTACTGAAAACAGAATCTATGTTTTTTCTGCAGCAACAAAATTTATTTATATTTTTCTGAATTTCTCTGTTACAAACCGTTCTTTTTGTAGTATACTATTGACAAACTAATTACTGCTCACTTCGTTCCCGGTAATGCACTCCGCAATACACAGAGTTTATGCTGACCGCATAAATTTGCGCTGTATGTCCCGGGATATTCTAAATGAGCAGTATTAAAAATGTGATGAGGAAAGGAAATGAACAAATGAAGATAGGATTTGACAACGACAAGTATCTGAAAATGCAATCCGAACATATTCGGGAACGTATTAACCAGTTTGGAAACAAACTTTATCTGGAATTTGGCGGCAAGCTTTTGATGACTACCATGCTTCCAGAGTTCTTCCGGGATTTGAGCCGGACAGCAAACTGCGTATGCTGATGCAACTTTCTGATCAGGCAGAGATCGTTATTGTAATCAGCGCCGCTGATATTGATAAAAATAAAGTCAGAGGTGACCTGGGTATCACTTATGATGAAGATGTACTCCGCCTTATGGAAGTCTTTACAGAGCGCGGACTTTATGTAGGAAGTGTCTGCATCACCCAGTATTCCGGACAGGAAAGCGCAGATGCGTTTAAGAAACGTCTGGAGAAGCTTGGAATCAAAGTATACGTGCTTTATCTGATCCCGGGTTATCCGAATAATACTTCCTTTATTGTAAGTGATGAGGGATATGGCAAGAACGATTATATCGAAACAACAAGACCACTGGTTGTCATCACTGCTCCAGGACCCGGAAGCGGAAAAATGGCCGCCTGCCTTTCTCAGCTTTACCATGAATACAAGCGCGGTGTCAAGGCAGGATATGCGAAATTTGAAACTTTCCCAATCTGGAATATCCCGCTGAAGCATCCGGTAAATCTGGCATATGAAGCAGCTACTGCTGACTTAAATGATGTGAACATGATCGACCCGTTCCATCTGGAAGCATATGGTGAGACTACTATTAACTACAACCGTGACGTTGAAGTTTTCCCTGTTCTTCAGGCTATGTTTGAGAAGATCATGGGCGAGTGCCCTTACAAATCTCCGACAGATATGGGCGTAAATATGGCCGGTAACTGTATCGTTGATGATGAATCCTGCAAGGAAGCTGCACGCCAGGAAATCATCCGCAGATATTATAAGAGCATGGAAGCTCTGGTTCGCGGAACCGGACGTGAAGAAGAAGTTTATAAGATCGAACTTCTGCTGAAACAGGCTCATGTTGCATTGGAAGACCGCAAGGTTGTCCCGGCTGCACTGCAGCGCGAGGAAGAAACCGGTGCACCTGCTGCTGCCATGGAGCTTGATGATGGACGTATCATTACAGGAAAGACTTCCGATCTGCTTGGTGCTTCCTCTGCTCTGATTCTGAATGCACTGAAAGAGCTGGCAGGAATTGACCATAGCAAACACGTAATCTCTCCGGAAGCTTTAAGACCGATCCAGACTCTGAAGACAGAATATCTTGGAAGCAAGAACCCGAGACTGCATTCTGATGAGACTCTGATTGCGCTTTCTATCAGTGCTGCTGATAATGAAGATGCGAAGCTTGCACTGCAGCAGATCCCGAAATTAAAGGGCTGCCAGGTTCATACTTCTGTGCTGCTGTCTCAGGTGGATATTCTGGAGTTCCGTAAGCTGGGCGTAGAGCTTACTTGCGAGCCGAAATCTGAGCATGCTAAGAAGCTGCAGAAATAATTTCACAATAGCATAAAAAATCTCCTCTCTGAACATATGATTATTTCATATGAACAGGAGGAGATTTTTATTATACTATTTTCTGTCTATTCTTCCACTGTTTACATATCTAATCGTAAGGAAAATATCCAACGCAAAAATGATAATTGCGAGGATTAATAAAATCGGGCGCTGATCACCAGCATACAATATTAATCCGCCATTTAAAAGGCATATCGTCATGCTGATTCCAAGGGTATTGTATGCTTTTCTTGCATCAAGTTTTCCATTGGAAGTAATTTTTTCTTCAATAATACCGCCTGGTTTTACGATACTGATAATAATCAAAGAAACAACAAGTATTGTACCAACAAATGCATTTGTATTCCACTGCATACTCATTCCTCCTCTTCATCAGATATAGGACACCTCACCTATGTCTCACGTCTTAGATTTTGTCAGAAATTTCTTCATTTACCCTCTATTTATCTTTAAATTATCATTGTCAGGCGCATCTGTCAATATCTTTATTTGATTGAATCAAGAAAATACTGAAGTGGATGATTTTATCCTCTTAACTATTTACAATCTCTAATGCTCTGTCCGGATAATTGGTGATGACGGCTTCTGCGCCTGCATCTTTTACAAGCTGGATATGTTCTGGTTTGTTGGCGGTCCATACGTGCATTTTCAGGCCGGCACGTTTAACTTCTTCCATGAACTGTGGGTATTTCAGGTGGTAACTGCCGGGTGTACGGCGTTGATTCCGAGATTTTTAGCGTACATGGCTGGGTTTACCCATCCGTCACTGAAAAGGATTCCGGTCTGTACATGGTCATTCAGCTGTTTTAACTGTAACAGGCTGTAATGGTTAAAGGAGGAATAGATCAGCTGGTCTTCCATGTTCATTTCTTTTACCAGTTTCAGGATTTTCCCTTCCATTCCCGGATAGAAGCAGATGCTGTTCTTTAGTTCAATGTTTACCATCATGTCTGTGGTGCGCATGAGCTCCAGTACTTCTGCCAGAGTTGGAATGTGATAAATTCCCGATGGTTCTGCGGGTGTGCTGACTTTTAATTCTTTCAATTGAGCCAGTGTCATATCTTTGATCAGTCCGGTTCCGTCTGTGACACGATCTACGTTTTCGTCGTGCATAACGATGAGTTCGCCGTCTGCGGAAGTATGTACATCCATTTCGATTCCGTCTGCGCCCTGTCTGATGGCAAGTTCAAATGCTTCCAGAGTGTTCTCCGGTCTGTATCCGCTAGCACCCCTGTGTGCCCATACTTTTGTTGTTCTCTTTGTTGTTTCTGTCATTTCCATATGCCTCTCTGTTCTTTCTATTTTGAATTTTCTCTGTTTCTTTTGTTTTTGTTAATGGTATTACTATATCTAATAAATATGTTTGATCTATGGTCAGTCTGCGAAAAAAATGTGTTCTCCTATAAATGGTACATTTCAGATTTGCGGTGTTTTAATAATGGAAGCTGCTCTCTGATCTGGTCTTCCCGGTCCAAATCTATTTCTTCTATTAAAATGCCCTCTTTCTCATCCAACTGTTTCATAACCTTTCCCCATGGATCTGTTACAATAGAATGTCCCCAGGAAATATATCCTGCCTGTGTATCTCTGGCAGGAGCACATCCAAGCATATATATCTGATTGTCAAGGGCTCTTGCACGGAAAGTCAGTTCCCAATGTGCAGGGCCTGTAGTCATATTAAATGCTGCAGGGATGAAAATCATCCTTGCACCGTCCAGTACCATTGTGCGGGCAAACTCCGGGAAGCGGATGTCGTAGCAGATCATGACACCCATTTTCCCAAATTCAGTATCAAATACTGTGGCATGATCTCCCGAAGTCAGAGTATCTGATTCTTTAAAGTACTGGCCATTTTTTACATTGATATCAAAGAGATGAGCTTTTCTGTGCTTACCAATCTGTTTTCCATCTCTGTCAAAATATAAGAAGTGTTGTAAACCTTTCCCACATCATCTGCTTCCGGCATGGAACCTGCGATCAGATAAATATGATACTTTCTGGCATAATCAGACATTGCCTGCCAGGATGGACCACCTTCTTTTTCTGCATAAACTGGAAAATTTTCGGTCTGATACGGACAGCAGAACATCTCCGGAAGAATTACAAAGTCCGGATTTTCCGCCTTTATTTTTTCTATATAAGTGCCGGCAGTACGGATATTTTGTATTTTATCTTTTACTGTGGGCATCTGAATTGCTGCTACTTTCATATGCGTCCTCTCCTTTCTTTTATCTATTATAGCCGAAAAAAATTACATCGCCAATCCTACATTAAAACATCCCCCACGCATGAACATTCCTTCCATGTGTGGGGGATATTGATTTTCCGCAGGTAAGTTGCTAAATGCACCTGCATTCAGTTGATTTAATTAATTATTCTTCATAACCATTCGGGTTATTGGACTGCCATCTCCAGGAATCTGCGCACATTTCTTTGATTCCGTTCTCTGCTTTCCATCCAAGTTCTCTCTCTGCTTTGGAGGCATCGGAATAGCATGTTGCGATATCGCCTGGACGACGTGGCTTAATCACGTATGGGATCTTAACGCCTGTAGCAGCTTCAAAGTTCTTCACGATATCAAGAACGCTGTATCCTTTTCCTGTACCAAGGTTGTAGATACTTAATCCGGAATTATCTTCGATTTTCTTAAGAGCTTTTACATGTCCTTTTGCAAGGTCAACTACGTGAATGTAATCTCTCACACCAGTTCCGTCCGGAGTATCATAATCATTTCCGAATACCCCAAGTTCTTTCAGTTTACCTACTGCAACCTGTGTGATATATGGCATCAGGTTGTTCGGGATTCCGTTTGGATTCTCTCCGATAGTTCCGCTCTTATGAGCACCGATCGGGTTAAAGTAACGGAGAAGAACTACGTTCCATTCCGGATCTGCTTTCTGAATGTCGGTCAGGATCTGCTCAAGCATGGATTTTGTCCATCCATATGGATTTGTGCACTGTCCTTTCGGGCACTCTTCTGTGATCGGGATGATTGCCGGGTCTCCGTATACAGTTGCAGATGAGGAGAAGATAATGTTCTTTACATTATGTTTTCTCATGACATCTACCAGTGTTAAGGTTCCTGCAATGTTATTTTCGTAATATTCCCAGGGTTTGGCAACGGATTCTCCAACTGCTTTCAGACCTGCGAAATGAATACAGGAATCAATATCTTCTTTATCAAAAACTTCATTTAAAGCATCGCGGTCCAGGATGTCTGCTTTGTAGAATTTCACTGGTTTGCCTGTGATTTTGGAAACTCTTTCCAGAGATTTCTCACTTGCATTGCTTAAGTTATCCAGAACTACAACATCATATCCTGCATTCTGCAATTCTACAACTGTATGGCTTCCAATATAGCCTGCTCCACCTGTAACTAAAATTGCCATAATAATTCCTCCTAACCTGTCTTCCTGCTACAATACTTGTTTTTTTTGCAATTTCTGTTAATTTTTTCTTTTTCAACAATACCTATATTAGTTCACAGTATCAGAAATATCCTTGATAATTCTGAGTGTAATCTATAAAATTCTGCGGATATCCTGTTTCACATCTGCAAAATTTACCTCTGTATTTTACAGCACCCTATATTCAGAACTGTAAAATACCCTTGCCTGGCACATCATGTATTGTAGAAAATCCTGCGAAAATATGATTTCTCTCATATCCCCGCAGGATAATTCTATCCGAATCAGTTCATAAATACAAGTCTTTATGGACATGTACATTTTTTTATACCTGTTTATACTTATTTACAATCTCTTTCATCCGGGAAAGTTTTTCTTCCATGTCTTTCACCAGTTTAAACTGTGTTCTGCAGCGATCCAGATTATGTCCCTCTCTGTGAATCTTGAAATAATGATCTCCCTCCAGATAGTCTGTGAGGAAACGCATTCCACATTCAAAGGTCATAAGGATTGCTCCCATGGGAAGCATATCCAATTCTGTCTCAGTCAACGCACCGCCACAGCCTTCAATGAAGCCTTTAACATAAACTTCATACAAGTGAAGATCGCAGGACACCTTCGTCAGGTCTTTCTCATCCTCTGCTCCGGTACTTGCGCCAAAACGGATAGAATCGCCGAAATCATTTACGGAAAGTCCCGGCATTACGGTATCAAGGTCAATCACACAGATGGCTTTTCCCGTTGCATTATCAATCATAATGTTATTCAGCTTGGTATCATTATGTGTAACACGCAACGGCAGCTTTCCCTGATCCTGCATATCGCACAGGACATGTGCCAGTTCTGTGCGGTCCAGCACAAACTGAATCTCTTTTTCCACATCTGCTGCTCTGTGACATATATCTTTTTCCACAGCAGTTTTAAACTTATCCAGCCTGTCCACCGTATTATGAAAATTTACGATGGTCTCATGAAGCGTTTCTGCCGGATAGTCTGCAAGCAGCCTCTGGAAATGCCCGAAAGCAACTGCACTCTGGTAAAAATCTTCCTCATCTTTTACCATATCATAGCATGTGGCATTTTCAATGAATAAATATACTCTCCAGTATTCTCCGTCCTCATCTACATAATAAGGAAGTCCATCCTTTGTCATCACAAGATTCAGAGTCTCTCTCTCCACATCTCCACCGTTTTCCTGGATCTTTTTCTTCAGCCAGGCAGTAACACCGCTGACATTCTCCATCAGTTCCACAGGTTTGGTAAAAATACTCCTGTTCATTTTCTGAAGAATATAATGTTTGCCTGTACCGTAAGTCAGTCGGTAAGTATCATTGATATGTCCGCTTCCATAAGGAACACATTCTGTCAGATTATCTTCCAGAACAAATGCACTGGTGATATTCTTTATCTCCCGATTAATTTCCACTCAATTATTCCTCCCATAATCTCTGTGGATACAGCCCTCCATCTTTTAAATTCTGAATGGCAGCTACTACCACAGGTTTATCTTCTTTGTAGGTTACGCCATACCATTTATCCATAGATTTCAGAACCTTTACAGTTGCTCTCTTCTCACCGAGAAGTTCATCTACTACAAATGGCAGGAAATATTCGCATTTCAGCGGGTTTACTTTCAGATTCTCATCCAGGAATTTAGGGAATCTGTCTTTCAGTTCTTTCAGAATGCTTGCTGAAAATCCCCACATATTCATGGATACTGTACTGCCTTCCGGAAGCATAGTCCATGTTTTTCCATCGTCTTCTGTATAAGCTGTGCCTCCGTCATGCTTTTCGATATGGGTACGCTCGTTGATCTTAAGAAGATGTCCTTCTTCATCTGTAACGCACACACCTCTTGCCACATGGCCATTCTCTGTCAAAGTATTTTCCAGTTTATAGCCGACCATCATATATCTGTAAGTATCTGCGGTATCTTCGTTCTCTGTCAGGAAATCATATGCCATCTTAAATGCATGGCTTCCATAATAGTCATCTGCATTGATTACAACGAATGGTCCGTCAATTTCATTGATACAGCTTAATACGGCATGTCCGGTTCCCCATGGTTTCACACGTCCTTCCGGTACTTCATAGCCTTCCGGAATATTGTGAAGATCCTGGAAAACATATGATACTTCCAGCTGATTGCTGAGGCGGTCACCGATGGCGCTTCTGAAGTCTGCTTCATTTTCTTTTTTGATAATAAATACTACTTTTTGGAATCCGGCCTGTACTGCATCATAAATGGAGAAATCCATGATGATGTGTCCCTCTTTATCCACTGGATCGATCTGTTTCAGACCGCCGTAACGGCTTCCCATACCTGCTGCCATAACTACTAATACTGGTTTCTTCATAATTTTTTTCCTCTTTTCTTTAAATGTTTTTCGTTACTCTCAGATTACCTGGTAACTTTTTACATTCATCTTATCATACTATGATTTCGAGGTCAAAACGTGTTACATAATACCTTTCACAATCGCAAACGTTACTGTTCACTCCGTTCACAGTAACGTAGCCAAAATTCATTCCAGATTGCCTGCGGCAATGGAATTTTGGCTTGTATGTCTCGGGATTTTGGCATATTCATGCCAAAACACCTCGCGGGATAGT
>ENA-OQDE01001073-OQDE01001073.1-human-gut-metagenome-genome-assembly--contig:-NODE-1073-length-11915-cov-3.404564_pt1 | contig 11915 bp, 13 predicted proteins | sample MGYA00242768_ERZ504595 | MGnify/ENA primary metagenome ERZ504595 (study PRJEB26092, sample SAMD00036307) | human gut metagenome | host: Homo sapiens | study: EMG produced TPA metagenomics assembly of...
CAACGCATCAAAGAAATCATAAATAATCTCATTCAATGGCAGATGATAATGAATCACTGCTCGCTTTTCTTCGATATACTCCATTCCCTGATATACACCCCTGCGCTCCTGACACAGATCCATGATCGCACCGATAAACTCAGAAGTCACCATAATCTCTGCTTTTACCATCGGCTCTTCCATGTATTCAATCTCCGCCGGATCCGCATATTCGTCGGATTGGTCAGATCGATCACTTCTCCGTTTGTCTTATGGATCTTATAAATAACACTCGGCGCAGTTGTCACCAGATCCAGATTGTACTCTCTCTCCAGTCGCTCCTGTACGATCTCCAGGTGCAGAAGTCCAAGGAAACCACAGCGGAATCCAAACCCAAGGGCCACGGAAGTCTCTGCCTCGAACTGCAGCGCTGCATCATTCAGCTGCAATTTTTCCAGTGCATCCCGCAAATCCGGATATTTTGCTCCATCTGCCGGATACAGCCCACAGTACACCATCGGGTTGACTTTTTTATATCCCGGCAGAGGTTCTGCACAAGGACGTGCGGCATCTGTGATCGTATCACCCACACGGGTATCTTTTACATTTTTTAAGCTGGCCGTGATATACCCAACCATCCCGGCGCTTAATTCCTCACAAGGAATAAACTGTCCTGCACCAAAATAACCGACTTCGATACATCGGCCTGGGCTCCTGTTGCCATCATCCGGATCGTTGTTCCTTTTTTCACGCTTCCCTCTTTGATCCGACAGAATACGATTACCCCTTTGTAGGCATCATAAACCGAATCGAAGATCAATGCTTTTAACGGCTCTTTCGGATCTCCCTCCGGTGCCGGAATCTTCTTCACGATCTGCTCCAGCACTTCCTCGATGTTGAGTCCCGTCTTTGCCGAGATCAGGGGCGCATCATCTGCCTCGATCCCGATCACATCCTCAATCTCTTCTTTGACACGATCCGGCTCCGCACTCGGCAGATCGATCTTGTTGATAACCGGAAATACATCCAGATCATGATCCAGCGCAAGATACACATTCGCCAGCGTCTGCGCCTCCACTCCCTGCGCCGCATCCACAACCAGGATCGCTCCATCACAGGCTGCAAGGCTTCTGGATACTTCATAGTTAAAGTCTACATGTCCCGGCGTATCGATCAGGTTAAAGATATACTCCTCCCCGTCATTCGCCTTATATACCGTACGCACAGTCTGTGCTTTGATGGTGATTCCTCTCTCTCTTTCCAGGTCCATATTGTCCAGAACCTGAGACTGCATCTCACGGCTTGTCAGAAGTCCGGTCTTCTCGATGATCCGGTCTGCAAGCGTAGATTTTCCATGGTCGATATGTGCGATAATACAAAAATTTCGTATTTTATTCTGATCAATTGATGACACTTTCATTCCTCCAGTAACTCTGTCTTTTTCTATTTGCTTTTATTGTAATGTTTTTCTGTCTTTTGTGCAAAGATATACTATCATGCCTTTCTTGTTTTGACAAGAATATCTGTCGTTCAGGACGAGTATTTTACCAAAAACAGCTCCACCGCCAGCGTATCTGTCAGCCGTCCGGTCTTAACTCGTTCTTCCAGTTCAGCGCTCTCCTCCAGTACGGCACGCAGTTCTTCCATCTTAAAATACCTTGTCTGCTCCATATACTTTCCGACTGCAAACGGGTGAAGTCCTGCCTTTGCCGCAATTTCTTTTCTTCCGTATCCCTTCGCCTGCAGCGATTTCACATGAAACAAGATCCGGTACTGTCTCACCAGCAAAAACAAGATCCGCATCGGCGGCTCTTTTAACGCCAGAAGTTCATAATAGAGATCCAATGCTCTCCTTTGCTTCTTCTCCGCCACTGCGTTGACCATCTCAAAAATATGATTTCCAATCTGATTGATACAGACTGCGTCAATGTCCTCCGGTGTGATCACATCCCGGTGCAGCGTATAGCAGAACAGCTTTTCCAGTTCTCCCTGGATATTCTGCATATCGGTTCCGACCTTGCCTAAAAAGTAGCCGGCCGACGCCTCCGACATCTGCTTTCCTTCCCGTTTGACATTTCCAAGGATCCAGCGTTTCAATGTCGTTTCATCCTGAAACGGAAGCTCCACGATATGTCCCTTTGCCTTCACTGCCTTATACAGTTTGCTGCGCTTGTCCACCTCTTCCTCCACAAAAATAAAATATGTGGTCTGAGGCATTTCCTTGATATAATCTGCCAGATCCGCACCCGAACTTTTGAAGAATCCGGTATTTTCAAATACAAGCAACCGGCGCTCTGCAAAAAAAGGCAGCGTTTCCGCCAGGTCAATGACTTCCTTGATATCCACGCCCTTCCCTTCATAATAGGCGTAATTCATCGTATCGCCATCAGGAAGCATTGCCTTGACAAACCGCTCCTTATACTGTTTCTTCAGATAATTTTCCTCTCCATAAAGAAGATATATCTGCTTAAATTGTCCTGTTTTTAAATCTTCATTCAAACTTTTCATAATTTCTATTATATCGGAAACTTTTACTTTTTGCAAAATGTTTCTATCACAGCTTTTTCCCCTTTTATCTTTAAGGTGACTGCCCCGTACTCCTGCGTCCCATACAATTCGCATCCTTTTTCACTGAGTCTCTCTACAGTCTCCTTTGCCGGATGTCCGTACCGGTTGCCGATTCCCGATGAAATCCATGCATATTTCGGTGTCAGCTGCTGTAAAAATTCCGGCAGTGTCGAATTCTTAGAGCCGTGATGCGCGGCTTTCAGAATATCACACTTTGTTTTTCCATGTGCTCTCATCCACTCTGTGAGCTGCACTTCTCCCTCTCCTTCCACATCTCCGGTTAACAGCATCTCCAGATTTTCCATTCCATCCACAACACCATAGACGCTGCATTTCCAGTCTCACCCTGATATTCCTGTGAAGGCGCCATACAAGTCAGGCTCATCTCTCCCAGGCTCATCTGCTGACCTGCCTCCATTCCAAATACTTTCGTGCCATTTTCCTTTGCCGTTTTTCCCAGCTTTTTCAACGCATCATCATGAAGCCTTACCGGCGGCAGCACCAGATTTTTGATTCGTACTCCAAGGGTCTGATTCTGAAGGATTTCCTCGATTCCACTCATATGATCTGCATCGCCATGAGAAATAAAAACATAATCCAGCTCTTTTACTCCCTGAGATTCCAGAAACGGAACAATTCGATACTCCCCGACTTTAGAGATATCGCTGCTGCCTCCATCTACAAAACAGGTTCTCCCATTGGGTGTTCTCAGAAAAATTCCATCGCCCTGTCCCACATCCAGCATCGTCGCCTGAAACACCCCGTGGTGTTTCATCTGACCGCTTGCTACCAGACAGATTCCGGCCGCTGCCAGCATTCCCCACGCAAAACAGGTTTTTCCTGTTTTCTCTTTTCGAAGCATCCAGTACAGACAGACCAGAAGCAATACTGCATAATACAGCACGATCCAGCTAACTTCCGGCTTTCCGGTAACAATTCTGGAAAACGGCAGTTTCATACTCAAATTGCAGCTCCATTCATACAGATTGAGAATTCCCCTGCATAAAAGAAATACAGCGCCTCCTGCCGGTTTGAAAAAAAGACACAAAAAAGAACCCAGAAGTCCTGCGCCCAGAACGACAGACATCAGAGGAATGATCACCAGATTCAAAAGAAGGGAATACGGGGGAAATTCATAATAAAAAGAAAGCATGACCGGAAAAAGAACCAGATTGACCGCAAGACTCGCCTGAAAGCTTTGCAGGATCTTTGACTCTGTTTTTCCCTGTCTCATCATTAACGGATACACTGCCGCCATTCCAAGCACCGCTCCAAAAGAGAGCAGATATCCGGCATCCCGAAGGTACATCGGACTCTCCAGCGCAATCAGCGCCGCTGCCACAGCCAGACTGGTAGCCATGTCATACGCTCTGCCGCACAGATCTGCTCCTACCCGGATGCCAAACATAACAAATGCCCGGATTGCAGATACCCCGCCTCCGATCATAACCGTGTAGCCAAGCAAAAACAAAATTCCCAGCACTCCCGCCGGTTTCACAGGACATCCCACTCTGCGTAAAAGCCCGTAAAATCCCATTCCGATAAATGACATATGAAGTCCTGATATCGCCAGAATATGGCCGATCCCACTTTTCTGATACAATGCTTTCATCTGGGCATCCAGTTCACTTTTCTCTCCCAGTAAGATCGCGCTCATGCTGTTTCCGTGACGTGCTCCCATCTGACTGACTAAAAGTCTCTTCCAGTTTCTTCTTAATTTTGCCAGCCATTCCCGGAATTTCCACGTTTCCTGATCTGTAATCCGGCAGTTTTTTGCCATATACTTGCGTGAAGTCCCTGTTTTTCATAATAAATTTTCTGATCAAAATTTCCGGGATTTCTCGCCTCTTCAAAATACGAAGTTCCCCCTGAATCTGTATTTGATTTCCAAGTTTGATTGTTTGAGTTTCTTTTTGATCCTGTTCGATATAAATTAGAAGCTCCGGCTCTTGCAGCACCTTTGCTTTGACTTGTTCTTTGAATTGCTTGTTGACAGATTGCCTGTCAGAATTGGTATTATTCTCTTTTTGCAGCACCTGGCAGTCTCTCAGATAAAATATCCTGTAATCAGGCTTTTCCTCCACCGCTTCACCTGCCTGTCACAGTCACCTGTGAAGCATCCGGGATGATCCGGCGCAGTGTACACGGATTTGAAATCGCGGATTCAAACCAGATGTTCACTGCTGCCAGCAGAATCAGAACTGCCACTGCCGCCGTACAAAGCGGTCGTTTTCTCAAAACTACTTCTTCTCCTCATTCCATCCCAGGTCAGCCTCCAATGGCTGACTCAAATCTACAGTCTGCATATATTTGACGTGGTTTTCGCCGTTAATGGATATCTGCACTTTCCCGACTCCGGTTCCCTGTGTCAGTGAATTGACCAGAGAATAAATCGTCACCTGCGGTTTGACATCATAGGCACCTTTTAAAAAGGTCTTATCAAAATTCACATAACAGATTCCATCCTTTGTTGTCACACTCAGCAGATTGGTATCCGGATTGATCGTTGCTTTTGCGGCCGACGTCTCCGGGCCTTTCATCAGCTTTTCCACGATCAGCTTCTCCCTGGAAATATTGCTGTTATAGCGGACTTCCATTGTCTGCTCCACCAAAGCATCTCCTGCTTCATTGGAAAAATATAAAGTGAGCGTCCCTGTCTGATACGAACTCGGCGAAGCGCCCTCGCTTTGCACAAAATCATCTTCATTGAGATATCCGAGTACCTGTCCCGAGCTGTCAGTCAGATCCGCGCCTTCCACTTTGATCCAGACACTGTTGATTCCCTCGATCCTGACTAAAGATTTTACCAGAGCCGCTCTCACCAGAGTCTCTTCCACGGTATCCATTTGTTTATATTTTGCATTAAAATCCAGATACAGGATTCCTCCCTCCAGTTCATAACGCTTCACTTTCACATCCTTCGGAATCGGCGGCGTATACTCAATCTCCTCAGACGGCTTTTTCAACTCTTTTATCATTGCTTTTGCCGCCTTGAGCGGATCCTTTTCTTTGCTCTCATAGGACACTTTCTGAAGCCCGGTCCTGTCACTGTTTAAACAATAAATATAAGAATCTCCTTTTTTTACCTCCGTACGTTTGGCACAGGAAACTGTCGTGCACGCAAGACAGATTCCCAGAAAGATGAGGAGAATTTTTCTGACTTTTTTCATCTGCTCCCCCTTATGCTGCATAGGTCAGAGGAATCCGGACGGTAAACGTGGTTCCCTCTCCCTTACTGCTGTAAACTTTGATCGATCCTCTGTGCATGATCACTGCATTACGGGCAATGGCAAGTCCCAGACCTGTTCCTCCGATTTCTCTCGAATGAGACTTGTCCACCCGGTAAAACCGCTCAAAAATATGCGCCTGATCCTCTTCCGGAATTCCAATGCCGGAGTCCATCACCTTCACATAAAAGTACTTGTGATCCGCATTCAGGGAAACTCTTACCCATCCTTCATCCCGGTTATATTTGATCGCATTCTCTACCAGATTGGAAATGGCGAGTGTCAGCTTCATCTCATCGATCTCCGCAGAAACGGGTCGGAAGCTTTCCAGTACCACCTCGATTTTTTTCTTATCGGCAATCGGCTTCAGTCGTTTTAAGATTGTCTCCAGAAGCTCATTGATATTGATCTGTCTGATATTCAGTCCCTGTACTGTCTTGTCCATCTTGACCAGCGTCAGAAGATCACTGATAATATCATTTTCCCGATCAATCTCCTTTGCGATATCTCCCATAAATTCCTGATACAGCTCAATCGGCACATTTTCCTGGGCAAGCAGGGAATCTGCCAGCACTTTCATGGATGTCAGCGGTGTCTTTAACTCATGAGAGACATTGGATACAAACTCCTCTCTGGAATCATTGAGCTGTTTTAATCTTCCCAGCATCTTGTTAAACGCATCAGACAGCTGCCCTGTCTCCGAAAATGTCCCTACATGCAGCCATTCACTTTCATACCCTTCTGTCACATTCTCAATAGACGCAGTGATCCTTCCAAGCGGACGTACAAACCATCCTGCCACAAGTATCCCAAGGGACAATACGACCAGAAAGACTACGATCAGAACTGCGCCGCCCTGTGCGCGCAGCATACGGATCCCATCCAGGACCGTATCCATAGAAACACTGGCCAGCATCACTCCTGTCACTGCCTTTTCTTCCGAAATGACCGGTGCGGTTACCTCGACGTACCGGTTCTTTTTGTCATAGTAGCTCGTGCTCTTGCCCTGCCTGAGACAACGGATCACATTTTCAGATACCATCGTCTTTCCTTCATCCAGACCATACGTATCCTTGATCACATCCAGGTTCTGTTGATGATCATCACGCGTCCGTTATAAACATTGGTCAGTTGGGTTAAATTTGCATCGATCACTTCTGAAGACGGGTTCGTCAGATACTGATAGCTGTTCAGCTGATTGCTTAAAATAGTACATTGATTCTGAATTTCTGCTGTTCTGACCGAAATGGCACGCTGCTCAGATGTTTTCACTGTCCAGACATAAGAAGCCAGACATGGGATCAGCCCAAACACCACAAACAGCACGATCAGCCAGAACCGCATGCTTTTAAATATATGATTCTTTACTCTGATATGTAATTTATCCCTGGAAATAATAACCTACCCCCCATTTTGTGTGTACATACTTCGGCTCGCTCGGATTCAGCTCGATCTTCTCCCGAAGCCTTCTGATATGTACATCCACTGTTCTGGCATCCCCCGGATAATCCACACCCCATACAAGATCCAGCAGATTCTCACGGCTGTAGACTTTGTTCGGATTCATGGCAAGAAGCTCCAGCACATCATATTCTTTTGCTGTCAGATTGATCTCACGCTCTCCGATAAACACTCTTCTGCTCTCACAGTCGATCCGCATATTGCCTTTGACCAGAATCTTGGCAGTCTGCGCACTCTCCTCTTTTCTCGCAGTCCTTCTCATGATCGCTTTGATCCGGGCCTTGACTTCCAGAATATTGAACGGCTTCGTAATATAATCATCCGCTCCGTACTCCAGCCCGAGTATCTTGTCCATATCCTCACTTTTGGCAGTCAGCATGAGATCGGCATGTCGGAAAACTCACGGATGGCCTGACAAACCTGAAACCCATCCATCTTCGGGAGCATCACATCCAGCAGCACGAGGTCATACTCGCAGTTCTTTGCATACTGCAGTGCTTCCTCACCGTCATAGGCACAGTCCACCTCCATGTCGTCCTGTTCCAGACTGAACCGTATCCCTTTCACGATCAACTTTTCATCGTCAACTACTAAGATCTTCTTCTTGCTCATACTTTCTTCCTTCAACTTCCTGCTATACTGTAATATTATCTTTAATCTTATTATACAGACCTTCTTTGATTCCGCTGATCTGCATCAGCTCTTCTGTATTCTGGAACCTGCCGTTTTCTTCCCGATAGGCAATAATACTGTCCGCCCGGGACTCTCCTACACCGGACAACGTCATCAATTCTTCTTTTGTCGCCGTATTAAGATTGACTTTTCCATCCTGCGGCTTTGTTCCTTCTGCCGGACTTTCCCCCGGCTGTGCTGCTGCCTGTGTCTGCATCTCCTCTTTGGTGGGAATATAGATCTGCTCCCCATCCACAACAACCCTTGCCTGATTCACTGCATCCTGTGCAGCCTCGGCTGTCAGTCCGCCCGCCATGGCAATGACTTCATAAAGCCTGTCGTCACTGCCCACTTCATACACGCCGGGCTTTCCGACTGCTCCGCACAGATAGACAAAAATCTTTGTCTCTTTCTTCGGTTCTTTGTCTTCAACCTTCTTTTCTTCTGCAGAGGACTCTTCTTTCTCTTCCTGTGTCTCCTCCAGAGAAATCTCCTTAAGTTCTTCCCCCGACTCTTGCCCGCACCCGCTGATCAGGCACAACGCAGTCAAGATCATAACAACTGTATAATAAGCTTTCTTTTTCCATCTGTCCCTCATATTTCCTCACAATCTCAGACGCAAGGAATCCCCTTTTATATCGGACAGTAATATTGTAACGAAAAACGCTCAAAATTACAATAACATTTTTACAATCCTGTTACGCATTTATTACAATTCTGACGCTCTATTCCCACTGGAAGATTGCAATCCCGATCAGTGCCACGACAAGCCCTGCCAGCTTCCGGAATGCAAACGGCGATTTTTCCACACCAAACATCCCCAGAAGCTCGATCACATACGCCACGATCAGCTGGGAGATTACAATTAGAAGTGCAGCTTTTGCCGGTCCTAAGGATGCCATGCTCTTTACTACGGTCCAGGTAATCCCTGCTCCGATCACGCCTCCTAAGAGCATATATTTCGGTTCCACCTTCGCAAGTGCCGTCACATCCGCTCTTCCTGCCAGAAACCATACCGCCAGACATGCCAGAAAAGCACTTAACTGCACCCAGATATTGCTGACCCACAATCCGGTTGTCTTTGTTACCTGTGTATTAAATACACCCTGAACACTCATCAGCGCCCCGGAAAGAAGGGCAATTAAAAAACCAGTCATCGTTTTCTACCTCCTGAAATTTTTCTCAATTTCTTTTAGTATTTCCCGAATCCTGGTTTTTCATTTATCACTCTGTCAATGCTTTTGTCAATTTTGGGATCATTTCATCCACATGCTCTTTTTCAATGATAAGCGGAGGTACCAGACGCAGTACATTGCCCTGTGCCTGAATCACAAGAAGACCTTCCTCGATGGCGCGGTTATTTACCTGCGCGGCCGGTTTCTTTAACACAATGCCCTGCATCAGTCCGGTTCCTTTTCGTTCCAGCACGCCATCCACATGTTGTACCAGTTCTTCCAGACGCTCTGTCAGATATTCTGACACTTCATTGACATGCTCCACGATCTTTTCTTCCTCAAAAATGTCGATCACCGTCTTGACTGCCATACATGCCAGTGGGTTACCGCCATAAGTTGCCCCGTGATCTCCCGGCTTTAACGATGCCTGTGCCACTTTTTCTGTCATGGCAAAGGCTCCCACCGGAATACCGTTTCCAATTCCCTTTGCCATAGTCAGAATATCTGGTTTTACCCCGAATTTCTGCCATGCAAACATCGCGCCGGTTCTTCCCATTCCGCACTGCACTTCGTCACAGATCATCAGAATATCGTTCTCATCACAGATCTTACGGATTCCTTCCATGAATTCCTGTGTAGCAAGATTGATCCCGCCTTCCCCCTGTAATGGTTCTAAAATAATTGCGCAGGTCTGATCCGTCACCAGCGCTTTCACACTATCCAGATTATTGAATTCTGCAAAAGAAACTCCCGGGAGCATCGGTTCAAAAGGTTCTCTATACGCAGTATGTCCAGTCACGGAAACGGCGCCGAAGCTGCGCCCGTGGAACGAATTTTCCATGGCGATAAACTGATATCTGCCCGATTTTTATTATACGCATATCGTCTTGCCGCTTTTAAAGCCCCCTCATTTGCCTCAGACCCGCTGTTCGTAAAAAATACCCGGTCCATCCCCGAAATCCGGTTCAGTTTTTGTGCTGCCTCTCCACAATTGGTATGATAATACAGGTTGGACGTATGATACAGCTGATCGATCTGGAATTTTAATGCCGCATTCAGCTTCTGATTTCCGTATCCCAGTCCCGACACTGCAAATCCGGCTGCAAAATCCAGATATTTTTTCCCGTTCGTGTCATACAGATAAACACCTTCTCCCCTCTCCAGCGCAATTGGAAACCGATTGTATACGTGTATTAGATTTTCTTCTGCTGCTTTGATCTTCTCATTCACCATCATAATACCTGCTTTCTTCTTCATGTAAAATTGCCGTACCGATTCCTTTGTTTGTAAAGAATTCCAGAAGCAGACAGTGCGGGATCCGCCCATCTAAAATATGCACTCTGGAAACGCCGTTTTCAATGGCATCAATACAATTATTCAGCTTCGGAAGCATTCCTCCTCCGATATAGCCCTCTTCGATCAGCTGTTTTGCTTCTTTTACCAGAAGCTCGGAGATGAGAGTAGCAGGATCCTTCGGATCTTTATATACTCCCTCAATATCTGTCAGAAATGCCAGTTTTTCTGCCTTCATGGCTCTTGCAATGGCACAGGCTGCATCATCTGCGTTGATATTATATGTATGGAATTCATCATCCATTCCTACCGGACACACGACCGGAAGAAAATCCTTCTCCAGAAGATCATGCAAAATCTGTGCATCTACTTTTTGATCTCCCCGACAAATCCGATATCTTCTCCGTTAGAATATTTCTTTTCCACATTCAGAAGTCCACCGTCCTTCCCGCTGATTCCGATGGCACGTACTCCCTGTCCTTCCAGAAGCTGTACCAGGCTTTTGTTCACTTTTCCAAGTACCATTTCCGCTACTTCCATGGTCTCTTCATCAGTCACCCGAAGTCCGTTGATAAACTGCGGTTCTTTGCCGATCTTTCCGACCCATTTACTGATTTCTTTTCCGCCTCCGTGCACAATGATCGGTTTGAAGCCGACCAGCTTTAATAAGGTAACGTCCTCGATTACTTTCTGCTTTAACGCCTCGTCTGTCATGGCGCTGCCGCCGTATTTTACAACGACGATCTTCCGGTTAAACCGTTGGATATACGGCAGTGCCTCGATCAGTACTTTCGCCTTTTCCAGATATTGATTCATATTTTCATTCATATTCTCACTCCTCCTGCCTGTCTTTTTCACTGAATATACATTGTACTAGCTGCGGTAATCCGCATTGATATCGATATAGCCGTGGGTAAGATCACATCCCCATGCGGTTGCTGTTTCCTCTCCCTGTCCGAGATCTGCAATGGCAGTCACCTCCGGCATGGATAAAATCTCTGTGGCCTTTTCTTCACTGTAATCCAGCGCGACTCCGTTTTCGATGATCTTTAACTCTCCGGCGCTGCTTTTGAAATACAGATCTACTTTCTCCGGATCAAATTCGGCACCGGAATAGCCCATAGCGCACAAGATCCGCCCCCAGTTTGCATCATGACCGGCGATCGCCGCTTTGGTCAGATTGGAGCAGACCACGGATTTCGCCAGTGTTTTCGCCTGTTCTTTCGTATCTGCGCCTCTTACTGTCACCTCGAACAATGCTGTGGCGCCTTCTCCGTCTCCTGCCATTTTCTTTGCCAGTGTCTCGTTGACCTCATGCAGAGCTTCTGCAAATATTTCAAATTCTTTTGTCCCTTCTTTGATTTTTGGATTTTCTGCCATTCCGTTCGCCAGAAGAAGTACTGTGTCATTCGTTGACGTATCTCCGTCTACAGAGATCATATTATACGTTTCTTCCACATCTGCGCAAAGTGCTGCTTTGAGCGCTTTCTGGAGATTACCGCATCTGTTGTAAGAAAAGCCAGCATGGTGCACATATTCG
>ENA-OQDE01001074-OQDE01001074.1-human-gut-metagenome-genome-assembly--contig:-NODE-1074-length-11895-cov-1.804640_pt1 | contig 11895 bp, 22 predicted proteins | sample MGYA00242768_ERZ504595 | MGnify/ENA primary metagenome ERZ504595 (study PRJEB26092, sample SAMD00036307) | human gut metagenome | host: Homo sapiens | study: EMG produced TPA metagenomics assembly of...
CTTTGGGCCGCTAACCCGATCCCGATGCCATTTGCCGAAGTCTATACCGGGCTGGAAACGCGCACTATCGACGCTCAGGAACACCCGATCAACGTCGTCTGGTCAGCAAAATTTTATGAAGTGCAGAAGTACCTTTCTCTGACCCATCACGCCTATTCGCCACTTCTGGTGGTGATCAACAAAGCGAAGTTTGATGGCTTAACCCCGGAGTTCCAGCAGGCGCTGATCTCATCTGCGCAGGAAGCGGGTAACTACCAGCGCAAACTGGTTGCCGAAGATCAGCAAAAAATCATCGACGGCATGAAAGAAGCGGGCGTGGAAGTCATCACCGATCTCGACCGCAAAGCCTTTAGCGACGCGCTGGGTAATCAGGTCCGCGACATGTTTGTTAAAGATGTGCCGCATGGCGCTGACCTGCTGAAAGCCGTGGATGAGGTGCAATAAACCATGACGCAATACTGGCTGGGGTTAGATTGTGGCGGTAGCTGCTGAAAGCCGGGCTGTATGACCGCGAAGGCCGGGAGCAGGCGTGCAGCGCCTGCCGCTGTGCGCATTAAGCCCGCAGCCAGGTTGGGCAGAGCGCGATATGGCAGAACTGTGGCAATGCTGCATGGCTGTCATTCGCGCCCTGCTTACCCATTCCGGCGTTAGCGGGAACAAATAGTGGGTATCGGTATCTCCGCACAGGGAAAGGGCTTGTTTTTGCTGGATAAAAACAACAAGCCGCTCGGGAATGCTATTTTGTCCTCGGATCGCCGGGCGATGGAAATCGTTCGTCGCTGGCAGGAAGATGGCATCCCGGAAAAACTCTACCCGCTGACCCGACAAACCTTGTGGACCGGGCATCCGGTGTCGCTGTTACGCTGCTGAAAGAGCACGAACCAGAACGCTACGCGCAAATTGGCTGCGTGATGATGACGCACGACTACCTGCGCTGGTGTTTAACTGGCGTCAAAGGCTGTGAAGAGAGCAATATTTCCGAGTCCAACCTCTACAACATGAGTCGCGGGAAATATGACCCGAGTCTCACCGACTGGCTGGGGATCGCTGAAATCAACCACGCCCTGCCGCCTGTTGTCGGATCTGCCGAAATCTGCGGGGAAATCACCGCTCAGACAGCCGCACTGACCGGTCTGAAAGCGGGTACGCCCGTTGTCGGCGGCCTGTTTGATGTGGTTTCCACCGCACTCTGTGCCGGGATCGAAGACGAATTTACGCTTAATGCGGTGATGGGCACCTGGGCGGTGACCAGCGGCATAACCCGTGGTTTACGTGACGGTGAAGCGCATCCGTATGTCTATGGTCGCTACGTTAACGATGGTCAATTTATCGTTCACGAAGCCAGCCCCACCTCTTCCGGCAACCTCGAATGGTTTACCGCACAGTGGGGAGAAATCTCGTTTGATGAGATTAACCAGGCCGTTGCCAGCTTGCCGAAAGCCGGGGGCGACCTCTTTTTCCTGCCGTTCCTGTACGGCAGCAACGCTGGATCGAGATGACCAGCGGTTTCTACGGGATGCAGGCCATTCACACCCGCGCACACCTGTTGCAGGCCATCTATGAAGCGTGGTGTTCAGCCATATGACCCACCTCAACCGGATGAGCGAACGTTTTACTGATGTGCACACCCTGCGCGTCACTGGCGGCCCGGCGCACTCCGATGTCTGGATGCAAATGCTGGCGGACGTCAGCGGTCTGCGTATCGAGCTGCCGCAGGTGGAAGAAACCGGCTGCTTTGGTGCGGCACTTGCCGCCCGCGTCGGCACCGGAGTTTATCGCGATTTCAGCGAAGCCCAACGTGATTTACAGCACCCGGTACGCACCCTGCTGCCGGATATGACCGCCCATCAGCTTTACCAACAAAAATACCAACGCTATCAGCATCTCATTGCCGCACTTCAGGCTTTCACGCCCGCATCAAGGAGCACACATTATGAGCCGACCACTTCTGCAACTGGCCCTCGACCACTCATACTTGAAGCCGCGCAGCGCGACGTGATGCTGTTAAAAGACAGCGTCGATATCGTCGAAGCGGGCACCATTCTCTGTTTAAACGAAGGCTTGGCGCGGTGAAAGCCTTACGCGAACAGTGCCCGGATAAAATCATCGTTGCCGACTGGAAGGTCGCCGACGCGGGTGAAACGCTCGCGCAACAGGCGTTTGGCGCGGGTGCCAACTGGATGACCATCATCTGCGCCGCGCCGCTCGCGACGGTGGAAAAGGCCACGCAATGGCGCAACGCTGCGGTGGTGAAATTCAGATAGAGCTGTTCGGTAACTGGACGCTGGACGACGCCCGCGACTGGCATCGTATTGGCGTGCGGCAGGCCATTTATCATCGCGGTCGTGACGCACAGGCCAGCGGGCAACAGTGGGGCGAAGCCGATCTGCACGTATGAAGGCGCTTTCCGATATCGGCCTTGAGCTTTCCATTACCGGCGGGATTACCCCTGCTGACCTGCCGCTGTTTAAAGATATCCGCGTGAAAGCGTTTATTGCCGGGCGGGCGCTGGCAGGCGCAGCAAATCCGGCGCAGGTGGCTGGCGATTTCCATGCGCAAATCGACGCTATCTGGGGAGGCGCGCGTGCGTAATCATCCGTTAGGTATTTATGAAAAAGCACTGGCGAAAGATCTCTCCTGGCCGGAGCGACTGGTGCTGGCGAAAAGCTGCGGTTTTGATTTTGTCGAAATGTCGGTGGATGAAACCGACGAACGTTTGTCACGCCTTGACTGGAACGCCGCACAACGTGCTTCGCTGGTCACTGCGATGATCGAAACGGGTGTTGCCATTCCGTCAATGTGCCTGTCCGCACATCGTCGCTTTCCCTTTGGCAGCCGGGACGAGGCGGTGCGCGAACGGGCGCGGGAAATCATGAGTAAAGCGATTCGCCTGGCGCGCGATCTCGGCATTCGCACCATTCAACTGGCGGGTTATGACGTCTATTACGAAGACCACGACGAAGGCACCCAGCAACGTTTTGCTGAAGGGCTGGCGTGGGCGGTCGAACAGGCGGCGGCATCACAAGTAATGCTGGCGGTGGAGATTATGGATACCGCGTTTATGAACTCCATCAGCAAATGGAAAAAGTGGGACGACATGCTCGCCTCGCCGTGGTTCACCGTCTACCCGGACGTCGCAACCTCAGCGCCTGGGGCAATGATGTTCCCGCCGAACTGAAACTGGGCATTGATCGTATCGCCGCGATCCACCTGAAAGACACCCAGCCAGTTACCGAGCAAAGCCCCGGACAGTTCCGCGACGTGCCGTTTGGCGAAGGCTGCGTCGATTTCGTTGGCATCTTCAAAACGCTGCATGAACTGAACTATCGCGGTTCTTTCCTGATTGAGATGTGGACCGAAAAAGCCAAAGAGCCGGTGCTGGAGATTATTCAGGCGCGGCGCTGGATTGAAGCGCGTATGCAGGAGGCTGGATTTATATGTTAGAGCAACTGAAAGCCGACGTGCTGGCGGCGAATCTGGCGCTTCCCGCTCACCATCTGGTGACGTTCACCTGGGGCAATGTCAGCGCGGTAGACGAAACGCGGCAATGATGGTAATCAAACCTTCCGGCGTCGAGTACGACGTGATGACGCCGACGATATGGTGGTGGTTGAGATAGCCAGCGGTAGGTGTAGAAGGCAGCAAAAAGCCTCGTCCGATACGCCAACGCATCTGGCGCTTTATCGTCGCTATGCCGAAATCGGTGGCATTGTGCATACCCACTCGCGCCACGCCACCATCTGGTCACAGGCCGGGCTGGATCTCCCCGCCTGGGGCACCACGCACGCCGATTATTTCTATGGTGCCATCCCTGCACGCGACAGATGACCGCAGAGGAGATCAACGGCGAGTATGAATACCAGACCGGCGAAGTGATCATTGAAACTTTCGAAGAACGCGGCAGGAGTCCGGCGCAAATCCCGGCGGTACTGGTGCATTCTCACGGCCCGTTCGCCTGGGGTAAAAACGCCGCCGATGCGGTGCATAATGCCGTAGTGCTGGAAGAGTGCGCCTATATGGGCCTGTTCTCGCGCCAGCTTGCGCCGCAGCTCCCTGCGATGCAAAACGAACTGTTGGATAAGCACTACCTGCGTAAGCATGGGGCCAATGCCTATTACGGGCAGTAATCCCTCACGCCGGGCTTCATCGCCCCGGCACTACGAATTGATATGTTCCTTGCTGTAACGCCGCTTCCACGCTGCTGGCGTTAAACCAGTGTGTTTGCGAAAAATCTGCCGGAAATAGCTAACGTCATTAAACCCGCACAACGCCGCCACTTCAGTGAGCATCGCGCTTCGCTAATTAACAGCTTTTCGGCTTCGCGCACTCGCTGGCGATGAATTGCTTCTGTTAACGTCAGATGAAACACCCGCCGATAGACACGCCCAAGATAATCGGCATTGCAGTACAGCTCGCGGGCTAAAAGCGCCGTAGAAAGCGGGCGATGATATTGCGTGCGGATCAGTTTCTGCGCTTTCCAGGCAAGCGTGGTACCTGCGGCATCGGCCTGTTCATCAAGACGCGCGTCACGGGTGAGCTGCTGCAAAATCAGCAGCACAATAAACTCCAGCGCCGGAGTGCGTTGATGCTTTTCCTGTTCGCTTAAGACTGGCGAAACAGGGCCACCAGCGCCTGCGGATCGACAACCTTCGTTTGTTGCGGCACGCTAAGATGAGTGAGCCAGCGCGGGTCGCTATCCGGCGCTTTAACCTCAAAATGCAGCCAGTAAAATTTGAGATCGGCGGGAAAATCCTCTACCCCAACATGCTGTCGGTTCGGCCAGAGTAATAACTCTCTCCCGCATCGACCAGAAATATCCGCTCTTCTTCCTGAATCGTTAATCGACCTTTTTCGACAAAGATAATTTCCCATGACTCCAGCCGCCTTGCCGGATGCCTCCCTACGCCACGGGAAATAAATAATCCACCATTTTGCACTTTAATCGGTAACGTCATGGATAATTCGAGCATTGATATGTAATTTCCCGCTTATTCATTAATGATTAAACACATTACCTTTTGATTATTAATCAAAAACATTAAATTCACCTGATCCATTTCACACTTTTAAATTCAGGTCGGAATCGTCACCTTTTTTTACTCTTTTCTCGCCTTGTTGATATTCCCGTTCACGGCAGAATTAATCATGTCATTTCAATAAAACTAAAAATTGCTCCCTATTCACGAGGAATATCTATGACCTCTACACCGATTACTACCGCTGATATCGCTAAAGGTAAAATTGACGATGCGTTATCTGTACGGGAAAAATAGGCTACGGCCTGGGTGACGCAGGCGGCACCGTAATAACTTGCCTGATCATGAACTTTCTCACCTTTTTCTACACCGATGTTTTTGGCTTAACTCCGGCGCTGGTCGGCACGCTGTTTATTGCACTGCGCGTGTTTGATGCCATCTCCGACCCGGTGATGGGCGTCATTGCCGACCGGACGCAAAGTCGCTGGGGGCGCTTTCGTCCGTGGCAGTTGTGGATTGCCATTCCCATCGGCATTATCGGCATCCTGACGTTCACCGTGCCAGATGCCAGCATGGGAGTAAAATCGCTTGGGCGTTCGGCACTTACCTGCTCCTTTCAGTCGGTTATACCGCCATCAACGTGCCGTACTGCGCGCTGATCAACACCATGACCACCCGCCACAATGAAGTGATCTCCTGCCAGTCCTGGCGATTCGTTCTCTGCGGCGTGGCGGGATTTCTGGTTTCGGTAGGCTTACCGTGGATGGTAGATCTCTTCGGTCAGGGTAATGCCGCGCGCGGCTATCAACTGGGCGTCGGCGTATTGTGCGCCATTGCGTGGTGATGTTCCTGTGCTGTTTCTTCTGGGTTCGTGAACGGGTGCCACTCTCCACAATGGGGAAATTTACCCTGCGCGAACATCTTGCCGGGCTGCGAAACAACGACCAACTGCTGCTGATGCTGGTCATGTCTTTCCTGCTGATTAACGTCTTTAATATTCGCGGCGGTGGGTATATGTACTTCATTACCTACGTCTTACAAGGCAGTACGGGCTACACGTCGCTGTTCTTCACTATGGTCACCTTCGCCTCCATTATCGCTCGGTGATTGTCAGCCCGTTAACGCGGCGTTTCGATACCGTCAAAATTTACTACTACACCAACCTGCTCCTCGCCGCGCTGGCGGTGTTGATGTGGTTCCTGCCTTCTGGCCCGGCTTATCAAACGCTGTGGCTGGCGGTGATCCTCGGTAATGGCGTGATTCTTGGCTTCACATTGCCATTGCACTTCTCATTGATGGCCTTTGCCGATGACTACGGCGAGTGGAAAACCCGCGTACGTTCTTCCGGCATGAACTTCGCTTCAATCTGTTTTTCATCAAACTGGCCTGGGCTCCAGCGCGGGATCATCAGCCTGCTGTTTATTTTTGTCGCCTACCAGCCTGGCGTGGAAAACCAGACCGCCAGTTCGCTTGGCGGGATCGCGGCGATGGAAACATTGCTGCCTGCGCTGTTCCACCTGCTGCTGGCGATGGCGATCCGCTTTTGCAAACTCAATAACCCTATGATGTCACGCATTGCTAGCGACCTGCGTCAGCGTCATGTACAGCCTTAAGGAGCACAAGATGAACATTTCGGAAGTCGATCTGCATAAACTGACGGTCAGCGATCCGTTCCTCGGTCAGTACCAACAACTGGTCCGCGACGTGGTGATTCCTTATCAGTGGGATGCCTTGAACGATCGTATCCCAGAAGCGGAACCCAGCCATGCGATTGAAAACTTTCGCATTGCCGCAGGACTGCAAGACGGTGAATTTTACGGGATGGTGTTTCAGGACAGCGACGTCGCCAAATGGCTGGAAGCGGTAGCCTGGTCGCTGTGCCAGAAGCCGGATGCCGAACTGGAAAAACCGCTGACGAGGTAATCGAACTGGTCGCTTCCGCCAGTGCGAAGATGGCTATCTCAATACTTACTTTACGGTAAAAGCGCCCGAAGAACGCTGGAGCAATCTGGCGGAGTGTCATGAACTTTACTGCGCCGGTCATCTGATTGAAGCCGGAGTCGCCTTCTTCCAGGCCACGGGAAAACGGCGCTTGCTGGAAGTGGTTTGCCGTCTGGCCGATCATATCGACAGCGTATTTGGTCCAGATGAAGACAAGCTGCAGGGTTATCCTGGTCACCCGGAAATTGAACTGGCACTAATGCGCCTGTATGAAGTGACCGAAGAGCCGCGCTACCTGGCACTGACGAACTATTTTGTCGAACAGCGTGGTGCGCAACCGCACTATTACGACCAGGAATATGAAAAGCGCGGGCAGACCTCGCACTGGCACACCTACGGCCCGGCGTGGATGGTGAAAGACAAAGCCTACAGCCAGGCGCATTTGCCCATCGCACAGCAGCAAACCGCCATTGGTCACGCGGTACGTTTTGTCTACCTGATGACCGGCGTCGCGCATCTCGCGCGTTTAAGTCACGATGAAAGCAAGCGTCAGGACTGCCTGCGGCTGTGGAACAATATGGCCCAGCGTCAGTTATATATTACCGGCGGCATTGGCTCACAAAGCAGCGGCGAAGCGTTCAGCAGCGATTACGATCTGCCGAATGACACGGTTTACGCCGAAAGTTGTGCTTCCATCGGCCTGATGATGTTCGCCCGACGAATGCTGGAAATGGAAGGCGACAGTCAATATGCCGATGTGATGGAGCGCGCGCTGTACAACACTGTGCTCGGCGGCATGGCACTGGATGGCAAACATTTCTTCTATGTGAATCCGCTGGAAGTACATCCAAAATCGCTGAAATTCAACCATATCTACGATCACGTTAAGCCGATCCGCCAGCGTTGGTTTGGTTGCGCTTGTTGTCCGCCAAATATCGCCCGCGTGCTAACCTCGATTGGTCATTATCTCTACACGCCGCGTGAAGATGCGTTGTATATCAACATCTACGCAGGAAACAGCATGGAAGTGCCGGTAGAAAATGGCACGCTGCGCCTGCGGGTTAGCGGAAACTATCCGTGGCAGGAGCAGGTGACGATTGCGGTTGAATCGCCCCAGCCGGTGCGTCATACGCTGGCTTTACGTCTGCCGGACTGGTGTGCGCAGCCGCAGATCATATTGAATGGGGAAGAGGTCGGGCAGGATATTCGTAAAGGGTATTTGCACATTACCCGCGAATGGCAGGAGGGCGACACGCTGAATCTGACTTTGCCAATGCCGGTGCGTCGCGTTTACGGTAACCCGCTGGTGCGTCACGTCGCCGGAAAAGTGGCGATTCAGCGCGGCCCGCTGGTGTATTGCCTGGAACAGGCCGACAACGGCGAGTCACTGCATAACCTGTGGCTGCCCGCCGATGCGCCATTTACAACATTTGAAGGTAATGGATTGTTCCGCCATAAGATCTTAATCCAGGCACTGGGTTACCGGTATGAACAGAGCAATCCAGAGCAGCAACCGCTGTGGCATTACGACAGCGCGCCAGCCAAACGCCAGCCGCAAATTCTGACGTTTATCCGGTGGTTTAGCTGGGCCAACCGGGGTGAAGGCGAAATGCGGATCTGGGTGAATGAGGAAAAGCATTGCCATCCGTAGGTGGATAAGGCACTCGCGCCGCATCCACCGTAGGTGCACATTGCCTGATGCGACGCTTAACACGTCTTATCAGGCCTACAAGTCGGTGCGAGAGCGTAGGCCAGCCGCACCGACATCCACCGGTGAATTAAAAACGCCAGCTCACGCCGGTGACAAAGGTAAAACTCTCATTACGATCAACCATCGGGCTGTCGGTAATCTCTTCCGGCAGCTCGCTGTATCCTGCGCTCGCCATCAATACGACGTGCTCTCCTATCGGGTATTTTGCCGTCAGGCTGACATAGGGCACCCAGGCATCCTGCGCGGAATAACTTGCCAGACCGCTACGACGGGACTCACTCTCTGAAATGCCATAGTAATAGTCACTGAAATTCTCGTCATAATAGAGAACGCCCAGCGCAGGTGTCAGCGACAGGCGACCTATCTGCATTTTGTGGAATACCGATAGCTCCCCCACCCAGCCGTTGCTGTTATCCAGAACGTCCGCAGCCGCAGAGGCTTTCACGGTTCCCCAACGCTCGTGGTGATACCAGGCAACCCCCGCCATAGCCGTACTATCACGCTTATCAAGCTGTTGCATGGCATAATCGTCATTATCGGCAGGGTCAAATTCCAGCGGCATCCAGGATGCGGTCAGGCTAAGTTCATTTTTTTCACTTTGCGACAGAATAAAACCTAACGTGGTCTGACGAACATAAAAAGTATCACCTTCATAACTAATCAGCGGAATTGCCTTTGTATTTTCATTATAACGCGATAAGGCGATTCATTATAAGCCGCACCAGCACCAATGGATAATTCAGAAGCAGTTGCGCTTGCCATAAAAGGCAACGCAAATAACGCCACAATATTGCGGTTAATTAACATGTCCGGTATTCCATTTTAAAATAAGATAAAAAAGAGTCGGCATAGTAATGCTTACAATTTCTCCGGTGCAAGATTCATATTTATATAGTAATATATAAATTATATATAATTGGGCTGTTGCGATGACAAAATTACAACTTAAGTACCGGGAGTTAAAAATTATCTCGGTAATCGCTGCCAGTGAAAATATCAGCCATGCCGCGACTGTACTTGGCATCGCACAGGCCAACGTCAGCAAATATCTTGCTGATTTTGAATCAAAAGTGGGTTTAAAAGTCTTTGACCGAACCACCCGACAGCTGATGCTCACACCTTTTGGCACCGTGCTGTTACCGTACATCAACGACATGCTGGACAGAAACGAGCAGCTTAATAATTTTATTGCAGATTATAAGCATGAGAAACGTGGTCGGGTCACTATCTATGCACCAACCGGCATAATTACCTATTTATCCAAACATGTAATCGATAAAATTAAAGATATCGGTGATATCACCTTATCGCTAAAAACCTGCAATCTTGAGCGTAATGCCTTTTATGAAGGCGTCGAATTTCCCGATGATTGTGATGTTTTAATCAGCTACGCCCAACCAAAAGATGAATCGCTGGTTGCCAGTTTATTACCCAATATGCCGTAACCGCTTATGCCAGCCAGCGCTATCTTGAGAAACATCCCATTAGCCGTCCTGACGAACTCGAACATCACTCCTGTATTTTGATCGACTCGATGATGATCGACGACGCGAATATCTGGCGCTTCAACGTCGCCGGGAGTAAAGAGGTGCGGGATTATCGCGTGAAGGGAAATTACGTTTGCGACAACACGCAATCTGCGCTGGAGCTGGCACGAAATCACCTGGGGATTGTGTTTGCGCCAGACAAAAGTGTGCAGAGCGACCTGCAAGACGGCACGCTGGTGCCCTGCTTTCAGCACCCGTATGAATGGTGGCTGGATCTGGTGGCTATCTTCCGTAAACGGGAATACCAGCCCTGGCGGGTCCAGTATGTGCTGGATGAAATGCTGCGTGAAATTCGCCACCAGCTTGCTCAGTCGCAGCAACTGCGGCCTGAACAAGCGGCGGAAAGCGAAGATTAATGATCGAGATAAAGGTAATGCACCCAGCTGGTCATGCGTAACAGTACTTTGCGCATCACCGAGACATGGCTGAAATGATCAGAGTAGACCGCCACCTGGGCGTAAATACCGTCTGGTAATGCGCTCAAATCAGTATGCTCATCCAGTTCAATGGTCGCGATAACGCCATCTGAACCCGGCGCTGTGTTTAACGTCTGTAAGGTGCCGGTCGACTGATAAGCTCCGCCGGGAACGGCTGGACTAATGGCTGCCAGCTTACCGCTGAATACCTTACCTGGCAGAGCATTAAACACCACTTCCGCATCGTCGCCAGGAGCCAGTCGCAGCAAGGAGTTCTGACGGAACTGCGCCACGATTTGTCGTTTCTGATCGGGTATAAACACCATCACCGGACGTAGCGGCAGCGACGCGGCATAGGTACCCGGACGAATCAGTACCTGGGTCACATAACCATCGCTCGGCGCACGCACTATCGTCTGCTCAAGGTTATATTTTGCTTCCGCGAGCTGTGCTTTCAGGCTGGCGATTTGAGAATGTTCACCCAACACCAGGCTATCCAGCTGGCTCTGGATCTGTTTTTGTTCCGCCGCCGATGACTTCATGGAGGCTTCCTGCGCCAGATAATTTTGCCGCGCCACATCGATATCGCGTTCTGAAAACGGGTTTACTTTCGCCTGACTGCCGCGTGCGTAACGCTGATACTCTTTAGCGAATTTATCCCGCGTGGCCTTTGCCTGCTGAGTATTCGCCGCCATCTCATCTAACTCTGCGCCCAACGCCCGCTGTTTATGTTCTGCGGTAACGATATCCGCCATCAGCCGATCCACCCGCGCCTGATAACGCGTCGGGTCCAGTCGAAATAGCACCTCACCTTTTTTAATCAGCGTATTTTTCTTGTCCGTCACTTCGATCACCACGCCTGTCACCTGTGGGACAACAGGAATAGAAATAACCGCTTTTTGCGCTTTAAAGGTATACGGATGGTTATAGTTCATTAACAGAATTAGACCGCTGATAATAAATATGCCTCCCAGGGCCGCTGTGGGAATGGTCCATTTATTTACAGGAATTTTAAAGATCTTAAACATTGCCCATGCGAAAGCCACATAGGTCAAAATAATCAGTAAATCCATAAGTATTACTCGGCAGAAGAGGATTTGATGTCGGCGAGCTGTTTCTCCAGCCCGGCAATACGCTGTTGTAGTTGCACAACGGAGGAGTCATGGTTTTGCATTCCCCATCCCCGCTCCGGGCGGTAAAGCGTGGCCAAATCCACAAAAATGGCCAGATAACATGTAACGTAAAAAGACTTACCCAACCAGCAACATGAATGGCGTCGGCATGTGGATGATTACGTTTTTTAG
>ENA-OQDE01001075-OQDE01001075.1-human-gut-metagenome-genome-assembly--contig:-NODE-1075-length-11890-cov-3.448015_pt1 | contig 11890 bp, 18 predicted proteins | sample MGYA00242768_ERZ504595 | MGnify/ENA primary metagenome ERZ504595 (study PRJEB26092, sample SAMD00036307) | human gut metagenome | host: Homo sapiens | study: EMG produced TPA metagenomics assembly of...
TAATTACAGCCTACGATCCATGCATCTTTGGATAAATTTCTTTTTTCGGCAAACATTTTCATGGCATCTACAATCTCCGAAAAATTTCCACACTCTGACAAGTCGCATTGTGTCATTGCATTGGCAGCTCCTACAAAATGAGAATGTGCATCCAAAAATCCCGGAAGCATCGTTTTTCCCTGCAAATCCACCATCTCGTCTCCATCTGTTTTATACTGCATCACATCATCCAGAGTACCTACTGCCTGAATACGTCCATTTTCCACGCAGACTGCTTCCGCATACAAGTTTTCTTTTGCAACTGCCAGCATCTGCCTGGATTGATCAATTCCAATGATATGATATTTATTTTGTAAAAATTTACCCGCCAAGTTTCCTGTTCCGACACCAATTTCAAGTATCTTTCCATCTTTTCTCTGAAAATTTTCCACTTCCTCAAAAACCATTTGTAATACTGTCTCATAATTCTCATAGATTTTTAATGCACCTGTGTCCCTTTTCACATCCTCATCATATGCCCTTGCCCAGCCATCAAAATCCCACTGGTCTTTCCACTCATTTTTCACCTGGCAAAGCAGATTACTCTGTTCAATAATCTTCAAAAAATCTTTTTCTAAATCCTGTCCTTCTGTTTCTTCATATACTTTGTCCAAAACCATTTCCAGCGATTTTCTAATTTCACTCAATCTGTGGATCTCATTATTGACTGCCATCCATTGGTTTTGCATATGTGTCAGATAATTTTCTTTCTTATTGCATTGTAATATATTCTGAATGGCTTCAATACTCAATCCCAACGAGCGATAAAGCAGAATCGTCTCCAAACGGAAAATATCCTCTTCGCCAAATTTCCGATACCTATTCTGCGACTCTCTCATCGGAGTCAGAAGTCCTTTCTTTTCATAAAATCTGATCTTGTTTGTTGTAATATGCAGTTTTTCTGCAATTTGACTGATTGTATATTCTGTTTTCATACTGTGATCTCTCCTTTTTTATACTACACTCATTCTAAGTCTCACCTTGGGCGAAGGTCAAGAGATCTTTCAGCAAAATTCTATTTCACTCCTGAAAACATATAAAACTGCTCTGTATCGATCAGAATATCGATGCTAAAACAAGTCTCCCATGGACGGCTCTCTTCTTTTGCAGACAACAGACCGGACGTAATCTCTTTTGGCACATTCGTGTGACAACCATTTATTTTCTCCTTGCATGCTCCATGTGCCACTATAAATCTCCCGCCCGGATTTAACAGTTCTGCACCTTCTGTACTACCTTGTCTTTCTCCATAAAATGAGGGTATGCATTATAGATGATAATCCTGTCAAATGTCTCCTGTGTCATCTCGAACAGATCCCGGCACTGCACTTCAAACAAGGAGTCCCCCTCTACTTTGCGGGCAGCGATCTCGATCATCTTTCTGACAGATCGACTGCTGTGATATGAGAAGGTTTTCGTTCCCGCAGCGCCTCAAACATCGCCCCTGTACCACAGGCAACATCCAAAACACTCATTCCCTCCTGAATATCACTTAAAAATGCGATCATACGTCTGATCTGATCGACCGATTGCTCCCCGTCATCCCAATGTGCGGCTCTTTGATTAAAATATGTTCTGATATCCATGGTAACTATCTCCTTTTCGGCTCTGCAATCCCTGCTTTCTGTAATGCCAGCACAATGACCGGAATAAAAATCAACTGAATCAGAATTCCTGGTATCCCTGTCAGAAAACTGGATGTAATAAAGATCTTGAAGCTATATTCTCCCACATTGAAAATAAGTGCTTTTAAAATACCGCTGACAATTCTCCCTGCCAGCATCGCTGTGATCAGCGAACCATATATTTTTACAATTTGCTTTTCTGTATGAATGCCGTACACACAGATCCCCGTAATCAATCCATAGACTGCCAGTTCACAAAGCATTGCCGGAAGGATTGCAGCCGGAGGCATTCCTGTAAACATACTGGACAAAGCGGCGCTAAAATTCCACATAATAAGCCATACTGCCATCCACAGAGCAGACCGCAGATCAATACCGGAATGTGCATAGGCAAAAAAATACTTCCCGCATTCTGAATCGTATGGAATGCCATCGGAAGAACGATCCCCAAGGCCACACACATTGCCGCCATCACTAATTTCTTCACTTGATTTTCTTTCATCTTGTTTCCCTCTCTTTTCTTTTGTTCTGATCTATTATATTTGTTTTCTATACACAATTTCCCCATTTTCTAAGGACTTCTGTGTGGTCTTCTGAAATCCTTTTCTCAGATAAAATAAGATTGCATCTTTTGCCGGTGTAATGTCTATGTATTTTCCATTTTGTTGTTTTAACTCTCTTTCAATCTGCTCATATGCTGCACTTCCATATCCCTTATTTCGATGCTCTGCATAGACAAAGAAATTTCCAATCAAACACTTTCCATCTTCATCTGCATAACAAATATAGTCACAAAATCCGATCTGTATTTTCTGTTTCATAATCTTACATATAACAAACGGATTCTGTTTTCGATTTTGCAGACACAAAATCTGCTTTTTATACTCTATACTTTCGATTTCCGGTAATATCTGTGACAATTCTTCCAAGGAACATACAGTCTTTAAATACTCCCGATAATCTTGGAGATAGTGCTCCCATTCTTCTTCCACATTATATCTGTTTATATAAATCATATATCTCCTCTTATTTATGATATGGCTCACCATTCATAATCCGATAACTTCGATACACCTGCTCCAACAGTATCACTCGCATCAGCTGATGCGGAAATGTCATCTTTGAAAAACTAAGTGCGTAATCTGAGCGTTTCAACACCTCTTTCCCGAGGCCGATGGAGCCACCGATCACAAATGCAATGCTGCTCTTTCCCTGAATTCCCAGTTTTTCTATTCTTTCTGCCAGTTCTTCTGATGTCAGCATCTTCCCTGCGATTTCCAGTGTGATCACATACATATCATCCTTGATATACCTTAAGATTTTTTCTCCCTCTTTGCTGCGAATTCCTTCTTCCACAGTCTCACTTGCCTGATCCGGGGTCTTCTCATCCGGTACTTCAATTATATCCAGCTTACAATATTTGCTCAGACGCTTGGAATATTCTGCGATGGCATCCTTTAAATATTTCTCTTTGATTTTTCCTACTGTAATCAATGTAATTTTCATGCTGTCTGTCCTTTTTTCTCTCTGTGTTTTCCTGTAAATTCCGAAACCTCAATGCAATACACTGCAACCCGCTGCAGCATATGCGGAAGAAATTCAATTTCGGCGCCCGCTTCTACGTGCTGCATTAAAAGCGTAAGTCCGTGTCTCTTTTCCTCCTCGTTCTCCACCATACGAATTCGTCCGTTTCCCATGATACTGGAAAATGCAAAAGAATAACTGCATGTATAATCTCCACGGATCACCTCATGGCCACAGTCCATTTCAATTGCTACGTTCGGGTTTTCTGCAAATGCTTCCGCTTTCCGTCCTTCCTTTGCACTGTGGATATACAATTTTAAGCTGCGCTCTTTCTGACAAAATTCATATCCGAAATTTACAGGAACAATAAACATCCCCTCCGCATCCATTGTTCCTATACGCACCACTTTACATGCATCCAACACTTTTTCCAGCTCTGCCGGATCCTTAATCTCTCTTTTTTCTAAACGCATCTGACGCATCACACATTCCTCCTGTCGCTTCTATCGTTTTAACCGATTCAATTCCACTTTTTCTTCTCTGCTCACCCGATAGGATTCCCGGATTTTCTGGATCGCTTTATTATGTGTAAAATCATCCATCTCATTTGCCAGCAGCAGTCTCTTTGTCTGAATCGGAAATTTGACATAACAGACTGATACAGCCCATGCCACTGCCATTTTCACATAATACCCCTCATGACTGGTATGATTCAGAATCTCAAGCACCTGCTCAATATAGGCTTCGTTAATGTAATGCGCCAGCAGGGATACGATAAAAAAACGGACTTCAAACTCCCTGCTGCTGTTCCGATACTTCCGGAGATAAGAAAACCACACTTCCTGCTCTTTTTCCATGAACTTATATCCCATACAACAGCTGTCGCAGACTGCCCAGTTATGAATCTTCGGAACAAACATATCAAGCGCCTGCATTCTCTGTTCGGTACTCATCTTTGCATACCCCAGAACAAGTCCGTATAACATAATTTCTTCATGCGCAGACCGTTCATCTATTTCTGTCTGTGCTTCTTCCAGATACTGTTTCGAATCTGTTTTTGCAATTCCTTTTGCCAGCTTTCGAAGAGCCGGCATACGAACACCGATCACATGATCGGTCCCTGGGATCAGCTTCTGATTAAACTGCTTATAGCTCTCTTCCCCAAGCTGATCTAACTCTTCTCTGATTTCCTTTATCATGTTGTACTCCTGTCATTTTTATTTCTTTTACTATACCATGCCAACCTGAAAATCTCCACATGAAAATAAGGAGTCACTTCGGGCTCCTCATTGCTTTTTTACTAATTTTTCAGGACGACTTTACCTGATGTCCTCCAAAAATTTTTCTTCCTCCCAGCAAAACTGCAAGAACCCCTGCCGCTGTCAGAAGAAGGTTGATGCTCCACATCGGAATTTCATTTCCAGTCACAGAAATACCCTGCATCGACAACAACATTGCCACATTAAAATCTCCGCTCGGCATGATTGCTAAAAACTGATCAAACGAAAGTAAGCCAAAACGAAAGATCAAAACAATCGGCAGCACATAGATTAAAATAGAAATCAAAACACTGACAAACGAGGACGAAACTGCTGCGGAGACAAGCAGTACAAAACTGCTCAACAGAACTGCTCCTGCAATACCAAATACTACCACCAGTAAAATCCATGAAAACAACTCACCTCCCATGGAACTTCCCAAAACAATCCTCTGCTTCCAAACTGAAGTGAGGCTTCAAATCCTTCTGTTCCATACTGCCAGAGCATAAAAAGCACAGGAATGAAAACTGTCAGAATCGTCAGCACAACAGAGAATGTAAAAGAAGCCATGATTTTCGCTGTAATACATTTTGTTTTCCCGTACTTTCCGGTCAAAAGCAAGGCATCCATTCCACACCCGTATTCCTCGGAAAACACCGGAGAAACTGCCACAATGATCAAAAATCCCATGATAAGGAACAAGGATTCTATCGAAAGGAGTGTTGTTTCCCACCCTCTGGTATATCCGATTTGTAACAAATTTTGAAGTTCAGGATTTGACAGAGGCGCTTCCTCCCAGATTGTACCTGCAGTTCCTGTGATCCAATCTGTCCGAAGCCGGTATTCCGCTTCATTCATTCCGGCATTTTTCGCTCCCTGCTTTTCCTGTACAAGCAACGCATCTACCTTTTCTTCTGTTACCGGACCACGGTATCGCTCCGCCATCTTCAACTCGTATTCCAAAGCTTCTTTTCCATGCAGATGCCTGCCATTCTGATCAAAAATATCCAGAAAATCCACTCTGGAATTACTAAGAAGAATCAGTATCAAAACTCCATATGCCAGCAGAGCGACCCGTATCAGTTTACGTCCCACAATCTTCTGAAACTCAAAACTCCATAATTGCCTCATTTCCATCCTCCTTAAAATAATACAGATACATATCTTCCAGCGTCGCATCCACGGATATTGCCGCTTCATCAGGCTTTGTATCCGACACAATCCGCAATTCGATCGCTCCGTTTTTTTTCTTCATATTTACAATCGTATACCGGTATTCTAATTCTGCCGCTCTCTTTTCATCCACTTCACATTCCCATACAAGTCCGTTCATCTGTGCTGTGATTTCCTCTGGAGTTCCTTCTTTCAGGATCTGTCCTTCTTTCATCAAAAAAATCTTGTCTGCAATATACTCCACATCCGAAACAATGTGCGTCGAAAGAAGTACAATCTTATCCTTGGAAAATGAACTGATCAGATTTCGAAACCGCACTCTTTCTTTGGGATCCAGACCTGCCGTCGGTTCATCCAGGATCAGAATTTCCGGTTCATTCAGCATCGCCTGTGCAATCCCGAGCCTTCGCTTCATTCCACCGGAAAATGTTTTAATCTTTTTCCTGTGTTCTTTCTCCAATCCCACCAGTCTCAATAATTCTTCAGTTCTGTTTTTTGCAAACGAACGGTTCAGACCTTTCAGCGCTGCCATATAAAGCATAAATTTTTCCGCTGTAAACTCGGGATAATATCCGAAATTCTGCGGCAGATATCCCAAAAGGCTTCGATATTCTTCTCCCATAACGTGAATGTTCTGTCCATCGTACCGGATTTCCCCGGATGTCGGATTCAAAATATCACATAACAGGCGCATCAATGTCGTCTTTCCTGCTCCGTTAGCGCCAAGCAGGCCATATACTCCTACTTCATAGAAAGATTCAGACGATCTACTGCCCGCTTCGTTCCATATTGTTTTGTCACTCTGTCTAATTGAAGTTCCATAATTCATCCCATCCTTTTTTCTTTTTTCCAATGAACTGCAGATACTGTCTTGCTCCTATCACAGTCAGAAACAATGCTCCCAAAAAAGCCAAAAATAATACGTTTTCCTTCTGATCCATAAAAGCTCCGGATGCATCTCACAGAATGTTTTCAGCTGCATGCACCCGATACACAGCATTACCGCTGCACCTGCCAGAATACTGTACACAGCCTTTGTTGAAACATGACGGATGATCCAAAAATAGATCGCTGTAGAAAACAAAAACGGAACAAACACTTTCAAAACACTTTCCATCATGCTTCCCTCTTTTAACTCTCCAATTTCCAAAACAATAACAAGTACCACTGCCTCTGTTACTCCTGTCAGTAAAATACGCATTCCAAAAATTTCCCTCAAATTATAGCGGCAGGACTGTTCCAGTTCTCCAACTCCATTCGAAAAACTTTTCAATATAGCCGGAAATCCGATCATCGCAAGGAGTGGAGAAAGTACATACCCAAATGTAATATACGATTCCTTATCTGCTGTCTGAGTTAATACGATTCCTGCCACAAGAAGGATTCCTTCCGTGATCCAAAACCAGATTGACAGATATTCTGCCTGGATCCAGATTCTCTCAAACAAATGCAGTCGTGGTAAAATTTTTCCCTTTGCGATTTCCGCCTGTGCTTTTTTTTGCATTTCACAGTATTTCTCCGTCTCCACCTCCGGCGGCTGATATTGCCGCATCTGCTCATAAAGTTTCTTTTCTTTTCGTGTCATCTACCATACCTCCTCTCCCAAAGCCCTCTTCATTTTTTCCATCCCTTGCCGCAACCTGGATTTTACGGTTGCATTTCCTGTGTTTGTAATCTGCACGATCTCTTTGATCTTTAGTTCATGATAAAACCGAAGGATCAAAACATCTCTCTGCATATCCGGAAGCTGAGACAGGGCATCTCGTACTCTTTCCGACATCTGCTTTGCCTGCATATATTTCTCCGGTGTTTCCAGAGATTCTCCCCGTACAAACTCTTTGGAAATTCCCGAAGGAATCTCCTTTTCTCTACGAAAACCGTCATAGCAGACATTCCTTGCAATCTGGAACAACCATGCTTTAAATTTCTGCATTTCTTTATATTGTCCGATATATCGTATCATTTTCAGAAAAGTTTCCTGTGTGCAGTCATATGCGTCTTCTTTATTTCCTGTCATGTAATAAGAAAACCGGAAAATTTCCTGATAATATTTTTCAATCAGAATCTGACTGTCCTCTGCCTCTCCGGACTGAATCCTGCGGATTACTTTTTTGTCTTCTATTGAGTTTTTATCAAGCATTTTTGCACCCGTTCTCCTTTCAGATTCTCAATTTGTAAAACGTTCTACATAAATATAACGCAGTTTCTTTCAAAAAAGGTTTTAAATTCAAGAAAAAAACTGTTTAAAAATTTCTGTCGCGGAGGATGGTAATGGCATCAATGAAACAAATCTGCCTCATCTTTTTGAACGATGCTACAAAGGCAAAGAAGGAGCAGTCTTTACTCTGATCATTCCATACATATCGGACTGACCGGTACCTGCTCCTTCTTTCACTCTACTCTATTCTGTTAAATTATAGAATCTCTCATTCTCTGTTATATTTCCATACCGGCAGCAGCCCCAAAAGGGCTCCAACTGCTGCGGTATGATCCATCCCAGCCGCAAATCATAAAATGGAAGCTTGTTACATATTTCTGTCACAACTCCAAGAGAGATTCCTGCACTCTGCATTCCATCTACAAATGCCACACAGAATGCAAACAACATCCCCAGTACATATGCCATCCGTTTTGAACCAATCCATTTTTTAAAGAAAGACAAAATTACAAGTACTACCGTTACAGGATAGAACATCATCAAAACTGGAAGAGAAACCTTTACAAGCATATCCAATCCGATGTTGCTGATCACAAAACTGAACACACAAACAATTGCTGTAATCTTTTTATAAGACACATTCGGAAACAGTTCATGGAAATAATCTGCAAAGGAGGTTGTAAGACCGATGGAGGTCGTCATACATGCAAACAGTACTGCAACTCCCAGTATGATTCCTCCTGCAGGTCCTAACAGGTCACTTGTCACTGCATGAAGCAGACTTCCTCCGTTGGAGAACGGAGTACGCGTCACTGCTCCGACATAAGTGAGCATATAATACACAACCGAAAGGATCAGCGCTGCACCAGCCCCGCAGATCAGTGTGTATTTAATGATGTTTCTCTTTGTTTTTACCTGATGTCCCCGCACTGCATTGATGATAATAATCGCAAATACCAGACCTGCCGGACCATCCAGTGCATAATACCCTTCTATCATTCCCTGGAAGAACGGAATCTCTTTGTATACTCCCTGCGGAACTCCGACGCTTCCATACTGAACTGAACTGTTCGGCGATTTTTCCATAAAAACGCAGGCCAGAAAGATCAATACGATACAAATCAAAGTATCGGTGTCAGATATTTTCCGATCACATTGACTACCTTCTTCGGATTACCGCTCAGATAATATGTGAGCCAGAAGAAAACAGCCGTCACGAGCAAAGATACCCACCATACATTTGATTCTGATAAATACGGACGAACCGCCAACTCAAATGAAACACTTCCTGTTCGTGGAAGTGCAAACAAAGGACCTATCAACAGATAAATACAAACAGACAAAAAGACTGCAAATCTTCTGCTGACCAGTTCTCCCAGATCACTGACCTCCGTTCCTACTAAAACAACTGCAATCATACCCAGAAGTGCGATTCCCGCATCTGTCAGAATAAATCCGGCCAGCGCCTGTATATAGTTTCACCTGCCTGTTGTCCCATGGCCGGCGGGAAGATCATATTTCCTGCACCAAAAAATACTGCAAATAAGGTTAATGTGATTGACAGAAGCTGTCTCGCTTTTATCTTTTCCATCTTAGTTCTCTTTCAGGAACTGCTCTGCGAGCTCCACAGCATCCAGGATACATTTATCACATGGTGCAAGGATTTTTCCTGTTTCTACTCCTTTTAATTCTTTACAATAAACAGATCCGTTGATCTCCTTAAATTTCGCAGCATACTCTCTTGTCTTCTTATAGGTGTCTGCTTTTGTTTTTCCGGCCTGCTCAACTCCGCCGCTGTTTTTCATCCCAATCAGCATAAACAGACCTGTCAGGGCTCCGCAGGTATCCATCATACCCATGCCAAGACCAAAGCCTTCTGCAATTTTATACATCTCTTCTTCACTTACGCCAAATTCCCCGCAAAACGCACACGCTACAGCCTGCGTGCAGTTATACCCTTTTTTATGGTATTCCAGGCAAGTTCTTTTTTTGTCATTTTTATATCCATTCCTTTCGCGCTGCTCAAGGCACAAAACGTCATGAAAAAAACGTTGGCTTATTGCAGCTATCTTTTTATAATTGTTCCATAGGGATATTCAGTATACTACAAATCATGGGGAGGTGAGTGGGCTGTCCGTTCATCGGATGACCGTATTTTTATATGTGTAGAATGCTTTTTCAAGCACAAATAAGTGTGCCCTGAGCACGTAACCTTATCTTTGTAAAAACAACTCTCGTTTTTATCCTAAGCATTCAGTCAATGCTGTCTACTCCCTATAATCTATTGAACCTATGGTTCTGAAAGGAGTCCCTATGGCTTTAAAAATTGTGTATCAAATCTGTTGTGGTATTGATGTTCACAAAACTTTTGTTGTTGCCTGCATCGCTTCCACTAACAAACAAGGTGTTACCACCTACAAGCGCCATCGTTTCTCAACCTTCACACAAGGGTTAAAGGAATTGTTACAGTGGCTGCTTGACAATCATTGTAAGGATGTCTGCATGGAATCTACCGGTAAATACTGGATTCCTATTTACAATGTTCTGGAAAAAGATTGCAACATTGTTCTTGCTCATCCTAAATATGTTAAGGCTATCCGTGGAAAGAAAACTGTCATGGGCTGGTCTTACTCCAACCAACAATGAAAGTGCAGGGAAGAAAAATCTGTCCGGGTTTCCAAAGCCGGATGTTATATCAAACCACTTCTAGTGTACTGTATTGTTGACATTTAACTAAATATTTATAGCTATTATAGCCGCTTCATGTTAAAATAAAAGAAAACGGCGGTGATTTATATGGCAAGACCAAGAAAATATGTCATTAAACTTACAGATGATGAATTGAAGACATTAAAATCTATAATTCGCAAAAGTAATACATCTAAAACTATTCGAAGCAGATGCCAGATTATTATTGATTTGGATGAGGCTCATGGGAAAGTATTAACCCATGAGCAATCCGCAAGATCAATGGTGTTTGCCTGACAACTGTAACGAATACAGTGACCAAATATTTTTCCGGTGGCATTGAAGCGGTTACCGAGTTCAAAAGAAATATCAATTCCGACAATGCAAGGCGTATCCTTGATGGACGTGCAGAAGCACGTATTATTGAACTTGCCTGCGGTCCTGTTCCAGAAGGTCATTCCAGATGGACTTTGCGTCTGCTGGAAAAAGAAGCCAAAGTAGTGCTTGATACACCGGTTAGCAAAGATGCTATCCGTAGAGCCTTAAAAAAAACAAACTTCGACCTCACAAAAATGAATACTGGTGCATTCCCTCAAGAGAGGACGCAGAATTTATAGCTTGTATGGAGGATGTTCTCGATGTATACGAACTTCCATATAACCCACAACGCCCCGTTGTTTGTATGGACGAAAAACCATATCAGTTACTTGGCGAGGCAAGATCCCCACTTCCTATGCGCCCCGGCAATGACCAGAAAGTAGATTCTGAGTATGTCAGAAATGGTACATGCAGCATTTTTGCATTCGTAGAACCGCTTGGTGGAGCTCATCATGTAAGTGTTCGGGAACATCGGACTGCAATTGACTGGGCAGAAGAAATCAAATATCTTGCCGATGTCATGTATCCAGATGTAGAAAAAATAATTCTTGTAATGGATAATCTTAATACACATAAACCAGCATCATTGTACAAACGTTACCCTGCTGATGAAGCCAGAAGAATCATGAAACGGTTGGAGATTCACTACACACCAAAACATGGCAGCTGGCTTGATATTGCAGAAATCGAACTTAACGTCATGACCAGACAATGTTTGAACAGAAGGATTGATAATATTTCAAATCTTCGTAAGGAATTATCAGCATGGGAAGTTGAACGAAATACCGTAGCCGCAAAGGTAAACTGGCAATTTCGAACGGAGGATGCAAGAATTAAATTGAATTCCTTGTATCCGACATTTACTACTGCATCTGAATAAGATGCAGTAGTAAATGTTAAATATCAACGATACAGCACACTAGTGTACTGTATTGTTGACATTTAACTAAATATTTATAGCTATTATAGCCGCTTCATGTTAAAATAAAAGAAAACGGCGGTGATTTATATGGCAAGACCAAGAAAATATGTCATTAAACTTACAG
>ENA-OQDE01001077-OQDE01001077.1-human-gut-metagenome-genome-assembly--contig:-NODE-1077-length-11868-cov-4.360446_pt1 | contig 11868 bp, 10 predicted proteins | sample MGYA00242768_ERZ504595 | MGnify/ENA primary metagenome ERZ504595 (study PRJEB26092, sample SAMD00036307) | human gut metagenome | host: Homo sapiens | study: EMG produced TPA metagenomics assembly of...
CGTGCCATTGCAGTACTGTTTTCATCCTGGAGATATTTCACCTCCGGATCTTTTGTCAGTCTTCCCATTAAGATTGTTTTGTTCATGTAGTTTCTCCTTTCTTCTTTTCATTTTTTCTTTGTTCTTGAATCAGGCCCGATTCTTTTAAGGCAAATGTAATTTGTTCCTCATATATCAGAACGTAGAGAGGGGTTTTTACAAATAAAAAAGGAATTTTATTTTTTTGCTCTCATATAACGAAAGGCTCAGAGGGGAAAATACAGGGTGGAAAAGGAAATTTTTTATTTTTCTGCACAAAAAATACCCCTATGACTTCAAAATCGAAATCATAGGAGTATTTAGTCCTACCTACTCAGTGGGGTGTTTTATATTTTGTTTTACACATGTCATTACAGTGTTTTTCAGTTCGACAAGCTGAAATTTACATAAATCTGCTTATCAAGTTATATGCAGTAACTACATAGACAAAAATTGCTACACCTGCAAATATCATAGCATCTTTCTTTGCACCATTATCATAACACTCCCTTGCATTCGTCAAAAAGGTTAATCCCATAAAAACAAACATAATTGGCAGTGTTATATCAGTAGACACTATGTTCATCAGTCCAAGAGAACCGAATATAATGGTTAAAACACTAAATATTGCTTTCTTGGTACGCATAAGTACTTCTCCTTCCAACTTCTGTTTCTTTTTTAGATACACTCATTTATTCGAGATTTTTTATAACTAAGTTGTAATTGCTATCATAATGCAGTCCAAGTTCTCTACACATTCTATCGTTTACCTTATCTAAGGCTTTCTTGTATTCTGCGTACTGTGGAGATAGCACCATCAAATTAGGAATGAATATGTCGTTATATCCTTTATCTTGGAACTCTTTCTGCATTTTTCTCTGGGCAATAAATGACGGATGATATTTCATAATGCCAGTTTTCATTTTAGCACCTTTCTTTACCATTTCTTTTAATTTTTCATATTCGCTTTCACTCATATCACGATAATAAGCTATCATCTCATCTGCAGTTCTTGTTTCCGGTGCAATCCCACCTGCTATTTTTACACCTATTCCCATAATAAAAGGAACTTTCAATGTCGTTTCATCACAATACTCTAATATGTTCCGTAAGGCTTGCTTCTGCTCCAGAGTCTTTAATCTCACATTAAGAAATGGTTTGAAGTGACTTTTTAAGTAATCTCCCCATTCTTTCCCCGGTAATAAAGACTCAATCGCATTTTCGACAGTTTGGTAATCAAGTATCTCATTTGCCTTGTCTGCATTACCATCATCTATAAATTGCTTCAACGCTTCAAGTTCTGAGTCCTGTAAAATTTTTTCCTGTAATTTTTCCTGATAAATACGTAAAAGAATACTTTTATCATCTTTTTCCAAAAGGGTTTGTATATCTTTAATACCAATCCCAAGCTTTCTATATACCGAAATTTTTTTTAAAGTTTTAACGTCTTGCATGGAGTAGTTTCGATAGCCGTTGCTATCTTTATCTACTGACAACAATCCTTTTTCTTCATAGTATTTAACTGCACGCTTTGTCATTCCGACTTCCTTAATAATTTCATTCAATAACATCGGACACACCTCCTTGTGATGATAGTATAAGGGTGTACGTTACGTACAAGTCAATATATTTTTGAAGTTTTCATTTCAATCATACAAATTCTAATTTTCTTAACTCTTTTAATTCGACAAGCTGGAATTTTTACTTTACGCAGCAAACTTTGTGTATGTATCAACAAGTGTCTGATGCGGCAACAGGTCTATCCCTAACGCTGCTGCCTCGGCTGCTTTTTCAATAGAATGATGTCTGCCACCAGATAAATTTCTAATATGTTGACTAACACCAAAAGTCTCCTGTGGAGAAGTGTACAGCCTAACAGGAATCACTTCTTCAATCAACTGTGGATCTGTCTTCACTATAGTGATGGACTCAGGTAGTTTTTCCGTTGTTTTGCTTAGGCTATTTTCAAGATTCTCCCACAGTTCCTTGATAGCTTCTTTATTTTTTAGGCCGATAATAATCCCGATAACAGCTGTGACACTAATTCCTGCGATGAGCAGTTGCTTCTTATGATCCTTAACCCAATTGACAAATTTATGCTTTTCATTCATGGCGATTACCTCCTGTTATTCTTTGTACTTACAGTATAACAGACAAATCGGAAACCGATGTTCGCATTTCGAGAACTATCAACTTTCAGAGAGGCAGATTTTGCAAAATTTAAAAGCGTAACTATTTCCCAGCATCATAAACGACAGCATCATCTGCATACCAACTGCCGAATTCATCTCTGCTGATAAATCAGTATCAACCATACCCACTATATAGCGTAGTGCAATGTAGTAATCCGCCAAATCAGACCATTCCGGTTCAGATTTTAAAGCTTTCAAGGCCTCAGTAATTATCGCACCAAAATCCGTAATGAAACTGACTCTTTTCTCTGCAACAGATGCATCTTCAGTATCCTTGAGTTGCATCCAATCTTTAAAACTCAACTTTTTTGACTGCAACTTGTTCTGTAAAGATAGGATTTGGTTTATATCGTATATCTGTGACCACCATATAAAAATACTCCACACAAGATTTGCTACTGCTTCTAGGTTCTCTGACTCGTCAGTAGCATTAGCAAACGATTCAAATATCCTAACAATCATATTACCAGGAAGAACCTCAGCATTAGAAAAGGCCGCTAATAATCTTTGAGACAGTTCATATCCATTTTTAAAGTTCGCGTTTCCCATAGCATCTTCAGAACTGTACAATGGCAAAATTGTTTTCATCAATTCCATTATATGACTCGGCGAGTTCATATCGATGGATATACTTTCTAACTCAGTCAAATCTGCATAAAGCAACTCATCTATTGGTTTGTTATAATGCGCAGCCAATAATTGTAATGTTTGAAAATCTGGTCTTCTTCTTCCGTTTTCGTATCCTTTAACTGTTGATTTGGCACAGTGGATAATACCGCCCAATTCTTCTAATGTCTCATTATGGATTATTCGTAAATGCTGAATGTTTCTGCCCAATTGATTATCATCCATTTCTATCATTTTGTCACCTCGTCAATTTCAACTCTTCCTATGATTGAAATTAATCTACTTGTCTATACTTAATCGCTGGGTTCCTAATTGAATTTGCTCGACCTCAATTTCACAACTTACACTATCCATACTCTTTCTTCGTTGAATTTCCGAACTTCTAATAGATAAGATGATTTCATCATTAGGTTGTAAATCTTTAAAGTCTATTGATTCCACATCACCTGTATCATAATCGCAATAGATTAATGGGACTTTAGAACAATCAATGATACATTTGCTTCCTAAAATATCATCTTCTATATCGTAATCTTTTACTGTTATGCTCTGGTTAGTTGCATCAATTTCTGTAATTATTGCATTAACCCCTAGATGAAGAGCATCCTCTTCTTTTTTATTTCCGCAAGCTGTCAAACAAAATATAAAAAGAAGTATGCTTAGCACAGATATCTTTTTTTCATTGATCATCCCTCCAAATTCTTTTTTATCGTTTTCTTTCAGTATATCATAATTATAATCTTTCCATAAAACAAAAAATTTTAATTCCTACGGATTTTTCTACAAAGCATATAACCACATATTATTACACTTCATCAGAAAAACTTTCTCAATCTATATTGAAAAATCGTAGCAGAATATCCGACATTCTATCTATCAATAGTTTCTCTTTAGCAAATATAATCTTGGTACGGTATCCTGTTCTCTCCGGTGCAAATTTTACTATACTTCTTATAGCTTCAAAAGCAAACACACAAACTACTTTCTTACTAAAAAAGCCTAGAAGAGACATTTTCTCTTCTAAGCCTTTATACTTTATCACAGAATACTTTTTGATTTTATTCTCCTCATGGTCACGAGGCTTTTTTCGCTTAAATCGTACCTTTTGAACACGTGTTGTTACATATAAAAGTCTTAACCCCACTAAATGCTCTTATCTCACCTCATAAACAACCTTCACAAAAATATCTCTTTTGTTACATCTATATGTAAAGAACTATCTGCTTTTTTACATTTAAAACACGCTATACCAAATTGTAAAGATTTTACTTTCAACTTCATTTATAAAAAAAGCTATAAGATTCCACTATTAGAATTCTTACAGCTTTCATTCTCATCATGTCACATCCCTAAATTATAATTATTTATCTTGTAACACTCACACAAAAATCTATGGGTTATTTTCGGGTTATTTCTTCCCCACAAATACCTTCCAAGTATTGATTTTACTGACTTTTTAAAGAGTTCTTCAAAGAGTGCCGTGGCAGATAAATAATACTTTTATCAAAATGTAAACCCTCCTAAAATGCACTGTTCTGCCCCGATTTGCTCCGATTTATCCTGACTGTTTTTGGGGTGTAGCAGCGTTTACTCTGTCACAGATTTCCCGAAACAGGGCAAAATGGAGCAAGTTACGGCAGGCTGTAGTAGTAGAATCGTAGTAGAAATCGTACTGTGTTACTACTACGGTTTTTAATTATGACGTTGTCACTACCACTTCAATGGTTAACCCAACGGTCATCACATGTGTCAAAAGATATCCCCTCTTCGTTATTTCTGGATAATGTGTATATCCACATGATGTGCACTTTTTGCCATAAATACTATTAGCAACCGTGAGTATTCCGGCCTCCGTGACACCAGTGTCCGGGCTTTCAGAAACCGCTATTCCGGTAAATAGGAAACCGTGACTCCGGGGACTGGAAACCTTCAACCCGGCAATGGAAACCACACATACGACGCCTTAGAATTATGGTATGCGCCATCACGGCGTAAATAATTCTAAGGAGGTCGCTCATATGACCAAGTACAGAGAGATCCTGCGCCTGGCAAGCCTGGGTCTCAGTCAACAGAACATCGCTGACAGTAGCGGTGTATCCAAGAAAACGGTCAACCGTGTGCTTAAACGTGCCAAAGAGCTCAACATCTTTGGGCCGTTAGAAGCCAACGAGACCGATGCCGTTCTTGTGGAGAAGCTGTTTCCATCCGCACAGAAGCAGGTGTCATCAACAAAACGGATGCCTGACTTCAACTACATCCAGAAGGAGTTGCTCCGAAATGGTGTCAACAAGAAGCTCCTCTGGACGGAATACCTGGAGGAATGCCGCCAGTCCGGTGACGAGCCTCTTATGTATTCTCAGTTCTGCTATTACATCCAGCAAGATGAGCAGAAACGCCGGGCAACTATGCACATCAACCGGAAGCCCGATGAACAGATCGAGGTCGACTGGCTGGAGATCCCGCTCAGATCACGGATCCAGATACCGGCGAGATCATCCCGGCTTTTCTCTTTGTAGGCGTTATGACGTACAGCCAGTATCCTTACGTTGAAGCTTTTATTAACGAGAAACAGCGTGCCTGGATCACTGCTCATGTACATATATGTATGAGTACTTCGGCGGCGTAACCCGCATCCTGGTCCCGGATAATACCATGACAGCAGTAATCTATAACAACGACTGGTATAATCAGGAACTTAACACCATCTATCATGAGATGGCGGAGCATTACAACACGGCTATCATACCGGCCCGCGTCCGGGCCCCAAAGGATAAGCCGAATGCTGAGGGATCTGTGGGTGTCATCTCAACCTGGATCACTGCAGCTCTTCGCAATGAACAGTTCTTTTCGCTGGCTGAACTAAATCAGGCCATCCGCAGGAAACTGAAGGAATTCGTGAATCGCCCTTCCAAAAGAAAGAGGGTACCCGATACGAGATTTTCCGCGACGAAGAACTGCCATTACTGGCCAAGCTACCGGCTACCCCTTATGAACTGGCGGAATGGAAACAAGCACCGTTCAGTTCAATTATCACATATCTGTTGACGGAATGCTATATTCCGTCCCTTACGAATTCATCAAACGCAAGGTGGATGTGCGGGTAACCGACACAGTTATCGAGATATTTTACAATCACAACCGCATTGCCTCCCATCAGCGTTTATACGGTCGGAAGGGGCAGTACAGCACCGTTACGGAACACATGCCAGCCGATCACCAGGCTTATCTGGAATGGAACGGTGACCGCTTCCGTAAATGGGCAGAGCGGATTGGAACCAATACTTGCAAGGTTGTTAACGCGATTCTTGCCTCCCAAGTTGAGCAACAATCCTACCGAAGCTGTACGGGGCTTCTCAAGCTGGCAGATAAGTATTCTGACCAGCGGCTGGAAGCAGCGTGCCGAAAGGCGCTTTCCTACACAGCTAGCCCAAGCTACAAGAGCATTAAAAACATCTTGGCATCCGGGCAGGATAACATCGATACGGAGTCTCAGGCTCCCAATGCTGCATCAACTCAGAACAAACACGCCATTACTCGCAGCGCTGACTACTACAGGAGGTAAGGATCATGACTAACCAGAGCACCATAGATAAACTCATCGAAATGCGACTGACTTCTATGTCAGATGCTTTTATCACACAGATGGATGACCCTAAGATGAAGGACGTTCCTTTCGAGGATCGTTTTGGTCTGCTGGTCGACATTGAATACAACAACCGCAAAAGCAACAGCCTGAAGCGCCTGATCAAAGGTGCCGGGTTTGACCAGCCGGAGCTTACATTGCCGATATCAACTATACTTCCGGCAGGAAGCTTAACCGCAACCTGATCGAAAGGCTGGCAACCTGTGAATACATCACGGAGCATCGGAACCTGTTCATCACTGGTGCCACAGGAAGTGGCAAGACCTACATGGCCTGCGCTTTCGGCATGGAAGCCTGCAAACAGCGCTACAAGACAAAGTACGTTCGTCTTCCGGACATGCTCCTTGAGCTCGACTTGGCACGTACAGACGGCTCCTACAAGAAGGTCCAGGCTAAGTACGCCAACCCCATCCTTCTTATCATTGATGAATGGCTCCTACTGAAGCCGACGGAAGCAGAACAACATGATATCCTGGAACTGCTTCACAGACGGAGAAAAAAATCCTCCACGATTTTCTGCTCGCATTACGATCCAGTGGCTGGTATGACCAGCTCGGCGGCGATGACAGCCCCTTGGCAGAAGCTATTCTTGACCGCATCAAACACGATGCCTACAAGATCAACATCATTCCGACTGATCCTGACAACTACCGTTCCATGAGAGAGGTATACGGACTGGATCCGGCGTTAAGCGAATAATAGTAACCCATTAACTGGCGCCCATCCTGAAGAGCATCTTCTTCGGGATGGCGGCTCCGCCGCACACATACCGGTTTCCTTATGCCCGGACTCGCGGTTTCCGGTCATCCGGACAGGCGGTTTCACCGCACCGGTATATCCACAACCGAACGTTTCAACAAGTCGCTTGATTCAGTTAGTCGCTAACAATACTTCTTAATGTACATGCGGCATTATTATGCTACGATTTAATGGATTAAAAACTCATCCAAAAGTACTGCTGCCTTTTCGCTATTAAGTCTAATGAGCATTTCCAGAAGATGCATGTATGCATTTGACAAATCTTCATCTTTTTTGATGGCATCGCTGTGAAATACATATGCGTCCAAGATCAACTTGTCTACAATGCTTTGATGTTCACAGATGGTCTTTTCGTAATCCCAAGATTTTTCTTTTTCACAATTTGAAAATACTGTCTCTACTGATATCAGAATATCCGGTAGTAACTCTTTTATGTGCATCTGATACAAAGTCATTAGAAAAGATCTAAAGTGGTGATGCCATATTTTCCATACTGCTGGTTTAAAAATCTTTTATCCTTTTCTGAATATGATGTATTGCATTTACTCCAATCCCCATAGAATTTATGATCAATCATAGCTACTGCCTGCGTTAATCCAATTCTTACAGATGGATTATTAATCGCCAAAATATTCGTCTCAAGAATCTTTATCTTTTTCTCAATGAGTTCTCTTAATTTGTTGTCTTGATAAGCATCAAAATATCTAGAAACAAAACTACAGAAAACATCAAGATACAATTCGATGGTCTCTCTGCTGAACTTATCGAAATCAATACCATCGAAAAGAAGCGAAATTACCCTATCAAAGGATTCTTGATCTGCACAAATTTCTCTTTGAAAGAAATGAACAACATCATATTTCGAAAACGTTCCAATAATCTGAAATGCACTATTGTCACAATCTGCTTGATATTCTATTTCGATAAAACATAATATTATTTGTTTGATAACCTCATAGAACAAGCCATCTTGTAATGTAATCCCACAATTAGCAACATGACATAGCATACGTATATCGTAATCATCCAATGTAAAGTGTGTGAAATCACATGCTTCTTCCTCATATAGATACTTTTGGATAATTACTTCTCTCTGACTTTCAAAACCTGATTCTTCTTCATTCTCCGCAAAATAATAATCAACACCAGATAAATGCTTTTGCATATTGGGAAAGAATTGAAAATCGTCCTCATCATGCCTATTCTTTATATACTCTGCGTTGAATTTTTGATGATTCATTTCATCTTCTGCCAGCTTTATTATTGCCGTAAAGACGATATGTGCCAACTTCTCATTTGTAGTCAAATACTGTTGGGTAAAGTTAGCGATTTTTTGAATTTGACCATTATTAAAATCATCAATTAGACTTCCAAGCAAAATACTCTTAATAAGATTCTGAGAGGTAAGTGGCAACTCCTTATCTAATTGTTTAAACAGAACTGGCACCCATTTTATATCAGCTACAAAAGAACCGTTATTGAATAACTCTTTAATTCCAGAAGCCCATACTTCACAGAGATAGCCTCGCCTCTCCTCTGTTATATTCTTGTTAATTAAAGAAAGAACTATGAGCTGAACAAGAATATCCTCATACTGGATTCTTATTAAATCATCTTTTTTAATGAAATCTATAACCCTGTCAATTAATTTATCCAGTTTGGAATAATCTAAGTTTTCTAATCCGTCATTAGCTTGTGTGATGACTTGATTGATTTCCGTCTTTAACGCATCGGTATGTTCTTTTTCTGCCACAACAAATTCAGGCACTACAGTATCAGGTATTGAAGGAGATATTTCATAATATCCGCCTCCCAAATCTTTTATTGACGGATTTCTTAGATCCATCTTCTGAACTTGTAGTTTCCAATCACCACTATAAATCCATCTTCGATTAGAGAATACAGATAATCCATTATCTCTATTGCCTTTTCTCTTATATCATCACTTGCAAATAGTTGTATTTTTGAAACATACTCTTGAAGGTTGCAGTCACACAGTCTATCCAAAGTATAACGATCTTCGATATCCGGAACACCTACTGTCTGCATAATCTGCTTTTTTAAAAGAACCTGTGTTGGGTTTGGATGATAAAGCAAATGTCTTTGAATATCAAAATGAAGCAATTCGTAGCTTGAAGCCAATTCCAAAGCATATCCGGGCAATTCTTTTTGGAAATGAAATCCAATTTCCTGAATTACGGACAACATTGCAATGTTATTAGCCTTAGTGTATATTTCATTCTTGATCCATTCTCCCATTCTAAAGAAAAGTTCTTGATCGTTCTGAAAACGATCCAAATATTCAATAAAAACATTTTTAGAAAAATACACAATATCACTAATAATAGTAGGAACCTGATATTCCTGTGCTCGACAAATCCACATTCTTCCATTCGCATAGTACTCTTTAATATCCTTTTTCTCCGGGAAGTATATTGCAATTTTCATTACAGAATCCGGTTCATTCTTAGCCAGATTATCAAAGGCTCTATTCGTAAACTCAAGCGCCCATTCCAGACCAACCTTAAAGTTTGTTCTGAACAAACAAATCAAAAAGTATTTGAATGTATCTTGACTTGCCAAGTGTGTTTTAGAAGCATTATTGCTTAAACCATAAGCATATTTTCTATCATATGCTCTTGAATAAAATGGCTCGTCATCATCTTCATTCTTAAAATAAATACAACTTGCCAGCCTACACAAATCTTCTCCAAGATTTTTGGTTAATGCCGGATAATATGCATTTTCGAATATCCAAGAAGCTAAATCGCTTGCCCAGCGACGATCCTCTCTGTTTCCATTCAGATATCTATCACCCACTAGTTCAAAAAAGCTTTTGAGCCACTCTTTCGAAGAACCTGCAAGCATAAATAAGATTGTCAAATAGCGCCCCATGCGTTTGACCGATGAATAATACCATCCCTGAGATTTATCATCACTTTCAACACTCAAATAGTATTCCTGCATACGGCAAACTGCATCAGAAATAGAATTCGAACTGTCAACCCTTGTGGTGATTATATTCTTTGCATAATCAGAACACATCTTAACCACAGAATCACTTTTAACTGCATTATCTATAAAGAGTTTCTCAGCGAAAACAAGCTGTATCATACTCTCCCGAGCTTTTCCTATTGGATTTAATGCAAGATCATGTTCCTTTCCATTATTAATCAATCGTACCTCGAAAGCATATAGATTTATAATATCGAGGAACTCTTGTAGAATACAGTTCTCCCTTAATTCTGATAAATACTCTTTAAAGAAATCATTACAATACTTGGATTTTACAATTCCGATTTCTGTTTGCTTTCTCCATCTGTCATCTGAATGATCAGAAAACAGTAATTTATAGATAAATTTACTTCTATTGTTTTTTATAAATAATTTGTTTGCAATCCAAATCTGATATCTGCGATAAACGCAACGTCCTAATGAAGAAATTTCATCATAGAATAGTTCCAGATTACCTCTGCACTCATCAAACGCTTTGTCAAAATACTGCTCAAAGCAGATATCCTCAAAAACATCATATTTCAGTCTGACCAATCCATTCGACACTGTAACGATTCCCTCAGATACTAAAGGTCTCAATACAGATGATTGTACATTCATTTCTCGCATCCCAAGTAAGAATTTTTTGGCACGTTCAAATACAATGTTATTTACAATATTACAAATATCACTAGTATCAACATTATATTTAGATGCTTTGTTTCCTAAGCAAATGACATTTTTCCAGATATATTCCCTGAATGCATTCTCGTCCGATATATCCAAGGATGTAATTCCATTGGTGATTACAAGATTAATGTAAAATGGATTCTTAAGTAGCTCTGAGTAAGTTTTTTGGTTTCTTAATTCTCTTATTACAGGATAGACATTACAAATTTCATCCAGTTCAGACTCTGTAATATCATCAATCTCATACGTTTCCACAGCATACTTTGTGTGTAATTTGATAAATGCATTCCTATCGGTAGTTCTGCAAGAAGTTAAAATAAATACATTAGGATAATCACTTGATATATTATAAAGTTCCTGTAGAACTATGTATTTTTCATCAGAATGATCTGCAATGAACTCAAGTGCATCGATATAAATCACAATTCTTTCGTCCGATAATTCATTGAAAACAATGTTCAAATCACAATTCCATACATCACGTAAGTGAGTGGCTCTAACAAACTCCTCTGCTCTCGCTATTAGTAAAAGTTTTTCTGCAGATACTAAGTTTTTACAAAGTGCCGACTTTCCGCAACCGGCATTTCCTTGGATTGATATGAACTTATGCCCTTCTCTTTTGATTTTGGATATTAGCTCATTTCTATCAATCGAATATTCACCATTTATTTTGTTGTCTATGCTGTCAAGTTTTATATCTTTACTAACCTTCACAGCATAATGAAACGCAGCAATATTATTATCTTTATCGCTAAGTTAGCAACCACCAGTTCAACTGGTGGTTTATTATTAGCCCTCCAAAGGGCTATTGTTACTGCTCGCCCCAAAGGGCGGTATCGCAAGCACTTTTGCTGGCCCGCTATAAAGCGGTACTACTCGAATCTTCTCGTCTCGATTCTTCTGCTTGCTCTTTTATATACTTTTGAACTGCTTCATCTGTTATAT
>ENA-OQDE01001078-OQDE01001078.1-human-gut-metagenome-genome-assembly--contig:-NODE-1078-length-11845-cov-3.616231_pt1 | contig 11845 bp, 12 predicted proteins | sample MGYA00242768_ERZ504595 | MGnify/ENA primary metagenome ERZ504595 (study PRJEB26092, sample SAMD00036307) | human gut metagenome | host: Homo sapiens | study: EMG produced TPA metagenomics assembly of...
GGAAAACTCAATTTAACCTCAACAAGGTTTTGTTTTTCATCCATGCAAAATCTTCTTTGTACAACAGACTGTTAGATATAGCAAAAACGGCCTTCCAAAAAAAAGTTAACTTCTAAATCAACTGTTTTTTAAAAGGTCGTTTCATCAGATTCTTATAGCAATCCAGCAAATAATCTCATAAATAATTGTCCCAGTCGCAAATATGCACTTCGTCCGGTTTGATATTGGTCTGTCACATCTTCTCCGAAACGGTCAACCATTGTTTCATCAGGCTGTTATCACTCCGTAAATCTTCAAGAAGTTTCTCGCCTGAGAACATAGAGAACACTTCTTTTGTAAAATTCTCTTCTCAAAGGGCAAGTTGGCAAACTGGAAGTTAACTAATGGATGCCATTTTATCAGTCGGCCATGATCTTCTAAGAGCCACATAGGAGATTAAAAAGTTTGCAAGCCAGCCAACTGGTACTGCAAGCCAGACAAAGGCAATGCCGAAACGCGGTGCACAGATCAGGGCAACGGACAGACGAATCGCAAGATTCACTATGTTTGCAACGAGGAACGGACGCATAATTCCGAGACCGCGAAGAACTCCATCGGTTGCCATCTTGATACCCATGAAGATGAAAAAGTAACCAATCCACCTCATATAATCACCGGACACCTGATAGGCAAACGCCGTTCCGTCTTTTCCTAAGAACAGCGAGGAGATCTGCGTGTGTAGCGTTTCAATGACGAGAAAGGCAAGAACGGCAAAGCACAGATCCAGCACCAGCGCAGCATGGTAGCCTTTTTGATACGATCAATTTTCTTTGCACCAAGATTCTGGGAAACATACGGCGAAACCGCATTGCCGATGGATACAAAGATCAATGAAAAAACATTTTCCACCCTCATCGTTGCTGTATACCCGGCGAGTGCCTGTGTACCGAAAGGATTTACCACTGCCTGCACAATCATCATACCGATGGACACTGTGGACTGCTGTAAAACCGACGGCACCGCAATGCGAAGCATGGAATACAGCTCATGCCGTTCAAACCTGTTAAATGGGCTTTTATATTGTTGCATCCGTGCAAAAAAATCAAAAACGAAAACACTGCGGAAATTCCCTGTGCAATCAGGGTTGCAATAGCCGCACCGAACACACCGAGACCTAGCCCGGCTACCATCCAAAGATCCATTAAAATATTCAGGATGGACGAAAAAATCAGCAGTACCAGCGGAATTTTGGATTCGCCGATTGAGGTGAACATGGTAGAAAGAATGTTATACATAAACAGAAACGGAAAGCCCACAAAATAGACCCGCAGATACAGTACTGCATCATCCAGTATGTCGGCAGGGGTTTGCAGTCCACTCATCATCGAGCCGGCGAAGAAAAAGCCAAAAACACCAAGGACTATACTTAGAAGCAAAAAGCTAATCAAGGAGGTTGACACGATTGTTTTCATTTTGCCATACTTCCTGGCTCCGAAATAACGGCTCACAAGCACACCGGCTCCGACACCGGCTCCCAGTGCCACACAAATGAACACATTGGTCAATGCTGCACATGCACCGACAGCTGCAAGTGCGGAAGGACCAACAAACTGGCCGACAATAATAGAGTCGGCCATATTGTATATTTGCTGAAAAAAACTTCCAAGAATCATTGGCATTGCAAAAACCGTCAACGCTTTGAGGGGCGTATCGGTTATCAAATACTCATCTTTCGACATTATCATATTCCTCCATGGTATCCCATTCACTTACCTTCTCAAATTCCGATTCGTCTTTTTCTTTCTGAAAATGGGCAATCCCGATTGGAACTGCCCATATATCTTGAAAATTATGCGATTTTTAAAGCTCTACACCGTTTCAAGCACCATTTGGTGTATTTGTGTATTTTCAGAGCTTTTTCACAAATGAAGTACATCCCGTTTTGTAGGGTAAAACGGTACTTCTTAATAGAGCTTTGCACCTGCGGGGATATGGTTATCTACCATGAGGAGGTGGAGCTTTTCTTCGCCTTCTTCTTCGTGAACTGCACTGAGGAGCATACCGCAGGAGTCGATGCCCATCATTGCTCTCGGCGGAAGATTTGTGATAGCGATAAGAGTCTTTCCAACCAGCTCTTCCGGCTCATAATAAGCGTGGATACCGCTTAAAATTGTGCGGTCTGTGCCTGTGCCGTCATCAAGAGTGAATTGTAACAGCTTCTTTGACTTCTTAACAGCCTCGCAAGCCTTAACCTTTACTGCACGGAAATCTGACTTTGAGAATGTTTCAAAATCAACATATTCTTCAAACAAAGGCTCAACCTTCACCTTTGAAAAATCAATCTTTTCTTCAACAACAGCGTCCTTTGTTTTCGGAATACCCGACGGCTTTTTGTCGGAATCCAAACTCTTCATTGTCGGGAAGAGGAGAACATCACGGATTGCGGCTGAATCTGTGAGGAGCATACACATTCTGTCGATACCAAAGCCGATACCGCCTGTCGGAGGCATACCGATTTCAAGTGCGTTGAGGAAATCCTCATCGGTTGTGTTAGCCTCATCATCGCCCTGTGCGAGAAGTGCCTCCTGAGCCTTAAAACGCTCTCTCTGGTCAATCGGATCGTTAAGCTCTGAATATGCATTAGCCATTTCCCAGCCGTTCATAAAGAACTCAAATCTCTCAACATAATCGGGATTTTCGGGTTTCTTCTTTGTAAGCGGAGAAATCTCAATCGGATGATCCATAACGAAAGTAGGCTGAATCATATGCTCTTCTGCAAATTCTTCAAAGAAAAGGTTGAGGATGTCGCCCTTCTTGTGGCGTTCTTCAAACTCAACACCCTTTTCCTTAGCAATTGCCTTAGCCTCTTCATCAGAATGAATTTCGTTGAAATCAACACCTGAATACTTTTTAACAGCGTCAAGCATTGTAATTCTCTCAAACGGCTTGCCAAGATCCATTTCAATGCCGTTGTATGTGATTGTTGTTGTGCCGAGAACCTCCTGTGCAACATGGCGATAGAGGTTTTCGGTAAGATCCATCATACCGTTGTAGTCGGTATATGCCTGATAAAGCTCCATAAGAGTAAACTCAGGGTTGTGACGGGTGTCAACACCCTCGTTACGGAATACTCTGCCGATTTCGTAAACCTTTTCAAGTCCGCCTACGATAAGTCTTTTGAGGTAAAGTTCAAGAGAAATTCTGAGCTTTAAATCCTCGTCAAGAGCGTTGAAATGAGTAAGGAACGGACGAGCCGACGCACCGCCGGCATTTGCAACGAGCATAGGAGTTTCAACCTCCATAAAGCCCTGATTGTCAAGGTAGCGGCGGATACTGCCGATAATTTTTGAACGCTTTACAAAGGTATCCTTTACCTCGGGATTCATAATAAGGTCAACATAACGCTGACGGTAACGAAGGTCTGTATTTGTAAGACCGTGATACTTTTCGGGGAGGGGTTTGAGTGATTTGGAAAGGAGCTTAACCTCTTTTGCATGAACAGAAATTTCGCCCATTTGCGTTTTGAAAACAAAGCCCTTTACTTCAACGATATCACCGATATCCCACTTTTTAAGGAAACCGTATTCTTCTTCACCGAGATCGTCAAACTTTGCAAAAATCTGGATTTTGCCCGAACGATCCCAAAGGTCCATAAACGAAACCTTGCCCTTGCCTCTTTTTGAAAGCAAACGGCCTGCAACGCATACGTCTTTGTTTTCGTACTCTTCAAAATTGTTTTTAATTGTTTCCGTGAGAACATCACGGGCACTTGTTGTAATTACAAACGGATCTCTGCCTGCTTCTTTGAGGCGTCAAGCTTTTCGTATCTGACCTTGATAACATCGCTTGTGCCGTTCTGCTGTGGCTTCTGACTCATTTCCAATCATTCCTCTCTTTCAACATCAATAAATCTGACGGATTGCAAAAGCAGAATCCGTCAGCTAAAATTCAATAGATAAACAAATTACTTTGAGATTTCAAGAATCTTAAATGCCTTTACGCCGCCGGGAGTTTCAACCTCAACAACATCACCGACACATCTGTCCATGAGAGCCTTGCCCACAGGTGATTCGTCAGAATTTTGCCCTGCGCGGGATTTGTTTCGTTAGAACCCGAACCAACGATTTTGTATGTCATCTGTCTGTCTGTGCCAACCATTTCGATTGTAACAACAGAAGTGAGGTGTACCTTATCGTTAGATGTTTCGGACTCATCAATAATCTGAGCAGTTTTGAGGATAGACTCGATAGTAGCGATTCTTGCCTCCATAATAGCCTGCTCGTTCTTTGCGTCATCATATTCACTGTTCTCGGACAAGTCGCCGTAGGAACGGGCTACCTTGATTTTCTCTGCAATTTCTTTACGCTTGACATTTTTTAATTCTGCAAGTTCCTCTTCAAGATTTTTAAGACCTTCCGCAGTAAGCATTGTTGGTTTAGCTGCCATTTTATATCGTTCCTTTCAGTTAATACCGCACCTGCACAAGCGTGCATACGGTATAAAATTCTTTCATATCAGCAAAAAACTGCATATAGATTTATTATAATTTTTTTCACACCGATTGTCAAGCAAAACGGGCAAGATAACTGCAAAGAGATTTCACTGTCTGTGCCTCATTGTCATTACGGCACAAATCGGGAACAATTGAACCGAGTTCGTACTGTGAACCGAGTGTGTAGAGTGCTGAGCAGAAGTATTCCTCAGACAATCCCTCAGGCCGCAAAAGTGCGAATCCGTTCGGCATTTTAAAGCAATAGCGAAAATACACAAAGCCCTTTATATTTTCCTTAGGTCTGCCGTTTGTGAGGATGACCGCATCATTTCTTACAGGCAGATTTTCTTCAATTTCAAACGGTGCAATGACAAGGTCACAATTTGAAAGCTGTTCACGGTGGTGAGTAACAACGGCACACGCACCTGTTTCTTCGGCAATGGTATTCAGCTCATCATAGAACACATCTTCGTTGTCTGTGATAATACAGACATTGCCCGTATATTTCAACACAAATGAAACAAGGTCGGTGCATTGAGCGTCGGGATCATAAATTCCGACCGTCAGCCTTTCGGGAGTATCAAATTTGCTGAGGCAAAAAGTGCCATATTTGTACAAAGTCTTGCCGAAAAAAGCGGCGAGTAAAAGCGCTTGTAACCGCTGTCGTTCGGAAAAGTCATTTCTTCGCAACACAAAAGTCTTGTGCGCTGATTTCCGATTGCCCTGTCAATTTTATTGAGATTGACCTTTTGTCTGCGACAGATGTATGTAAGCTGTTTTACGCTTACGCCCCTTGCCCTTTTGATTTCAACGCACACCTTGTCCCCTCTCAGCCTGTTAAAAAATCCCCTTATTTTCCCGCACTTTTCGGGAAACACAACATTCAATGAAGTAATCAAAACAAAAACCTCCGCATATTTACTTATTTAAGTATATGCGAAGGCTTTTAAATTAATTATCAAATTGTGTATGTACAGATTAATATTCTGACATCGGGTTGTATCTTACACCGTTAAGACGGCATTCGTAGTGGAGGTGAGGTCCTGTAGAGTTACCTGTTGAACCGACATAACCGATAATCTGTCCTCTTGAAACAGACTGACCTGTACTTACTGTAAGACTTGTAAGGTGACCGTAAACTGTCATCTTACCGCCCGCGTGGCTGATCATTACATAGTTTCCGTAACCGCCGCCGCAGCCACAGCTGTAGCTCTTGCCCCAGTTGTGTGTACAACTGCTGTTGCTTGCGATAACAGTACCGTCGGCAGCCGCAACAACGGGAGTTCCCATAATGCCTGTGCCGGCAATATCAATTCCGCCGTGGTTATAAGTTTCTCTGTCTTCTCTCCACGGTGATGAAAGATATGTAAAGCCCGGTGTCGGCCATGCAAAGCCCGAACCCGACGGAACAATTACAGATGATGAACCTGAGTTTGATGAACCCGAACTGCTTGAGCCGCTTGATGAACTGCTTGAAGAGCTGCTTGATGAACCGCTTGAGCTTGAGCTCTGTGAAGCCTGAGCAGCGTGTTCCGCAGCCGCCTTCTGAGCGGCATAGTACTGGCTGATTTTAGCTTCAATCTCATCACTCTGCAAAGCCGCACTTTCCAAGGAATTCTGCGCCTCGGAATTTGATGCGTAAAGATTTTTAAGAATCTCGTCATTATCGGAAATGAGTTTATTAAACTGTCCTGATCCGACTTCAATGACGCCTGCTGAGTTTCAAGGTCTTTCTTGTCGGCCTCAAGGGATTCCTTCTTAGTGCTGAGCTCGTCCAGCTTTGTCTGGATTTCGCTGATAAGCTCCTTGTCGCTGTTTGCAAGGCTCTTTACAAGCTCCATCTTATCAATAAGGTCAGAAAAATCCTTTGCACCGAAAATGATTTCAAGGTCGGTTGCATTGCCTGACATATAGAGAATTCTGAGTCTGTTTGCAAGTGCGTCAAACTGATCCTCAACTTCCGAAAGTCCCTTGTCATAAGCGTCCTGCTTTTCCTTAATATCATCGTTAAGGCTTGAAATTTTCTCACGGGTTACTGCAATTTTTTCATCAAGAACCTGAACCTTGCTTACAAGGGCGCTCTTGTATTCTTCCTTTTCTGCGATGTCAGACTTTGTATCATCAAGAATCTTCTGATACTTCTGATTTTCCTGTTCAAGCTGCTGAAGCTGTTGTTCAAGGTCTGAGATGCTGTCCTCAGCAGAAACAGTAGTCGGTATTGCCATTGGAATTGAAATCATGCATACGCAGAGCATTGCACATAAAATTCTTTTTAATTTGTTCATTGTAATCTCCTCCTTTAAGATTTCTGTCGGGATTACCAACCGAGTATTTCGTTACCTTCCATTTTAAGGTATTTTCTGATTGAAATAAAGCTGCCAAAGAAGCCGATAACAATACCTGCAATTGCAAACAAGCCGCCTGTAATCCAGATGACATTGTTAATCGGAATGAAATCAATCGGAACAATCTGATAAACAAGAGCCTGTGCAGTCTCATAGAGGATTGCAATTGCGCCTGTTGAAACAATTGCGGAAATAAGTCCGATTATCATACCTTCAATAAGAAACGGCCATCGTACAAACGAGTTCGTTGCACCAACCGATTTCATAATGCTGATTTCAAATCTTCTTGAATACATTGTCGCACGAATTGTGTTGGCAATGATGAAGATTGAAATTATTGTCAGCGCACAAACAACCGCAATACAAATCATATTGACAAGATTGCTGATGTCCGTAAGCTTCTTTGCAAGCTCACGGTGGTTGCTTATGCTGTCAACACCGTCAATTTTTTTAATCTGAGCAACAGTATCGTCATACTTCGACAAGTCCTTCATAACTACAATGAAAGAATCGGGGAGTTTGTTTCTGCCCTGCATCTCGGCAAAAAGATCATCACCGAGAGTAGATTTATACTGCTTTATCGCATCTTCCTTTGAAAGAAAGGTTGCCGACTCAACATTGTCAAGCTTTTCAATTTCTTTTCCTACATAAACAGCCTCAAGCTGTGAATATCCGTCTTTAATGTATACAGAGGTTTCGTTTGACTTGCCGACCGATTCAACAACATTGTCAACATTCATCGAAAAAGTGCCGCCGCACCTGTGAGAACAAGACAGCTTATAAGTACGCAGACAGAAGCGATACTCATAATACGGTTGTTCCACACATTTTTGAAACCTTCTTTTGCCAAATAACCAAATCCGGTCATATCAAAAATCCTTTCAAAATCCTATTTGCGCAAACGCATTATTCCGGAACAACTACTGCATTATCGGGATAATCCGGTGTGTTTTCTTCTTCACCGCTATCATCACCGTAATCGTCAGTATAGTCATCTTTAACAAACAAATCCTTGGTGTCGCTCTTAATTTTTCCGTGGTCAAGAACAACAACTCGTCTGTCAAACTCACGAACAAGGTCATGTTCATGCGTTACAACAATAACGGTTGTGCCTGTTGCGTTAATTTCATTGAGAAGCTCAATGATTTCGTGTGACATCTCGGGGTCAACATTACCTGTCGGCTCATCGGCAATAATAATCTCGGGGTTATTCACAAGGCTCTTGCAAGGCTTACACGCTGTTGCTCACCGCCCGAGAGTTCACTCGGTCTGTTTTTCATCTTATCTTTAAGACCGACAAGCTCAAGCACATACGGAACACGCTTTTTAATTACTGCCGAAGGTTTTCCGACAGCACGCATCGCAAACGCAACATTGTCGAAAACATTCATCTTGTCAATAAGTCTGAAATCCTGAAAAACAATGCCCATATGACGGCGCATATAAGGAACCTTGCTCCTTCTCAGCTTTGTAACATCAGTGTCGTTGATAACGATTTTGCCCGATGTCGGAGTCTCCTCATGCATAATGAGTTTAAGAAATGTACTCTTGCCTGCGCCCGATGCACCGACAATAAATACAAACTCGCCCTTATCAATACTCAGCGTAATACCGTAGAGAGCATGAGTGCCATTAGGGTATGTTTTAGACACATTTATAAAATCAATCATAAAGTCACCTTTGTTTTGTAGTTATTGTACAAATACTCATAAAAAGTCAAAACGCCCAGAGCACAGAAAGACACTGTGCTCGGGCACACCTTAACTAAATCAGTATTTTGTAGGACTTGCGTTGAGGTATTTCTTAACCATAAGAGCTACCTTGAACACGATTGCGTCCTCAAACTCACGGAGATCAAGACCTGTGAGCTTTTTAATTTTTTCAAGTCTGTACACAAGAGTGTTTCTGTGTACAAAAAGCTTTCTTGATGTTTCGGAAACATTGAGGTTGTTTTCAAAGAAACGCTGGATTGTAAAGAGAGTTTCCTGATCAAGGCTCTCAATTGAACCACGCTTGAAAACTTCTTTGAGGAACATTTCACACAATGTTGTGGGAAGCTGATAGATAAGACGGGCAATGCGAGGTTATCATAGCTTACGATTGTACGGTCTGTGTCAAATACCTTTGCAACCTCAAGAGCTGACTGAGCCTCCTTAAAGCTTCTTGCAAGATCCTTGATGCCTGTAACCGTTGTACCGATACCGACAACACAGTGTGTGTAGAACTCGCTCGAAAGTGTGTCTGAAATCGAGCTTGCAAGCTTTTCAAGGTCACGGCTCTCTGTGTCGGGTTTAATTTCCTTAACAAGTGCAATTTCAACCTCGTTAATGTTTATAACAAAGTCCTTTGACTTGTCCGGGAAAAGATTCTGAACTATATCATAAGCGGAAACATCTGTTTTTGAAACAATTTTAATAAGCAGACACACACGGGAAACCTCGCTGTTAAAGTGAAGCTCTCTTGCTTTAAGGTAAATGTCACCCGGAAGAATGTTGTCAAGAATAACATTCTTAATAAAGTTCGAACGATCATACTTTTCGTCATAATACTGCTTGATGCTTGCAAAAGAAACCGACAAAAGCTGAGCATATTTCTGAGCATACTCATCGGTACCCTGAACAAATACTGCATAATCATACTTTGCATTGCTGCCGAAAGATCTGTATGTATAGCCGTTCACAACAAACGGTGCTGTCGAGCTGAGTGTTTCGGAATTAACGCTCTCGTTTACCTCGCCGATTTTTCCAAGCTCGGAGCAGGCAATAACAACCGAAGTCTCGTCAATTACGCCAATCGTTCTGTCGATTGCGTCTTTCATCTGGTGTACAATACCTTGAAATAATCTGTTTGACATAAATTTTACCTCGTTTTCTCCGCAGTTATATATTGTGATTGTAAAAGAGTTCAATAAAATACAATCTGTCTCATATACATATTACACAAAAACGAGAAAAAAATCAACCTCTATTTACAATTTTTCTTGAATTATTTTAGAGAATTTGCATAATCAGCAACAAGTTACAGTTTTGAAAGCAAAATTAAACAATTGTTACAAAGTCTTATTTGTTTTTTAATATATCACAACATTGTGTTGTTTCTGTGACAAAATACGAAAAATATCTATTCATCACGGTTAATCAATTATAAAATTTAAATGCAAATGGGTTTTGAAAGTTATTGCGCTTACGGCAACAATCGTTTTCCTTCTGCAAACGCAAAGACGCGGAGCATAACGCTCCGCCGTAAAAAACCAAATTAAATTATAATCAGTTTGTGATTGTTTTCTCAGTATCCTTGTCAAAGATATGGAGTTTGCTGAGGTCGAAAGCAATCTCAATGTCGTCGCCCGGCTTAGCTGTTGAAGTAGGTTCAACACGAGCTGTGATAGGTGTACCGTTGATATTTACATAGAGATAAATTTCAGCGCCCATAAGCTCGGTAACATCAACATTGGCTTTGAGAAGACACTCAGCCTTAGCAATTTCTTCAGGCTCATCGTGAACATGCTCAGGACGGATGCCCAAAACAACTTCCTTGCCAACATAGTTGTCGAGGTCAGCATTGACCTTTGACTCCGGAACAGGAACGTGATACTTGTCAAAATCAAGAGTATACTTACCGCCGTTCTTAGAGAGAACAGCGTTGATGAAGTTCATCTGAGGTGAACCGATAAATCCTGCAACAAACATATTGCAAGGCATATCATAAAGATGCTGAGGAGTATCAACCTGCTGAATGAAACCGTCTTTCATAACAACAATTCTTGTACCATTGTCATAGCCTCTGTCTGGTCATGGGTTACATAGATAAATGTTGTGCCGAGACGCTGATAAATTTTTGAAATCTCTGTTCTCATCTGAGCACGGAGCTTAGCATCAAGGTTTGAAAGCGGTTCGTCAAGAAGGAATACCTTCGGGTTACGAACGATAGCACGACCGAGAGCAACACGCTGTCTCTGACCGCCTGAAAGAGCCTTTGGCTTTCTGTCAAGATACTGCTCGATACCAAGGATTCTTGCAGCTTCTTCAACTCTTCTCTTAATCTCTTCCTTAGAGAACTTACGGAGTTTAAGACCGAATGCCATATTATCATATACAGTCATATGAGGATAAAGAGCATAGTTCTGGAATACCATTGCGATATCTCTGTCCTTAGGAGCAACATCGTTTGCGAGTGTATCGCCGATGTAAAGCTCACCCTTTGAAATATCCTCAAGACCTGCAATCATTCTGAGGGTTGTTGATTTACCGCAACCTGAAGGGCCAACGAGAATGATGAATTCTTTGTCGGCAATTTCAAGATTGAAGTCTGTAACAGCAGTTACACCGCCGTCATAAATCTTGTAAACATGTCTTAATGAAACATTTGCCATTGTGTATAAACCTCCAATTAGTCGATAACGATAAAGTTCTTAGCTTTATTACATACAATAATATACCACTTTTCGCACAATTTGACCATACCGAAATTGACCAAAGATATATGCATTATTTTATTTAAAACCGACACAGGATAAAATTCAGATGCATTTTTTAGTGTATATTGCCGATAAAAACCGACTTTTTATCCAAATCCGTTAACAATTTGCACTCGCCTATGTGCAAATTGCTATCAAGATACAAACCGCCTATTGAAATTCGTTGAAGATGCACAACTTTTAATCCACAACATAAAAACATTTTTTTAACCTGATGATATTTACCCTCACAAATTGTGACAATTCCTGTTTTTTTATCATTTTCGTCACATTCAAGCACGGCACTGCGACACTTCGTACCGTCAGAGAACTCAATTCCGTCAGAAAAAGCCTTTACGGTATCTTCTGTGATTTCTCCGTCAAGCTTTGCAACATACTTCTTGTCCACATGCTTTTTAGGCGAGGTAATGCTGTGCGCAAAGTCACCGTCATCTGTAATAAGAAGCAGTCCCTCCGTATCACGGTCAAGTCTGCCGACGGGAAAAAGTCCCTTTCGTTTCATATCTTCGGGAATAATATCAATAACAGTCTTAAACTGCCTGTCCTCGGTTG
>ENA-OQDE01001079-OQDE01001079.1-human-gut-metagenome-genome-assembly--contig:-NODE-1079-length-11843-cov-1.657392_pt1 | contig 11843 bp, 19 predicted proteins | sample MGYA00242768_ERZ504595 | MGnify/ENA primary metagenome ERZ504595 (study PRJEB26092, sample SAMD00036307) | human gut metagenome | host: Homo sapiens | study: EMG produced TPA metagenomics assembly of...
AACGACGTGGATAGCTGGTTTCTTTACCTGCCAGCCCAACTTTCGCCAGCAGCTCGCGAGCGCGCGCCGTGGCCTCTTCTTTTGGTTCGCCTTTGACGATCACCGGACCTTCAATAATGTTTTCCAGCACCGTACGATGCGGAAACAAATTAAAGTTCTGGAAGACAAACCCGACGTGCTGACGCAACTGGCGAATCAGCGATTTTTGCTGACTTAATGAACGTGCAGTATCAATAGTGATATCGCCAACGGTGATGGTTCCCGCTTCCGGTTGTTCCAGCAGATTTATGCTGCGTAGCAACGTGGTTTTGCCGGAACCACTTGGACCGATAATTGCCACTACTTCGCCAGGCTTCACCTCAAGGTCGATACCGTGCAGCACCGTCTGACCGTGGAATTTTTTCACCAGGTTCTTAACTTCAATGGCACTCATTTTGGTTCTCTCTCCTGGCGATTAAGTTGATTCTCAAAATGGTTCTGCAACGTCGATAACACTGTCGCCATGATCCAGTAGATGAGCGAAGCCGCCAGGTACATGGTGAACACTTCCAGCGTGCGTGAGGTAATCAACTGCGCCTGACGGAACAGCTCCGGCACCTGGATTGTCGCGGCCAGCGACGTATCTTTTACCAGGCTGATAAAGCTGTTCGACAGCGGCGGCAACGCCACCCGCGCCGCCTGTGGCAAAATCGCGCGACGCATGGTCTGCCACGGCGTCATACCAATACTGGCAGCAGCTTCCCACTGACCTTTATCAATAGAAGAAATGGCGGCGCGCAGCGTTTCGGCAGAATAGGCGGCAGTGTTTAGCGACAGACCAATCATTGCTGACGGAATGGGATCTAGTTCGATGCCAAACTGCGGCAAGCCGTAATAGATCATAAACAGTTGTGCGATGAGTGGCGTACCACGAAAATAGAGATATAAAACGCGCCAGCCAGCGCACGGGCCAGATTGGCGAAAGGCGCATCAGCGCGAGAATAAACCCTAGCAGTAAGCCAAAAAACATGCCGCCGATACTGAGTTGCAGCGTATACCCAGCCCCTTTCAGCAGGAACGGCAAGGAATCAATAACCAGTTGTATACTTCTTGCATGAGCGTTTCCGGAGCTAAACGTGGGGATGATAGGCGAACAGCGCAGGCGCGCCGCCGGTATGAATAAACAGAATCGGCCCTTCATCTTTGAAGCGTTTCTGACTGATACCGTCAATCAGCCCGCCATCGCTTTTCCGGTATACACAGGATCAAGCAGAATGCCTTCCAGCCGCGCCAGCAATTTCACTGCTTCCATGCCTTCGTCGTTCGGCACGCCGTAGCCAGGTGCAAAATAGTCATCCCAGAGTAAAATTTCCGCTGATGCGGTCAGCTCCAGTTCTTTCGCAATCGCCTGTTGGAGGTTAACCACTTTCGGCAATTGATCGGCAACGGAACGCGACACGGTCACGCCAATCAGTTCGCTTTCAGGCATCAGGTGTTCCAGCCCAACAGCCAGTCCGGCGTGAGTTCCGGCACTGCCCGATGCGACCACCACCGACGAAATATTAACTGTCCCTTCACACTGTTGCGCAATTTCCAGCGCACTCTCCACATAACCCAATGCGCCCAGAGCATTAGAACCGCCAACCGGAATGACATACGGGCGAAAGCTTGTGCTTCGACTCGCGTCGCCAGCTCTTCCAGTTGGGCATTGGGATCGGTCAGTGCGTCGCACATTTCAATCTGGGTATTGAACAGATCCAGCAACAAACGATTGCCGTTGGTTAAATAGTTTTCTGCGGTTGTGCCAATAGGATTTTCCAGCAGCGCCACGCAGTGCAGACCGAGTTTCGCCGCAACTGCGGCAGTCTGGCGCACATGGTTAGACTGGATCGCCCCGGCAGTAATCAGCGTATCGGCACCTTCGCGCAGAGCATCTGCTGCGAGAAATTCCAGCTTACGTAATTTATTGCCGCCCATTGCCATGGGTGTGACGTCATCCCGTTTGATGAAAATTTCCCGTCCAAGATAATCAGAAAAGCGCGGCAGATATTCGAGCGGCGTTGGCGCGCCGATAAACTCCAGCCGTGGAAAACGGGTTAAATTATGCAGTGGCATAACAGCCTCCGATGTGTGTTGTTGTGATTTTCTTATTATGCACGCTGAAAACGCGTAAATAAAAAGGCGCTAGTGAAAGCGCCCTTTTTTGTCATTATGCTGATTATTTGGTCACATCAGCACCAAACCATTTTTCGGAAAGCGCTTGCAGAGTGCCGTCTTTTTGCATTTCCGCAATTGCATCATTCACTGCTTTCAGCAGGTCTTCATTTCCTTTACGCAGCGCCACGCCAGACTCCTGACGGGAGAAGGCTTCACCGGTTACTGCCAGCGTATCGTTGGTTTTCTTTACCAGATCCAGCGCTGCCAGACGGTCAACGAGGATCGCATCGATACGGCCTACGCGCAGATCCTGATATTTGGTCGGGTCATCATCATAGGTACGCACATCGACGCCCTGAACATTCTGACGCAGCCACTCTTCATAGTTGGTGCCCAGACCGACACCCACTTTTTGCCTTTCAGATCAGCAGCCGTTTTAATGGTGCCTTCGTTACCTTTTTTCACCAGCGCCTGAATACCGGAAATGGTGTACGGGGTAGAGAAATCGTATTTTTTCTTGCGCTCGTCAGAATGGTGACCTGATTAATCACCACATCAATGCGTTTAGAGTCCAGCGACGCCAGCATACCGTCCCATTTGGTCGGTTTTAGTGACGCCTCAACGCCAAGATGTTTTGCCAGCTGTTGGGCAAATTCCACTTCAAAACCGGTTAATTTGCCGTCATCCCCCTGAAAACTGAACGGCGGATAAGTTCCTTCCAGCCCTACCAGCAGCGTGCCGCGCTCTTTGACTTTATTAAGCAGACCTTCATCTGCAAAACTTTTAACGCTCATGCCCGCAACCAGCGCCACGGCCATCACACCCATCAATGCCTGACGTCCCAGATGTGCTAATTTCATATTCACCCCGAATGTTGTTATGTCTGTTTGCAGTGTAGAGCCATTGTTTGTAAACACAAAAACAACTCCGCTACATCTTATTCTTATTTAATATATATCAGAAGCAGGCAGGCTGGAGGATTTCTGCACAAGTCCGGTACACGTTTGACGCTGATAGTGTTGATACTTCCGTAACGCAATGCGGTAATTGTTGGTGCTGGTGGTGGGCAGCCACGGGGCGAGGATTTCATCAAGGAAACCGTCCTGCAGCTGTTCGAGGGAAATATTTTGCTCGTGTAGATGATTACCCAAACGGCGCAGACGAACGACATATTCACGCACCGTACCTGGCTCATTTCAGTTTGCTCAAAAAGAAATTGCTTAAAGCCGATAATATCGAAAAAATCACTCTGCGTTTTGCAATGTAAATCACCGCAGAATCGGCACAATGCCGCCCATGATTTTTGTTCCACTTGCCAGCCATTTTCATCAAGCAGCATGTCCAGGTGGGAAATCTCGATTTTATTCACTATTTTGCCGTCGCGAACGAGGGTAATGCGGTCGAGTAATTTACGGCAATGCGCGCAATGAGTCTGGCTGTGTTTAAAGTCTTTAAGATAGCGGCTTAATGGCCGTCTTTTCAGGTGCTGCACCATCATTAAGAACTCCTGGTAGTCAAAATTAAAGTGCGGCATTTACTGACGTTATAACTTACCCAGTTTAGTGCGTAACCGTTTAATGGCCTGGCTGTGTAACTGACTGACCCGCGATTCCCCGACCTCCAGCACCGCGCCAATCTCTTTGAGATTCAGCTCTTCCTGGTAATAGAGTTAATACCAGTTTTTCGCGCTCCGGCAACGTTTCGATAGCTCCATCACCCGCTGGCGCAGATTACTGTCCAGCAGTTGTTGTAGCGGGTTTTCTCGCTGATGATCATCAGTAACCAGTTCAATGCTATCGCCGTGCTCTTCGCGCCACTCATCGTAGGAGAAGAGCTGGCTGTTATTGGTGTCGAGCAACATTTGGCGATAATCGGCAATATCGATCCCTAAACGTTCCGCTACCTCAGTTTCCGTGGCGTTGCGGCCAAGTTCCTGCTCCAGTTGCCCTATTGCCTGTGCCACTTCACGCGCGTTGCGTCGCACGCTGCGCGGCACCCAGTCACGGCTGCGAAGTTCATCCAGCATAGCGCCACGGATACGCTGCACTGCGTAAGTTGTAAATGCCGTTCCTTGTAGGGCGTCATAGCGTTCGACGGCATTAAGTAACCCAATGCCGCCCGCCTGTAGCAGATCGTCAAGTTCCACGCTCGCGGGCAGTCGAACCTGCAGGCGCAATGCTTCGTGACGCACCAGCGGGACATAACGCTGCCACAGCGAGTGTTTATCCATTACACCTTCAGCGGTATAGAGTGAATTCACGATAAACAGCCCTGCGTTATATGAGTTATCGGCATGATTATCCGTTTCTGCAGGGTTTTTAATCGGACGATTAGTGGGTGAAATGAGGGGTTATTTGGGGGTTACCGGTAAATTGCGGACAGAAAAAACCCCGCCGGTGGCGGGGAAGCACGTTGCTGACAAATTACCATTCATGTTGCCGGATGCGGCGTAAACGCCTTACCCGGCCTACAAAAATGTGCAAATTCAATAAATTGCAATTCACCTTGTAGGCCTGATAAGCGCAGCGCATCAGGCAATTTGGCGTTGCCGTCAGTCTCAGTTAATCAGGTTACGACGATTAACCCTGCAGCAGAGACAGAACCTGCTGCGGAACCTGGTTAGCTTTGGACAGCACGGAGTTACCTGCCTGCTGGATAATCTGCGCTTTCGACATGTTGGACACTTCGGTCGCATAGTCGGCGTCCTGAATACGGGACTGCGCTTCAGACAGGTTGGTAGTGGTGTTGTTCAGGTTGGTTACAGCGGAGCTCAGACGGTTCTGTACCGCCCCCAAAGAAGAACGGAATTTATCAACAGATGCGATAGCTTTGTCCAATAGTGCCAGTGGATCTGCAGAAGAGGTTCCAGTGTAAATGGAAGTATTCGCTTTATCAGCAATATCGCCAATGTCAGAATCAACATTCTGACTACCAGTATCATCCCCGGAGTTAACCAGCGCGTCATCTACAGCTTTGAAGTTTTTGCCCCTGTACGGTGACATAACCTACAGCAGCACCATTTGCATCAGCACCAACTTTAACGTACTTACCAGTCATGGAACCGGCAGTAACGCCATTAGCGGTATCGGTATAACTTATATCAGTGGTGTTCAGCGTAACGGTACCGGTGCTATCTTGAACAGATACTGAGTAGTTGTCAGAACCAGAAGAGACAACATAGATTTCTGTTGCTTCGCCAGCTGGGGTCTGTACGTTGTGAAGAGTCAGAGTGCTTGCGTCAACACCCAGATCCGCGGCAACAGAGCTCAGGTCAACATTTTCAGTGCACCACTCGCACCAACCTGAGTGATAGAATCGCTCAGTTTCAGTGCATTGTTAGATACAGAGAAGCCGCTCAGACCCAGATAGAAGAGTCTATTTTCTGCAGGTCGATAGAGATAGTCTGGCCATCGTTCGCGCCAACCTGAATCGCCATAGAACCGTTTTTAGCCAGTACGTTCACACCGTTGAACTGGGTCTGACCAGAGACGCGGTCAATTTCATCGAGACGGGATTTGATTTCGTCCTGGATTGAAGATAGGTCAGAATCAGAGTTAGTACCGGTAGTGGCCTGAACGGTCAGTTCACGAACACGCTGCAAGTTGTTGTTGATTTCAGACAGTGCGCCTTCCGTGGTCTGCGCCAGAGAGATACCGTCGTTGGCGTTACGTGCGGCCTGAGTCAGACCTTTGATGTTAGAAGTGAAGCGGTTAGCAATCGCCTGGCCCGCAGCGTCATCTTTAGCGCTGTTAATGCGCAGACCAGAAGAGAGGCGCTCGATAGAAGTCGACAGCGCAGACTGGTTTTTGTTGATGTTGTTCTGAGTGATCAGCGAGAGGCTGTTGGTATTAATGACTTGTGCCATGATTCATTTTCCTGTTTTCAAGTCTACGGTTTAAGTATTGGGCTTCCACCCTTCGGCTTCGTCGCCGTCAACCCTGTTATCGTCTGGTCACTCACAACCTTTAGAATTTTTTTCTAGCGGTCGAAATACTCCCCTTCCTCGTTGCTGTTCGTGTCATTAAGCCAAAAAATAAATCGTAAACTTTGCCCCGCTTACGCCGATAACCCCGGTATTCGTTCTATACGTCGCATGATTAAGGAATTTATATGGCTAGTATTTCAACGCTTGGGGTTGGGTCGGGGCTGGACTTAAGCAGCATCCTTGACAGTCTGGAGGCGGCAGAAAAATCTACCCTGACGCCGATATCAAAACAGCAAAGCTCTTACACCGCGAAACTGAGCGCCTACGGGACGCTGAAAAGTGCACTAGAGAGTTTCCAGACAGCCAACACAGCACTGAATAAAGCCGATTTATTTACCGCCACTTCAACCACCAGCAGTTCATCGGCTTTCAGCGCCACCACCACGGGCAGCGCGATTGCCGGGAAATACACCATTAGCGTTAGCCAACTGGCGCAGGCACAAACGCTGACCACAAAAATTAGTCAAAAAGACAGTAAAGCTGCCATCGCCACCAGCGATAGCGTACTGACCATCCAGCAAGGCGGCGGTAAAGATCCGGTCACGATTGATATCAGCGCGGCTAACTCGTCACTTCCGGCATTCGCGATGCCATTAACAACGCCAAAGCTGGTGTCAGCGCCAGTATCATCAATGTGGGAAACGGCGAATATCGTCTGTCCATCACCGCTAACGATACGGGCAACGATAACGCTATCAAACTTAACGTCAGCGGCACACGCGACCTGGTAAGGTTTATGGTACGAACGACGGTCGGTGATAGCAGCATGCATGATTGAAAGCGTCACCGCGCAAAACGCCAAACTGACAGTCAATAACGTTGAGATTGAAAACAGCAGTAACACTATCAGCGACGCTCTGGAAGATATCACACTCAACCTGAATGACGTCACCACCGGTAATCAGACACTGACCATCAGTAAAGACACATCCAAAGCTGAAAATGCAGTCAAAGCATGGGTGGATGCCTATAACACATTGCAGGATACATTCAGTAGCTTAACCAAATACACCGCTGTCGATGCCGGAGCAGAAAGTCAGGACTCCAGTAATGGAGCATTACTTGGTGACTCCACACTGCGTACCATCCAGACTCAGCTTAAAACCTTGCTCGCCAATACTCACAGCAGTTCAAACTATAAAACGCTGGCACAGATTGGCATTACCAGCGATGCCAGTACCGGCAAGCTGGAAATCGCGACCGACAAACTGCAAACGGCACTAAAAAAAGATGCCGCTGGCATCGGTGAAATGTTTATAGGTGACGGTAAAAGTACAGGGGTAACTACCGGCATTAGTAGCAACCTGACCAGTTGGCTCTCTTCCACCGGGATAATCCAGGCCGCAAAAGATGGCGTCAGCAAAACGCTGAATAATTTGACCGACCAGTACAACGCAGCCAGTGAGCGTATCGATACCTTAATGACGCGCTATAAAGCCCAGTTCACCCAATTAGATGTGTTAATGAACTCGCTTAACTCCACCAGTAGCTATCTGACACAGCAGTTCGACACCTCAAATAGCAACTCGAAATAATCTTCAGGAGAAACTATGTACGCGGCAAAAGGCACCCAGCCTATGCACAAATTGGCGTCGAAAGCGCCGTAATGAGCGCCAGCCAGCAACAGCTGGTCACCATGCTATTTGATGGAGTGCTGAGCGCACTGGTTAGGGCGCGCCTGTTTATGCAGGACAACAATCAGCAAGGCAAAGGCGTCTCTTTGTCAAAAGCGATCAACATCATTGAGAACGGGCTGCGGGTGAGTCTTGATGAAGAGAGCAAAGACGAACTAACCCAAAACTTGATTGCTCTTTATAGCTATATGGTCAGGCGTTTGCTGCAAGCCAATTTACGCAACGATGTCTCCGCAGTCGAAGAAGTGGAAGCATTGATGCGCAATATTGCCGATGCCTGGAAAGAGTCTTTACTCTCCCCTTCTTTGATTCAGGACCCAGTCTGATGAACAATGCACCGCATTTGTATTTCGCCTGGCAACAACTCGTCGAAAAAAGCCAGCTCATGTTACGCCTGGCAACGGAAGAACAGTGGGACGAACTCATCGCCAGCGAAATGGCGTATGTGAATGCGGTGAGGAGATGCACATCTGACTGAAGAGGTTGCCCCGTCCACCACGATGCAGGAGCAGCTCCGCCCGATGCTGCGCCTGATTCTCGACAACGAAAGCAAGGTAAAGCAGTTATTACAGATTCGTATGGATGAACTGGCGAAACTGGTCGGTCAGTCATCGGTACAAAAATCGGTGTTAAGTGCCTATGGCGATCAGGGCGGCTTTGTGCTGGCTCCGCAGGATAACCTCTTTTGAATCTTAACGAGCCGATGGCTCGCGAATAATCCGATTACGGCTACGCTTCTAATGTTCCCCTTGAATGGAGTCGAAGAATGCGTAATCCCACGCTGTTACAATGTTTTCACTGGTATTACCCGGAAGGCGGTAAGCTCTGGCCTGAACTGGCCGAGCGCGCCGACGGTTTTAATGATATTGGTATCAATATGGTCTGGTTGCCGCCCGCCTATAAAGGCGCATCGGGCGGGTATTCGGTCGGCTACGACTCCTATGATTTATTTGATTTAGGCGAGTTTGATCAGAAAGGCAGCATCCCTACTAAATATGGCGATAAAGCACAACTGCTGGCCGCCATTGACGCCCTGAAACGTAATGACATTGCGGTGCTGCTGGACGTGGTAGTCAACCACAAAATGGGGGCGGATGAAAAGAAGCTATTCGCGTGCAGCGTGTAAATGCTGATGACCGTACGCAAATTGATGAAGAAATCATTGAGTGCGAAGGCTGGACGCGTTACACCTTCCCCGCCCGTGCCGGGCAATACTCGCAGTTTATCTGGGATTTCAAATGTTTTAGCGGTATCGACCATATCGAAAACCCTGATGAAGATGGCATTTTTAAAATTGTTAACGACTACACCGGCGAAGGCTGGAACGATCAGGTTGATGATGAACTCGGTAATTTCGATTATCTGATGGGCGAGAATATCGATTTCCGCAATCATGCCGTGACGGAAGAGATTAAATACTGGGCGCGCTGGGTGATGGAACAAACCGCAATGCGACGGTTTTCGTCTTGATGCGGTCAAACATATTCCGGCGTGGTTTATAAAGAGTGGATCGAACACGTACAGGAAGTTGCGCCAAAGCCGCTGTTTATTGTGGCGGAGTACTGGTCGCATGAAGTCGATAAACTGCAAACGTATATTGATCAGGTGGAAGGCAAAACCATGCTGTTCGATGCGCCGCTGCAGATGAAATTCCATGAAGCATCGCGCATGGGACGCGACTACGACATGACGCAGATTTTCACGGGTACATTAGTGGAAGCCGATCCTTTTCACGCCGTAACCCTCGTTGCCAATCACGACACCCAACCGTTGCAAGCCCTCGAAGCGCCGGTCGAACCGTGGTTTAAACCGCTGGCGTATGCTCTAATTTTGTTGCGGGAAAATGGCGTTCCTTCGGTGTTCTATCCGGACCTCTACGGTGCGCATTACGAAGATGTCGGTGGTGACGGGCAAACCTATCCGATAGATATGCCAATAATCGAACAGCTTGATGAGTTAATTCTCGCCCGTCAGCGTTTCGCCCACGGTGTACAGACGTTATTTTTCGACCATCCGAACTGCATTGCCTTTAGCCGCAGTGGCACCGACGAATATCCCGGCTGCGTGGTGGTTATGTCAAACGGGGATGATGGCGAAAAAACCATTCATCTGGGAGAGAATTACGGCAATAAAACCTGGCGTGATTTTCTGGGGAATCGGCAAGAGAGCGTAGTGACTGACGAAAACGGCGAAGCGACCTTCTTTTGCAACGGCGGCAGCGTCAGCGTGTGGGTTATCGAAGAGGTGATTTAAATTCATCCCCGGCGGCAAGCGGGGAGATTTCATTACGGCAATGGCGTCGGTAACGGCGCTTTATCCAGCGCAGCGGCACACTCTGCCGTCGGGCGATCCACACGCTCCATCGTCATACCATCGTACTCAATGGTGTTACCGTCACGCTCAACCTCGTACAGCTCACGTTTCACGGTAACGTTAGTGAGATCATCAGACATCAATGTCAACTTACCCGGCACGGCAATCACCCGCTGCCACTGACGGCAATCCAGGGTATCGCCCTCTTTAGTGACAATCAGGCTGCCTATCGCTTCCGGACTGACCAGCGCACGTTGCGCCCTTTGGTCTGCCAGTAGCCCGCCAGCCAGTCCGCGCGGGGTTTTCACGACATTGTTATAGTTTTCGACTTCGGCACAGCCGCCAGCAACATGAGCGCGCCTGCAATTGCGAGTTTTTCATCATTCGTCCTGCATGAGAAGAAAGAGGATTGTGGCATTAAAGCCTGATGTCGCCAGCCTTTCCAGGTTCAGAGAGAAATTTGATCTAACTATTATTTTTGTGAATTATTACCCCGAAAATAAATTTGCTTGATGTATGATTCGCGACTCTTGTTTCAAACCTTCTGAGTTCAGAGGCTACATTCATGTCATGGCAGCAATTCAAACACGCCTGGTTGATTAAATTCTGGGCACCCATCCCTGCGGTCATCGTGGCGGGTATTCTCTCCACTTACTATTTTGGCATCACTGGCACCTTTTGGGCTGTCACGGGTGAATTTACCCGTTGGGGCGGTCAGCTCCTGCAGCTGTTCGGCGTCCATGCTGAAGAGTGGGGTTATTTTAAAATTATCCATCTGGAAGGATCGCCATTAACTCGCATCGACGGCATGATGATCCTCGGTATGTTTGGCGGCTGCTTTGCTGCAGCGCTGTGGGCCAACAATGTCAAACTACGCATGCCGCGCAGCCGTATCCGCATTATGCAGGCCATTATTGGCGGCATTATCGCCGGTTTTGGCGCGCGTCTGGCAATGGGCTGTAACCTGGCGGCGTTCTTTACCGGTATTCCTCAGTTCTCGCTGCATGCCTGGTTCTTTGCCATCGCCACTGCCATTGGTTCATGGTTTGGCGCGCGCTTTACCCTGCTGCCCATCTTCCGTATTCCCGTGAAAATGCAGAAGTTTCTGCGCCTCACCGCTGACGCAAAAACCGGATCAGGCGCGGCGTCGTTTTCGTCTCGGGATGCTGGTCTTTTTCGGCATGCTGGGCTGGGCGCTGCTCACGGCGATGAACCAACCAAAACTGGGGCTGGCAATGCTGTTTGGCGTCGGCTTTGGTTTACTGATTGAACGTGCGCAAATCTGCTTTACTTCGGCGTTCCGCGATATGTGGATCACCGGACGTACCCATATGGCGAAAGCAATCATTATCGGTATGGCGGTGAGTGCCATCGGGATCTTCAGTTACGTACAGTTAGGCGTTGAACCCAAAATCATGTGGGCGGGACCAAACGCGGTAATTGGTGGTTTACTGTTTGGTTTTGGCATCGTGCTGGCAGGCGGCTGCGAAACCGGCTGGATGTACGCGCGGTAGAAGGCCAGGTGCACTACTGGTGGGTCGGTCTGGGCAATGTGATCGGCTCAACGATTCTGGCGTACTACTGGGATGATTTCGCTCCGGCGCTGGCCACCGACTGGGACAAAATCAACCTGCTAAAAACCTTTGGTCCGATGGGTGGCTGCTGGTGACATATTTGCTGCTGTTTGCTGCGCTGATGTTGATTATCGGCTGGGAAAAACGCTTCTTCCGCCGTGCGGCACCGCAGACTGCTAAGGAGATCGCATGAAAAATATC
>ENA-OQDE01001081-OQDE01001081.1-human-gut-metagenome-genome-assembly--contig:-NODE-1081-length-11814-cov-3.142808_pt1 | contig 11814 bp, 16 predicted proteins | sample MGYA00242768_ERZ504595 | MGnify/ENA primary metagenome ERZ504595 (study PRJEB26092, sample SAMD00036307) | human gut metagenome | host: Homo sapiens | study: EMG produced TPA metagenomics assembly of...
GAAGTTTCTTATAGTCAGCTTATGCGCGTTGGAAAACTGATCGCAGAGGCGCGGTCTGTGGATTTCTATGCTTATGATATGAATGTAAATCTAGCACAATATGGATGTTCCCTGCTTTTCATGCGGGAAAAAGATCTGCTGTTTATTCTGCAACGAATATTCAGGGATTACATGCAAATATGCCGTCAGATGGTCATGTGGCAATTATTTTGAGTCACACAGGACGGAATGAACGGTTGGCGGAGATTGAAAAGTTGTTGAGAAAAATGGGACAAGAGTGGTTGCAGTAGTGTCCGATGGTGATAGTATCATTGCCAGATATGCGGATGAAGTACTGGTGGCGGCCGGTTCTGAAAAAGTAGAAGAGTTCTGGATGCCCATGTTTTTTGCTTCGGGTAAATACTTGTTGGATATTTTGTATGGGTTGGAATTTAGCAGAAAATATCAGGATAATCTGGTCTTGAATCAAAAATATGAGAAAGCGGGAGAGAAGAGTCTTTGGGGCTTAAATGAAGAATCTTAAACGCGGAATTAACAATTCCCTTTTAGTTATGCAAAATAGCTAAAAGGGAATTGTTGATTTTGCACAAAAACAGAATGTATTTTTTTATATGTGAAACATTGTTGCACTGGATTTGTTGTTGGTTTCAGAAAAAGTGAAATGAAAAAACAAAATCCGTAAAAATATTGAAAGAAAAACGAGAATTCTATATAGTAATTTCATCAAAAGAAGAGAGTGGATGCGCGCAAAGGACTCTGTACAACAAGGAGGAGAACGAGATGGCACAGATCAGAGATTATCGAAAACTGGCCCATGACATTATCTGTGAAGTGGGCGGAAAAGAAAATATTGTCAATGCCACAAGATGTGCAACGAGATTGAGACTGGTATTAAAGGAAGAGCCGGAACAGGCAAAAGAGAAAGTTGCAGCAATGGCGGGAGTAATTACAGTTGTGGAAAACAGCGGACAGTTCCAGGTTGTAATCGGGACTCATGTGGGAGAGGTATATGATGCGGTGGCAGAAGAACTGCATCTGGATACAGAGAATCTTCAGGTGGAGCAGCCGAAACAGAGTGTCATGAATAAAGTGATTGCAACAATGTCAGCTGTGTTTGCACCGTTTGTATATATTCTGGCTGCAGCGGGACTTCTGCAGGGGGCGTTGATCCTGGTCAATATGGCAGTTCCATCTTTTGCAGGAACTGGGACGTATGCGGTATTGAGTTTTATGTCATGGACGCCATTTACATTTCTTCCGATTTTTATTGCAATTACCGCATCCAAGCACTTTAAATGTAATACGTTTATCGCCGTTTTATGTTGTTGTGCATTGGTTAATCCGGACTGGGCGGGTATGGCGGCCCGGATTGCAGATGGAGAAGTAATCCGTTTTTTGGGAATCAAACTGTCTGAGACAACCTATACTTCAACAGTATTGCCTCCATTACTTCTGGTCTGGGTATTGTCCTATCTGGAACGATTTTTAGAAAAGAAACTGCCAGAAGCAGCAAAAGCATTGCTAACACCGTTAATCTGCTTTTTGATTATGGTTCCCGCAACCATTCTTGTGATTGGTCCTGTATCTTCCATTACGCAAACGGAATTGCAAATGGATATAATTTTCTTGCAAATACGCGCCAGCCCTGGCAGGAGCCATCATCGGAGGCTTGTGGGAAGTGGTAGTAATTTTTGGAGTACATTGGGGAATTACACCAGTTGTTCTTGCTAATTTTGATATGCAGGGATTTGATACGTTTCAGGCATTTCAGACCATTGCAGTCGTTGCTCAGGTTGCGGCAGCCTTTGGCGTATTTATCAGATCTAAAAACAGAGAAATGAAAAGTGTTTCGTTATCAGCAGGAATCACAGGTATTTTCGGAATTACAGAGCCAACAATCTATGGGGTGACACTGCGATTGAAAAAACCGTTTATCTGTGGATGTATCGGAGGAGCCGTCGGAGCAGTTGTGATGAGCTTTTTCCACTCTGCTTATTTATGCATATGCAGGACTCCCAAGCCTTTTGACAGTGGTAAATTCCATCAGCAAGGATGCACCGATGTCATTTGTAGGAGAAGCAGTTGGATGTGCTGTGGCAATTGTTCTGACAATCGTATTGATTCAGGTTGTAGGATTTGCAGACCCGAAAGAAAAAGAGGAGTCTGACACAGAAAAAGGCAGCACAAATGAGGAAATTTGTGGAGAAGAAATTGTGGACAGCCCGATGAGGGAGAGGTAATCCCATTGAGTGAAGTACATGATGAAGTTTTTTCCGGAGAATGATGGGAAAAGGATGTGCCATCGTGCCGGAAGAAGGGAAAATATATGCACCATTCGACGGAAAAATAGTCGGACTGTTGGAGAGTCATCATGCAGTAGGAATCGAGAGTACGTCAGGAATTGAGATTCTGATTCACGTGGGGATGGATACCGTTAAACTTCAGGGAAGAGGATTTACAGCATATGTGCAGGACGGAGAACAGGTGAAGAAGGGGCAGCTTCTTCTGGAATTTGAAAAAGAAGAGATTGAAAAAGCCGGTTATGAAGTGACAACCCCTGTAATCGTTACGAATAGTTACGAATTCTCAGAGATTGAGACAGTGGCCTTTAAGCAGGTAGAGCGTCAGAATGCATTGTTGAAAGTACAGAGAATATAGAGAGAAAATAGGAGGAGATATAAGATGGCATTAGCAAATACGTTTTTATGGGGCGGTGCAGTTGCTGCAAATCAACTGGAAGGCGGATGGAATGAAGGTGGAAAAGGGATTAGTGTGATGGATGTGATGACTGGGGGCAGCAATCAAATGATGCGCCGAATCACAGAAGGAGTCATTGAAGGCGAGTATTATCCAAATCACGAAGCGATTGATTTTACCATGAATACAAAGGAGATATTGCTATGATGGCGGAAATGGGATTTAAGTGCTTCCGTACCAGTATAGCGTGGACACGTATTTTTCCAAATGGTGATGAACTGATCCCGAATGAGGAAGGACTGAAATTTTATGACGATCTGTTTGATGAACTTTTAAAGTATGGCATAGAACCGGTCATTACACTGAGCCACTTTGAAATGCCATATCACTTGGCAAAAGAATACGGAGGCTGGGTGAATCGAAAAGTGATTGATTGTTTCGTGCGTTATGCAGTTACAGTCATGGAACGCTACAAAGAGAAAGTTAAATATTGGATGACATTTAATGAGATTAATAACCAGACCAATACGTCTGCGGATATTTTCGGATGGACAGATTCCGGGGTTCTCTTTTCACAGTACAAAAACAAGAAGAAAGCTATGTATCAGGCGGCACATCATGAAATGGTGGCAGGTGCTATGGTTGTAAAAAAAGGACATCAGATCAATCCCGATTTTCGGATTGGATGCATGTGTTCGTTTGTCCCGTTTTATCCATATTCCTGCAATCCGGATGATATTATGACAGCAGCAGAATGTATGCATGAAAGATATTATTTTGCGGATGTGCAGATGAGAGGGCATTATCCTGCGTTTGCAAAGAAAGAATGGGAGCGGGAAAATACAGCACCGGTGATGGAACCGAGAGATGAACAGATCCTTGCGGAAGGTGTCTGTGATTATCTGGGATTCAGCTATTATATGACCAATGCAGTCAAAGCAGATGTACAGAAAGACACGACGGAATCACTGGATGGAAGCTCTGCAAATTCTGTTCCTAATCCATATGTAAAAGCAAGTGACTGGGGATGGCAGATCGATCCAGTGGGACTTCGGTATGCACTTGTTTCCCTGTATGAGCGCTATGAAAAACCACTGTTTATTGTGGAAAATGGATTGGGGCAATTGATGTTCTAAAAGAAGATAAAACCTGTGATGATGATTACCGGATCGAATATCTGAGGGCACATATAAAGGAGATGAAAAAGCAGTAGAACTGGATGGAGTAGACTTGATGGGGTACACGCCTTGGGGCTGCATTGATCTGGTATCCTTTACAACAGGGGAATTGAGAAAACGTTATGGATTTATCTATGTTGATAAAAATGATGATGGAACTGGAAGCGGAAAACGTTATAAGAAAAAATCTTTTGCATGGTTCCGTCGCGTGATTGAGACAAACGGGGAGGAACTGTAGAAGAAAAAGTACAGTGGCTGCAAAAATCTGCGGCCACTGTACTTTTTTCTTCTACAGTCCCATTTTAGGCTGTGTCAAAATGGATTTTACATGATCAACTTCCTGCTGGGTTGCTTTTGCAGCAGGCACGTAATAGCTTTTTTCCCGTGCTACCTGATACAGTTTTTCCTGTGACATTTCACACTGGTTTCGAATCTGTTTGAGGCACTGTTTCAGTTCTTTGTTTTCTGTCTGCGGTATCATATCTCCGAACATTTTCAATTCTCCGTTTACTCCGACCAAGGCGTCGGATACCATTGTCTTTTCGTCCATTTTCAAATCCCCCTTATAAAAATTTCATCAGATCCTGTTTGTTTTTGAGTGCGGAATCGGCAGCTTCCTGAAATAACTGCTTTACCTGCGGGTCTGTTGCCTGTGCGGCGTAATCTGTCATTTTACAGTGAGTCGTAGAGTATCCTCCGATCAGATGACGGAGATTCTGCAGATCTAAGATTGAAATTTCTGTCATGGTAATGTCTCCTTTGCATAAATTTAGATTTGTGTTTCGCGAATAGTATGTTCCGGATCGGGAAAAAGTATGTATTTTACAACACGCTTTTTCTTTTTGTTGTGCAGTTCCCCTGTTTTATGTTATTATAAATATACATATGTGATTTTTTCAGTGAAGGGAAATTCGCTCTTTAGAATCAACAAAGAAAGGAAAGTACTGTATGAAGATTTTAATTCAGAATGGACATGTTGTGGATCCGCTGACAGGTGTGGATGAAGTATGTGATGTGCTTGTGCGTGATACTGATATCGAAAAAGTAGAAAAAAATCTGCAGGCTGAAGCTGACAGAGTGATTGATGCGTCAGGCTGTTATGTAATGCCGGGATTTATCGATCTGCATGTGCACTTGAGAGATCCGGGACTGACTCAGAAGGAAACACTTTCGACCGGAGGAATGGCAGCAGCCAGAGGCGGTGTGACGACGGTATGTGCAATGCCGAACACGAGCCCGGTGACTGATACAAAAGAAAAGTAGAAGAAGTTCACAGGCGTGCAAAAGAAGAATCTCCGGTGCATGTAATCCAGTTGGGGTCAATGACTGTCGGAGAGGGCGGAAAAGAGCTCGCGGACATTGAAGGGATGGCACAGGCAGGCTGTTATGCACTCAGCGAAGATGGAAAATCTGTCATGAATGCCTCTTTGTTCCGAAAAGCCATGCGAAAAGCAAAAGAGAATGATCTGCTGATCTTTTCACACTGCGAAGATATTTCCATGGTAGAAGGCGGCGTGATGAATGCCGGAAAGCGTGCAGAGGAACTGGGTGTAAAAGGGATCACGAATTCGGTGGAGGATGTGATCGTGGCACGAGATATCCTGATCGCAAAAGAGCTGGATGCCACATTGCATCTGTGCCATTGCTCGACAGCAGACAGCGTTCGGATGATTAAAGACGCGAAAGAAGCAGGCTGAAGGTGACAGGAGAAGTGTGTCCGCATCATTTTATTCTGACAGATGAGGATATTCCAAAGAACAATGGAATCTGGAAGATGAACCCGCCGCTGCGTTCCAAAGCAGATGTGGAAGCGCTCAGACAGGGGCTAAAAGACGGAGTGATGGATGTGATCTCCACAGATCATGCACCACATATGATGTCTGAGAAGGATAAGCCAATGGAACAAGCAGCATTTGGAATCGTGGGTCTGGAGACCAGTGCATGCCTGACTTATACAGAGCTGGTGGAAAAAGGAGTGCTCACAGTGATGCAGATGGCAGAAAAGATGAGCTACAATCCGGCAAAGATCCTGGGACTGAAAGACAGAGGAAGTGTTTCAGCCGGTAAAAAAGCAGATATTGTAGTATTTGATCCGAGAAGAGAATATCAGATCGATGTGGATACGTTTGCATCCAAAGGGAAAAATACACCGTTTGACGGATGGAAAGTTAAGGGAGAAGTCTGCTGTACATTAGCAGACGGAAAGATCGTATACGAAAAATAAGGAGACAGACAGCATGTTCTGTCCCTTTTTAGAGAACAGGGAGGAAGAAAAAATGATCAACAAACTGGTAGCAAAAATCAAAGAAACAAAGGCGCCGATCGTGGTGGGACTGGACCCGATGTTAAACTACATTCCGGAGCACGTACAGAAAAAAGCATTTGCTGAATTCGGGGAGACTCTGGAAGGAGCAGCAGAAGCAATCTGGCAGTTCAATAAAGAAATCGTGGACAAGACGTATGATCTGATCCCGGCAGTAAAGCCGCAGATCGCCATGTATGAGCAGTTTGGAGTGCCGGGGATCGAGGCGTTCAAAAAGACAGTGGATTATTGTAAGTCCAAAGACCTGGTGGTGATCGGAGATATCAAGCGTGGAGATATCGGTTCTACATCCGCAGCATATGCAGTGGGACATCTGGGAAGCGTTAAAGTGGGAAGCAAAGAGTACGTTCCATTTGATGAGGACTTTGCAACAGTGAACCCATACCTTGGTTCTGACGGGGTGAATCCGTTCATCGATGTCTGCAAAGAGCACAAAAAGGGTCTCTTTATTTTGGTAAAAACATCCAATCCATCCAGCGGAGAGTTCCAGGATCAGCTGATCGACGGAAAGCCTCTGTACGAACTGGTTGGAGAAAAAGTGGCACAGTGGGGCGCTGACTGTATGGGTGATGAGTACAGCTATATCGGAGCTGTAGTAGGAGCGACCTATCCGGAGATGGGAAAAGTGCTTCGTAAAGTGATGCCGAAATCTTATATCTTGGTGCCGGGATACGGTGCGCAGGGCGGACAGGGCAAGGACCTGGTACACTTCTTCAATGAAGATGGACTGGGCGCTATTGTGAACTCCTCCCGAGGAATTATCGCAGCCTATAAACAGGAAGCATATGCAAAATTCGGAGCAGAGAATTTCGGAGATGCCTCCAGAGCAGCAGTGGAAGCTATGGTTGCAGATATTCAGGGCGCATTAGAAACAAGATAAATATCGGGGAGGAAGATTCATGTCTAAGAAACAGAAAATGACAGCAGTGGTTCTCTCTCAGGAGAAGATCGCAGAAGATATTTACAGTATGTGGCTGAAAGCAGAGCCGATCGCAGCAGAGGCAGTCCCGGGACAGTTTATCTCCATGTATACGAATGACGGAGGTAAGCTCCTTCCAAGACCCATCAGTCTGTGTGAGATCGATCAGGAGAAGGGCGCGCTGCGAGTGGTGTATCGCGTGACCGGAAAACGGACCGGGACCGAGCAGTTCTCTTTGATGAAAGAGGGAGATACTCTGGATGTTATGGGACCGCTTGGAAACGGATTTGACCTGGAGACAGGAAGAGAAAAGAAAGCCATGCTGTTTGGAGGGGGAATCGGTGTGCCGCCGATGCTGGAGTTGGCAAAGCAGTTAAAAGCAGGATATCAGACCGAGTGTCAGCTGGTGATGGGATATCGCAGTGAGACATTTCTGACAAAAGAACTGGAAGAAATGGAACACTTTATATTGCTACAGAAGATGGAAGCACGGGAACCAAAGGAAACGTCATGGATGCAGTGGCAGCGAACAGCCTGGAGGCAGATGTGATCTATGCCTGCGGACCGACTCCGATGCTGCGTGCCATCAAGCAGTATGCAGAAGAGAACAAGATCGAGTGTTACATTTCGATGGAAGAAAGAATGGCCTGCGGAGTTGGCGCATGTCTGGGATGTGTCTGTCAGTCCAAAGAAGTGGATCACCACAGTCATGTTCATAACAAACGTGTCTGCAAAGACGGACCGGTATTTTTGGCGACGGAGGTGGAACTGTAATGGATATGCGGGTAAAGATTGCAGGTGTAGAGTGGAACAATCCGGTGACAGTGGCATCCGGAACATTTGGATCAGGGGAAGAATACAGTGAATTTGTAGACCTGAACCGTCTGGGCGCAGTCACTACAAAAGGAGTGGCAAATGTGCCGTGGCCGGGAAATCCGACCCCAAGAGTGGCAGAGATCCACAGTGGAATGATGAATGCCATCGGACTGCAGAATCCGGGAATCGATGTATTTTGTGAGCGGGATATTCCATTTCTGCGTCAGTTTGATACGAAGATCATTGTGAATGTGTGCGGAAGATCTGCGGAAGATTATTGTGAAGTGGTAGAACGTCTGGCAAATGAGGATGTGGATATGCTGGAGATCAATATTTCCTGTCCAAATGTCAAAGAAGGCGGAATCGCGTTCGGCCAGAACCCAAAGGCGGCAGAAGAGATTACAAAAGCAGTGAAAAAATATGCAAAGCAGCCGGTCATCATGAAACTGAGTCCGAATGTGACCAGTATCGCAGAGATGGCAAAAGCGGTAGAAGCCGGCGGGGCAGATGCTATTTCTCTGATCAATACTCTGACAGGAATGAAGATCGATATCAATCGTAAGACATTTGCGCTGGCAAATAAGACCGGCGGTGTCTCCGGTCCGGCAGTGCATCCGATCGCAGTACGCATGGTCTATGAGGCTGCCAATGCAGTGAATGTACCGATCATCGGTATGGGCGGAATCGAGAGTGCGGAAGATGCCATCGAGATGCTGTTAGTCGGAGCAAGCGCGGTATCTGTTGGAACAGCCAATTTCTACAATCCGACAGTAACCATGGACATCGTAGATGGAATTGAAGCTACATGAAGCAGAATCATTTCGCAAGTGTGCAGGATATGGTTGGAATCGTAAAATAAGAAAAACAAAAAAGTGCGCCCGGATGATAGAATTGTGAAAAGGCATCTGAGATCTGCGCAGAGGTTGTGCCAGCACTGATTGCAAAAAAATAAGTGTGTCAGATTTGACATTTGAATAGGGATTTGTTAGTACAAGAATATAAAAAGGCACTACTGATAGTTGGTTAGTCCAAATTATTTTTTACTTAAAAAAGTAACCGTAATCCTTTGGGTGGTGTGCTACCCGTCAAGAGGACAATGAAAAATAATAAATTTTTCTCCGTCAGCCTATTAACCGGCTGGCGGTATTTTTATGCTGCTTTCAACGTAAGTTCATGAAAGGCCATCGGTGTCATTATATGTAACTTACGCTGTAGTCGTCGGTTGTTATAGTATTCAATATAGTCTTGGATGCCTTGGATTAATTCTTCTTTTGATGTAAAGCGTTTCCCATAATACATTTCCCGTTTTAAAATTCCCCAAAATCCTTCCATTGGTCCATTGTCAATACAGTGTGCAACTCTGGACATACTTTGTTTCATATGATGTTTCTTCAGCCGACTATAAAATGCCTGACTGGTATATTGGAATCCCCGGTCCGAATGAAAAAGCGGATGCGCATCAGGCTCTGCCGTTACCGCCTGATCAAATGTATCCATAACAAGGGCATTATCATTATGCGCGCTGATTTTATACGAGACAATCCTGCGGTCGCACAGATCAAGAATCGCACTTAAATATATTTTGTGTACTTCTACCCCTATATAATATTTGAACTCTGTTACATCTGTCAGCCATTTCTCATTCGGTTTATCTGCGTGAAACTCCCGGTGAAGAAAGTTTTTCGCAATGTGGGAGGGATTCCTGTCTGCTTTCGTACAGCTCTTCGGCTTCCATTTGATAGATGACTGTATTCCGATTTTCCGGCAGATTCTCAGAATCCTCTTATCATTGGCCGGAATCCCATAATTTACAGCCAGTTCATCACGGATACGCCGATAACCCATATCTGGATGCAGCCGATGTATTTCCCTGATAATATCGGCAATCTGTTCATTCCTGATCTCATTGTCACTTTTGGGATGTTTCAGCCATCGGTAATAGGAAGAACGAGTAATTCCAAGGTATCTGCACATTTGTTTGACCGGATATCCTTTTGATTTGGACAGTTCCCTGATTGCCTGATATTCACATAATTTATGTATTAAAGAAAGCGATCCCTCCTTTCTAATTCCCTTACTTTTTTTAACAGGTCATTCTCTATCTGTAAGTCTTTATTTTTACGTTCCAGCTCTGCGATACGGTCCCGTAATTCTTCTTCTGGAGTGCGGCTTGGCTTAGAGCCGATCCGCCGGCCTCTCCGATCCTCCAAACCGGCACTTCCCATTTTTTCATACCGTTCCACCCAATTTCGGACCTGCTGATAGGAACAATCATACTTCAAGGCCATTGCCCCATAATTCCGGTCATGGTCAAGACAGTCTTTTACAATGCAGATTCGTTCCTCCAGTGTTGTTTTTCTTGCTTTCTTCATAGCGCTACCTCCGGTAAGTTCTTTTAATTCCTTACCTTCATTATACGCCTTGATCCAACTTGAAAGTTGAGAATGCTGTCGGATTCCGAATTTTACACATATTTCATCTAACGATCCCTCTCCGGAAAGGTATGCATGAACTGCCTGCAATTTCAATTCTTTTGAGTAGCGTTTATTTGTCTTAGGAGACAGTAAACTTTCTGGTCCGTCTGTTTTATAGATCCTGATCCAATCCTGAACACTCCGCTTATTTACACCGCACATTTTTGCAGCGCCTTTTTGGCTAAGTTCTCCGTTCAGGTACTGTTCTACGATTTCTACTTTTTTTACTGCATCAATTTTACTTTTTCTGGACATAAAATACCCCCAAGTAGGTTTTTATATTTTTGTGTCCTACTTGAGGGTATCATATCAGGGCGAAGGGCGGTTACTTTTTTAATTGATTTATATACGCTATTAAAATCGTTACAACAATACTAAGTATCATTAGTACGATGGAGAGCATTTCAAAATCACTCATAAGTTAAGCCCTCCTTTCCGAGATTTCCTGCAAGCAGGATTTCTATGTAATCAGAGGGTTCAGGTCTACGCTGCCGCTTCGGTCGTTGCTAAACGAGTGCCACTGGCACTCAGCAACCTCTGTTGAAGGACTAACCGCCTACCATTCTCATGTAGTGCCTTGTCTTATTTTAATAAATCGGTTGCCTTGTGGCAAGATATAGACTATTATTGTGCAGAAATTCTTACAATAGAATATAAATGGAATTAGAGCAAGTAACATTTGAAAGACGTGGACAAACAAGAAGTTCTGTCAAGAGTATAAGTAAATGATGCAACTCTTGACAGGGCTTTTTTATATCTGGTCAGAGGAATACGGCAAATAAGAGTGCCTGTCAAAGATTCTTTGCGCGTCTTTTGGGGGCAGTGCATAGGACTTGAAAGTTCCTCGATTGAAATCACAGGAAATTTGTGATAAAATTGAGAAGATTTAACAGATTTACAAGGGCATACAGATGTCCATAAATATGGAGGTTTAAGGAAGATGGAACAGTATAAACAGGAATTTATTGAGTTTATGGTAGACAGCGATGTACTGAAATTTGGAGAGTTTACATTAAAAAGCGGAAGAAAATCCCCATTTTTTATGAATGCAGGAGGGTATGTAACAGGTTCCCAGTTAAAGAAATTAGGAGAATATTATGCAAAAGCAATCCATGACAAATACGGCGATGACTTTGATGTGTTATTTGGACCTGCTTACAAAGGAATCCCGCTTGGAGTTGTGACTGCGATCGCATACAGCGAATTATATGGAAAAGAAGTGCGTACTGTTCAGACCGCAAAGAAGAAAAAGATCACGGTGCAGACAAGGGAAGCTTCCTGGGAAGTAAATTAAAAGACGGGAGACCGTGTTGTCGATGATCGAGGATGTAACAACCTCCGGAAAATCTATGGAAGAGACAGTTCCGAAAGTAAAAGGTGCATGCCGATGTAGAAATCGTCGGACTG
>ENA-OQDE01001085-OQDE01001085.1-human-gut-metagenome-genome-assembly--contig:-NODE-1085-length-11790-cov-2.760525_pt1 | contig 11790 bp, 11 predicted proteins | sample MGYA00242768_ERZ504595 | MGnify/ENA primary metagenome ERZ504595 (study PRJEB26092, sample SAMD00036307) | human gut metagenome | host: Homo sapiens | study: EMG produced TPA metagenomics assembly of...
AAAATTAAAAATATCAGGGAGACAGTATATCAGATGACAGTAGGGAGTGCTATATATTAGTTATGTACAGATATAGAAAGCCCCTGTCTTCTGGTGGGAAAACAGGGGAATAAGTATACTCTTTGTCTTATGCTTAGAGTCTTAGTTAGTATAAGTATTGAGGATGTCCAACTTGGCTTAAGTTCCATTGCTCTTCCTTGAGAGTTGGGGGTATCCCTATTGCATTGGTTAACTCCTCTTGCATGATACCTTTCACCCATTCAACATGTTCAGTTGTTGTAGCAATGGAGTCATGGATAGTAAATACAGGAACTTGATGATTGCTTTCTTTCCATATCCTTTTACAGCATCTGTGGAGAATGATTTCACTCTCTATTGATTGCAATAGGCAGGCTAAGGCAGCATGATTGTCCCTTTTGGCTAATGCTATTAGTGAATATATTTCGGGGTAAGTATTGTCAAATAATCTTTTAAGGGTTGCTCCTTGTTGATGGTAGTATCTATTCTTTGAGAAGAATACTATTAACATCATGGTTTTGACATTCTTCTTGTCTAATGTGGTATTTCTCCTGCTATTAATCAGACTCATAATATGGTCATATACTCTACCTTCAGAGGCTATTTGTTTATACTCTTGGAGTGCTTCTGCTGTCAATGAACTTACATAATCTCTAATCTCTACAAAGTGTTCTTGAGAGAATAAGGACTGGATATTAGTTGGAAGTGTTCCTATGTTCAAAGTGGTATTAGAGTCTTTCTCCCAGAATATAGGATTGAACAATAGACACAGTAGATAAGGTCGACTATTAGCTATATCAATTCCTACTAAAGGTTGTCATCATACAAGAGGAAGTGCCTGTAGTCCTTCTGTATATTGGTGATAACTGAATGTAACCTGTGGACATTGCTGTCAATCTTAGCTTTGTAATCATAGCAAGCTATAGATTCAATATTATGTATTGCAGCATTATACTGACTTCTAGGATACTTTTTGCAAAAGGTATTTCTACTCCTACACCATTTATCTCTGTTGGAGTCCCATGACTCATATCCCCCATTGAACTTCTCTGTCATCATTTGATAAGCATATTGTCTGGCTAAGTCTGCATTGATTGTTAATTGCTTTTGCTCATACCAATGTGATAAATAAGGATACTCCAGTAGATGATTAAATGTAAACTTTCCTAAGGATCATTGAATACTTCTTGAGGAACAGCTTCTATTTGAACTGTTTGCTCTCTAACTGACTGATATACATACTTGACCAGAGGAACACTATCATAAGCAGGAGCAAACTTGTAACCTTTAGACTTCTCATCCTTGATATATTGGTTATCAGTGATTAGTATTCCTGTCTTTATAAGGTAATCAAGATAGCTTAGATAGTCTTTGAAGAAGTGCCTAAGGTACTTTGCATTAATTGATACATAACCTTCTTCATCTATGGAATCCTTCTTGATAGAAGGAATAGAGCTAATTAATCCCATGATATAAATCAACCTCTCTATGTCAAAGTAAGCACCTAGTGTACCAGTGGTGGTAACAGTTTTAATATGTCCGTGGTCATTAACAAACTTGTAGTCAGTAAGAGGATATTGCTCTAAATGTGCATTTAGGTCTAGGTTCTCTGGTATGAGAGCAAAGTAACCACTATGTTTAATGTTAATAGGCAAAGCTGAACCTATTCTCTTACCAGAAGGTTGAGAAGCAATTACCCTAAGCAACTCTTGCTTAAATCCTTCCCAAACTATTTCAAACTCATTCCAATTTAAATTACTCATACTTATATCCATTATGATGGGAAATTTATAAAACAAATAACTTTAACAAATTATTTTCCTTAGTAGCTATCCTGCCAGTATGTTCTTTAAAACCTCTTGGATTCTCTTCTCTGATGGTGTACTTATTCCTAGATGTCCTGTCAGTGGCATATATGCTTCTCAATAGGGCTACATATTTTCTAGGTTTCAGTATCTTGTGTAGATGATACTGAACTATAGGAGCTAATATCTCTTGTATCTCACTTGCTGAATAGCTCTTATTTAAGGTGAGACTTCTTCTTATAGCAACTTTGAAAGGATGCTCTTCATCTAGTGCCCAGTACATGACTGTATTATTGAGGTTCTTGAAGACTACACTGTTACTTGTCCTACTTTCCCATAGTTGATGTAGTAGACTATCAAGGTCAACATACCTATATAGCTTGATGAATCTCTCTAAGAATATCTTAGTTTTACTTCTGCAATGTCTAGTATATGAGTACAAGGTATTATCATTCAACTGTCCTGTGGTTGATAATGTTTTGATGTATTTTATGGCATCTTGGATATTGCTGTCTGTTAGTTTGTTCTGTGCATCCTTATTAGCCTTTTCTATGCTACTTTGCTCTGGGGATACATCATACTTCAGGGATTTGTAGCTAATGATTTTAACCTGTTTACTTAGTACTTCTTTCAGTGTTTCAGGCATGAAGTATGAGGCATATAACTCGGTTCTTTCAATGATGTAGTCTATGTTGAGGTAGGCAGGTACATCCTTTCCATATATATCCTTTCTAGTCAAGTTAATTAACTCATTTCCCGCAATTCTTTCTTGTGCTTTCTCTCTTATGGCTTCTTTGACCATTGCAAACAGATCAGTTAGGGTATGGTCACCTTGCATGATATTATCTGCTGATTCTATTACTTTGAGCACCTTCTTAGCTTTATTTAAGAGGGTGACTGTATAGCTATCCATACTTTCCATTACTGATACATATCCTAAGGTATTATATATGATAGTTTCACTAAGTATCCCATTGACCTTTCTGCATCTACCATGTATTTGTGTCATCCTATCTAAGGTTAACATTGAGTGGCTTCTTCTTACATCTGATACAGTGATTAGATGGTAACTATCCTCTATATCTATACCAGTGAAGTAGCAACAGGTGGCAAAGTTAATCCTAGCAGGTAAGGTATCATTGTCTCCTAATTTGGGTGCAAAGTATTCTCCTGCTTCCTTTATGGATGCCTCACTACATAGGATAGCACATTCCTTTCTGGTTTCTTCATCTAGTGATGCTATAATATTCCTTATCTGGAGTATGGAGTTATAGGCAATGAATATCTTCTCTGTAGGATGAGAGATAACCTTTTCTATGACAGCCTGTGTGATATTGTCTGTATGTAGTAAGTCTATATTTCTATGGGTATTGTATTGCCATGTTATAGGAAATCTACATTCAGTCTTTAAGTGTGGATTGCTGAACTCCTTCATAGTAGCTGTTACCATACATCTGTTCTTTGATGGGAACATAAGGTAGTAGTCAATCACATTCTCCAATTGAGGTCTAAAGTTGTTGTCAGTCTGGAGAACATCAACCTCATCAATCATAAGGAAGTAGTCCTTGTAGTTTTTTCCTATGATACCTAATAGTCTACCTAGACTGTCTGCAACTACTAGAAGTTTCTTGTATCCATCTTTAGCCAAGTATTCCTCAATCTGCTGATTAGTGACCTTTTCACCTTTAATCTCACTACCTACATATAATGTATTAGGATGCTTTGAGTGTTTGCCATAAGCCAGAGCCTTAGTAGGAAAGACTATGATTGAGTTTCTCTTTGAGTTTATCTCAAGTGTAGTAGCTCCAATACCTGGTATCTTCTTGTCTACAATACCATGAGGCATCTTATCTATGAAGTCAGCCAGATTCCAGAAGGAGTCACTGACTTCTTCTCTTATTACTTCTGGTGCTCTGCCAAATAGTAAGTTATCCAAACTAGTTATTACTGTGTCTTGAGGTATGGTTTTAATGCCTGCTCCTTCTCCAATATATTCTACAGGTGCATCATGTAAGTCACCATAGGTATTAGGTACTACTTCTGCTTGTTCTTTTGCCAGTTCATCTTCTTTGCTCATATCTCACTTAGTTTGTAGTTAGTATATAGATTGTAAGTGAACAAATATACTAAAAGAGCCTCCATAATTCAATCAATTACAGAGGTTCTTTTGTGTTAAACTTATTTCACTTCTGGACAAGATAACTCACTATGGTTACTAAATACATATTCAATCACCTTTCTGTTAGCTTCATTCTCTATCTTAAAGTCCCTTTCAATGTAGATGTCAGTGACCTTCATAGTCTCATCAATATGATTCAATGCAGCATGAACAGTGTACTTATCAATACCTACCTTGTTAACAGCTAATGTAGCCCATGAGTGCCTTGCAGCATAGTACTCCAAATCATCAATTTTGAGTATCTTGCCAATCTGCTTTAGCCCAAGATTGATGGCTCTGTTGAAGTTCTTGAAAGTAGAATAGAGATGATAGAAGCAGAACACCTTCTTCTGGGTGTAATCTTCATATTTCTTCATTAGAGGTAACAGGATAGGAAGAACATCTACTTTCATCTTAGCCTTGTCAAGTCTCCTGTCTGTAGTCTTAGTCCTGTAATAAGTAATTGAACCACCTTCCATTTCAGTACAGTTGTACAAGTCAGCAGAGTTTATCCCTATTAGGCAGAAGGAGAGAATGAAACAATCCTTGGCTAAGTTAAAAGGACACAACCTTTCCCTACCATTGGTATTGATGATATAAGGCAGTTCCCATATCTTCTTGATTAACTCTACTGATAATGCTCTCTTCCTAGTTGCTTCTTGCTTTGGTATATCCAAATTCTCAAAAGGTGAATTAGGTATTCTAATGACATTCCTGTCATAGTCATTATACTTCTTCTTGGCTTCATTGATAGATGCCTGATACTCCCCATATATAAAGATACCATTCTATTGGAAGGTATTCTCTTGCCTTTCCTCTGGAGTTCTGCACCTGTTTAGCCCTTTTCTTGTGAAGGTATTCCATGAACTCCATCATTAACAACTTGGTAACTTGGTTGGTATTCAGTTTATCCTTTCCTAAGAAGGCAATGAAGGTATTAAGGGTAGTTTGATAATTCCTCTTACCTTTGACCTCTGTAGTTGTTAACCAGTCTTTGCAGAACTGGATAAAGTCAATTAGGAGTATTTTTTTCCTTCTCTTTCTGGATATAATCAAGTACATCACTTAAGGTTAAATTGGAAGCCTCTAATGGAAGCCCCATGCATAACTCTTCATAGTATCTGACCAATTTGTCAGCTTCCTTGATGTACTTTGGATTCTTTAACTTGAAGTCCTTAGTCAGGTCTTCTGTTCTTACAAAGATATGAGTAGCCAACCTCTTAACCTCTCTGTTATAGGTTACTCTAATCTTCACATTGAAAGTTCCACCAACTTTCATCTCATTCTTTCTGATTTCTGCCTTGAATGTCAGCATGTTAGGTATTGTATTTTTCCACCAACAATTAGCCAACAATTGGACTTAACAGGTTATTTTATACCAGATTTAGCACCTGAATGATACCCCACTACCAAAGAAAAAGTCCTCATAAGTTTCTAACTTACAAGGACTTACCTAAGGGTGGAAGACGACTCGACCGGACGACATTCAGAACCACAATCTGACGCTCTAACCAACTGAACTACATCCACCATGTTTGCGTTTCTCTAACGCGGTGCAAAGATAGATATTATCTTCTAATCTCCAAAAGATTCTGCTATTTTTCGAAAAAGTATATTCTTTTATTCCCCGATTGTGCTTGCTGAAAAGGGTTCGCGCATCATTTACAAAGATTTTCAGAGAGTTACGTGCTTGTAAAGGAATTGAATCAATCGGCAAATTGACTGGGAGCAATTGATGATTTTTTTTCCTGATTGAATGGGACGGGCTGTCCATACCAAACTATAATCACAATTATTGAGGCGGACAGTGCTGTCTTTTACTAATTCCATTCTTACCATCAGTCCTCCGTCAGTGCGGCGGGCGGACATATTGGAAATATAATTTCCCAGCGAATAGACTACGAGATGTTTGTCATTCGTCAGGCTGTCTGTGCGAACTTCGATGGGCTGAACTACGTGAGGATGGGAGCCGATGATATGGTTTACTCCTTTTTCAATCAGCCAGTCGGCGAGGAATTTTTGCTCTTTGTCCGGGAGTGACTGGTATTCGATTCCCCAATGCATACAAGCTATGATGCATCCGGCTTCATTGCTTTACTCTCTTCAATATCTTTGGCGATGATGGCTGTATCGATATAGTTCACGATATTAGGAGGGGTAACGGGGATGCCGTTTGTTCCATACGTGTAGTTGAGCAGGGCGATGCGGAATCCGTTCTTTTCTAATAAAAGAGGATATTTCTTTTCGCGTTCATCAGCGTTGATATACGTGCCTGCGTGTGGAACCTTTAAAGAGTCTATTAATTGAATGGTTCTCTCCAGTCCGGATTTACCACGATCGAGACTGTGGTTGTTGGCAGTCACTAAAACATTGAAACCTGCATCGTGAATTGCGGTCAGAAATTCGTCCGGCGCGCTGAAAGCAGGATAACCTTTGTAAGGTTTGCCTCCTAATGTCACTTCCAGGTTGGCGATGGAGAGGTCGGCTTTCTTTATTTCTTCTTTGACATACGTGAAACATGTGGAGTAATCATAGCCGGTTGATGTTCGTGCAGCGTTGATTTGTCCCTGATGTTGCATGAGGTCACCTACGAAAAGGAGGCGTAGGGTGTCGGTGGGGAAGATGCTGTCGGAAAGGCTGTCCGACAGGGTGTCAATGATAGAATCTCTCTTTGCCTGCGACCGGGAGGTGCAGGACAAAGAGAGAAGCAAAATCATCAGAAACAGGGTATGTCTCATTGATAAATAGCTTTCTTACCAGCTAAGAGTGTATTTTTCATTAACGATACAATCGTCATTGGTCCAACACCGCCCGGTACGGGAGTGATGAATGAGCATTTCGGTGCAACTTCGTCAAACTTCACGTCGCCGGTCAGTTTAAAACCTGATTTCTTGGTTGCATCCGGCACACGGGTAGTACCTACGTCAATAACTACCGCGCCTTCTTTCACCATTTCGGCTTTTACAAAGTTCGGTTGTCCCAAAGCAGCGATAATAATATCAGCTTCCTGACATTCTTTTACCAGGTCTCTGCTGCGGCTGTGGCATACGGTTACTGTGGCATCGCCGGATAGCTTTCTGCATCATCAGGGCAGCCATCGGTTTGCCGACAATATTGCTGCGTCCGAGTACGACGCACTTTTTTCCGGAAGTTTCTATGTTATAACGTTTCAACAATTCGAGGATGCCGTTGGGAGTAGCGGATACATAACACGGAAGCCCGATGGACATACGGCCTACGTTGATCGGATGGAAACCGTCTACGTCTTTACGGTAATCAATTGTTTCGATTACTTTCTGTTCGGAGATATGCTTGGGTAAGGGAAGTTGTACGATAAAGCCGTCCACGTCGTTGTCTTCGTTTAGTTCACGTACTTTGGCAAGCAGTTCTTCTTCGGTCACGTCACTTTCATAACGGATGAGGGAAGACTTGAATCCACATACTTCACAGGCTTTTACTTTGGCAGCTACATAAGTCTCGCTACCACCATCGTGTCCTACAAGAATAGCGGCCAGGTGCGGGCGTTTTTCGCCATGAGCCACCATTTCGGCTACTTCGGCTGCAATCTCTTGTTTTACTTGTTCGGAAATTGCTTTTCCGTCTATCAGAGTCATATTTTCAGAGTATTTATTGGTGATGGACAAAAGTAAAATAAATAACTGAACTCTCCAAAGGGATTGGAATTTTTGTCAAGAGATGGGGGGTATAAAAAAGAGGGAGCCGAAACTCCCTCTTTTTACTTATCATTAGATTTGGATCTACAGAATGATTACTTTTTCATCTTAGGCATCATCTTACCCATTTTGCTGCTAGTCACCATTTCATCATTTGCGTGTCTGGTCGAACTGTTTCAATAGGCGATTCACTTCTTGGATAGTTCGTTCCGCTACCTTTGGCGATACGCGTACGGCGTGAACCGTTCAGTATTTCCGGATTGGAACGTTCTGCCGGAGTCATGGAATAAATGATGGCTTCGATGCTCTTGAAAGCATTGTCGTCAATATCAATATCTTTGATTGCTTTTCCTACTCCCGGAATCATGGAAGCGAGGTCTTTCAGATTACCCATTTTCTTGATTTGTGCAATCTGGCTAAGGAAGTCGTTGAAGTCGAATTGGTTTTTGGCAATTTTCTTCTGTAAGCGTTTGGCTTCTTCTTCATCGTATTGTTCCTGTGCGCGTTCTACCAATGAAACGATGTCACCCATACCGAGAATACGGTCGGCCATACGGGCAGGGTGGAACTGATCGATTGCTTCCAGCTTTTCACCTGTACCTACGAATTAATCGGTTTGTTCACTACCGAACGGATAGAAAGAGCCGCACCACCGCGGGTATCACCATCGAGTTTGGTCAGTACCACACCGTTGAAGTCCAGACGTTCATTGAATTCTTTAGCTGTGTTTACAGCGTCCTGACCGGTCATGGAGTCTACCACGAACAGAATTTCGTCCGGGTTGATTGCTTTTTTGATAGCGGCGATCTCGTTCATCATCTGCTCGTCTACTGCCAGACGTCCGGCTGTATCGACGATAACGAGGTCGTATCCTTTGGCTTTGGCTTCCTGAATGGCGTGTTGTGCGATTTCTACCGGATTCTTGCTGTCCAGTTCGCAGTACATCGGTACTTCAATCTGTTCTGCCAATACACGTAACTGTTCGATAGCTGCCGGACGGTAAACGTCACAAGCCACCAATAATGGCTTACGGTTCTTCTTGGTTTTCAGCATCCGTGCCAGTTTACCGGAGAAGGTGGTCTTACCCGAACCCTGCAAACCTGACATCAGGATAACTGCCGGACGGGCGTCGATGTTGATCTCGGCTGTCTCTCCACCCATCAATTGTGTAAGTTCATCATGCACGATTTTCACCATCAATTGGCTTGGCTTCACAGCCGTAAGAACGTTCTGGCCAAGCGCTTTTTCTTTCACTGTATCCGTGAAATTCTTTGCCACCTTGTAGTTTACGTCGCGTCGAGAAGTGCTTTACGTACGTCTTTCAGCGTCTCCGCCACGTTGATTTCGGTGATTTTGCCTTCACCTTTCAGAATCTTGAATGACCGTTCTAGTCTTTCACTTAAATTATCGAACATAGTTATTTAATTACGAATTACTAATTACAATTTACTTGGCCGAAAGAGGGACTTTTCCGTCTACTCTTTATTTGAGCTTGCAAATGTACAAAAATCTCTTGTATTTATATCTTTTTATTCTGCCATTTTGCTTTTTTGAGATAAATATAACTTGTTATCAACAGCAAGCTATAATACACAATCTCAATCGTAAAGCAAATTTCGATCGGTGCTTTCAGCCACATTCCGATGAAAATGATGTATGATCCGTAGATGATAATTGTAATCGTTTCGAGCAACAGGGCTGCCTGTGTATTTCCTGTTCCGGAGATACCGTTAAACACCACGTTGGCTACGGATGCGATAAGCATGGCGCAACAAATTACATATACCGAGGGTACGGATTCCGTAATGAGCGCAGCTTCACTAGTGTAAATGGAGAGCAGGAATTGCGGAAACAGTGCCGATACCGCTACTAACCCCAGCATGATGAAAAAGGAGAAACGCGCAATTTTATTAATGAGCGGCATCACGTGCTGGATGCCTCCTGCACCAATAGCATTGCTGACAAGACTGTTGGTAGTCGTAGCCAGTGCGTTGACCGGAATCAGCAATACGACATAAATACTCCGGACGATATTGGCAATCGCCAGTTCCCGTTGTCCCAACCGTTCTACGGCTACGAAGAAAACGAACCAGGTAGCCATCGACAGGAAATATTGCAGCATGGTGAAGCAGGAGATACTAAGAATCCGCATCAGCAATGCTGGGTCGAATGTGCGCAGGCGGTTCATACCGTATTTCTTTAAATCGACCGTGGCATACGTATAGATGACGAAAAAGAGAATGGAGGAGGCTTCTGCCAATACGGAAGCAATAGCAGCCCCTTTGATACCCATTTCCGGCAAACCGAACTTTCCGAAAATTAATGCATAGTCCAGTACGACATTAGTTAATGCCATGACAATAGCATTGATGGTTAGCACTTTAGTGCGTGTAATGCCGATGTACAATGCCCGGAACATGACATTGATAAAAGAGAAAAAGAATCCGTAAATACGCCAGTTCAGAAACTCCATTGTTCCTTCGTAGATGGATTCTGAAGAAACCAGCAAACGCATGATGTTTCCGCCGAATGCTTTGGTGAATCCGAATAGCAGCAGGGCCATGACGAACAGGAACATGATTCCTTGAATCATGACGGGACCGACATCCGAATAGCGTCCTTCGCCATTGCGTCGTGCGATGACTATCTGCGAACCGGTACTGAATCCGAATGCGATGGTGAATACGCATATATAGAATAACCCGCCCATAGCTGATGCTCCAAGGGCTACTTCACTCACGTGTCCGAGGAATGCTGTGTCGGTGACATTGATGACATTTTGTGCCAGCAAGCTTAGTAGTATCGGATAACTGACACTCCAAATCTGTTTGTTGGTGTACATAATTAAGTGTTTAAGTTTACACTTTGCAAAGATAGTGCTTTATTTCGATTCGGAAACGATGGGGTAGATGAAAACAATTTCCGGACCTTCGGGAGTTTTATCGTTGACGAGATAGTTTCCTCCGAAATGTTTTAGTAACAACAGGTTGATATCATGCCGGATGATGGTTTCCTGTGATACGAATGCATGGTCTGCCAAAGGTGAATTAGTGATCCGGAAACAAAGCATGTCTTCATTCTGGCTTAATGTGAACCGGATGATTCGTGCTTGCCGGTGTTCTTGTGGGTACACCAGTACGCTAATCAAGGCCTGTGTCAGTCGCATTATATCGGTATGAATTTGGGCGTCCGTTTCGCTGGAAAATTCAATCTGGATACCTGTTTCTTCGTTCCTCATCTGCGCCATGCTGCATGCTTCCTTGCATAGGGTAGTGGCATCATAGTCTTGCAACTGGAACTTCATCATCTGAGCTTCCAAACGGGATAAGTCGAGAACGTCATTGACAAGTCTCATTAACTTCTCCGAACTTTTGTGGATGATGTTTGAGTATTCTTGCCTTATTTCCTTGTCTATATTGGGTTCGCTGGCTATGAGTTGTGAGAAACCGACCACATTGTTGAGTGGGGTACGGATGTTATAGCTCATGTTGGACAGGAAGCGATTTTTTATTTCATTGGTCTTCCGCACGTTTTCTGTTGTTTTCCGGATTTCGTTTTCCGCGTATTTGAGTGCCTTCCGTACCATAAAGAGTCGTGCCATAAAGATAAAAAGCAGAATCAGGATAACAAATATAAAGATCAGATAGGTGAGCTGGATCCGGTTGTTTTCCCTTTTTTGATCCAGTTCTGTTTTTTCGATATTGTATTTGCTTTGTATCTGTGCCATCTGATTGTTTGAGAGTACAGTGGCTGTCGAGTCTTTGATGGCAAGTGCCTGCTCATACAGGGGGATGGCTTTTCCGCTTTGCCCTGCCTGTTTCCATATTCTGGCCTTTTCGAGTAGCTGTTCGGCATAGTCGCTTGTGAAGTCTTTCTTCAACATCGTCAGTGTCGTGTCGATATAATCCGATGCCTGTTGGTAGGCTCCAATTGCCTGGTAATATTTGGCAAATGTGTCGAAATAGAGTACTTTATACATGAAATAAGTATTCTCGTCCAGATATTCTTTAGATTTTACGAGATGTTCATAAGCTTGTTGCGGCTGATGGGTATTCAGGTAATAATAGCTGTAGAACAGTTCATTGAACAGGTATACATCGGCAAATCCCGCTTTTAAGGATGGGTTCGCACTGAT
>ENA-OQDE01001087-OQDE01001087.1-human-gut-metagenome-genome-assembly--contig:-NODE-1087-length-11764-cov-1.878319_pt1 | contig 11764 bp, 16 predicted proteins | sample MGYA00242768_ERZ504595 | MGnify/ENA primary metagenome ERZ504595 (study PRJEB26092, sample SAMD00036307) | human gut metagenome | host: Homo sapiens | study: EMG produced TPA metagenomics assembly of...
GCGATAATCGCCGTCACCCTGGCGACCTCGGCCGCCGGCATCCACCCATCGCGGTCGTCGCGTGGTGGGAGGGGCAATCAGCGCTTCGGAGTGCGGCGTTACGCCCGTCTACCTGGCTCTCGTCTTGTCGATCAGCTGGGCCATGGGAAACGCGCTCAGCCCCGCATCGGCGAACGTCATAGCCGTTTCCGATATGGTCGGCAGTCGCCAATCAAGGTTGGCTTGCGGTGGAACGGGCCTTACGTGCTGGTGACGACGACCGTGCTGATCTGCGTTCTCACGCTTTCGAGGGCGGTGGGACTGCTGTAGGCGGAGGCCCAAACATCGCCGCCCAACAGGGGTTTACCACTTACTTACAGGTGCCCTTATGACTTTAAAGTGCGTTATTGAGGCCGATTTCGAATCATCATAGTATGCGGGTATGCAGAGGTCGCGAGCCGCCCGAGCTCTTTGGACGGGCCCCGGCGCGGCAGCCGCCGCGATGCGGCGATGTTCATGCAGGCGAGCGCTGGGGGCGCCGAAATTCGTAGCCATTTGCACGTTCGATTCAAGGAGGGTGATCACCATGATCAGCAGATGCGGATTGATGCAGAAAAAAGACGGCATGGGCATGGAGGAGTTCAAGGACTACTGGCTGAACGTCCATGGTCCCATCGCAAGCAAGATGGCGAATCTGCGCAAGTACGACCAGCACGTCGTAGTCGATGCCGAGCATCGCCATGCTATCGGACAGGGTTCGGTGGTTATCGACGGGTATTCCGAGCTGCAATTCGACAGTTACGGCGACATGGTCGAGGGCGTGGAGTCGCTGCACGGCGAAGGAGCGAACGATGTCCCGATGTTCGCCAACCCCCATTGCCAAATTCTCGTGCTGGCCAAGCGCGAAGTCATTCGGATCCCGGAGTACCTGCGCGGCAGGAAGCTCATCAAGCGCGTGTCGTTTCTCGGTCGCGCCGACGGCGTTACTTCCGAGCAATTCGTCAAAGAATGGTGGAACGTGCACGACCGCTTGGTGCAGACCGTTCCCGGGTGCGTAGGGTACAACCAGGATCTCGTCATCGACCGCATCGACGGCGGCGTATCCGTTCCGTACGAGGAGCTTCCTGTAGAAGGCGTCGTGGAGATGTGGTTCGAAACGAAAGAAGCGTTCGACGAGTACTACGCTTCCCCCGAATTCGCGCGCGCCTCTGCGCACGGCTCGGAGTTCATCGGGGCGATCAACACCTACCTGACCGAAACCTATCCGGTTGCCATGCCGTCTGCATAGGAGCCTGCGATCTTCCGTCAAAAAAGCTGCGTTTCAGTAAAGAAGAAGCACGAGAAAAAGGATCAACGATATGAAAGCTTACGAGAAGTTGCTAGAGCCGATAACCATCGGTACCCACCAGTGGAGAAATCGCATGGTCAAAGCGCCGTCGTCCGCGATGTCGTGGGATCCGGGCCAGTTCTGCAACGAGAGGATCATCGGTCTGTACGATGCGATTTCCAAGGGCGGCGCTTCGGCCATCATCTTGGGTGCATGATCTGCGACGATCCTGCCACTTTGATCGACGATGCCGACGGCGGCGTGTACACCGTGGAAACCTACCCGCTGGGCGGTTTGTACGATGACAAGTTCATTCCCGGCCTTTCTCAATTGGCTGACGCCGTGCACGGGAACGGATGCGAGCTCATCGCTCAGATATTCCAGAACGGTGCCGCTATCAAGACCAAAGGCGGGGCCTGGTGCTCTTCTACGTTGACCGCAGACGAGCTCCCGAGCCCCGAACCGTACTGCAATCCCACGCGCGGCCTTTCGCTTGAAGAGATCGAGGCGTTCAAAGAGCGCTACTTCGCAGCGGCCGAGCGCGCCAAGAAGGCCGGTCTCGATGGCATCGAGGTGCACGCGGCGAACGGCTACTTCCTGCTGAGCTTCGTGTCGCGCGTGTGGAACCATCGCGACGACCAGTACGGTTGCCAGTCCGTCGAGAACCGCACGCGCTTGGTATGCGAGATCATCCGAGGCGTGAAGGAGCGGTGCGGCGAGGACTTCATCGTGGGCGTTCGCACGAACGGCCAGGAATACGGGCATCCCGATGCCATCACCATCGAAGAGGCGTGGAGATCGCGAAGTTCTACGATGCTGCCGGGGCCGACTACATCAGCGTGACGGGTTACGGCTACGGTCCGGTTCCTATGCAGTTCGCTCTGGACTACTGGATGTACCCGTCTCCCGACGAGGACATGAAGCAGTTCCTCGATCGTCTGGACGGCGAAGGCCTCTCCATTCCCCCGCTGCCGCCATCAAGCAGGCCGTGTCGGCTCCGGTGTTCGGCGTCGGCTTCGCAACGCCTGAAAGGCCGAGGCGGCGCTTGAGAAGGGCGAGATCGACTGGCGATGTTCGCACGCGCTCTGTGGGCCGACCCCGACATGCCCAACAAGATCGCGGAAGGGGCACCCGAGGACATTCGCCGTTGCAACCATTGCGCAACGTGCGACGAGCTGCGCATGAACGAGACGCCGCACCGCCGTTGCCGCGTGAACCCGGCGTTCCTGCGCGAGCGAGAAATGGCCGTCGTGCCTGCGGAGACTAAGAAGAAGGTGCTGGTGGTAGGCGCTGGCGCCGCGGGTCTCGAGGCTGCCCGCGTCGCCGCCGAGCGCGGCCATGAAGTCACGCTGTGCGAGAAGGAATCCGTCCTGGCCCTCGAGCTCAACCTGGCCACCATGGTGAAGGGCACGGTGTGCGAGAACGTCCCCGCGCTCATCGATTGGCTGACGTCTCAGGCCAAGAAGACGCCGGGGCTTACCATCAAGACCAAAACGACGGTGACGCCTGATTTCGTGCGCGCCATGAAGCCCGATGCGGTCATCGTCGCGACGGGAGGCGTGTACGGCGCGCCCGACGTTCCGGGCATCGACTTGGGTATCGTCTCCACGGTTCCCCAGCTCACCCGCTTGGCCGAAAAGCCGCTCAAGCTCTTCGGCGCAAACGCCATCAACAAGCTCTCCCAGATCGCCCTGCCGGGCATCGGCAAGAACTGCGTCGTCCTCGGAGCTCAGATCGAAGGCGTGCAAGGCGCGATCTTCCTGCGCAAACGCGGCAAAACGTCACGGTGCTCGAAGATTTGGACACGGTGGGAGAGGGGTTGCCGCCGCGGTACAAGAGCAGGTCGCTTAAGTGGCTGCGGGAAAACGACGCGGAGACGATCACCGCGTCGAGTACCGCTCGATCGACAAGCGCGGCATCACGTACGTCAAGGACGGCGAAGAGCGCTATCTCAAGGCCGACAGCATCCTGGTGTTCAAGTCTCCCGGTTCCGGCCTGAGCTTGTACGACCAGCTGAAAGACCTGGCCCCCGAGGTGTATTCCATCGGCGCATGCCAGGGACCGGATCCACGCTCATGGTCGACGCGGTGGGCCAGGGCCGAGCCGTCGCCCTGAAGCTGTAATCGCGAGACGAAGGGAGGGGAGTTTGCATGAAAGGCTTCGAGAAGCTTTTGTCTCCGATTGAGATAGCGCCGAATTTCGTGTTGAAGAACCGGATGATCAAGCTCCTCAGTCGTCGTGGCGCTGGAACGAGGACTGCACCGCCGACGGCAGCGATGCCATCGCCATGTACGAGAACATGGCGGAAGGGGGAGTTGCGGCTATCGATGTCGCGGCCATACTGTGGGAACCTGCGGGAGGCATCTACCTTGGCGCTTACGACGACAGGTTCATTCCCGGCATGATCGAACTCAACGAGGCCGTTCACAAGCACGGGTGCCTCACCATCGGTCAGTTGCATCATATCGGCCCTTCGGCCGGCCCGACCCCTGACGGGCTTCCCCCGATCTCGTCCTCTACGTTGTCCGAGGAGAGATGCCGTTCCCAAGCCGTGGTGCCAAGCCCCTCGCGGCCTGACGGTCGAGGAGATCCACGAGAAGCAGCGCTTGCAGATCGAGGCTGCCGTGCGGCTGCAGAAGGGCGGGTTCGATGCCGTCGAGGTGCACGTGGCTCACGGGTACTTCTCGACAGCTTCGTCAGCCCGCTTTGGAACAAGCGCGATGACGAATACGGTTGCCAGAACGTCGAGAACCGCACGCGCATCGTACGCGAGATCATCGAAGGCATCCGCGAGGCGTGCGGCCCCGACTTCGTCATCGGCTGCCGTCTGAACGGGCGCGAATTCCATCCCACGAAGCAGGGTATCACGCCGAGCAAGCTGCCGAGAACGCCCGAGCGTTCGTGGAGGCCGGCGCCCAGTACATCAGCATCGCCGGATACGGGTACGGTCCCACGCCGTTTCGCTACTGCCCCGACTACTTCCCGTACCCGGAACCCGATCCGTTCATGGAGCCCTTCATGGACGAGTACCGCGGGAAGGCCTGTGGACGGCTGTCGCTCGGCAGATCAAGGATGCTGTGGACGTGCCGGTCATCACGGCGGGCCGCATGGACGAGAACTTGGCAGAGCGCGTGCTCGAAGCCGGCGATGCCGACGTCATCGCGCTCGGCCGCACGCTGTGGGCCGATCCGTGGTTCGCGCGCAAGGTGGACGAGGGGCGTATCGACGAGATCATGCGTTGCACGCGTTGCGCGAGCTGCGAAGATCCGGTCACGCAACCGCGCATCTGCCGCGTGAACCCCACCTTGGGCCAAGAGCGCCAACTAGCCGCCAAGCCGGTGGCGAAGAAGAAGCGCGTGATGGTGGTGGGCGGCGGTCCGGCGGGCATGGAATGCGCGTGCACGCTCTCCGAACGAGGGCACGAGGTGACCTTGTACGAGAAGGCGGGCGCTTTGGGCGGACGCATCAAGCTGGCGGCCATGATCAAGAGCGGCGGATGCGAAGAGGTCATGCATATCTTCAACCACTTGACCGCCATGATCGAGAAGTCTGACGTCGAGGTGAGGCTGAAACCGAAGTTGACGAGCAGCTCATCCGCCAAGAAGCTCCTGATGCGGTGGTCGTGGCCACTTCGTCGCCGTATCGCATCCCCGATATTCCGGGCATACATCGCAAGAACGTGTTCACCATCCCGATGATGTCGAAGCTTGCGCAGGTACCGCTCAAGATGTTCGGTCCGGACAAGCTTGCTTCGATGAGCGAGAAGTTCTTCCCCGTAGGCAAGAGGATCGTGATTTGGGTGCAGGCGCCGAGGGCGCTCAATGCGCCGAGTTCATGCGCAAGCGCGGCAAGGACATCGTGCTGGTCGCCGAAGATGGGGATGTGGGCGGTTTGATTCCGCTCAAGTACAAAGAACGTATCGAGCCGTGGTTCAATCGCGCAGGGGTTCGTGTTGTACGCGATGCCACGGTGGCTGAATTCGGCAAGCAAGGGGCGCTGCTGAGGTTCTCGCAGGGGGGAGAAGAGCTGGTGCCGTGTGATTCCATGATGGTCATGCTGCCTGAGCAGCGCGACCCGGCGTTTTTCGACATGGCCGCGTCGCTCGTCGACGAGGTGTACGAGATAGGCTCGACGCTCGGCGGCGAGAACGCGTTCCTCAAGCATGCGTTCGCCGACGGACGCCGCGTGGGCTGTCTTCTGTAAGGCATCATCCCGTGTCCCGTCGTGTCAATGCGCGCGACTCGGCGGGACACGGAGTGCATGAAGGGAAACCGGAAGCGACGCGAACCGAGGGAGGTGACTGCCGGGCGAAGCCAGGGTTTCGCACGAGACGGACCGCTGTTCGTTTCGGAATGCAATTTCGAAGGTAAACAAGGAGGAAAGAACAATGTCGGTTAAAACTTATCGTCGCGGGGTCATCCTGATCTGCGCGCCTTGTGCGGTGCGCTGACGGCGTCGTTGAATATTTGGAGCATCTTCCAGAAGCCCCTGATGGAAGCTTATGGCTTCTCGCCTCAGTCGGTTTCGTTCGCCTACACCATCGTTATCGCTATGATCGGTTTGAGCGGTCCCATCGGCGGATGGCTGCAGCGCAAGGCGCCTGCGCATATCATCATGACCGTTGCCGGCATCGGCTTCGGCCTGGGCTGGTTCCTGACGGGCTTCGCCAGCACCATCCCGGTGCTATACATATCGTTCGGCCTGCTGGTAGGCGTGTGCGACGGTATTTGCTACAACCTTGCCCTCGCTATGCTACGCGGTGGTACCCTGACAAGCGCGGTTTCGCCAACGGCGTGGCTCTGGCCATCATGGCCATCTACCGTTGTTCACGGCTCCTATGGGCAACATGATCATCGAGAACTTCAACGTGAGCATCGCGTTCAACATCGTGGGCGTGTTCTGCATCGTCGGCTTCATCGTGCTGTCCCGCTTCCTCAAGATGCCTGCTGCTGATTTCAAGCCCGAGGGTTGGAATCCGCCGGCCGAGAGCGATACGAAGCGCGTGAAGAACTACACGTCCGGTCAGATGCTGAAGACCCCGTTCTTCTGGACGCTGCTGCTGTTCTTCGGCACCGTTGCCTGCACCGGTTGCGTGATGCTGTCCACGGTGTCGCTGGTGGGGCAGGTCCAAGCCGGTATGGATGCCGCGACGGGCGCGCTCATGGTGGGCATCTTCGCCATCGCCAACGGTACGGGCCGTTTGGGTCTCGGCGCCATTTCCGACAAGTTGGGGCGTTTCCAAACCATGTTCGTCGCCGTTGCGGTGACGGCGGTCATCCACCTGTTCCTGTTCGCTAATGCAACGAGCACCGCGATCTTCATCGTGGAGGCATGCATTCTGGGTATCTGCTTCGGCGGCATCATGGCCATCATGCCGTCGGTATGCGCCGATGCCTACGGTCCCGGCAATGCGGGCCAGAACTACGGCTTCATGTTCATCGGCTACACGCTGGCCTCGTTCATCGGCCCGGTGGTCTCCGCCAACGCGCTTGCCACCACGGGCAGCTACAGTTCTGCATTCCCGTTCCTCGGTGCGCTCTGCATCGTCGGTCTCGTGCTGCTGTCGCTGGCGTGGATGTTCTTCAAGAAGATGAAGGCCAAGGACGCCGCTGAAGCGTAAAACGCGTATGTGCTGGTCGGATGCATCTTACCAATAAGTGAGTTGCGCACTTTCAAGTGCGTTGTTGAAGGCGCCCAACAGCTGCCGGATACTAAAATTCCCGAACGATCTGAGGAAGGGTAGGACATGATTTCCAGGATTAGCTTGCTGAAGTGCAAAGAAGGGGTTTCCGAAGAGGCGTTTCGCGAGGGCATGATGGGGGTGTGCGCGACGTGATCGCCCGCATGCCCCAGCTGCGGAAGTGCGAGATCGATTTCGTGACCGATCGCCAGCAGCGTTCTCATCTGGGTCGCGGCGCATCGACATCGACGGCTTCATCGAGATGTTCTTCGACAGCTACGGCGACATGCAGCAGGCGATGGACGAAGCGGGGGATGCTCTGCTGGCTGCTCTGGAGCCGCTCGTGGAAGAGCCCGTTTCCACGCTGGTTGCGGTGAAGAAGGTGGACACGCCCGTTCCCGCCTACCTCGACGGCAAGGCTATCAAGCGCGTGTCTTTCTGCGATCGCGCGGAGGGCGTCGATGCCGCGACGTTCCATGACGAGTGGTGGTACACCCATTCCCTGCTGGTGAAGCTGATGAGCGGGTACTGCGGCTACAACCAGAACCTGGTCATCGACCGCATGGTCCAAGGCGCGTCCGTCCATTACGCCGACCTGCCGGTCGAAGGCATGGTGGAGTTCTGGTTCGAGGACATGGACGCGTTCGACGAGTGCTACAGCACGGTCGGTTTCAAGCTGCGCGCGAGCGTGCACGCAGCGGAGTTCATCGGCACCGTCACGACGTATTTCGTCGAAGCCGTGCCTGTGGAGCTGCAGAACTAGACGAAGTTCGGACTGCATCGCGAACTCGGCGTGATGCAGTCCTTTTTGGAAGGGGAGCGTTGCTATGAAGTCAATGCGAGCAGAGTTTTTCGATGATGCCGTTGTCTCGGGTCCTGATCAAAAGGCTTTCGAGGAGAAGATCTACGCCGAAGCGCAGGCCAAACGTTGGCCGCGCGTAGCGGAAGGCACGGGTAAATTCGAAGGTCAGGTGGTCATCGTGACCGGCGCCGCGGGCGGCCAGGCGAGATGGAAGCCAAGATGATCGCCCAGCAAGGTGCCAAGGTGTACATGGCCGACATCGAAGAAGAGGGATTGAAGCGGGTCGAGGCTGCCATCATTGCCGACGGCGGAGAAGCCGTGGCGTTTCCGATGGACGTTGCCGACGAAGGCTCCTGGCAGGAGCTGGTGAAGAAGGTCGTGGACGAGAGCGGTCGACTGGACGTGCTCGTCAACAATGCCGGGATGTGCCAGAACGGCACCGTCCTCACCGAGACCCGCGAGTCCCTGAACCGCATCATGGACGTGGATTGCTGGGGCGTGTACAACGGCATGCACTATTGCGCACCCGCCATCATCGAAGCGGGCGGCGGCACCATCGTCAACACGTGCTCCTACCAAGGCACGCATTTCGGACCCGGGAGCTTCATCGGCTATGCCATGGCCAAGGCCGCAGTCATGGGCATGACGCGCGCCGCCGCCACCGACCTCGGGACCTACGGCATACGCGTGAACGCCGTGAACCCCGGCCTTGTGCTTTCGGGGATGACCTTGCCGCGCGGCCAGAACCGCAAGGGTCTGGTGGACGCCTCGTCGATGAAGCGTTACGCGCTGCCCGAGGAGATTGCCTCAGTGGTCATGTTCCTTGCTTCGGACGATTCCAGCTTTATCAACGGCGAGTTCATTGCCGCCGATGGCGGTGCCACGACGTATCTTCATCTGGCGACGGCCGACGCAAAGTAACGGCGCGTTCTGCGTCGATGAAGCGTGCGCCAAAGGGGGAGGGTTGGCGCACGCCGATCGGCGCGCTCGCGGTAACTCATTAAGGAGAAGGGGTGTGTCATGGCTCGGTTCGATAACAAGATCGTGCTGGTCACGGGTGCGGCGAACGGTATCGGGCGTTGCATGGTCAAGTGTTTCCTTGCGGAAGGCGCCGAGAAGCTGGTTGCCGTCGACATCGAGCACGATACGTTAGAGGATGCGTTCGGCGACGAGGATCGCGTTCATACCATACCGTGCGATATCACCGATTACGATGCCGTGCACCGCATGGTCGACGAGGCCGTCGAACGCTTCGGCCGCATCGACATCCTCATGAACAACGCGGGCATCAGCATCAAGGACGGGCAGAAGTACGGTATGCTCACCTGTCCTAAAGATGCTTGGGATCGTGTGATCGCCACCAACGTGAACGGGTCGTTCTACGTGGCGCAGGCCGTTGCCCAGGCCATGGTGGCGAAGAAGACGAAGGGCGTTATCGTGAACACGTCTTCGAACACCTTCCGTTTCATACCGAAGTACCTTGGCGCGTATCCCGCATCCAAGGCGGCCATCGCCGTGTTCACCAAGCAGTTCGCAAAAGAGCTTGCCGAATACGATATACGCGTCAACGCGTTTGGACCCGGCACGACGAAAACCCGCATGAGCGAGCCGACGCGTTTGAACCGCACATGAACGAGCAGTTCTTGAACGATATTCCCATGCACCGCTACGGCGAAGTGAAGGAGGCCGTGGATGCGGCGCTGTTCCTCGCTTCGGAAGAGTCTTCCTTCATGTTGGGGGAGATCATCTTCGAGGATGGTGGGCAGAGCCTCTAGCTGTGCGTTAGATTAGGAGGACGACAATGGAAAGAGAGCGGTTTGTTGACAAGATAGCCCTGGTAACCGGCGGTGCCAACGGTCTTGGGCGCGGCATGGTCGAGCAACTCGTGAAGGAGGGTGCCCAGGTTGCCATCTTCGACATCGAGGACGATACGATGGAAGAGGTGTTCGGGGGCAACGATCACGTTTTCTGCGTGCACTGCGATGTGCGCGACTACGATCAGGTGCAGGAAAGCGTGCAGAAGGTCATCGATCGATACGGGCGTATCGACGTTTTGATGAACAATGCCGGCATCTGCCATCGGGAGCCGTTTCTGGAGTGCAGCAAGGAGGGATGGCTCGATGTGATGGCCACGAATCTGAACGGCGAATTCTACGTCGGCCAGGCTGTTGCGCGCACGATGGTCGAGCTTGGCGTGAAAGGCTACATCGTGAACACGAGCTCGAACAGCTCCCGCAAGACCATCGGCGGCATCACCCCCTATTGCCCCTCGAAAGCCGCCGTCAAAATGCTTACGCAGGTGATGCGCTCGAGCTGGCGAAGTACGGCATTCATGTGAACGCGATAGCTCCCGGCACGTCGAAAACGCGCATAGCCGCCGGGACGATCAACGATCCTGAGCGGAGCGCTGCGTTCTTGGCGAAGATGCCCTTCGGACGCTACGGCGAAGTTCGCGAGACGGTCGACGTCGCGCTGTTCCTGGCTTCGGAAGACGCTTCGTTCATTACGGGCGAAACCATCTACAACGAAGGCGGTTTCAGCTTGACCTAGAAGGTGACGGTTCCCTCTTATGGAAGGAGCGAGCACGTGATTGTTCGGTGCGGATTGCTTAAGAAGAACGACAAGTTCACCCAGGAATCGTTCTCGCATCATTGGCTGCATATCCACGGGCCGATTGCTGCGGGAATGAAGAACCTGCGCGTTTACAACCAGAATCTCGTCATTGACAACGAGCATCGTCACCCGATTACGGGAGGCGCCATCGATATCGACGGGTATTCGGAGCTTCATTTCGATACGTACAGCGAAATGCTCGAAGGGGTTCAGTCGTTGGATGCCGAAACCGGTAACGCCCTTCTCGACGACGCCGAGATCCTTTTGCAGAAGCGCTTGTGCGACATCCTGGTGTTTTCCCGCAACGTGGTGCGCGAAGTTCCTCCGTATCTGCGGGGAAAGAACCTGGTTCATCGCGTGTCGTTCTTGAATCGGGCGGAGGGGGTGAGCGTGGCCGAATTCCGTCGAGAGTGGTGTTATGCTCACGCGAAGCTGGTCGAGGCTGTTCCCGGCCATGCGGGCTACAATCAAAACCTCGTGATCGACCGATTCGTAGACGGGGCGAGCGTTTCCAGCGAGAAGCTCCCTGCGATGGCATGGCCGAGTTCTATTTCGAGGACATGGATGCCTTCGAGTGCTTCTATGATTCCAAGGAATTCCAACGATTGGCGGCTCATGGATCCGAGTTCATCGGCTCGGTTGACACATACCTCGTCGATACCCATCCGTTGTGGTCGGGTCGGCGCGCGGAGGGTACTGCCTATAGGCGAATTCTGCGAGACGGACCGACGGCCCGCTTCCTCGGAGGCGGCTGTCAGTTTTGAAGCGAAGCGAGGGGTTTGTCTCGTCTCGCTACAGTTTCGACTGCCCCCGCTCCGAGTTGTCCCCAAATGGCAAGCTATGACAATGTTTGTTTTGGAGAACTTGGTTTTTAGCGAGTGGTGGAATTCGTGACCTGGCCTTATAGGGAGGTCTTTTCCCCGCGGTCGGCTCGAGGCGCTCCAAACTGCGTCGAAGATCGTCACAGGCCCGGTTTTGCGTCCGCACGCTCAGCGAGCGCGGAGAGAAAACGACGAAGACTCCGCTGTTGGTGGCGGAGCTTCGCGGGGAGGGGACGCGCGATGAAACGTGCGGTTACGCCTTGTCGCCCAGCACCTGGCCGACGGTGTAGCCCATAAGGCAGTTTCGGGTGTGGCTCAGGCAGTTCAGGTTGTGCGGATACGTGTTGAAGAACATGCCGCCCGACGTGAGGCCGATGGCGAACAGGCCGTCGATGGGCTGGCGATCCTTGTCGAGCACGCGGCACTCGGTGTCCACCAGCAAGCCGCCTGCGTGCACAGACCGTCGGCGAACTCCTTCGTAGCGTAGTAGGCGCGTGTCGATGGTCATCATCATCTCGCCAGGGAAGTTGAAGTCCTCGTCC